>Ga0123356_10000258_pt1 | contig 61129 bp, 53 predicted proteins | sample TergutEmb28metaG_2_FD_92546 | JGI IMG/M metagenome (GOLD analysis project Ga0123356, IMG submission 92546) | Embiratermes neotenicus P3 segment gut microbial communities from Petit-Saut dam, French Guiana - Emb289 P3 | ecosystem: Host-associated > Arthropoda: Insects > Digestive system > Gut ...
TCGCCCGAGGCAAAGGCCTCATCGACAACATCCTCCAGCCCGGAGGGCGCCGAACCCCCCGCAACCCGGGAAGTGCAAGCGACAGATTCCCCAACACAGCACGAGCGCCAGCCGATCCCCTTGTCGACGATCTCGTCAGGACGAATCCCAGATATGGGATGGCTCCTCGGCCGGCATACGATGCGAACTGCGTACACTGTGTGCAAGCATATGAACTCCGGAGACGAGGAGTCAATGCTGAGGCATCGGCCCTTCCTGAACGTTTTCGACCGCAGCAAGGACGCCCTCTCGCCGACATCGAGACACCGTGGGGACGAACCTTCACGCAGGGAAGTCGCGACGAGATAGCGGATGTTTTTGCGCAAGCCGGACCAGGATCGCGGGGCGTCGTCTATATTGAGTGGCCAAACAGGTCGGGAACGCGAGTTGTAGGCGGCCACGTCTTTAATGTTGAAAATGTGGGAGGCCAGGTCAGGTTCATCGATGGGCAGAACGCCGTCGCCGACGTTTCTGACTATTTTGCGAGAGGGATCAACCCGAGCTACGTGAGGCTAGACGATCTCCCTGTCCCGCGAGAAGTAACCCGATTCATCCAACCTGGCGGGCAAAGATGACAAGCGACCCGGTGCCAGAGCGGGCGAGTGACGACGATCGATGCAACGGAGGGTGGAGATGTCCGTAACTTACGACCAGGCTGCCGAGATTGCCTACGGTGCCGGCCTTGACGGGTGGGACTCCTCGCTGGGGACTTTCCTTCTTGACGACAGGGATATCATCGAGGACGACGAGGTCTTTGTGTTTGTCGTCGGGTCCCGCGAGCACCTGATCGACCGAAACCCCAGGTTTTTCATGGCAGGTGGAGGTAGTGGTGTGGTCAGCAAGACCGATGGAACTATAGAATGGATTCCCTGGCATTTCCTTCAGGAGATGCGGCCAGGCTTGGTAGAGCGTCCGAACCCCAGTCCGGTTTATTTTCACAGATAAAATCTTGGAACGAGAGCGTGCCTGGTGGCGAAAGATCCTGCGCTGGCAACACTTTTAGAAGAGACCGATATCTCTGTGCGCTACGAGGTGGCGGTCTTCGACCCTGATCGCCGGGCTGTCGGCAGCGTTCTGATACCGGCAGACGAAAACGAAGAGGGGATTCGGATCGACGGCGACGGCGGCCTCGCCTTCATCGCAAGACCGCTGGTCGGGAAAATCCTGCGACATCACCAGCAGAACAGAGTCTGGCCACAGAGCGTTCAGCATGTGTCTTGAGCCGTCGAGAAAGAGACCTAGCCACAAAGTGCTGTGATGGCGAGCACCGTGTCAGTGAGTGCGTGGTCTCTCAGGCGGCGAGGCGCTGGGCGGGTACCTGGGTGCCGGCCTCGAGGCGGGCGGCGATGCGGATCCACGACTGCATGCGGACGGCAGGGACGGGATCGGTGGCGGGACGCGGGTCCATCGAGGTCCTTGTCTGTTCGGTAGCCCGGCTGACCGCGTGGGTCCCGTGGCTTTGCGTCCCCTCCTCGCGGAGGGTTTGCCTTTGTCGCTGACATGGACGAGCCTACTCACCCGACCGGCGTATGTGAACACGTCCGAGCGCCCCGTTGGTCCGATCGGGGGACGCCCTCTGCCTGTCCTCCACGACACCCAGCGGCATCGAACACGAGAGAGCCCTGTCGACGGACCAGCGGTACCGATCAACCAGCAGCGGCAGCGAGGAAGGCCGCCATGATCGACTCTGCCGTCACCGTCTCGAGGTCACCGACCTCGACGAAGACCACGACGGCCAGGTCACCGGTCGCCGCCATCGTCCAGACGCGGTCGACCACGGTCCCGTCAGCGGTGACGAGCTCGGCCGTCCCGGTCATGGCCAGCAGGTCGTCACCGACCAGCGCGGAGAGCTCAGGCGTCCTCTCGGCGGACGCACGCAGGAGGGCGCGCAGAGCGACCGTCTCGTCGGTGGTCAGCGGCACGGCGACGGCGCCGGTGCCTCCCTGCCGGTTCACCGGCGACACCGTGACCGGTGCGTCGGCGACGATCCGAGGGCTGACCGTCTGCCCCGCCGAGACCGTCGCCAGCACCGTCGCCATGCCCAGCGGGGACACCAGCACCTGACCCTGGCCGACCATCACCGCGGCCCGGCCGGCAGCATCGGTCCCGTCAGGCAGCGACCCGAGGAACGCCCCGAAACCGGCCTCGGACTCGTGGTCCAGACCGAGCGAGCGCGCGGCGGCCACGAGGTCCGCGTCGGTGAGCCGCTCACCCGCACCGCTGAACGCGGTGGTGCACGAGCGTGCGAACGCGGTGGTGAGAGAGATCGGTCCGGTCGCCGAGGCGGGGTAGCCCGACGAGTTGGCGAACGCCTTGCCGTCCACGGTGACGGAAGGCAGGCACGGCACGGTCGCGTCGACGCTCAGACCCGAGCGCAGCAGGGCCAGCGCCGAGACGATCGTGAAGGTCGACCCGGGGGCGTACCGGCCCACCGTCGCCGTCGACAGACCCCCGCCGCCCGGGCCCGAGGCGACCGCCAGCAGCTCCCCTGTCGAGGGGCGGATCGCGACCAGCGCCGACACGGACGTCTCCTCGGCCAGCAGGTCGGCAGCGGTCTTCTCCAAGGCCGGGTCGATGGTGGTCCGCAGGTCGGCACCAGGCACCGGGTCGGCACGGAACACCACACGCTCCGCGCCGTCGTGCGCGGTGGCGCGGACCTCCCACCCCGGGACGCCGCGCAGCTGTTCGTCGTGCTGACGCTGCAACCCAGACAGCCCTGTGAGGTCGCCGGCGACGATCGCACCGCCGGACTGCTCCGCGATCCTCGCGGACGCCTCTCCCACGGTGCCCAGCACGGCCCGAGGCTCTTCGATAGCCTGCCCGTCAGCGCCGAGCACCTGGCCACGCGGCGCGGCGGAGCGGACCGCGGAGAGCATCTCTCCCGCGGCCAGAGCAGGCGCGAGCAGGCTCGGGCTCCAGGTCGCCACCCAGGTGCCGTTCACCAGGGTCATCGTCGCCGAGGTGCTGTAGGACCACGTCGTGGCCGGCACACCGAGATCCCAGGCCCACTCCAGGCGCACGGCCGTGGTGTTCTTCGTCCGCACGGCCGTCGCGACCCTGACCGTCGGCTCGTCCGCAGGCAGCCCGGCGAACACCAGCGTCCGGGTCTCGTCCACCGTGCTCGACGGTGACGCGCCAGACCACGACACCCCGGTCAGGTCACCCGACGCCAGCGCCCGTGCCAGATCCTCGGCCGCCGCCCGCGGGTCGGGGCTGTCGCCGCACCCGGTGAGGGTCACCAAGAACAGGGTCGCCACCAGCGCGTACGCGGTCCTGATCGCCCGTCGTGCCATCTACCCGTTCCGTGATCCGCAAGGTCAGAAGAGTCAACGACGATACCTTCTGCACCATATGTGCGGCGAGGAGTTCAGGTAACGTTCCCGAAACGGATCAACGCCCAGGGCGTGTCGAGAGGCGTCAGTCGACCTGCTCGGTCACGCTGGCAGGTTGCCAGACGCAGGCCGGATCCTCGGCGAGGGGGTCGCCGGTGGCCGCGAACGCCCGGGCGCGGGAGCCTCCGCACAGGTCGGCCCACTCACAGCGACCGCACCGGCCGGAGAAGTCGGCGGCACGGATGCGGCGCAGGGTCTCGTCGTCGCGGTACAGCTCGGCCAGCGGACGGTCGCGCACCGAGCCGAGGTCCAGCGGCAAGAACCCGGCGGGGTTCACCTGCCCGTCGTAGGCGACGAAGACGATGCCCTTGCCGTCCCTGGTGGCAGAGGTCTGCGCGGACGGCTGCTTGCGGGGCGGGCCCATGAGCTCGAGCAGGCGACCGTTCAGGCGGCGGTAGGTCTCCGTCTCCGGGGCCGCGCCGCCCGCTCGACGCTGGTGCACCACCCGCCGGAAGAACGGCGCCTCGACCGTGCGCACCGTCATCCCGTACTGGGAGGCGTCCCAGAGGAAGTGGGACACGTCCTCGTGCTCTTCCGGGGAGATCGCGTCGACCACGGTGCCGCGCCCGACGTGGACCAGGAAGAACACCTCCCAGACCTTCGCGCCCGCGTCGGTGACGACCTTGACCACGTCGGCGAGCTCGTCGAGGTTCTGGCGCATCACCGTGGTGTTGACCTGCACGGTCAGCCCGGCCTCGGAGAACGCGCGGATCGCGGCGACGGTGTCGTCGAAGTGGCCGTCGATGGCTCGCACGGTCTCGTGGGTGCCCGGCGTCGCCCCGTCCAGGGAGATCGACACCGCGTGCACACCGGCCGCGGCGATCTTCTCGATCACCTCCTGCGTGAGCATCGGGGTCACCGCCGGCGACAGGGCCGTGGGCAGGCCCAGCGACGTGGCACGCTCGACCAGCTCGAACAGGTCGGGGCGCATCATGCAGTCCCCCCCGGTGAGCACGAGGATCGGGTACGGCCTGCCGAACTCGGCGACCTGGTCGATCAGCCCGAGCCCCTCGGCCGTCGTCAGCTCGCCGGGCAGAGGCTTGAGCAGCGCCGACGCGCGACAGTGGCGGCACGCGACCGGGCACGCCCGGGTCGTCTCCCAGAACACCAGCATGGGCCGCTGGTCGTAGTTGATCCTGGCCTGGCTGCCGCCGTGCTGCGCGGGCTTCTGCTGCGGCGTGTGCTGCACTGTGAGCTCCCGTGGTCGCGACGCGGAGCGCGTCGCCTCTGCCTCGATGTCGCAGGCCCCGACGGGCCGGGCGTCATCTTCTCACGGCCCCCTGCCCGAACCTTCCCCTCTGCTCGCACCTTCACCACCCACCGCCACGGTCTCCACCCGGACGGCGGCCCTGCCGCGAGAGCCCCGAGGACGCGTCGAAGGGCCGACCGGTCTTCCTGAGAAACGCCATCGCTTCGACGCGAAGAGGGCCACCCGTCACCGGGTGGCCCTCTCCAGGCGTCCGCGCGCTCTCAGGCGCGTCTCGATGATCGACGGCCCCGAAAGGCGCCATCTTCGATCATCTAGAAGTTGGACGGGTGGTTCTTCACGTACGCGTCCAGGTCGATCCCCAGCTGACCACACACGGTCCGCAGGCCCTCCTCGAGCACGTCTGCCCACTCGTCGTAGGTGTCCTTGAGGCCCTCGTCGAAGTGGAAGTACGGCTCAGCGGAGCTCAGACCGTACTGGGCCAGGAGAGCCCTGTAGTGCAGGATGCCGCCCGCGAACAGGATCGCCCTCTGAGCACCGTCGGCCTTGACGCCGTCGAAGCCCTGGCCGTAGAAGCCGTCGCCGTCGTACAGGTCGTTCCAGAGCTCGACGTACGCCAGGTAGCGGTCGTACGAGACCTGAGCGATCGTCGGGCACCCAGGGGAGATGAAGTACGCGAGGTAGTAGCCCTCCAGCTGGGCGGGGGTGAAGTCGGCGTGGCCGACGTCCGGCCTGTCCCCGTCGAAGTACAGCGAAGCGTAGCCGCTGGTCTGCCAGCCCTTGGCGTTCGGGGCCAGCCCGCCCTGGGCAACCCACGTGTCGTAGGCGGCGTAGACCGCGTCCCAGTCGACCTTGTCGCCGGCGTTGAGCTCCTGCCAGTAGAACGAGGTGGTCATCACGGTGCCGCTGTGGACGTAGCAGCCGATGAAGCCAAGGTTGACCGTGGGGCTCTTCGCGGACTTCTCGATCCACTCGCTCAAGAACACCATGTTGATGTTCTTGTTGTTGTAGACCTTCGGGATGAAGAAGACGTAGTAGCCGTCACCTGTCTTCGCCTGGTCAGGCTGAAGCGCGATGACGAAGTCCCAGTAGGTGTTGGACTCCTTCGACGTCAGCGTGAAGCTCTCGTAGGCGTCGAACAGCGTGGCGTCGACCTTCAGGTACCCGTTGTCCTTCTGCTTGGAGTCCCAGATGAAGTAGATCCCCGGGAAGTCCGCGCTGTGCGCGTTCGAGGTGATCTTGGGGCCGGCGGCGTTCTTGCGGGTGTTGTTCTGGGTCGCGTCGATGCTCGCGGCGACCGCCCTGTCAGCGGCGCCGTTCCACGTGATGCCGCTGGGGGCCGCCTGGGCCACCGGGGCGGCGAGCGCGGTCGCGCCGGCGACCGCGGCCGCTGTCACGAGCGCTCGGATGCGCATGTGTCTCATGATGTCCCTCCTGTCGTGCCCAGGTCGCCCCCACCTGGACAAATCCGTACAGCACCGGACAAATCGCCGGAATTACTCCACAACCTAGCACCGGGGTCGTGATGACGGAACGGGTGACGAAGGTCGCCCTCTCTTTCACCCGCGCTGCGTCAGGGTGTCGAGCCTCGGCGGACGAGGTTCGGCGTGACGCCCACACACCGAGCCTGCTCCGTGGGCAGCACGTTGCCAGCCCGGGAGCCCCGCGTCCCTCTAGTCACGAAGGATCGAGGACGGGGAGGTCAGGCGCTGCGCGGACGCACGAGGGGGATGGCTCCGCTGACGGCGGCGCTCGCGCGACGCCACCACCGGTCCCAGCGGGCGGCGACGGTGGCCAGCTGGTCGTCGTCCATGCCGTAGGTCGAGAGCACGACGTCGACGCACCCGTGGGGCGGGTGCACCGCCGAGGGGTGCTCGAACACCACCAAGAACGACTCGGAGGGGCCGTGCAGGCGCAGACCGAACTGAAGGTCGGTGCGGTAGACCAGCCTGCCCCCGACGTGCAGACCGTCGGGACGGACCGTCTCCAGGTGGGCCCCGACCGGCAGCCCGCGCACCCCGTGCAGCCCGACCCTGTCCAGCAGCCGGTCTTTGCGCGGACCGGCGTCCAGGCCCACCGCACACCAGGAGCGCCGGTCCTCACCGGGGTGCGCCTCCAGCGCGAACTGCAGCTGGTGGACGTCAGCGATCCAGCGCTCGTCCACCGGGTCACGCACCCCGTCGTACTGCGAGAGCCCCTCGTGGGAGGGGCGCTCGACAGCCAGGTGCGTGCGCTGCGGGTCTCCGGTCGGCGACAGCCGCACCGTGGTGCCGTCCGTCCAGGTCAGCAGGCGACGACGCCCGTCGGAGAAGGTGTGCGCGCCCTTGACGAACACCTCTTCGATCTTCCGGTCGAGGGCTTCGTCGTCCCAGCCGTACCACCGCCGGATCAGCTCAGGACGGCGCAGGTGGGCCCACGCCGTGTCAGGGTCGGCAACCAGGTCAAGCGCCGCGATAGTGCGCCGATCGAGTGTCATCGCAACTCACCTCGCCTCGTGACGTTACGCCTTTCGATACCTCGATGGTAGGGACCTCCCGGGCGAACCGTGTACCGGTTCGACACTCGAACGGCCCTACGGTCACCTACAGTGGCCACCATGTCGCAGGAAGGTGACCGGCTGGCGCAGATGGACGCCGCTGAGACGGGGCACGGTGCCGCGGAGGGTCACCGTGGCTGACCGGATCGCCGTCGACTGGGACCTCCTCTTTCAGCACGCCGCCCGGGTGGACCGGGTGGGCGACGACGTCTCCGCGGCCGCCGGCGCGGCCAGCAAGGCCGACCTGACCGAACAGGCTCTCGGGTCGATGTGCTCCTTCTTGGTGTCTCCGGCGACCGTGGCGGCCGAGGCCGGGGAGGCGACGATCACCTCGACGACGGCGATGGTGGAGCGAACAGGCCAGCAGATACGCGGCTGGGCAGGAGACGCCCGCGAGATCGAGCGCGAGGTGTGCGCCATCATCGCGTCCCTCAAGGCGGACGTCGACACCCTCTGACCCCGCGGGTCCGGGCCCGCACGACGGCCTGGGCGCGCACCCCCCGGCCCACGCGTCTGTCATCCCCTGATCCGGCCCACCGCCGCCGTCTCGACCCGCAGCCTGACCGTCTGGCCGACCGTCTCACCCAGGCGGGCCCAGACGGTCACCGCACCGATCTCGGCGACGGCCACCGTCACGTCGAGACGCCCACGTCGCGGCACGCACCTGAGCACGTCACCGTGCAGAGGCCCGTCCGGGTCGAGAACCAGGGCGCCAGGCGCCAGGGTGAGCTGGCCCAGCCCCGGCCCGCCGAGCAGGCGCGCGACCGGTGCGTCGGCAGGGACGAACGCCTGATAGCCGAGGAGCTCGGCGACCTGACGCGTGGCCGGGGCTGACCACAGGCGCTCCGGGGTGTCGACCTGCGGCACGCTCCCCGAGACCATCACCGCGACCTCGTCGGCCACGGCGAACGCCTCGTCCTGGTCGTGGGTGACGAGCACCGCCGTGGTGCCGGTGGCGAGCAGCACCCGGCGCAGGTCGTCGGCGAGGCGTTCGCGCAGCGACCGATCCAGGGCCGACAACGGCTCGTCCAGCAGCAGCAGCCGAGGGCGCGGGGCCAGCGAGCGCGCCAGGGCGACGCGCTGACGCTCCCCGCCCGACAGCGTCGCGACCTCGCGGCGCTCGAAGCCGGGCAGCCCGACGAGCCCCAGCAGCTCGGCCACCCGCGCCGCACGGCCCTGCCCTCGCGGCACCCCGTAGCCGACGTTCCCGGCCACGTCACGGTGCGCGAACAGCTGGCCGTCCTGGAACAGCAGGCCGAACCCGCGCCGGTGCGTCGCGACCCCGGCCAGGTCGACACCGTCGAAGGTGATCGACCCCGAGGCCAGCGGTTCCAGCCCTGCCACCGCGCGCAGCAACGACGACTTGCCGCACCCTGAGGGGCCCAGCAGCGCCAGCACCCGACCGCGCGGCACGTCCAGGTCGACACGGTCCACGGCCGTCTGGTCGCCGTAGCGCACGCTCACCGAGCGCACACCCAACCCGCTCACCGGGCCCGACCCGCTCACCGCCCCCTGCTCCATCACCACTGGGCTCCCACCGTGCGAGAACGCAGCCGCTCGAAGACGGCCACCGCCACCGCCGACAGCACGGCCAGCAGCACCGCGGCCGCCGTCGCCTGGCCGGCGGCGTCGAGCCCGGGCCTGCCGATCAGCCGGAACACCACCACCGGCAGCGTCGGGTCGTTCGGGCGCACGAGGAACGACGTGGCGCCGAACTCGCCCAACGAGGCGGCGAACGCGAACCCGGCGGCCAGCCCGAGCGCACGCAGGCCCGCCGGGGCGTCCACGGTGGCCAGCACCCGGCCTGGGCCGGCACCGAGGGTCGCGGCGGCCTCCCGCTGCCTGGGGTCGATCGCCCTGAGCACGGGCAGCACGGTACGCACCACCAACGGCACGGCCACCGTGGCCTGGGCGACAGGGAGCAGCAGCGGGCTGGTGCGCAGGTCGACGTCCAGCCCGAACGGCCTGGCCATGGTCAGCAGCAGCCCGAAGCCGACCGTCACCGCCGAGACCCCCAGCGGGAGCATGACCAGCCCGTCCAGCCCCGCGAGCGCCCGTCTGGCCCCGGGGCGGGCGGGGCGACGTGACAGCACCAGCGCCAGCAACCCGCCCACCAGCAGGGCTATGAGAGTCGCGTCCACCGCGACCCGCACCGAGGTGACCGCGGCCTCCAGGGCGCTGACCCCGAGGCCTCGTGCCGGTGCGGCGAGCGCGACGTAGTGGTCCAGACCCCACCCGTCGCCGACGCGCAGCGACCGCAGCACCAGAGCGACCAGGGGCATGGCCACCGCGACGACCACCGCACCGGTGACCGTCGCGGCGGCCACGGTCACCACCCGCGACCCCGGCTCGCCGGCAGCGTCGGGCTCGCGCCGCCCGGGTTCGATCATCGGCAGAGCCCGCTCGCGCGAGGCTTGGGTGCGCGCGACGACCGCCAGCACCCCGGCGACGACCACCAGCTGGGTGACCGACAGCACCGCGGCGGCCCTCAGGTTCAGGTACTGGGTGGTCTGCACCCAGATCTCGGTCTCCACGGTGCCGAACCGGGTTCCCCCGAGCACCAGCACCGTGCCGAACGACGTCGCGGAGAACAAGAACACCAGCGAGGCCGCTGAGGCGACGGCCGGCGCCAGCGCGGGCAGCGTCACGGTGAAGAACGCCCGCAAGGGGGAAGCGCCCAGCGCGCGGGCCGCCTGCACAGCACGCGGGTCCAGCCGTTCCCACAACCCGCCGACCGACCGCACCACCACCGAGTAGTTGAAGAACACCAGGGCGGCGACGATCGCGGTCAGCGTGTGGTCCAGACCCAGGAACCCCAGGGGGCCCGAGGGTTGCAGCAGCGCACGGAACGCCACCCCGACCACCACCGTCGGCAGCACGAACGGCACAGTGACGAACGCCCGCAGCGCCGCCCGGCCGCGAAAAGCCCTCGCCCGGTACAAGGTGTGAGCCCCCGGCACCCCGAGCAGCACGCAGAGCACGGTGGCCAGGGTTGCCTGAAGCAGGGTCAGGCCGACCACCCGCCAGGTGCGCGGACGGGAGAACACCTCGGTGAACCCGGTCAGGTCCACCGCCCCGTCGACCACGAACCCCCGGCCGACCATGGCCACCACCGGGAGCGCGAAGAACACGACCAGGAACGCCAGCGGCACCCCGGCCGCCAGGGTCCAGGCCGTGCGGGCCACCCAGGGTCGGTCCCTGAGCCGCGCCGGGGTGGGCTCGCCGAGCACGGCAGGCTCTTCGAGCCCAGCAGGTTCCTCGAGCGGGGCGGCTCTCTGGGGCGGAGCGGGGTCGCGGGACCTGAGCGTGGTCACCGGTTCAGCCGACGCCGAGGTCCGTCCACCGGTTCAGCCACTCCTCGCGGTGCGTGGCGACAGCGGCAGGGTCCACGGTGAACGGGTCGGTGGCCACGGGGGCCCATCGCGCCCAGTCGTCAGGCAGCGCGACCGACGTGCTCACCGGGTACATGTACATCGCCCCGGGGATCGCCTGCTGCACGGTGTCGGAGAGCAGGAAGTCGACGAGCAGCGCGGCCCCGTCGGGGTTCTTCGCACCGGCCAGCACCCCGGCGTGCTCGACCTGTCGAAAACACGTGTCGAGCAGCGCGGACGTGGTGGGCGTGCTGCCCCCGTCGGGCACGGTGAACGGTGGGGACGAGGCGTACGACACCACGACGGGACGGTCACCACCACCACCGCCGGCGGTGAACGCCGACTGGTAGGCGTCGGTCCAGCCGGAGGCCACCTGCACGTCGTTGGCCTTCAGGGCGGTCCAGTACCCCGGCCAGCCGGTATCACCTGACGCGGCGATCGTGGTCAGCAGGAACGCGAACCCTGGCGAGCTCGTCACCGGGTTGGGCGTGACGAACAGGCTCCGGTACTCCGGCCTCACGAGGTCGTCCAGCGTGGCGGGCGGGGCGAGGTCGCTGGCGGCGAACCAGGCGTCGTCGATGTTGACGCACACGTCGCCGTAGTCGATCGCGACGAGCGCGCCGTCGTCGCCGGGGAGCGCGTGGGCCCTGGCGTCGGGCAGCGCCGGGGCCTCCAGGTGCGCGGGGACGACCACCCCGGCCTCGAGCGCACGGCTGGCGAAGGTGTTGTCGATGCCGAACACGGCGTCGCCCAGCGGGGCGTCCTTGGTCAGCACCAGCTGGTTGACCAGCGAGCCGGTGTCGCCCTGGCTGACGACGCGCACGGTGAGCCCGGTCTGCTCGGTGAACACCTCGAAGACCTCGTCCGGCAGCCAGAACGAGTCGTGCGTGACGAGCGTGACGGTGTCCGCCGCCGCGCCGCCCGACCCGGTGCCGACCGCCGAGCAGCCGGCCAGCCCCAGCACGGCGGCAGCGAGCAGCGCGACGAGACCGGCACCTCGACGGTGCCTGTGGTCGTGGATCATGGGTTCCTCCTGTCTCAAGGAGGGGTCCCGTGGGCTCCCCGAACGGAGCACCACGGGGGAGAGAAAGCCCGACTCCCTACGCCGGTACGACCCGGATCAGGTTCGAGGGTCTGCGGTTGGCCCGCACTCTCAGCGCCCTGGGCTCTCGCCCCGGCGCTCCCCTGTCGTTCGCCGCTGATCTTACGCCTCGAGCCCGGAGGGAAGAACCACCTCCTGGGGCGACCTTGGCCTGAGCGCGCGGGTGCGGGGCTCTCCGGCCCAGAGCCAGGGTGCAAGAGCAGGTCACGGCCCCTGTGCCAGATCACCGCCCGTGCGGCGTCCTGACGGCCGGGTGCACAGACCCGCGCTTCCCTCCCTCCGGGAGGGTCGTGGGTTTCGACAGCACGGCCGCTCACGGGCCAGACTGTCCCGGTGACCGTCTTTCGCCTCGGGACCCGTGGCAGCGCGCTGGCCACCACACAGTCCGGGCACGTCGTGCAGGCGCTGCGCGCGCAGGGTGTCGAGTGCGAGCTCACCATCGTGCGCACCTACGGCGACGTGAGCCGCGAGTCGCTGGCCTCTCTGGGTGGCACCGGGGTGTTCGTGGCGGCGCTGCGCGAGGCTCTTCTCGCCGGAGAGTGCGACCTCGCCGTGCACTCGCTCAAAGACCTGCCGACCGCCGAGGCCGAGGGGTTGCTGCTCGCGGCGGTGCCGCCCCGTGTGGACCCGTCCGACGCGCTGTGCGCCGCCGGGGGTGCGCGCCTGGCCGACCTGCCGCAGGGCGCGCGGGTCGGCACCGGGTCGCCACGTCGTGCCGCCCAGCTGCGCGACCGTCGCCCCGACCTGGACATCCGCGACCTGCGGGGCAACGTCGACACCCGTCTGGACCGCGTGCTCGGCCCCGAGGCCGACCTCGACGCGGTGGTGCTGGCCCGCGCCGGGCTGGAACGGCTGGGCCGTCTGGACGTGGTCACCGAGGTGCTCGATCTGCTGCCCGCCCCCGGGCAGGGCGCTCTGGCCGTGGAGATCCGTGCTGAGGACGCCGACACCCCGCTCGGGCGGGCCGTGCGGGCGCTGGACCACCTGCCGAGCCGCTGGGCGGTGACCGCTGAGCGTGCGCTGCTCTCCCGGTTGGAGGCCGGCTGCTCCGCCCCCGTCGGGGCCCTGGCCACGGTGGTCGACGACGGGTTGGCGCTGACCGGCGTGATGGGCACCGACCACGGCCTCGTCACCCGCAGCGACGCCACACCCGACGCGACCGACGCGACCGGGCTCGGTTCCCGCCTCGCGGACGACCTGCTGGCCGCGTCGCGATGACCGCACCCGAGCCGGCACCCCGCCCCGCTGGGTGGGAGGTGTCGGCTGGGTCGAGCGTGCCGGCCGCACAAGGCGTACCCGTCGAGCAGAGCCGACCGGTCGAGCACGGCGCGCTGGCTGGGCGGGTCGTGCTCGTCGCCGGGTCTGCCCGCACCACGCACCGGGCCGCCGACCTGCTCGGCACCGCTGGTGCCACACCCGCACCGCTGGTCGTCATCGCCACCGAGGCCGTGCGCTCGGCCGAGGTGGACGCGGCCCTCGCTGACCTCGCCGCCGGACGCTACGGCTGGCTGACCCTGACCAGCGCCGCCGCCTGGGAGGCCCTGCGCCCTGACGCCGGTGAGGCCGACGAGGCCGCCGCTCTCGCGGCCGACCCTCTCCAGACGCCGGGCTCTGGGCATGTCGACCTCGGCGGCGCACGGGTGGCGGTCGTCGGACCGGGCACCGCCGAGGCGGTCCGTGCTGACGGCGTCGAGCCGTTGGTGCCCGACCCTGCGGGCGGTGCCGTCGAGCTCGTCCCGCCCCTGGCCGAGGCCGCCGCCGGGACGCGGGTGCTGGTCGTCCGAGGCGACCTGGCCCGCCCCACCCTGGTCGACGGTCTGAGGGCTGCCGGCACGGCGGTGGACGAGGTGGTGGTGTACCGCACCGTGAGGGTCACCGGCGACAGGGGTTCTCGCACCATGCCCTCGGTCGACGACGTGGTGGTCACCTCGCCCAGCGCCGTGGACGGCCTGCTCGCGGCGCTCGGCGCTCCTCCGGCGCGGGTCCGGGTGGTGTGTCTGGGGCCGACCACCGCCGAAGCCGCCGAAGCCGCTGGTCTGCGGGTCGACCTCGTAGGCACGTCCAGCCTGGTCGGCCTGGTCGACCTGCTGGCCTCCAGTCTCGCCGACCCCGCCCAGCCCTCCCCGTCGCCAGAGATACTGTCGTCACGACCCCCGGCACCCGAAGAAGCGTCGCCACCAGGAGAAGCACCGTGATCCCGATCCGCCCCCGACGCCTGCGCGCCACCCCCGCGATGCGTCGCGTCGCCGCCGAGACGCACCTGCACCCGGCCATGCTGACCCAACCGCTGTTCGTCCGGGAGCAGATCACCGAGCCCGTGCCGATCGCCTCCATGCCCGGGGTCGTCCAGCACACGCCCGACACGCTGCGCAAGGCCGCTGTCGAGGCGGCCGAGGCTGGGGTCGGCGGGGTCATGCTGTTCGGTGTCCCGGCCTACCGTGACCCGTGCGGCCTCGGCGCGGTCGACCCCCACGGGGTGCTCACCAGGGCGGTGGAGGACGTCGTCGCGGAGGTGGGTGACGCGCTCGTCGTGCAGGCCGACCTGTGCCTGGACGAGTTCACCGACCACGGCCACTGTGGCGTCCTGGACGACGCGGGCCGGGTCGACAACGACGCCACGCTGGTGGTGTACGCGCAGATGGCGCACGTGCTCGCCGAGGCCGGGGCTCACATGCTCGGGCTCTCGGGGATGATGGACGGGCAGGTCGCCGCCGTGCGCGAGGCGCTGGACCCCGCGCACGCCGACGTGGCCGTGCTGGCCTACGCGGCGAAGTACGCGAGCGCCTTCTACGGCCCGTTCCGCGAGGCGGTGGGCTCCACGCTGACCGGCGACCGCCGCACCTACCAGATGGACCCGGCGAACCGTCGCGAGGCCCTGCGCGAGGTCGAGCTCGACGTGGCCGAGGGCGCCGACGTCGTCATGGTCAAGCCCGTGATGGCCTACCTGGACGTGCTGGCCGACGTCGCGGCCGCGTCCCCGGTGCCGGTGTGGGCCTACCAGGTCTCCGGCGAGTACTCGATGGTCGAGGCGGCGGCGGCGAACGGCTGGATCGACAGGCGCCGTACCGTCGAGGAGTCGCTGACCGGGATCGTCCGGGCGGGGGCCGACCACGTGCTCACCTACTGGGCGACCGAGGTCGCCACCTGGCTGGAAGAATCCCGGCACGGCTGAGCGGTGTCCACGTCTCGGTGAGCCCCGCACCCCATGAACCTGACCAGCAGCGGTACGACGACAGAGCCGCCACCTGAGACGTGATCGGCAGCAGCGCCGTCGAGATCGGCATGATGTGAGAGGAACCCGGTATGTCTGAGAGGAACCCCGTGACCACCAACGAGCAGGCTTTCGCGGCGGCGATGGACGTGATCCCCGGAGGGGTGGACTCCCCGGTGCGGGCCTTCGGAGCGGTCGGGGGGACGCCCCGTTTCCTCGTCTCAGGCCAGGGCGCCCGGGTGCGCGACGTCGAGGGCCGCGAGTACGTCGACCTGGTGGGCTCCTGGGGCCCGGCGCTGCTGGGCCACGCCCACCCGGAGGTGATCGCCGCCGTCACCGAGCAGGCCGCCCGTGGGCTGTCCTTCGGCGCCCCGGCCCCCGGTGAGGCCGAGCTCGCGGCAGAGATCCGCCGCCGGGTGCCCCCCGCCGCGAAGGTGCGTCTGGTGTCGACCGGCACCGAGGCGACGATGACCGCGCTGCGCCTGGCCCGTGGCGCCACCGGCCGCGACGTCATCATCAAGTTCGCCGGGTGCTACCACGGCCACGTCGACGCCCTGCTGGCCGCCGCCGGTTCTGGCCTGGCGACGTTCGCCCTGCCTGGGTCGGCCGGGGTCAGCGCAGCGGTGGCGGCGGAGACGATCGTGCTGCCGTACAACGACCTGGACGCGGTGCGCGCCGCCTTCGAGGCGCACCCGGGCCGCATCGCGGCGGTCATCACCGAGGCCGCCCCCGCGAACATGGCCGTCGTCACCCCCCGCGACGGCTTCAACGCCGGCCTGCGTGCGATCACCGCCGAGCACGGCGCCCTGCTGATCTTGGACGAGGTGCTCACCGGCTTCCGCGTCTCCCCCGCCGGCTGGTGGGGCATCGACGGCGGCCCCGCGTCGAGCACCCAGCCCGGCTGGACCCCCGATCTGTTCACCTTCGGCAAGGTGATCGGCGGCGGCCTCCCGGTCGCGGCCCTCGGTGGCCGCGCTGACCTCATGGACCGACTCTCCCCGACCGGCCCCGTCTATCAGGCGGGCACCCTCTCCGGGAACCCCGTCGCCGTCGCCGCAGGCCTGGCCACCCTCCGCGCCGCCGACGAGACGGCCTACGCCCGCATCGACGCCGCGTCGACCCAGCTCCGACAGCTGGTCACCGACGCCCTCACCACCGCGAGCGTCCCCCACGTCATCCAGCGCGCCGGCAACCTGTTCTCGATCGTCTTCTCCGACACCCCCCAGCACGACTGGGCCGGCATGCAGACCACCGACACCTGGCGCTACCCCCCCTTCTTCCACGCCCTCCTCGACGCGGGCGTCTCCCCACCCCCCTCCGCCTACGAGGCATGGTTCGTCTCCGCCGCCCACGACGACGAGGCCCTGTCCCAGATCTCCGAGGCCCTCCCCGCCGCTGCCCGCGCCGCCGCCGGGGCTGAGCCCTCCTGACCGCAGTCCCTCCTCCACCCGGCCCCTCTCTGGCAGCCGAACATCAGGGCCGATAAACTTCGACCTCATGTGACGGGAAGGAGAGGCGATGCCCCGACGAGACGACGTCACCCTTCAGGGCATGAGTTTTCTCGGAGCAGCGATCACCGGCGACGCGCTCGGAGCCGGAGCGGCGTTCCTCACCGTGGTTCGCGATGCCGTCCAGGGGTCTGACGCACAGGCATGGCGACGTGATCTGCGAGGGCTGGCGCGCCGAGGCTGGCAAGCAGCAGCGGAGCAGCGATCACGTGATGGCGACCGCCTGTACCCCCTTCCCGATCGCGACCAGTGCGTCGAGTACGTCATGGAGTGCATCGACTCAGCCACCGTGCCGACCGTCGACGGCCTCATGGCGCGTCCGGGCACAGGCCTTGACGACCGGCTCGAACCCGAAGGTTGCCGACGCGCGGCAGGTCTGTTCTTGGGCACGATGCTGCACGCTCTGCTGGACGACAGGACGTTCGACGTCCAGCAGAAGCTGGCACGGGCGCTGCGTGACTCGGGCGCGACCCGCCAACGGCTGACCTCCGCCCTGGCGCAGCACGCCGAGAGGGTCGAATCTCTGCGGACGCGGTTGGAGGCGGTGCAGACGGCTGTGCAGCTGCTCGGATCTCCTGGTCTGCGACCCCAAGACCGAGAGACCCGGGGCGACGGCCTGCTCGACTACCTGACCGAAGCGGTCGCTTTCTGTGGTCGTGAGACCGAGCTCGACGCCCTTGTCACCTTCTGCGAGACCTCCACGTCTTCGGGCTGGCGGTGGCAGGCGATCACCGGACCTGGTGGTTCAGGCAAGTCCCGGCTGGCCTGGGAGCTGTGCGGCCGGATGAGACGCCGAGGCTGGGACGCCTACTTCCTCGATCCAGCCGCTTTCGAAGAGCTCCCGCCGCAGGCTCTCTCCATCTCGTCGGCCGACCTGCTGCTGGTCGTGGACTATGTCGCGTTCAGCACAGAGCGGCTCGGACGCTGGCTCGGCGCTCTGCCCGCCACACCCCGAGGGCGTCTTCGGGTCATCTTCGTCGAACGTGACGGATGGACGGCACCGACCATCGATCCAGCCGTCGCCGCGCCGGACTGGTTCGGCCGCCTCAGCGACGCGTGGGACGCCCAGGACCTCGCTCGGCACTTCGGGGCGGTCCAGGGGCTCGCCCCCGTCGTCACCCTGGCGGACAGGTCGATGGACGCGACCGTCCTGACGCAGATCGTCGAGGGGGTCGACATCGCGCGAGTGCGCCGGTACGAGGCGGACGCCTATCCGCTAGCCCCACCACGGCCCGCGCTCGAGGGGCCGGTCCCCTCATCAGTCGCCACGACCATCGTGGAACGCCTCCAGACGGTCATCGATCCGTCCGCACAACGACCGCTGTACCTGCTGTTCCTGGTCCAGGCGTACCTGAACGACCCGGCGGACGACCGGTGGCGCACCTGGGACGTGCGCGACCTGTACGGCGTGATCTACAACAGAGAACGTCGACGTGTCCTCGAGACGGTCCCCCATGGTTTCGCGGACGTGGCGCTCGATGTGTGGGCCTTCGCGACCGCGACACGTACGCGTCTGAGCGACGCTCTCCAGGATGCCCCGTCGTGGCTGGTCGCCACCGTGACCGACCAACCGAACATCGTGCAAGAGAGCTTCCGGCGTGCGCTGCGAGCCTGCTGCGGATCGTCGGACTGCGACGCCGTGCCGTACGTCCCCGACATCCCCGGAGAGCACCTCGTCACCCGACAGCTGAGCGGGTGGCGTGATCTCGACCGGGTGCGCCAGTTCGCCGTCGCCGCCTGGGAACGCTCCGCCGAGGGTTATTCGGCGTTCTGCTCTCGCGCGGTGGTCGACCTCGCAGCCACGAGATCCGACCCTCACTCCGTCCTGAACCCCGAAGGCCTCCTGGTAGAACCCCGCAAGAAGAACGACGTCCAAGCGCTCGCTCACGCGCTGTCCACCGCCGTCGACCCCGACCACCCCCGCCCCGACATCACCGACTGGCTCGTCACCCTCGCAACCCGCCACCAGGACGACGCCGAGATGACCCGCCTAGCCATCCGCGCGGTTGTCGCGTCAGCAAGCAACCCTGCAGAGATGGGGATGAACTCAGACGGGAACCCAGATTTTGTCGCCACCCTACGCCTTGCGATGCCACCGATCGATAAATACGAGTGTCGCCTCCTGCAGAGAGTTCTAGAATCTTGGGCCGGAAATGTTCTCACGCTGCGAATGAAAAATGAAGAGCTTGATGAGTTCGGAGAGATTATCAATCACCGAGACAATCTCTCGACTCTCGGAAGAAGTCTTTCTCAGGCAGAAATACGCGCACAACAATGGGTTGCTGAACATCGCCCGAACTACGCTGACGTGGTGTCTGAGTGCGTCATCGCACTTACGACGGCGAGCCTAGCAGTTGGTTCGGCGATGCCGTGGCTGACCGTATCAACTGTCTGTGATCACCTCGAAGCGGAAGGAATCTCTTGGAGTCCGTTGCTCAGCGACCGGTCTACGCGGCCGTTGTTGCGAGCATTCGCTCTCCTTTCAGCAACATATGAGACACTTGATGTTACTCAACGGCGCACCCTTGCAGACCAACTGCGCGCCCTGGCCTATCAACACTCTGCCGACTCCGACGTCGCCATCCAGATAGCCGAGGGGTTTTTCAACCTCACCATCAAGGCTGAGCTCGAGGAGAATCGGAACCTGGTCAACGAGCTACGTCAGCTGACCACCCGGAACCCCGACACCCCAGAAATCGCCCGACAACTCGCGATGGGACTGGTCAACCTCACGTGGAAGAGAGAGACTGACCTCGAAGAGACCCGGAGCCTGGTCGACGAGCTACGCCAACTGACCAGCCCACATCTCGACAACCTCCAGATGGCCAGCCAGCTGGCGATGGGACTGGTCAACCTCACCATCAAGGCTGAGCTCGAGGAGACCCGGAGCCTGGTCAACGAGCTACGTCAGCTGACCACCCGACACCCCGACACCCCAGAAATCGCCGTCCGACTCTCCAAGGGACTGTTCAACCTCACCATCGAAACCATGAACGACACCGAAGAGACCCGAACCCTGCTCCAGGAACTCGATCATCTCTGGACTCAACTGCGGGTGGACGACCATCTCGTCACCGTGATCGACAGTTTGGAAGAATTCATGGACGACAGGGGCGGCGTCGCTCTGGAAGGCGCGAACAGTGTTGCTCGTGATGTGCTGGAGCAAGGTGCGATCACTACCAAGGTGCTGACGGAACTCTCCCGCCGCTGGGTCAAGAAGTACGGCAGCGTTCCGGAAGATCCGAGGTGAGTGGGCGATTGAGGCTCTGCCATGGCAAGGGCTCAGGTGCAGACCGAAGAAGCAGTTATTTTTATCCGTGAGAGCGCGCTCGTGGTCGCAGAGATTCGCGCCCTGTCCTGAGATCTAGCAGATATCTGTCGCCAAACGCCGGAAGACAGCTCTCTTCTTGCTTCGACCGATCACCTGGGTTGAGCTCGCAGGAAGCGCGAGACACGTCACCTATCAGGTGCTGATGGCCGCCTGCCAACCGGTGCCACCTCTACCGGATGAGCCGCACCGAAGGAGAGACCGCTGCCCAGGCTCGGTCTGCGGTGAGGATGGTTGCACCCTGGCGGGTCGCGGCGGCCAAGCAGAGTCGGTCTCCCAGCGAGAGGCTGGGATGAGCCGGCCACAGGCGACCTGCCTCTACGGCGTCTGCCGCGTCGATCGGCACAACCTGAAGACCTTTGCCTCGCAGGGCAGACTCTGCGGTCTTCCAGCTTGCCCCACGGGCGAGCACCTTGCCGACCACCTCGGCCCAGTTGGCCGCGGTACAGCAGGCCGAGCCTGAGGCCAGTGCGTCGTCGACAGCCTCCGTCCCTGGCTCAGCCCACAGGTACGCGAGGATGGCGGACGAGTCGAGGTAACAGGTCACCGCTTCTCGGCCTCCGCCTCGGCACGACGTTCTGCGATCAGCTCGTCCACCGGGCTGGGAGTGCTCGCGACCGAGGCTCGGAAGGCGGCCAGAGCATCGTCGGCCGACATGACGTTAACCGTCGTCCCGTCGTCGACGAAGACTAGGGTGGAGCCTTCGTCCCAACCATGTCGACGGCGCAGCTCCAGAGGAACCACGATGCGCCCCTTGTGCCCCATCGTCGCAGTCGATGTACTCATACTACAACGGTACCACTTTGGAAATCGGTGGCACCGATCAGCTGTCGGGTCATCGTGGCTCGCCGACGAGAAGCACAGACGCGAGGAGGGACGGAGGACGTGAGCGGCGGCGACGCGTCCCGCGTGAGAGATCGTCGCGGTCGGCATCGCGACCAGGTCCGGCCAGCACGCACCGCCATCACGATGCTCGGGCGACCGCAGAGCCGTCCCCAGGCACAAGTCCTCAGACCTGCACCTGGGGACGGTCGCTGAGACCGGTCGCCGGTGTCAGCGACCCTCGTGGCTCCCGGCCCTGCGACGAGAGACCAGCACCAGGGCGATGCCTGCCAGCACCAGCACACCCACCAGGACCGCCACCGCCTGGGCCTGCGCACCGGTGCTTGCCAGGCCAGAGGTCCGGCCCTCCGCGCTGAGGACCTGCGAGCTCACGTCCGAGTCCAGGTCGGTGGTCTGGCCTGGCAGCACGACGGGTGCCGGGGTCAGCAGAGTCTCGGCGTTGGTCACGGTGCAGGTGATCTCGTCGCCCGGCTCGACCTCCACGACGAAGCCCCGCTCGACATCGACCACGTCGAGCGGCGCACCGTCCGGCTCTCGCAGGTTCTTCACCGTGCAGGTGGCGTTCGCACCGTCCTGAGGAAGCAGCACGTACCCCTCCTGCTGGCGCTCGGTGATGGTGACCGCGGCCCCGTCGGGAGCGGTGAGCTCCAGCGGGAAGGCCACCGAGCCCGTGCCGTCCTCCGTGGTGCCGGACGAGCCCAGCAGCGTGACGGCGTCTGACGGAGCCGTCGCGTCGAAGGTCCAGCCTCCGGCGAGGAACGGCTGGCCGTCGATCGGGACTACCTGCTTGACCACCGTGAGAGACGCGGGCAGCAGGTCGGGCAGCAGCGGCGGCGCCTGGTTGACCACCAGGCAGCTGACCATGTCGGTGGCGCTGACCTCGATGGTGAAGCCCAGATCACCGGCATCGGTGACGTCCAGCGTCGTACCCAACGGGTTGGCCGCGTTCTTCACCGTGCAGACGGCGTTCTTGGCGTCCTGAGGCATCAGCCGGTACCCGGGCTTCTGCTGCTCGGTGATGGTGATCGAGGCGGTCCCTGTCAGGCTGTCGAAGTCCAGCGGGAAGTTCACCGCGCCGGTGACGTCTGTCGTGCCTGACGGAGCGAGCGAGGTGATGTCCTCCGAGGCGGTCTCCGCACCGAAGGTCCACCCAGACGCCGCGTACCTGGGTCCGCCGTCAGCGGGGACGACCTCCTTGACCACGGTGAGCGACGGGGCGCAGGCGGTGAACACGCTGTCCCGCAGCGCGTCGCCAGCCTCGGCGTACGTGTCGGCCTGGATGTAGTCGCTCTCGCCCGAGATGGCCTTGAGGTTCAGCGCCGCGTTGGGGCTGAGCACCGCGTCACCGACGCCGACGGCCTGGATGCTCGTGCCCTTGGCCTTCAGGGCGTTGGCGGAGAAGATGCCCGCCTCGACCTCGGCGAACCGCGTGTTCCTGCCTGCCTTGTCCGCCTGGAAGACCGTCGGGTTCCCGTCGGTGACGATCACCGCCAGGTCGAACACGGTCGTCTGCTGCTGGACCAGCCAGAAGGCGTCGTCCCAGCTGGTGTAGCTCTGGCGGCCGGGCGTCAGCAGGTCGATCTGCGCCTTGAGCACGTCGACCTCCGCGGGGGTCGAGACCGGGATGAGCCCGGTGTCGGCGGTCGCGTCCGTGCCGAAGGAGAACAGCTGCACCTGGCTGGGCGTGCCCAGCAACGCGTCGACGTAGGTCTTCGCCGCGTCGCGCATGGCACCGGTGGCGTTGGCCAGATCGACCGAGGCGGACAGGTCGATGATCAGCGCGACGTTCACCCCGCACTTGGTCGGGTGGGGCGGGTTGGCCCTGCTGAGCGCCAGCGTGCCGGTGGACCAGGTCCAGTAGGCCGTGCTGCTGGTGCTCGTGGTGGAGACCGGGAACCCGGGGGTGCCCGACTCATAGGTCTGCCCCTGCCGGAGCACCGGGGTCTGGAACGCGTACGGCCGCGCCACGTCGGCGGTGGCGTTGGTGATCGGCGCGGTCGCACAGACGCGAGGAGGGGCGAGGGACACGTGGTCCCTCGCCCCTCCTCGAGCGGGTCTGGCTCCTCGAGCGGGTCAGCCCTCGTCTTCGCCGAGGATGAAGCGCTCGAGCATGGCACGACCGGCGGAGTCTTCCATCTGGACCGGGGGGGACTTCATCAGGTAGGTGGAGGCCGAGATGATCGGGCCGCCGACGCCACGGTCCTTGGCGATCTTCGCGGCACGGACGGCGTCGATGATGATGCCGGCGGAGTTGGGCGAGTCCCACACCTCGAGCTTGTACTCCAGGTTCAGGGGCACCTCGCCGAACGCCCGGCCCTCGAGGCGCACGTAGGCCCACTTGCGGTCGTCGAGCCAGGCGACATAGTCGCTCGGGCCGATGTGCACGTTGCGCGAGCCCATCTCGTGCTCCAGGTTCGAGGTCACGGCCTGGGTCTTGGAGATCTTCTTGGACTCCAGGCGCTCGCGCTCGAGCATGTTCTTGAAGTCCATGTTGCCGCCGACGTTCAGCTGGTAGGTGCGATCGAGGATCACCCCGCGGTCCTCGAACAGCCGGGCCAGCACCCGGTGGGTGATCGTGGCGCCGACCTGCGACTTGATGTCGTCGCCGACGATCGGCACACCGGCGTCCTCGAACTTCTTGGCCCACACCGGGTCAGAGGCGATGAACACCGGGAGCGCGTTGACCATGGCGACACCGGCGTCGATGCAGCACTGGGCGTAGAACTTGTCGGCCTCCTCAGAGCCCACCGGCAGGTAGGAGACCAGCACGTCGGCACGCGCGTCCTTGAGAGCCTGGACGACGTCGACCGCCTCGCTCTCGGACTCCTCGACCGTCTGGACGTAGTACTTGCCCAGCCCGTCGAAGGTCGGCCCGCGCTGCACGGTGACACCGGTGGGCGGCACGTCGGCGATCTTGATGGTGTTGTTCTCGCTGGCGCCGATCGCGTCAGACAGGTCGAAGCCGACCTTCTTGGCGTCGACGTCGAACGCGGCGACGAACTCCACGTCCCGCACGTGGTACGGGCCGAAGCGCACGTGCATCAGGCCGGGCACCTGGCTGTCGTCCGGGGCGTCACGGTAGTACTGCACACCCTGGACCAGTGACGCGGCGCAGTTCCCGACACCGACGATCGCTACGCGGATGGTGGACATCCCTTACTCCTTCTTCGAGTCGTGCTCCGTGGCACCCGCGGAGGGCACGGAAGCGGTGGTGGCCGGGTGGCCGGTGGTGCTCACGGGCCGGGCGGCCCGCTCGTTGTCGATCAGGCGGTCGAGCCAGGCGACCTCGCGCTCGACCCTGTCCAGGCCGTGGCGCTGAAGCTCCGCGGTGTACTCGTCCATGCGTTCGCGGGTGCGAGACAGAGACAGGCGGATCAGCTCCAGCCGCTCGGTCATGCGCATCCGTCGACCTTCGAGGATGCGCAGCCGGGTGTCGGCGTCGGTCTGGCTGAACAGCGAGAACCGGACGTCGAACTCCTCGTCGTCCCAGGACGACGGACCGGCGGAACCGAGCACCTCGGCGAGGTGCTCCTTGCCCTCGGCGGTCAGCTGGTAGACGATGCGGGAGCGCTTGGAGGCGCCGCCACGCTCGTCGCGGCTGGTGGTGGTGGCCCCGCAGATCAGGCCACGGGTGGCCAGCCTCTGCAGCGCCGGGTACAGCGAACCGTACGACAGCGCCCGGAACGAGCCGAGCACGAGGTTGAGCTGCTTGCGCAGCTCGTAGCCGTGCATGGGAGCACGGTGCAACAGGCCGAGGATCGCGTCCTCGAGCACGTCGGACCGAGCACGCAACCTGAGCTCCTCTCTGCCTACCTGCATCCGATGTATCGGGATGATACATCGTGATGCGCGACACGGCCTCCCCGTCCATGAGGAGACATGGCTGCGAGGTGATGGAGGTGCAGACAGTTGTTCGGATCTTGTGAGCTCTGCCCGTGCGGAGCTGACCGATGCCGGGGTAGCTCCCGCATACTGGGGAGACGGCCCGGGGCGCCCCTGTGCCGTCGGCGACCCGACCGGGAGCCTGGTCGAGAGAAACGGAGAGCCTGTGGAGCGCAGGTCCGCGCGCCCCTCACGGGCGACTGTCCGGCGAACCGCCCCGGCGACCAGACCGGCGAACCGGTTCTGGAACTACCCTCGCCCCGGCTACCGCGGCCTGCACCGGTGGTTGCCGTCGTGGCGGTTCGTGCTCTCCGTGATGCTCACCATGGTCTTCCTCGTGCTGGGGGTCGGGGCCGCGGCGTGGCAGCTGATCGAGGTACCCCCGGAGAGCGCCAGGGCCCAGGAGCAGACCACGACCGTCTACTTCGCCCCGACCGACGCCTCGACAGACCACGGCGCGGAGATGGGCGTCTTCCCCGGGGTGAAGCGAGAGATCATCGACACCACCACCCTGCCGGAGCACGTGGGCAGGGCGGTGGTGGCCTCGGAGGACCAGTCGTTCTTCGACAACCAGGGCGTGGACTTCCGGGGCATCGCGCGCGCGCTGACCAACAACCTGAGCGGAGGTGCGCGCCAAGGCGCCTCGACGCTGACCCAGCAGTACGTGAAGAACTATTACCAGGGGACGAACACCGGCTACCTGGCCAAGGCCCAAGAGGCGATCCTCGCGCTGAAGATCAACCAACAGCTGGGGAAGGACGAGATCCTCGGCCGATACCTCAACACCGTCTACTTCGGCCGCGGCACCGACGGCATCCAGGCCGCCGCACAGGCCTACTTCGGCAAGGACGCGGTGGACCTGACCGTCTCCGAGGCGGCCCTGCTGGCCGGGATCCTTCCCTCCCCGAACAAGTGGGACCCTGCCCGGGACCGCGCGAAGGCGGAGCAGCGCTGGAGCCGCACGCTGAACAACATGGTCGAGCTGGGTTGGCTGTCAAGCACCGAGCGCGCCGGGCTGGAGTTCCCCGAGACCATCCCTGTCGAGACCGCGTCGGTGTACGGAGGCCCCAACGGCTATCTGATGGAGCTCGCCCGGACCGAGGCGGCCACCAAGCTCGGCATCACCGAAGAACGCTTGCAGCGGGGCGGCTACACCATCGTCACCACGATCGACCAGACCATCCAGGACGAGGCCGTCGCCGCGGCCAAGCGTCTGATCGACGGCGAGCTCAGCGGCGGTGCCACCCCCAGCCCAGACCTGAAGATCGCCATGGTCTCGCTCGACCCGACGACCGGGGCGATCCTCTCGCTGTACAGCGGGCAGGAGTTCCTCACCGACCAGATCAACCGGGTCACCAGGGACCGCATCCAGGCCGGGTCGACCTACAAGCCGTTCACGCTGGTCGCCGCACTGGAGAACGACATCTCCCTCAACACCACGTACAACGGTGCCAACGGGCAGAACATCCCCGGGTGGACCCGGGGCGACGGCAGACCCGTCAGGGTGAACAACTTCGGCAACGAGAACTTCGGCGTCATCGACCTGACGTATGCCACCGCCGTCTCGTCGAACACCGTCTACGCCCAGCTCAACGTCGAGGTCGGGCCTCAGGCCACCGCCGACGTCGCGGAGAAGGCCGGGATCACCACGCCGCAGACCGTCGTGCCGTCCAACGTGCTGGGCACCGACACGGTGCGTCCGCTGGACATGACCGCGGCCTACGCGGTGTTCGCCAACGGGGGCATGCGGGTCGAGCCGCACATCGTCGCCACCGTGCTCAACCCCGACGGCTCGGTGGCCTTCACCGGCGGCTCGAACCCCGTGCGGAAGTTCTCCGCCGACGTGATGGCTGACACCGTGTTCGCCCTGCGGGGCCCGGTCGACAACCCTCGCGGCTCGGCGAACCGGTACGTCGCACCGCTCAAGCGCACCATCGCGGGCAAGACGGGGACGTCCAACGACAACAAGTCGGCCTGGTTCATCGGCTTCACCCCCGACATCGTCACGACGGTGGTGCTCTCCCAGGTGGGTGAGAACGGCAGAGACCAGGTCTCGATCACGCCGTGGGGGTCGGGAGTCCGCCAGATCACGGGTGGGACGTGGCCGTCTGCCCTGTGGGCCAGCTACATGAAACCTGTGCTGGCCATGCCCGCCTACTCCGAGAACAAGAGCTTCCCGCCCCGGGCGAACGTGGGGAACGCGCCCACCATCGCCCCGACCGAGGCCGAGGAACCGGAGGAGGTCGAGACCGTCCACGTCCCCGACGGGCTCGCGCAGCGCCTCGAGGCCGACGCCTCCGCGATGCTGCTGGCGGCGGGCCTCAGCCCGTCGGTGATCTCTGAACCCTCGGCGACGGTGGCAGCCGGCCGGGTGATCCGGGTCGAGCCAGGCAGCGGCACCGCAGTGAACCTCGGGTCGGAGGTGACGCTCGTGGTCTCTTCCGGACCACCACCACAACCGCCAGGGCCGGGCGAGGGCGGCGGCCCGCAGGGCGCTCCTGGTCAGGGTCAAGGCCAGGGCCAGGGACAGGGCGGGCCCTAGACCCGCACGACCTGCCGCGCGAGGCAGGATTTCGCGGCGATCCAGACGACCAGATACCATGGCCCGTCGCCGTGCGGTCCGTTCCGTGCGGCGAGTGCATGCAGCACCCTCCTGTCACGGAACGACCGTGACCGCGAAGACCAGAGGAGGTGGGTATGAGCCTGCGTCCGTACGAGATCATGATCATCCTCGACCCCGACATCGAGGAGCGCACGGTCGGCCCCGCGCTCGACAAGTACCTGTCTGTGGTGAAGACCCAGGGCGGTTCTGTCGACGCGGTGGACATCTGGGGCCGGCGTCGCCTGGCCTACGACATCAAGAAGAAGTCCGAGGGCATCTACGCCGTCGTGAGCTTCTCCGCCGAGCCGGCCACCGCGGCCGAGCTCGACCGCCAGCTCGGTCTCAACGAGGCCGTCCTGCGCACGAAGGTGATGCGCGCCGCCGCCTGATGTCGGTGGCTGCGCCTACGGTCGGTGCGGGTCACGACAGCGTGATCCGAGAGCCCGAGTCGTCGAGCACAACCAGGAGCTTCCCATGGCTGGTGAGACCGTCATCACGGTCGTCGGCAACCTCACCGGCGACCCCGAGCTGCGGTTCACGCCGTCCGGGGCCGCGGTGGCCAACTTCACCGTGGCGTCCACGCCGCGCACGTTCGACCGCCAGAACAACGAGTGGAAGGACGGCGAGACGCTGTTCCTGCGCTGCTCGATCTGGCGCGAGGCGGCCGAGTCGGTCGCGGAGTCGCTGACGAAGGGCACCCGGGTGATCGTCACCGGGCGTCTGGTGCAGCGCTCTTACGAGACCCGCGAGGGCGAGAAGCGCACCGTCGTGGAGCTTCAGGTCGACGAGGTCGGCCCGTCGCTGCGCTACGCCACGGCCAAGGTCACCCGGACCTCCCGGGGCGGTGGTGGCGGCTTCGGCGGCTCCTCCGGTGGCGGCGGCGGGGCCTCGTCCGCGTCCGACGACCCGTGGGCCACCCCGTCGAGCAGCGCGGGCTTCTCTGACGAGCCCCCGTTCTGACCCTTTCCTGACCCCTAACCATCCCCGGTCTCGCACCGGGGCTCCGAGATGTAGAGGAGCACCACGATGGCCAAGCCCGTCGTCCGCAAGCCCAAGAAGAAGGCCAACCCGCTGAAGTCGGCCAAGATCGAGAACATCGACTACAAGGACACCGCGCTGCTGCGCAAGTTCGTCTCCGACCGGGGCAAGATCCGCGCCCGTCGGGTCACCGGTGTGTCGGTCCAGGAGCAGCGCGCGATCGCTCGCGCCGTGAAGAACGCCCGCGAGATGGCGCTGCTGCCGTACTCGTCGTCGGCACGCTGAGAAAGAGGAGCGATCCCGTGTCCAAGCTCATCCTCACCCATGAGGTCACCGGTCTCGGCGAGCCCGGCGACATCGTCGAGGTCAAGGACGGCTACGCCCGCAACTACCTGCTCCCCCGTGGCCTGGCCACGCCGTGGACCAAGGGTGCGGAGAAGAACATCACCGGCATCCGTCGGGCCCGCAAGGCCCGTGAGATGGCCTCGCTGGACGACGCCCGCGCGGCCCGCGACGCCCTCCAGGCCCAGCCGGTGACCGTCACCGCCAAGGCCGGGCCTGGCGGCCGTCTGTTCGGTGCGATCACCACCACGGAGATCGCTGACGCGGCCTCCGCCGCCGGTGGGCCCAAGATCGACAAGCGCAAGATCGAGATCACCTCCCCGATCAAGGCGCTCGGGGAGCACAAGGTCTCGGTCAGGCTGCACCCGGAGGTCGTCGCCACGATCACCGTGGCCGTCGTCGCCGCCTGACCTAGGGCTGCCCAGATCCCTCGGTCTGGACTCTACGTCTGGAGAAGGGCCCCGGTGCACCACAGCGTGGTGCACCGGGGCCCTTCTGTGCTCTCCGCGAGGCTCCGCCCGTCCAGGAAGGCTCCCTGAGGCCGTCCCCGACCTGTGCGCCACAGCCCTGCCAGCGCTGGCACGCTCGCCGTGCGGAAGCTCGCGATCTGGGCCAGACTGGGGCGAACCACCACCCGCCCAGCGTCGTCTGACAGACGTGCCAGGCTGTGGGCGCTGGCTGTCCAGAAGGTGGGTGTCCCCAGCCGGTGCATGGCGTCTTCCCAGGTCAAATGGCCTACGTGATCCAGATTTCGCCCGCCGTGTCCACATCGTCGTCCACGATCTGTGGACAGACACCCCCAGGATGTCCACACCTGTGGACGACGGTGTGAACGGTTCGAGGTGGCTCGATCTGGACAGTCGGCCTAGGTTCGTCGTACACGACCGAGGGGCCGCTCTGTCACCGGTACCTGGTAAGACAGATGTTCGACGGATGTGCGCGAGAGGAGACGGGACGGCCGGTGACGATCGAAGAGCTGGAGTACGAGCTGGTCGCCGGCGAGGACCGTCGCGGCGACCGCACCCCCCCGCAGGATCTCGACGCGGAGCGCTCGGTGCTCGGCGGCATGATGATCAGCAAGGACGCGATCGCTGACGTCGTCGAGCAGCTGCGCGGCCACGACTTCTACCGTCCCGCGCACGAGGTCGTCTACGACGCGATCATCGACCTGTACGGGCGGGGCGAGCCGGCTGACGCGGTGACCGTCGCTGACGAGCTGACCAAGCGCGGCGAGCTGGCCCGCGTCGGCGGGGCCCCGTACCTGCACACCCTGATCGCGACGGTCCCGACCGCCGCCAACGCCGGCTACTACGCGCGCATCGTCCGGGAGCGGGCGGTGCTGCGGCGTCTGGTCGAGGCCGGAACCCGCATCGTCCAGCTCGGCTACGGCACCGACGGCGGCGACGTGGACGACCTGGTGAACACCGCGCAGGCCGAGGTCTACGCGGTGACCGAGCGTCGCGCCAGCGAGGACTACCTGCCGCTGTCGCAGATCATCACCGAGACGGTCGACGAGATCGAGGCGGTGTCCGGCCGGGGCGGCGGGATGCACGGCGTGCCCACGGGCTTCGCCGACCTGGACCACCTGACCAACGGGCTGCACCCGGGCCAGATGATCGTGCTGGCGGCCCGCCCGGCCATCGGCAAGTCGACCCTGGGCATCGACATCGCCCGCTCGGCGGCGATCAAGAACGGTCAGACCGCGGTGGTGTTCTCGCTGGAGATGAGCCGCAGCGAGATCACCATGCGTCTGCTGGCCGCCGAGTCGCGGGTGCACCTGCAGAGGCTGCGCACCGGGCAGATGGCTGACGACGACTGGCAGAAGGTCGCCGCGACGATGGGGCGCATCTCGGAGGCGCCGCTGTTCATCGACGACTCGCCGAACATGTCGCTCATGGAGATCCGGGCCAAGTGCCGGCGTCTGAAGCAGCGGCACGACCTGAAGCTCGTCGTGATCGACTACCTCCAGCTGATGACCAGCGGGAAGCGCGTGGAGTCGCGTCAGCAGGAGGTCTCGGAGTTCTCCCGGGCCCTGAAGCTGCTGGCCAAGGAGCTCGAGGTGCCGCTGATCGCGATCAGCCAGCTCAACCGTGGTCCTGAGCAGCGCACCGACAAGAAACCGCAGATGTCGGACCTGCGCGAGTCGGGCTGCCTGGTGGCTGACACCCGGGTGCTGCGTGCGGACACCGGCGCGACCACCACCCTGGGCGAGCTGTACGCGCTGGGTGCCCGTGACGTCATGGTCTGGGCGCTGGACGAGCGGCTCGGCTATGTGCGGCGTCACCTCACCCATGTGTTCCCGACCGGTGTGCGCCCCGCGTTCCGGCTGACCACCGCCTCGGGCCGTCAGGTCACGGCGACGGCGAACCACCCGTTCCTGACCGTCGAGGGATGGTGCCCGCTGGGCGAGCTGAGCGCCGGGAGCCGGATCGGCGTCCCGCGCCACGTCCCGGCCCCCGGGCTGCTCACGCACTGGTGCGACCGCCGGGTGAGGCTGCTGGCGCACCTGCTGGCCGCCGGGGCGTTCGGCCTGGACCAGCCGGTGCGCTACCTGACCACCGACCCGGACTGCGCGTCGACCCTCAAGGCGGCCGCCGAGGTGCTCGACACGCGGTCGGTCGAGCACCGCTCGTCAGACTCCCGAGCCTTGATCGTGCGCCTGGAGCCCCGCCGGACGGACGAGCACGCACGCAACCAGGTCGCTGACTGGTTGGACGACCTGGGCCTGCTGCGCACCAGCGCGGTCGAGCGTTTCGTCCCCGAGGCGGTGTCGAGCCTGCCCAAGGCGCAGGTCGCGCTGTTCTTGCGTCACCTGTGGTCGGCGGCGGGGTCGGTGACGGTGCACCGTCACACCCGATTGAGGCGAGAGAAGAGCGCGCTCGCGTGGTCTTCCGAGCCGATTGAGGGTGTTGACGAGCGTAGCGAGGAGTACAGCAGGGGCGGGCTCATCACCTACCGCTCCGGGTCACGCCGGATGCTGGAGGACGTCGCGACCCTGCTGCTGCGCTTCGGGATCACCACGCGCATCGCCGAGCCCAGCCGTGGGGTGGTCCCGGTGGCGACGCTGGAGATCGTCGGCCTGGACGATCAGCGCCGGTTCCTCCAAGAGATCGGGGTGATCGGGGTCCAGACCCGGACCGCCGAGCGCCTGCTGGACGTGGTCCGTGCCCGTCAGGCCGCGACCGCTCAGGCCCGGGCCGCCGTCACCGGCGGTGAGCTGTGGAGCGAGGTGGGCGAGGTGCTCGACCGGATACCGCAGCAGAGCGACCGTCCTCCGATCTCTGGCGGCGTGCCCCGGGTGCTTCCCGCTCAGATGCGCCGGAGCCCCGACCTCGGCGGCGTCGACGGTCTCGACCGCTCAGGACCCGACCACCTGGCACCCGACCACCTGGAGACCGACGACTCTGGGCTCGACGGCCTGGGGCTGGGCGCGTCCGACCCGGCGAGCCTGAGCCAGAGGACCCGCACGCTGCTCGAGGCCCGTCAGGACGCTCCTGCTCTGGACGACGGGCGAGGCCGGGTCCGTTCCGCGCTGGCGGAGATCGTGGACCTGCTGGACGCGGCAGACCTCGAGCTGGACGCGGTGAACGACATCGCCTGGGACACCGTCGTGTCGATCACCCCTGTCGGTGACCGTCCTGTGTATGACGCCACCGTCCTGGGTGCGCACAACTTCGTCGCTGACGGGATCGCGGTGCACAACTCCATCGAGCAGGACGCCGACATGGTGATCTTGCTGCACCGCGAGGACGCCTACGAGCGCGAGTCCCCCCGTGCCGGCGAGGCCGACCTCATCGTCGCCAAGCACCGCAACGGCCCCACCGACACCATCACCGTCGCCTTCCAGGGCCACTACTCCCGCTTCGTCGACATGCAGGCCTGACGACGTGGTGGGCGGGGCCGTGTCGACGGGCGCCGAGGGAGCCGTGTGCTCCCACCCACCGGTCGCGGAGGTGGTGTCGCTGGCGGCCAGGCTCGCCCGCAGCTGTGCCACCTGGGCTTCGAGGGTCGCGATCCTCGCTTCGAGGCGCCGGTAGTCCTCGCGGGTGCCGGTCCCGCCGCCGAAGATGCCCGTGCGGCGAACACTGCTCTCGCCCGACACCACCCTGACGGGTCCTAGGTGCGGGGCACGTCCGACGCATAAGGTCCGGGGATGGACACACCGTGGGTCGCGCACTATCAGCCAGGGGTACCGGAGCAGATCGAGCTCCCGACAGAGTCGTTGGTCTCGTTGGTCGAACGTTCCGTGCGCGAGGCGGGCAGCGCGGTCGCGCTGGAGTTCTTCGGGGCCGAGACGACGTACGCCCAGCTGGGCGAGCAGATCGAGCGTGCCGCCGAGGGGCTGCGCCTGCTCGGCGTGCAGGCCGGGGACCGTGTGGCGCTGGTGCTGCCGAACTCCCCGCAGCACGTCGTGGCGTTCTACGCGGTGCTGCGGCTCGGAGCGATCGTCGTGGAGCACAACCCCCTCTACACCGAGCGTGAGCTGCGGCACATGTTCGAGGACCACGCCGCCCAGGTCGCGATCTGCTGGGACGTCGCGGTGCCCAAGCTGCGTGCCCTGCCCGACGACGTCTCGCTGGAGCACATCGTCTCGGTGAACATGGTCAAGGCGTTCCCGCTGGCCAAGCGCCTGGCGCTCAGCCTGCCGGTGGCGAAGGCCAAGGCGCTGCGCTCCAGGTTGACCGCACCCGCCCCCGACACCATGACCTGGTCCCAGCTGCTCGGCTCCGGGCGCCTGGTCCCGTCCCACCCCAAGCCGTCGGTGAACGACCTGGCCGTCATCCAGTACACCTCTGGCACGACGGGCGCGCCGAAGGGCGCGATGCTGAGCCACCTCAACCTGTTCGCCAACGCCCGCCAGGGCGAGGCCTGGATGCATGGCGCGCAGTACCGCAAAGAGGTGTTCTACGCGATCTTGCCGATGTTCCACGCCTTCGGGATGACGTTGTTCTTGACCTACGGGATCCTCAAGCAGGCTCGGCTGGTGCTGTTCCCGGCGTTCGACGTGGACCTGGTGCTCGACGCGGCCAAGAAGCACCCGCCGACCGTGTACTGCGCGGTCCCGCCGATCTACGAGAAGACGGCCGCGCGAGCGAAGGAGCGCGGCATCGACCTGCGGTCGGCGAAGTTCTGCATCTCCGGGGCGATGAGCCTGCCTGACTCCGTGGTCGAGCTGTGGGAGAGCGTCTCCGGCGGGCTGCTGGTCGAGGGCTACGGGATGACGGAGGCCTCCCCGGTGTGCCTGGGCAACCCGTTCCACCCGTCGCGGCGCACCGGCACCATCGGCGTCCCGTTCCCCAGCACCCTGATGAGGGTGGTCGACCAGGACGACCCCACCCGCGAGGTCGCCCAGGGTGAGCGGGGTGAGCTGCTCATCAAGGGCCCTCAGGTGTTCAGCGGGTACTGGAACAACCCGGAAGAGACCGCCAAGGCGCTGCTGCCCAGCGGCTGGCTGCGCACCGGCGACCTGGTCACCGTGGACGCCGACGGTTTCACCACCATCGTGGACCGGGTGAAGGAGCTCATCATCACCGGTGGGTTCAACGTCTCGCCCTCCGAGGTCGAGAACGTGCTGCGCGCCCACCACGACGTCACGGACGCCGCCGTGGTCGGAGCGCCGACCTCGTCGGGCGGGGAGCGGGTGGTCGCCGTCGTCCTGCTGCGCACCGGCGTCACGCTGGACGTCGACGCTCTGCGCGAGTGGTGCCGCGAACGCCTGACCGCCTACAAGGTGCCTCGCGAGATCGTCGCCCTGAACGACCTGCCCCGCTCCATGCTCGGCAAGGTGCTCCGCAAGCAGGTGCGCGACCAGTACCTCGCTGACACCACCGACTGACGCGTGCGCTGACGGACCGCTCCGCTCCGCACGGAAAGCTGGGTCACCACCGTCGCCACTCGGTGAGAGCCTCCACCTTGTGGATGTGGGCAGGGCACGTCGTGTCCTTGACGACCGTCCTGGGCTTGCTCGCCTCGACCAGCAGACCGTCCTGCTGGTAGGTGTCGATCACCCCCTGGATCGCCTTGGAGACCCGAGGGCTTGCGAGGTCGTGAGACACCTCGGAGGTCTCCCAGATCTGCCCCTTGGAGAAGACCGGAGGGCGGTAGGGGTGGATGACCAGCTCGCTGGTCCCGTCGGGCAACCAGCGAGCGGTGACGATGGCAAGAGTCAGCGGGATCGGGCGCTTGACGAAGGGGAGCAGCATGATCGCCGAGTCACCGATGATCGAATACAGGCACCCTCTTCGAAAGGTGGTCGACTCGCCGATCTCCATGGCCTGAGCGGTCCACGGAGACCCCTCGCGAACCAGCGTGTCGTTCATGTTCTCCAGCCGCATCCGGAAACCTTGCGCCATCAGGCAGCGCACACCCACCTGCACCGCGCGGGCAGGGTCGTCCCGGACGACAAGGCGTCGACCGCGTAAAAAACGGAACAGCGAGGCGTAGTACGCCTCTTCCGGTTCCTTCCTCTCAGCCCCCATGCTGTCAGATGCTCCAGGTCCGACCGACCCTGGAGTCGGCGTCCTCATATGCCTGAGCGGCGTTCTCGGCCGCTGTCGCGGCAGCAGCCAGGATGTCGGCCATCGCGGCCATGTCGGCGGCCCACCCCTGGTGGCTGACCGAGAACGCCGTCCGAGCATCGCCATCCCAGCTGCACGCCAGGACACCAGCAGCGTCGTCCAAGGTCGACAGCGCATCGACGATGCCTTTGTGCGCAGCACGAAGGTCGGTCACGGTGGACAGCACGTGGTCGGGATTGACGGAAAAACCAGCCATGAGAGAACCTTTCGAGCTCAAGAGATCTAGGGGCTACGAGTCTTTCAGCATGTCGCGGACACGCTGCATCGCCTCCTCGAAGTGGCGATGCGACTCCGCGGCGGCACCGCTGACCTTGGCCGCCGGGCTCGGATCGGCATCCGACCCCTTCTTCTCGGCGTCCTCGTCCTGCTTCAGCCAGACCTCCCGGAGCGAGGCGAGGTTCCGACGCGACAGCTCGCGCAACGCCCGGGCCGCCGCAGACTCGTCAGCACCCGAGAACACGTCACCGAGCGTTGTCTGGCCCCCGTCGATGCGCCGCTGCACGGTACGCCACTCGGGACCGAGCTCACCCGCGCGAGCGGCTCGCGCACGCTCCTCCTCGCCCTTGACCGAGGCTGCCTCCTGAGCCTGGGCCTTCTGGTCGATCTCTGCCTCCAGGGCCTCTATCCGACGATCGATCTCCTCGAACATCGAAGGGAGGTCGGTCGGCAGAGCCTCGTCGGCGCTCATGCGAAGACCCTCGCCGCAGCAGCGCGGACCAGAGCCTCATAGAGGTCGACCATGTGGAACGCCGCGTCGACCACCTGGGTCTTGGCCTGGATCGTCCCGGCGACAAAGTCGTAGATCGTCTCGAGAAGCTTGTAGATCGCTCGGACCACGTCGACGATCACCTGGACCTTCCTGACGGTGTCTGCCGCCGCGACCACCCATCCGGCGACGGGAACCGCAGCCTGCGCTGCCAAGATCAGAAGCTCGCGCTGGATGATCTTCAGCTGCTTGAGGATCAGCTTTGCGATCATCTTCGACACCTCGGCCAGCTTGCTGATCATGGTGCTCACCGCCTCGGCCGGGCCTTGGAGCGCTATGTGAGCCTTCGACGCCAGCGCCGCAACGACGAGGAACGCCTCAGAGCCCTTCCCTGTCCAGCTCGCCATCGGTGGGCACAGGCCAGCGACGTTCTCCCCGACAGCGGTGATCGCGTCACCGCTGTGCTTCCACGAGATCGACGCCTCGCCGATCCGCGTCCAGTTCCCGGCGAACGGTTTGGTGACCTCCGCGAGCAACGAGTAGCCGAAGAGCTGCTCGAAGAGCCAGTCCACCCCTCCGAGGATGACCCCCGCTTCCCAACGGACGTTCTTGATCTCTGGCTCCGAGGCGTTGGGCGTCGGCAGGTAGGAGCGGACATCGTGCGTCTCGATGACGGTGCGCGTCCCGGACAGTCCGTCCTCGACCCGACCCGCGATCCGATCTGCTGTCCCCTCCACCCACTCTCTGGCGCTGGCACCATCCTTGAACGCCCGGCTGAAGATGTTCTCGTTGTCGTAGCAGTAGAACGTCCCGGCGTCCTCTTTCGGTGCACCGAGCGTCGGCTTCGACGGGGGCGCGTACGGCGGCACGGTCATGCCCATCTTCTTGGCCACGCTCGCCGAGGCCTCGTACGCGGCGCGTTCGGCCTCCTCGTAGGTCTGCCGCGTCTCGCCCATCTTCCGGGCACCGGCCTCGAAGACCTGCGACGACAGGCTCACCACGTTGTCGCCCGCCCAGAGGATCGCGTCGTTGATGGGCCTGAAGAGCTGCAGGATCAGGCCGAGGTCTTGGTTGTCCAACGTCGCGTAGGTCTTCAGGTGCGCCTGGATCGCCTCGGCGTGACCCTTCTGGCGGGCCAGCACCTGCTCGGCGAGCGCCAGGTTCTCGAAGTCGACGTCCACGTCATGGCCTCCAGGGGTAGCGGTTGAGCTCCACTCACCCTAGGAGGCGAGCCCCCTCCTCGTCCGGGTTATTGGTGTCCCCACTTCTGGGGACATCGCACACCACGAGACGACGCTCGGGGGTCTCGACCTGCTCTCTCTCAGCCTTCCTCGTCGTCTCGCCGCACACCTGCCCCGGGCGAAGACCTCGCGGGTCAGCGCGTCGCGGCGAGGCGAGGGCGACGGGCCGCGAGCTCGGCGAGGGCGTCGAACAGGATCGCGGTGTAGGCGGTCGGGGCGTGGAGGTTCACGTCGTGCCCGGCGCCGGGCAGCACGTGCAGGCGGGCAGAGGGGAGGGCGGCCGTCATGCGGCGCTCTTCCAGACGGAGCGGGTCCATGCGCCCGTTGACGAGCCAGACCGGCAGCAAGAGCCTGCGGAGGTCGGCCAGCGCGGAGTAGCCAGACATGGCCGCGAGCATGTCCGTGACCACGTGCCAGGTGCCGTCCGGACGCCACCAGCCGGCGACCTTCGAGCTGACCTTGCGGTACAGGTTCAGCGGCTTCCCGGCGATCTCGGTGGAGCAGGCCGAGAGCACCACACCGGACAGCACCCCGGGGTTGCGAGCCGCAAACGCCAACGACGTGTACCCACCGAGCGACATGCCGACGAGCAGCGGCGGGACCGGCTGCGCGGCGACCGCGTCCTCGATCGCGGCGAGCGCCCCGTGGAACGTGAACCTCTCGTCAGAACGTGTGCCGTGACCAGGAAGGTCGATCGCATGGACCACGTGGCCCGCGTTGCGCAGGGCGTCGGCCTGCGTCGACCAGATCGCTGAAGAGGTGCGGGTTCCGTGCACGAGGACGACGGGGATGATGGCAGGTACCTCACAAGTCATGGGACGAGTCGGCTCACGGGCGGGCCGACCCTATCCATCGGCTGACCAGGGCGCTCCCGCAGCGATGTCACTCCATCGGACCGCGGGAACCGGACCACGCCACACCCTAGGTCCGGGCGAGCCAAGCCACGAGAGGAGCGGGGAAGCTCCCGCAACATCTCCTCATGATCTCCCCGCACGGCCCGCCGCGACCCCGACGGTGCGCGGGTCCAGAGCCCAGCGCGCACCACCACACCAGACGACGCGTAGCCTGGGACGGTGAAGGTGTTAGACGACCTCCGGGTGCTGCTGCGCCTTCCCGGCTTCCGCCGCCTGTTCACCGTGCGGGTGGTGTCTCAGGCCGGCGACGGGATCTTCCAGATCGGCCTGGCCACGCTGTTCTTCTTCTCGCCCGAGCGCATGGCGACCGCGCAGGGGGTCGCCGCGGGGTTCGCGGTGCTGCTGCTGCCGTTCACCGTGGTCGGGCCGTTCGCCGGGCCGCTGCTGGATCGCTGGCGGCGGCGCCAGGTGCTGCTGATCGCGAACCTGGTGCGTCTGGTGCTCACCTTGATCCTCGCTGCCGTCATCGTCACCCAGGGCGTCAGCGTGGGCGTGTACGTGCTGGCGCTGGTGATCCTCGGGGTCAACCGCTTCCTGCTCTCCGCGCTGTCGGCGGGGCAGCCGAGGGTGGTCCCGCCCGAGCGGCTGCTGGTCGCGAACTCGCTCACCCCGACCTTGGGCGGGGTCGCCGCGGTCGTCGGGGCAGGCGTCGGGTTCCTCGTCGGTCGCATGCTCCCGGCCGGGGTGACGCGCGACGGGCTCACGCTCGTCTTCGCAGCGGTGGTGTTCGGCATCGCGGCGACGCTCGCGCTGCGCCTGGGTGCCGACCAGCTCGGCCCCGACCGTGCCGAGCGCCGGGCCTCCGGCTGGGGAGCGCTGGGCTCCGACCTGAGGGCCACCGTCACCGACCTGGCCGCGGGCGCCCGTCACCTGGTCGCGCGCCGCACACCCGGTGCGGCGATCGGGGCCATGGGTATCCAGCGGTTCATGTACGGCGTGAACTTCTTGGCGCTGATCCTCATCAGCCGCAACCTGCTGACCGACCCGGCGGACGCTGACGCCGGGCTGCGCATGTTCGCGCTGCTCACCGCCGTGTCGTTCCTCGGCAACGGGCTGGCGGTGCTCGTCACGCCCGTGGTGCACGTCGACCCCACCCGGTGGATCGTGGTCTGCCTGGGCATCGGCGGGGTCAGCCAGGCGGTGCTGGCCACCACGCCGACGCAGGGTGTGATCGTCGCGGCGGCGATCTTGCTCGGCGTGTCGGTGCAGGGCACCAAGATCGCGGTCGACACCATCGTGCAGCGCGACACCAAGGACGCGTTCAGGGGGCGGGCCTTCGCGCTGTACGACGTCGCCTTCAACGCCCTGTTCGTCGCGGCCGCCGCGCTGGCGGCCACGCTGCTGCCCGACACAGGGTGGACCCGTCTGGCGTTCGTCGCGCTCGCCGTCGTCTATCTGGCCCTGGCTGCTGTGTACACCCGTGTCCCTCGCTCTCCGCTTGACGTGCCGTGCGAGGCTGGGCGCTAGAGGCACGCGAACCAGAGGTAGAACCCCATGAGCGATCTGGCGAGAGAGGCGACGGCACGCCTCCTCGACGAGCAGACCGGTCTGGAGCTGGCCGCGCGCGCGGTGACCGCGACCCCGTTGTCCATCGTCATCACCGCCGCGACGGACGACGAGCCGATCGTCTGGGCCAACGAGGGTTTCTTCGAGCTCACGGGCTACACCGCCGAGGAGGTGCTGGGGCGCTCCTGCCGCGTCTTGCAGGGCCCGAACACCGACCAGAAGGCCCTGGCCCGGCTCGCCGCTGACCTGCGCGCCGGACGCACCGCGGCGGAGACGCTGCTCAACTACCGCCGCGACAGCACCCCGTTCTGGAACCGGATGGTCATCACCCCGGTCCGGGACGCCGAGGGGCGCATCACCCATCACATGGGCATCCACACCGACGCGACCGTCCAGGTGATGACGGAGCAGGCACGGGCGGCCGAGCTCGAGCTCGAGCAGAGCACCTCTGGCCGTCTGAAGCTGTTGACCCAGGTGACCGACGCGCTAGCCGAGCACCTGGAGTACCACGAGGCCGCCGACGCCATGGCGGACATCGCGATCCCGCCGCTGGCGGACTGGGGCTTCGTCGCCCTGTTCGACCAGCGGGGCGCCTTCGAGCACCTCCGGGTGACGACGGCCGACCCCGAGAAGGCCGACATCGCCCGCAGGCTCGAAGACGCTGACCACACCTGGGTGGAGATGTCCGAGGAGATCCGCGAGGCCCTGCGCGCGACCCCCGACGACGTGCTCATGCCGAAGGTGATCGACACCGCGTACGTGGCCGAGAACACCAGCCCCGACCACGCGGACCTGCTCACCTCGCTCGGCCTGGGCAGCTGGCTGCTGGTCCCGCTGTTCGCCCGTGACCGGACGCTGGGCCTGCTGGCCCTGGTCAGCGAGAACCTCGACGGGTTCCCCGTGCACACCGTGGTCACCGCGATCTACCTCGGCCGCCGCGTGGGCCTGGCGCTGGACAACGCCCGCCTGTACCTGTCCGAGCGCTGCTCGGCGCTGACCCTGCAGCACCGGCTGCTGCCGCGCGCCCTGGACGTGCCCGGCATCGACGTCTCCGCCACGTACCTGCCCTCGGCCCAGCAGGCCGAGGTCGGCGGTGACTGGTACGACGTGCTGCCCCTCGGTGACGGGGAGGCGGTTCTGACTGTCGGAGACGTCGCCGGTCACGACATGCCCGCCGCCGCGGCCATGGGGCAGATCTCCAGCCTGCTGCGAGCCCGCCAGTGGGGCGGGGAGTCACCGGCCCAGGTGCTCGACGCCCTCGCCTCGTTGATGACAGGCCTCGGGTGGGACGACGTGGCCAGCATCGTGAGCCTGCGCTGCCGCACGAGCGAGGCCGGCATCCACGTCGAGTACGTCAACGCCGGCCACTCACCCCCGTTCGTGCGCCTGCCCGACGGCACGGTGAACCGCCTGCCCCTGGCCCACACCCTGCCCGTCGGCCTCCTCGACCCCACGGCGGTCCATCAGGACGAGCTCGACCTGCCGGTCGGCTCCTTGGTGGTGCTGTACACGGACGGCCTGGTCGAACGCCGTGACCGCACCCTCGGCGACGGCATGGCCGCCCTGGCCCAGGCCCTGCGCGAGGCCCCCGCCGGCACCGCCGAGCAGGTGCGCGACCACCTGGTGAGAGCCCTGGTCGACGAGCACCCCGAGGACGACGTCTGCCTCCTCGTCGCCCGCTGGCCCGGCCCTTCAGCAGACCTGAGCGTCGACCAACCCTGATCGCCGGCAGCGTGATCGTGTCCCCATTTCTGGGGACACGATCTCAGTCCACAGGGTGACTGCCTCGTTCGTGGCAGCAAGGTAGGGTGTGGGTGATTTGACCGATTGCTGAGAAGTGAGGTGTCGGCTGTGTCTTTGTCTGACGCGATGTCTGACATGGTCTCTGTCGCGAGAGAACGCCTGGCGCAGCACGCCCGTGAGACGCAGGCTCAGAACGACAGCCTGCCTGCTGAGTGCGACCTGGCCATGCTGGGTCGGACGGGTTCGGGTGCGCCTACGGTGATGCGTTGTGAGGGTGCGGTCGAAGCGCTGAAGGAGGTGCTGGGGTTCTACGCTCAGAACGCGAAGGAGAAGCTGGCGGCTCGCGACGAACAGCTGCGGGAGGGTGCTCGCATCTTGATGCGGGCCGAGCACGCGAGCTCCGACAGTGCCTCGCAGCTGCAGGTAGAGCAGGCCGCGATGGTGGTGACCCGACACTCCAGCGTTGCTGCGAGCACCGACACCGACGTGTGCACAGACGCAGAGGACAAGTGAGCCGGGCGGGACGTCGCGGAGGCGGTAGGTGGCGGTGGGCGGTCGCTGGCCTGCTCGCCTTGGTGCCAGCAGCAGGCATCGTCAGCCCTGCGGTCGCGGTGGACAGCGATGGGCAGTGGTACCACCAGACGCTGGGGACCGCACAGGTCCACGCGCAGGGCTACCGAGGCCAGGGGGTGACGGTGGCGGTGATCGACGCGAGCCTGACCCCGGACCTGCCGATGCTGCGCGGCGCTGACGTGCAGATCATGAACGGCGGCAGGTCGCTGTGCAAAGACCCTGCCACCGGGGAGCACCTGCCTGCCACGGGTGAGGCTCTGACGTTCTCGACCTCGCACGGCAGCAACGTCGTGGCGATGATCGTCGGCACAGGCCAGGGCTTCGACGGCGCACCGTCGGTCCGTGGGGTCGCACCGGACGCGACCGTCCGGTTCTACGCGATCGGCAACCCGGCCGGAGACCTCCGCAACACCGCCATGCGCGGAGGTCTTGGCACAGCGATCGTCCAAGCAGTGAACGACGGGGCGAAGATCATCAGCATCCAGAGCGGTGGTGGTCTGGACCGGTGGACGCGTCAGACGGTGGCGTGGGCGCTGAACCAGGGTGTGATCATCGTCTCGGCGCTGTCCGAGGAGCCGGGCGACGGTGGTGCTGTGGGTGAGCTCAACGGCACGCTCGGCGTCCAGGCGGTGGGGGCCGACGGGCGGGTGATCGGTGAGGGCACCTCGCGAGGTCCGTACCCGGTGCGCAAGGTGAGCGTGGCGGCTCCTGGTGTGGACGTTCTGCTGCAAGGCGAGTGGAAGTCCTACGACTGGACTCGTACCGAGATCGCCAGCGGCACGTCGTTCGCGGCGCCGATCGTGGCAGGTGCATTGGCAGTGGTGTGGTCGGCTCACCCGGACGCGACCCCTCACCAGCTGCTGCAGGTCCTGGTCGCCCAGGCGACCCCTGGTGACCCGGCAAGGGTGGGGCACGGGACCGTGAACTTGCTGGGCATGGTCGCCGACGACCCGACGCGATACCCGGACGTGAACCCTCTGATCGTGGCTGACGCCCGCTTCAAGGAGGACCTGTCGGCTGCGGACATCGCGGCCGCGTTCTCCCCAGACCCGTTCGACACCGCACCACCAGCCACCGTGTCCCCATCTCCCGACAGCTCTGCCTCGCTCCCGGACTCCTCAGGCGGGATGCCCGGGTGGGTGTGGGTCGTCGTGGCAGCGGCGCTGGTCACCGGAGCGGTCCTGACGATCATCGTGATCCTCAGACGAGGAGGCCGTAGGTGAGAGACGAAGGGCCAGGCCTGACGGGTGCGGGTCTGATGAGTGTTCCGGACGAGACCAGGAGGACGCGGTGAGCGTGGGCAAAGACTGGAAACTCGAGTTGTGGTTGATCTACGAGGGTCAGTTCTGGCAGATCGAGGGTGCTGACCGGTTGGAGTCGTGGACGGATTCGATGGTCGAGAGCCTGACCTGGATGGCTCAGGGGTCACCGTTCGGTGGCAAGACCGGTGAGGCGTACCGGGACGGGTTGCTGGGATACGCGGCCGAGACCCAGGTCGAGGGTGAGTGGGTGCGCAAGGTCATCGCGGCCGTGGAGCACGCCAACGAGGGCCGCGAGCTGGCGTTGGAGGCCTATGCCCAGGTGCAGCAGGTCACAGCCCCGCCGGTGACCCAGACGTTGTTGCAGTGGGGGTGGGACAAGCTGGACTTCACCACCGACCACCTGGCCCGCATGCAGGCCGAGGCTGACGAGGCCGCCCAGCAAGAAGCAGCACGCCAGCAGTACCTGGCAGTCTGCGACCACCTCAACCGCTCCTACTACCGCATGCTCACCGTCGCTGAGGAGCTTCCTCACAGTGCCCGTAGAGGAGCCTTTCCTGATCCTCCGGTGGCAGGTGAGGAGGACGACGCCCGGTGGGCAGGCCTGTCCCGACGCGTCCCCGGGGCCCCCGGCGCGGTCTACGCACCCGGGTACATCCCCGGTCTTCCCGGCGGTGGTGTGTACGCCCCGGGTCAGGACCCGACCCCGGCAGGTGTCCACCCTGCGGGGTACACCCTGTCTCACGCCACGACAGGATCGGCCGACAGCGCCGCCGGTGCCGGGACGTTGCCCGGAGCCGCTCACGGCAGCGGGGTCGGTGCTGGGTCGGGCACGGGTCTGGGTGCAGGGGTCAGCGCCGGGGCGGGGAGCAGCGGTGCAGGTGTGCTGCCTCCCCGACCCGCTAGTGCGGCGTCGGGCATCTTGTCCTCCGGTCGTCTGCTGACCGCCGGCGGTCTGGGCCGTGACCTGATCAATCCCGCCACCGGTGGGCGAGGTGTAGGCGGATCTCTGACCGGTAGCGCCGGTATGGGCGCTAGTGCTGGCACCGGTGCTGCTGGTAGTCGTGCGGGTGCGGCCAGCCCGGGCATGACTGGCATGGTCGGCGGCGCCGCACAACCAGCCGGTGCAGGTGGGTCACCAGGCAACCGACGTGCTCCTCGTGGCCCTGCGTCCTCACCGTCCGCACAGCCCGACGGTCGTCCCCCGTGGGGCCAGCGTCCTCCTGGTCCGTTCCGCCCCTCCGATGCCTTCGGCGGTCAGCAGAAGTTCGTCCCCGGCTCGACCGTCGACACCGCGATGCGCAAAGCAGGAATCTCCCATCCAGGCCTGCGCCCCCTCCCCGGCGACCCACCGCGCCAGGCCCCGCCGCTGCGGCGCAACGAGAGAGGACAGGTCATCGAGCACGACCCCGACGCCTGGCAAGGCCGACCCTGGGCCGCTGAAGGCGGGAACAACAGGTCTACCCGCACCAGCGGCACCTGACTGCGAAGGCGAACCATGACCCGAGAACGACAGAACGTCTGGGCGCTTATCGACGAAGCGATCATCCAGCTAGAACAGGCCCAGGTGCTCACAGCAGGGCTGCGTAAGTCGGCCGAGGAGATGGTCGTGGAGGAAGGACCATGGCAGCCGTTCGACCTCGCGACCAAGCGAGCGAAGATCGCTACCGCGGACCGCATCACCGAGACGACGGCAACCATCAGACAGATGCTGGCCGAGCTGGCTGACACGCTGATCACCGGGACCGACCTGTTGTCCCATGACGACACCGAGTCCACCACCCCAGAAGGACCACCCCGATGAACGACCCCACCCTCATGGCGGGATCAGCAGCACCCATCACAACCGTCCCGGACGGCTCGCCCACCTGTGCGTGGGAGAGCGAAGAGTGACGGAGAACCCCGAGGCCTGGTCGAACGTCGACCGGGCATACGACGCACTGGCCAACCTCAAGAGGGTGACCGCCGAGCTCCGGGCGACGGCCGAGGAGCACGCGGCCAAGAGCGGCCCGCGCAGACCAGGCGACCCAGGCTCGACAGACCCGACCTGGGCGATCCTCGCCATGGCAGAAGAGCTCGCCACACGCAGCCAGTGGCAGCTCATGATGGACGCCGAGACCTTGATCTCCGCCAGCGACACCGAAGGCCGACCACCTCCCGACCACGCTGGACCTACCGATCCAGAAGGTCCGCAGGCATGAACGGGGAGGAGGGCGACTCCCTGAGGGAGACTGTCTACCTGCTGCGCAGTTCTGCCAACGCTGAACGCCTGCTGGCCGCTGACGCCGCTCTTCGCCGCGATGAGGGCATCACTGTCGAGCTGGACCGCGACTGACCCGCGGTCCAGCCCAGGTGGTGGTGCGGAACGCGGTGACGGGCAGGGACCACAAGGAGTCGTCCAGCTCGCGGACCTCGGTGCCGGTGTAGACGACGAAGCCACGGTCGAGGCCTAGGTGCTCGCGCAGGGCGCGCAGGCCTCGCAGGTCGGACGGGTCGACCCGGGAGGCGGCCTTGACCTCGATGCCGATCCGGCGACCGCCGAAGGCCTCCAGGACGATGTCGACCTCGTGGACCGGTGAGCCTGCCTGACGCCAGTGGTAGGCCGTCGTGGTGCGCTCGGCCCAGACCTGCGCGGCCAAGACCTGGTTGGTGACGTGGCTCTCCAAGACCTGCCCGAACAGCTCGCGGGTCCTCAGGACGTCGGCACCCGCACGTTCCAAGGACTCGACCGTCAGGCTCGTGTCCACCGGGTGGACCTTGGCACGAGCATGGCTCTGCCTGGACGGTACGGTGGCTCGGTTGGGCAGCCAGTGCAGGAGGAAGAGCCTCCCGAAGACGCCCAGGTACCGGTCGACGGTGCGCCTGTCGAAGTCGAGCAGCTGAGCCAGGCGGCTGGCGTTGAACGTGGCCCCAGGGGTGCGAGCGAGCGCATCCAGGGCGTCCAGACCGATCACGGGGTTGATGGCCATGTCAGGGAGCGCGCTGCTGGACAGCACCGCGAGGACGTCCGAGGCGACGCGCTCCCGCAGGCGGGAACGGCTGAGCCGTTCCCGCTGCAGGGTGTAAGCGGGAAAACCGCCATAGGCGAGATCGGCCAGCAGCGCGTCGTCGTCGGTCTCAGGCAGCACGCACGGTCGGATCTCGGCATCGAGCAGAAGGTCTACGACTGAACCCGACAGGCCCGCGATCTCCCAGGAGGTCAGCGGGAGCATCGTCAGACGGCTCGCCCGTCGTGCCAGCGGGTCCGCACCGCCGAGACCAGAACGACCGATCGACGCCGAACCGGTCAGGACATAGTGGTTGCCCAGGCCGAGCGTGTCGACGTGCTCCTTGACGACCAGAGGCAGCTCAGGCAACAGCTGGGCCTCGTCGATGATCGCGGGACGAGGAAGACGGCGCAGCCACCCCTCAGGATCGCTCGCCGCGAAACGGAGCGTGGCCCGGTCGGCCAGCGTCGCGTAGGAGTAGCCAGCCGGCTCGAGCTGGATGCGGGCGAGCGTCGTCTTGCCCACCGCGCGAGGGCCCTCGAGGATCAGCACAGGGGCGTCCTGACGCGCCAAGAGCGCATCGCCGACAGGCCGGTGAATCATGCCACTCACGCCGAGGAGTGTACATCCGATGTTCTAATATTTGTACATCCGATGCTCAAAGGTTGGGACATCGAATATCGAGCTCGACGTCAGTGCGTCCGCGAGCCCTGGTCAGACGTGAGACGCACCAGGGCCTCCCGCAGGCCTGGGGCAAGACGCTGTCAGCTGGGACGGGCCGCCCACCAGGCAGCGAGGGCTTGGCGGGCCGCGTCGGGGTCCATCGGGCCGCGTTCCATGCGCAGGTCCAGCAGGAAGCGGTAGGCCTCGCCGACCACCGGGCCCGCCGGGACGCCGAGGGCTTCCATGATCTGCTTGCCGTCCAGGTCGGGGCGGATCGCCTCGAGCTCTTCCTGGGCACGCAGCGCCTCGACGCGGCGTTCTAGGTCGTCGTAGGAGGCCCACAGGCGCATCGCCTTGCGGCGGTTCCTCGTGGTGCAGTCCGCACGGGTCAGGCGGTGCAGGCGCTCCAGCAGCGGCCCGGCGTCGGTCACGTAGCGGCGCACCGCCGAGTCGGTCCACGCTCCTTCGCCGTAGCCGTGGAACCGCAGGTGCAGCTCGACCAGGCGAGACACGTCCTGAACCGTCTGCTTGTCCAGGTGCAGCGCGGTGAGCCGCTTGCGGGTGAGCTTGGCCCCGACGATCTCGTGGTGGTGGAAGCTGACCCCGCCGCCAGGCTCCAGACGCCTGGTCTTGGGCTTGCCGATGTCGTGCATGATCGCCGCCAGGCGCAGCACCAGATCCGGGCCGGGCACAGGGCCGTCCGCGCCAGTCTCTAGTGCGATGGCCTGATCCAGCACCGTCAGGGAGTGCTCGTAGACGTCCTTGTGGTGGTGGTGCTCGTCGATCTCCAGGCGCAGCGCGGGCAGCTCGGGCAGCACGTGCTCGGCCAGGCCCGTGCCGACCAGCACCTCGAACCCAGCCCGAGGCTGGGGGCTGAGCACGAGCCTGACCAGCTCGTCGCGCACCCGCTCGGCAGAGACGATGCCGATGCGCTCGGCCATGGCCGTGGTCGCGGCGCGCGCTGCCGGGTCCAGCCTCATGCCCAGCTGGGCGGTGAACCGCGCCCCGCGCATCATCCGCAGGGGGTCGTCGTCGAACGACCGTTCCGGGGCGATCGGCGTGCGCAGCACCCCGGCCGCCAGGTCGGCCAGGCCGTCGAACGGGTCCACGAGCTCCAGCGACGGCACCCGCACCGCCATCGCGTTGACGGTGAAGTCACGCCGGGACAGGTCACCCTCGAGCGTGTCCCCGAAGGCGACCACCGGCTTGCGGGACTCGGGGTCGTAGACGTCCGACCGGTAGGTGGTGACCTCGACCACCACGTCGTCGCCCGAACCTCCGCCCGACGCTCCCCTACCCGGGCCCTTGGCGAACCGGCGCGCGCCGATGGTGCCGAAACGGCGGCCGATGTCCCAGCAGGCGTCCCCCCACCCGGCGAGCAGCGCCTCGGTCTGCTCGGGGTGCGCTGAGGTCGCGAAGTCCAGGTCGGTGCTGCTCCGCCCCAGGAAGGCGTCACGCACCGGCCCGCCGACGAGGGCGAGCTCGTGCCCCGCCGCGGCGAAGATCTCACCGAGCGCGAGGGCCTCAGAGGGCAGGGACACGAGCACCTGTGCGGCGTCGCGCCGCAGGGCGCTGGGGTCGAGACGGGTCTTGTCGGGGCGGGTCTGGTCAGCAGGCATCACGCACCAGACTGCCAGACTCGCGCCCTGCCCAGGTACGTCGTAGGTCGTGATCGATACAGTGGGCGCCATGTCCAGCGCAACCGGCCCCGACGAGCCGGTCCGAGTGCCCTCCCCGCCCGGTGGGCTCCCCCTGCACGTCACCCCTGACCGGATACCCACCCCGGCGCAGGCGATGCGTGTCGACGAGGTCTCGGCCGGCGGGCTGGTGGTCGCCGTGCGCGACGACGCGGCGCACGCCGCCATCATCGCCCGGCGCAACCGGGGCGGACGGCTGGAGTGGTGCCTGCCCAAGGGGCACCTGGAGGGCGAGGAGACCCCCGAGCAAGCGGCCGTGAGGGAGATCTCCGAGGAGACCGGCATCACCGGCGAGGTGATCCACCGCCTCGGCGTCATCGACTACTGGTTCGGCGGTGACGACCGACGGGTGCACAAGGTGGTGCACCACTTCCTGCTCGCCGCCGTCGGCGGGCACCTGACCAACGAGCACGACCCCGACCAGGAGGCCGAGGCGGTCGAGTGGGTCCGGCTCGACGAGCTGGGGACACGGCTCTCCTACCCGAACGAGCGGCGGCTCGCGGCTGATGCGCTGAGCTTTTGCAGCACCTCGAGCATCTGGAACACCTCGACGTGAACGGACCGGTGCCCGGCGGTCGCCCGGCCCGCTGGCGACACGCGGTGCTCGGGCTCCTGGGCGCGGCGCTCGTCGCCACGGGCGGGCTGATGGGCACCACGGCCGCGGCCGTGGACGAGACCCCCACACCCACCCCCTCACCTGTCCCGCCGGCGAGCCCGTCACCGACGCCCGCACCGACACCGTCGTCACCGATCGTCGTGGAGGTCACGTCCATCACCCCGCAGGTGATGTCCATCGTCGGGGACGACGAGCTCACCATGACGGTCACGATCACCAACAGGTCGGTGAGAACCGTCCAGCGGGGCACCGTCACGCTCTGGCTGCAACCCACCCGCTTCACCACGCGCACCGACGTCGACCGTTGGTTGCGCGGCACCGCCACCTGGGCGACCCCCCAGATCGAGCTGACCAGCGTCCCGCTGGACGAGCCCGTGCCACCCGGGGAGAGCGTCGAGCTGATGCTGACCGGTCGCATGACGGACGAGACCGGGAAGAGCAGGCTCTCCAACGTCTGGGGCCCTCGAGGCCTGCGGGTCGAGCTCGACGCGGGTGCCGGTGCTCGCGCCGAGGCCCGCACCTTCCTGCTGTGGGAGTCCACCGAGGACATCCCGGCCGCTCAGGTCGCCCTCCTGGCCGCGGTGGTCGGCCCGGCCGGCGCACCGACCACCCTGGGCGACGAGACCGTCCCCGCCGCTGACGACCGCCTGCTGCGCCTGCTCGACGTCGCCGCGGCAGCCCCCGAGATCGGGCTCGCCGTCGACCCCGCCCTGCTGGGCCAGGCCGACCCCGCCCAGAGCCTGCCACCCTGGGTGGGCTCGCTGACCACCCTGCTCGACGACGGGCGCGAGGCCGTCGCGCTGCCGTGGTCCGACCCTGACCTCCAGGTGCTGACCCATGCCGGGGCGGCGCACCTGCTCTCCGCCGCTCTCGCGCTGTCGGCCGCCGCCCGGCCAGGGCTGCCCTCCGACCTGGTCTGGTCGACCGAGCCCGTCAGCGCCCAGACCGCCCACCTGATCTCCGAGGCCGGGGCGACCCGGCTCGTCGACCCGACGAGAGCCACGCATCCCGGGGCCACCCAGGCACCCAGGCAGACCCCGGCTCCCAGAGACACCCCGGCACAGGAAGACACCGGGGTGCACGCCCCAGACCTCACCGTGCTGCACCCCGACGAGGTGCTGTCCGCGCTGTTCACGGGCACCACCGAGCAGAGCGCCGCCGAGGCTCGCCAGCACGCGCTCGCGCTGCTCGCCGTCGCCGCCCGGGGCAAGAACGGCGCCGACCAGGTGCTGATCGTCGCCGGGCGAGACTGGGAGCCCGACCTCGCCCAGAGCACCGCCCTCGTCGCCGCGCTGCGCGACGCGCGCTGGGTCGACCTGACCACGACAGCCGGCCTGACCGTCACCGAGGAGGTGACACCCCTCAGCCCCACGACGACGCCGCGCCCAGGAGTCGCGGCCGTCACCAGCCTCGACCAGGCGAGCGCCGACCTGCGCAGGTTCGCCCAGGTCACCACCGATCCCGACGTCGTCACCGCCGGGGTCGACCAGGCCGTGCTCGCGGTCGCGAGCTACGCCTGGCGGCACGACCCGACCGGGCAGGAGGCCGCGGCCGACGACGTCCTCGAGGCGATCAGCGCCCGCCGGGGCGGCCTGGCGCTGACCCCGATCACCGAGCGGACCATCATCTCCACCAGCGCCGACGTCCGCTTCACCGTGCGCAACGACCTGCCCGTCGCCGCCACGGTGAGGGTGCGCCTGGAACCCACGAGACCGTGCCTGGAGAAGACCACGTCAGCACCGGTCACCGTCGCCCCCCACAAGGACACCCCGGTGACGGTCACGCTCACAGCACGCGCGAACTGCCAGGTGGACGTCCGGGTCATGCTGGTCGCCGACGACGGCACGATCGTCACCGACAACCCCGACGACGTGTTCCAGGCCCGGGTCAGGTGGCAGTTCGAGAGCGTCGGCACCCAGGTGATCGCCGTGCTGCTCGCGCTCGGGCTGGCCCTCGGCGTGCTGCGCACCGTCCGGCGCGGACAGAGCGCCCGGCGCGGCGCCCGGACCATCAGCGAGGAGTCCCCACCGGTGCACCTCGGTGTGCTCGGCGGCGAGCACACCGGGCCCATCAGGCAGGTCAGGCCGACCGACCGACCGAGACGAACGGTGAGCGCACCGTGAGCAGGCGCAGCGGCGGGAGCATCGGCGCCGGCGCGGCGATCATGGCAGCCGGGACGGCGGTGTCCCGGGTGCTGGGCATGGTCCGCAACATGGTGCTGATCTGGGTGATCGGCACCGTCTCGCTGGCCGCCAACGCCTTCCAGCTCGCCAACAGCCTGCCCACCTACCTGTACAACCTGCTGATCTCCGGTGGCCTGACGGCGGTGCTGGTGCCGCAGGTGGTGCGGGCCTACAAGCGCGGCGACGGGCAGGAGTACGTCAACCGGCTTCTCAGCCTCGGTTTCCTGCTGCTGATCGGGCTCACCGTGGTGCTCACCGCGGCGGTGCCGCTGGTCGTGATGCTCTACGGGCTCGGCGACGGCAGCCCCGACCGTCTGGGCCTGGCCATCGCGTTCGCCTGGTGGACCATGCCCCAGCTGTTCTTCTACGGCATGTACGCGCTGCTCGGCCAGGTGCTCAACGCCCGGGGCTCGTTCGGCCCGTTCATGTGGGCGCCCGCGGCCAACAACGTGGTGTCCATCGCGACGCTCGTGCTGTTCATCGTCATGTTCGGCGCCTGGCAGGACGACGCCCCGGAGGCGTGGAGCGGGGGGCAGATCGCCGTGCTCGCCGGGGGCGCGACCCTCGGCATCGTCGCCCAGGCCCTGTTCCTGCTGCCGGCGATGCGACGGGCCGGGCTGCACTTCCGGTTCCGCTGGGGGTACCGGGGCGTGGGCCTAGGAGCCGCCGGGGCCGCCACGCTGTGGACCTTCGTGGCTCTGCTCATCGGCCAGGTCGGCATCATCGCGGTGAGCCAGGCGGCGAACGCCGCCACCGACGCTGTCGGGAACACCGCCGTGGTCGCGGGTCAGGCCGCCTACGCCAACGCGTTCATGATCTTCATGCTGCCGCACTCGCTGATCACGCTGTCGCTCATCACAGCCTTGTTCCCCCGGATGTCCGCGCAGGCCGCCGACCGCGACCACGGCGCCGTGGCACATACCCTCTCGAAGGGCATGCGGGTGGTCGGGCTGTTCACGCTCCTGGCCGGGGCTCTCGGGGTGCTGCTCGCTGACCCGCTGGTGCGCGTCGTCCTGCCGACAGCCAGCACCGAGGCCGTCCCGGTGATCGGGCAGGTGCTCGCCGCGTTCATGATCGGCCTGCCCGCCTTCGGCATCTGGTCGGTCGCCCAGCGCGTGTACTACGCCAACGAGAACGCTCGCGGTCTGGTGCCCGTCGCGATCGGGATGGCCGCCGTCGTCCTGCTCGGCACGGTGGGCGTGCGGTTGCTGCTCCCGCCGTCGCTGTGGGTGGTCGGGGCGGCGCTGGCCATGTCGGCGTCGTACCTGCTGGCGTCGGGCATGACGCTGGTCGGGCTGAAGCAGAGGCTGGGCACCGTGGGTGGCTCGGCCATGCTGCGCACCTACCTGCGGGCGAACATCGCCGTGCTTCTCGCCGCGGGTGCCGGCTTGATCGCTCTTCTCAGCCTGCGGATGGTCGGGCTGGTGGAGTCGGCGGGGCTCTCGGCGGGGCTGACGGGCTTGCAGCCCTGGTGGCTCTGGCGCTGGGCGGCCGCGCTGGCCGTGTGCGTGATCGTGGGGGCGGTGACGACCGCCGTCTACGTGCTCGTGCTGAAGTCCCTGCGGGTCTCCGAGCTGGACCTGCTGCTCAGGGGCGTCCGTCGTATGACTCACCGCCTGCGGAGGTCTCGGAGCGGCTAGCCCGGCGCTGGGAACGGGGATAATTTCTCGTACGCGGCACTAGCATCGATGGTGGCGACACGCGAGGCGAGGAGGTGCCCATGCTCGACGACAGCACGATCGCGGGGCGCTACCGCGTCGTCGTGGCCCTGCCGGACGACATCCCCGCGGGCTCCATGTTCGCCGCGACCGACACGATCCTGGGCCGTGGGGTGCGGGTGCGGGTGCTGCCCAGCGACCAGCCCGCGCTGCTCGACGCCGCACGGCGCGCGGCCCTGGTGACCGACTCGCGGCTGTCCCGGGTGCTGGACGTCGGTACCCTGCCGGACGGGCGCGGGTACGTCATCAACGAGCAGACCACGGGCACCTCGTTGACCGAGCTGCTGCGCAACGGGCCGCTGGCGCCAGACATGGCCCGCTCGCTCGTCGGCGAGGCGGCCAGCGCGATCGAGGTGGCCCGTCGCCGTGGCGTGCACCACCTGGCGCTGCGGCCCTCGGCGGTGCAGATCGCTGACGACGACCGCATCACGATCACCGGGCTGGCCGTCGACGCCGCGCTGCTCGGGCTGCACCTGGCCGACGACGAGGCCACGGCACGAGACACCCAAGACCTGCTCCGCCTGCTCTACGCGGCGCTGACCGCCCAGTGGCCGGCACACCCGGACGACCCGGTGGACACCGGCATGCCCGCCGCGACACCCGCACAGCCGGGCGGGTGGGTTCCCCCCAGCGCCGTGAGCACCTGGATCCCCGCGGACCTGGACCGGTTGTGTGCCACCCTAGGTCCTGGGTCGGCACAGGCGTCTGGGTCAGCGCAGGCTCTTGGGTCAGCGCAGGCTCTTGGGTCAGCGCAGGCTCTTGGGTCAGCGCAGGCTCTTGGGTCAGCACAGGGCTCTGGGCTGGTGCAGGACGCCGGGCAGGTGCGTTCTCCGTCCGACCTGGTGCGCGCGCTGGGGCCCTGGGCCCAGGTCCAGAAGACGCGGGCGGCCCGGACGAGCTCGGGCGGCCGCGGTGCTCTCGGTTCACAAGCCATCCCGGTCGCTCCGCACGGGGCGGAGGAGCCGCACCCCGACACCCCGTCTCGTCCCGCGCAGATCTTCGGCAGCCCGGCTCAGCCCTCCACCCCCGCACGTCCAGACGCCGTGCACCCTGGTCTCGTGCACCCCGGTCGTGCGCAGCCTGATGCTCTACCGCGGGCCGACCTCGCACCCTCGGCACCTCCGGCTCCGACGAGCGCTCCGGCTCGGGGTCCCGAGATCCCGAGCTGGGCTGCTGCTCCCGCCCCGGGCGTCGCCGCACGGGTCTCCGCCCAGCCTCGGCTTCCGCTCGGTCGTGCTCCCGCGTCCGGCCCCGGGGGGCCGAGCCTGGCACCCCCCACCGAGGTGGTGCCGGCGGTCCGTGCCACGACGACCTACGGCGAGCCCTCCAGGTCGGGGCAGCCCGGTCGGGTCGTCCTGGTCGGGTTCATCGTCGTGCTCCTGGTCGCCTCGGTGATCGGCATCACGGCGCTGCTCAACCGGCCGTCCGGGCCCGCTGCCGCCTCCACGTCAGGGGCCACCGCGTCGCCGACCGTCACGGCGAGCCCCTCACCGACGCCCACCGTGACCTCGTCGCCGTCACCGACGTCGATCTCTGCCCCACCGGTCGTCGCCTCGGTGACGACCTACGACCCGAGGGACCCCGCCGGGGAGCATCAGGCGTTGGTGGACCGGCTCATCGACGGCGACCCGTCGACCGGCTGGCACACACGCACCTACACACGACCTGCCTTCGGCGGGCTGAAGCCAGGGGTCGGTGTCGTCGTCACCCTGGAGCGGTCTGCCGTGGTCTCCGCCGTGACGCTCGACTCCGTCTCCGAGGGAGGCATGGTCGAGATCCGCGCCTCGAGCACCCCAGACCCGAGCGCCGGAGCGGTGCTGGCGTCGGGGCCTGTGCGGGGCACGACGACCTATCGGCTGACCCGGCCGACGCAGATGACGTCGTTCGTCGTGTGGGTCTCTGAGCTGCCACAGGTCGACAACGGTTACCGGCTCGATGTTTCCGAGCTGCGCGTCGAGTAGGCTCGAGCCCCTGCGTGTCGTGGAACATATCTGTCGGTTCCACGCGTTGACGTGTCGACACCATCTCTCATCCGAGGACGGCCTGTGAGCGAGAACACCCCCCTGCGCAACCTCGTCATCGTCGGGTCCGGGCCTGCCGGGTACACCGCGGCCATCTACGCCGCCCGGGCCGGTCTCGAGCCGGTCGTCGTCGCCGGTTCGGTGTCGGCGGGGGGCGCCCTGATGAACACCACCGAGGTGGAGAACTTCCCCGGCTTCGTCGACGGGATCAAGGGTCCCGAGCTCATGGAGGCCATGCGCGCTCAGGCCGAGAAGTTCGGGGCGACGATCATCTGGGACGACGCCACGTCGCTGGACCTCGCCGGGCCGGTGAAGACCGTGGTGACCGGCCACGGCGACACCTTCCAGGCTCGCACCGTGATCTTGGCCACCGGCTCGGCCTACCGTGAGCTCGGGCTAGAGGACGAGAAGCGGCTCTCAGGGCGCGGGGTCTCCTGGTGCGCCACCTGCGACGGTTTCTTCTTCCGCAACCGGGAGGTCGTGGTCGTCGGCGGAGGAGACTCCGCTGTCGAGGAGGCGACCTTCTTGACCAGGTTCGCCTCCAAGGTGACGCTGGTGCACCGTCGCGACACGCTGCGGGCGTCGAAGGTGATGGCCGACCGTGCGATGGCGGACCCGAAGATCGAGCTCGCCTGGAACTCCCAGGTGGTCGCGATCCACGGCAGCGAGAAGGTCACCGGCGTGACCTTGTCGGACACGGAGACCGGGCAGACCCGAGAGCTGGCTGCCGACGGGGTGTTCGTGGCCATCGGGCACCTGCCTCGCACCGAACTGCTCATCGGTCAGGTCGACCTCGACGAGTTCGGCTACGTCGCGGTGGAACCTCAGACCACGAAGACCAACCTCGAGGGTGTCTTCGCGTGCGGCGACCTGGTCGACCGCACCTACCGCCAGGCGATCACCGCCGCGGGCACCGGGTGCTCGGCCGCTCTCGACGCCCAGCACTACCTGTCGGCTCTCGACCCGACGGTGGTCGACCCGGAGCCGCCTGTGGGCTCGTTGGTCCTCCCCGCATAGGGTCTCGCCGCACCTCTGCTGACAAGCACCCGTCGTGAAGGCGAGGGGTGCCACGCTCGGGGCTTCTCGGCTTCGCTCCCTCGTACCATCCGAGCCGAGCGACGAGCGAGCCTGCTCGTCCGTCCGGGGCTGCCGAGGGTGCGGCGTAGCAGCGACTGGACTCGAGCACGGTGCGAGAAGGACCTGCTGGCTCGTCCGTCCGCGCTGAACGGGCTCAGCGAGCAGCGCACGCACCCGACAGGGTTTTTGACGAGCCAGCGATCTATCTCATCCGCGTCGGCGGAGCGGCGATGGTCTCCTCACACAAGAGCGCACCTCATTAAGACGAGTGGTGAACTAATTAATTCACTACTTCGTCTTGTGGGGTCTCGATATTGCCTGTCCGCACACCTCTCGTCCTGCGCGAAGCAGGCAGGCCTCTAGCTCTTGAGGAGGCCCGGGTCGTCGGGGGCCATCACAGCGAGGATGCGGTTGAGGTCCTGCACCGAGGCGAACTCCACCGTCAGCCGCCCGCGCGCCTTGCCGAGGGTGACCTTCACCCTGGTGTCGAACTTGTCGGACAAGCGCGTGGCGAGCTCGTCCACCGCCTCGTTGTGGGTGCCCGGGCGGGGAGCTCCGCGTCGTGGTGCGGTCGGCTGGATGCCCCCGAGAGCCACGATCTCCTCGACCGCTCGCACCGAGAGACCCTCAGCGACGACGCGGTGCGCGAGCTGCTCGATCGACCCGGCGTCGTCCAGGGCGAGGAGGGCCCGCGCGTGCCCGGCGGAGAGCACCCCGGCTGCCACGCGGCGTTGCACGGTGGCCGGCAGCTTCAGCAGACGCAGGGTGTTCGAGATCTGGGGACGAGACCGGCGGATCCTGGTGGCCAGCTGTTCCTGGGTGCAACCGAAGTCGTCCAAGAGCTGTTGGTAGGCAGCCGCCTCTTCGAGCGGGTTCAGCTGAGCGCGATGCAGGTTCTCCAGCAGCGCGTCTCGAAGGAGGTCGCTGTCCTGGGTGTCGCGCACGATGGCAGGGATGGTCTCCATGCCAGCACGTTGAGAGGCCCGCCAGCGCCGCTCGCCCATGACGAGCTCGTAGCCGTCGGCGATCTGCCGGACGACCACGGGCTGCAGGACGCCGACCTCCTGGATGGAGCCGGTGAGCTCAGCCAGGTCATCTTCGTCGAACACCGTCCGTGGCTGACGAGGGTTCGCCTGGATCGCTGAGACGGGGATCTCGGCGAAACGCGCACCGGGCACGTCCACCAGGTCGGAGGGCTCGTCGATGACGGCGACGCTGGTCGCGCTCTCGTCGGTGCGGCCGGGGAAGAACACGTCCACGGGTCGCTCCCCAGAGCGGGCTGTCTCCTCCCCTGTCGGGATCAAGGCACCGAGACCGCGGCCCAGGCCGCGTCGCTTCTCGCTCACTGCTTCTCCTGCTGTTCGTCATCGGTGTGGAGCTCGGGTTCGGCGGGCACGGGGAAGTGCGCGCCGCGTTCAGCGATCTCTTTCGCTGCTTCGAGGTAGGCCAGGGCGCCCGACGAGCTCGGGTCGTACGTCATCACCGTCTGCGCGTAGCTCGGGGCCTCGGAGATCCGGACCGAGCGCGGCACCGTGGTGCGCAGCGTGATGTCCGCGAAGTGCTCGCGGACGTCGTCGGCCACCTGGCGAGCGAGGTTGGTCCGTGAGTCGTACATCGTGAGCAGGATGGTCGAGACGTGCAGCCCGGGGTTGAGGTGGCTCTGGATGAGCTGGACCGTCTTGAGCAGCTGGCTCAGACCCTCGAGCGCGTAGTACTCGCACTGGATCGGGATCAGCACCTCACGGCCGGCGACGAAGGCGTTCACGGTGAGCAGGCCGAGGCTCGGAGGGCAGTCCACGAGCACGTAGTCGAAACGGTTCCCGGCGGTCTCCTGCTCGGTCAGGAAACGGTCGATCGATTTCCGCAGCCGGGACTCTCGGGCCACCATCGACACGAGCTCGATCTCCGCACCAGAGAGCTCGAGCGTCGCCGGGACACAGCTCAGACCAGGGACGTCAGGACACTCCTGGACCGTCTCGGCCATCGGCATGCCGTCCACCAGGATCTCGTAGATCGAGGGGACCCCAGCCCGGTGCTCGACGCCCAGCGCCGTGGAGGCGTTGCCCTGCGGGTCGCTGTCGACCACGAGGACGCGCATCCCCGCCTCGGCGAGAGCGGCGGCAAGGTTCACGGTGGTCGTGGTCTTGCCGACCCCGCCCTTCTGGTTCGCGACCGTCATCACCCTGGTCGCGGCGGGTCGAGGGAGTCGAAGGCCCGAGAGCTCGATCCTCCGCTGGGTGTCTTGCCGCAGCTCGGCCAGCAAGGGGGTGTCGGGGCTGGCCTCAGGCAGGCTCTCGACCAGGTGCTGGCGGTCGTCGTCCGTGTGCGGCACCGACTCGTTCCTGGGGGCGGCATAGTGCTGGGGCGCGACAATCACGTCAGTTCCTTCTGTCAACGGCTGCGGTTCGGCCGTCTGTGGGGCAGGTTCGACCGGTGCGGTATCGACGGCGGTACCTGGCGCAGCGTACGGGGTGACAGGCTCCTCCGCCTGTCGAATCGCATCCTCTTGATGCGACCTGTCCGCTTCGTTCTCGTCTGTCTCGTTCGCCCCTGTTTCACGTGAAACGACCGGCGCTGAGAGCGGCTCCGTCGGCTCTTCCACGGGCTCTTCTACAACCTGCTCCACGACCTCCTCTGTCGGCTCCTCCGTGGGAGCCGGCGGAGGTTCCGGAGTCAGGGGCGTCGGCGGTGCCGCGTGGACCCACGACGGGACGGCGGGAGTCGGGTCTGCCGATGCCACCGTCGTCGGGGCCTGCGACGCGACCGCACCTGCTTGAGCGGCCACCATGATCGCCGGTTGCTGCGCGTGCAGGCTCTCGACAGCGTCGAAGGCCGCCATTCCGTCCGTCGCGGGCGGCGTCGATGGTTCTGTCTCAGGAGGGCGCTTCTTCGACCGCCACCAGAACAATCCCACCTCAGTCTCCATCCTCTGCACGCCGTGCCACGACCACCGTCGTCGGCGCGACTCCCTCGATCGTCGGTGCGTGGTGCACCTCGACCGTCGTCAGCCCTGCCTTGCGAGCCTGCTTCTGGCCTTCGAGCACCTCGTCAGCGGCACGGGCGCCCTTCAGGGCGACCAGCCGTCCACGATCTCCGAGCAGCGGTGCGGCCCAGCCGTACAGCTTCTTCAGCGGACCGACCGCGCGGGTCACGACGACATCCGCGAACAGCTGCCCGATGACGTCCTCCGCGCGACCGCGAACGACGTGGGCGTTCGCCAGACCGAGATCAGCCACCACCTCGTTCAGCCAGGTGACGCGCCGGTCCATCGGCTCCAGCAGCGTCACCGAGGCCTTGGGGCACATCGCCGCGACCACGACCCCCGGCAGTCCGGCTCCAGAGCCCAGGTCGATGATCGAGGCGGGCTGCCCGACGAACGGCACCAGCGCCGCACTGTTGAGAAGGTGCCGCTCCCAGAGCCGCGTCGACTCCTGGGGCCCTAGCAGACCGCGTTCCTCTCCGTGAGCCTGGAGAAGGTCGCGAAAGCGGAGGACGGTCGGCCAGGCGTCACCGAAGTGCTGGGGAAGCCGCGGGTCCCCGTCGAGCGGGTCGCCGCCCGCTCTCGCCTCGTCTTGACCCATCCGCCCTTGTCCGTCCGTGTCCGATTCGTCGCAACGCTACCCCCCTTTCGCTCTTGGATGGGGCCATCCACACAGCGACTGCATCACGTTCTTCCTCAACTGCACCCCGAGAGAGCTTCTGGCGCTCCCCCAGAGCAAGACGCAGGCTCCGGAAGCAGCCGGACGAGCGGCACAGACACGCTCACGACCCCATTCTTCCGGTGGTGCGGGAACCCACGAGAGCGACCCGAGACGTCGTTCGTGACACGAGCCGAGGCTCCCCGAGAACGCGCGCCCGACTCGAACTGTCGTGATCTTCGACTGTCCCGTGCCCACCACCCGGCGCCTCGTCTCACCCAAGCCTCGTTCCCAGAGACGCGACCTGGTGAGTCGCGGGAGTGACCACAGCCCGCTCTGCCACACGATGCACAGACTGCGGCCTCTCCGGCAGCATGAACCTCAGAGAGGAGCCCTGCCACAGACCGGTAGCCAGAGTGCTAGATGCTCAGCAGAGCCCCTCAAGGACCGACCCTCTCGGCGCTCGAGGCCCACCCGAGAGATCCCGAGGACTGTCTGCACAGCCCCTCCGCACCCGACCAGCTCACCCTTCTGCTACGGACTCCCCCGAAGGCCGATCCCCTCGGAACACCGACGATCTCCTTCGCTGGGTGTTCGGTATGGGTATCACTCCTACCGAGACCTGTTGAGGGCCTCCGACCGTGAGCGATGCTGGTGACGTTCGCCGGCCCTTCTCCACGTCCGGCACGACCTCCGCGCGGATCTCCGACCTGACGGATGAGCACGAGTGACATGTCGGGCTGGCACTCCTCGCCCCGCTGGCTCTCCCCCTCGCCGAGGTCGGCATCGCGGGCTGGGCTGCCGTTGACGCAGATCGAGAGACGCATCGGTCGAGCACACCAACCCCCGTCGCCCTAGCTGAACCATCACCGCAACACGTTGCCTCCACCGCTCGGGCGCTCCGTCCGCCCGCACCTCTGTCGTCCGGAACCCGCAGAGCCCGCCCTTGTCGGACAAGGTCCGGCTGTCCTCCTCGACGATCACGTGAGGACTCAGGAGAAGCAGGAGCCTCACGATCCGTCGCGGCACACCGGCTCATACAGACCGACCGACCACGGTCGACGCACGTGCTTCATCGACCCTGAGACTCTCGCGCCCTGGGAGCGAGTCTCGCTCATGCATGGCTTCCAGCCGTTCAGTGCTGGTTCTCTACGTGGAGCTCGCTGCTTCACAGGCGCCCATGTCGCACAGACGACCGCCATCAGCGCCCGTGCGGAACAGGGTGCCTGACCGCAACGGAGCGGAGGTGCGCTCGGAGCGAGTCGCGTGCCGTGGATCAAGACGTGTCCGAGGTCGCACCCGTCGAGGCCTGCCCGACCGCGCGTGCGGGGCGCGGGCCCAGAGACGATGGCGTCATATCCCCTCCCACCCACCCCCTCTCGAGCACCGCAGCAGAGGAGGAGCAAGAGTCGCACCGATGCTCGCGTCCTCTTCGCGGCCACATGCCACAGAGCTCCCGGGTCCACCAAACCCCTCATGCTCGTTCTGCTCCTGCCGATGTACCGATGAGCGGATCTCTGCCCTGACAGCACCTCGGGGTGAACCGGACGGCCACACGGCCACACGGCCACACGGCCACACGGCCACACGGCCACACGGCCACACGGCCACACGGCCACACGGCCACACGGCCACACGGCCACACGGCCACACGGCCACACGGCCACA
>Ga0123356_10000259_pt1 | contig 61111 bp, 50 predicted proteins | sample TergutEmb28metaG_2_FD_92546 | JGI IMG/M metagenome (GOLD analysis project Ga0123356, IMG submission 92546) | Embiratermes neotenicus P3 segment gut microbial communities from Petit-Saut dam, French Guiana - Emb289 P3 | ecosystem: Host-associated > Arthropoda: Insects > Digestive system > Gut ...
CTCCAGACCATCCGGTGAACCGGTATCCATCCGCCGCTACAGCCGTTAAGATGACCGGTGTTTTGGGAGCGTAATTAGTTTGATCCGGGTTGCGCGTTACCGTACCGCCCAAAGAGGGGGTTATATTTACCGCAAGCGTATAGGCGGCGGGAGGCGCGGGCGGAGGGGGCGTTTGTACTGCGGGCGGAGCTGCCGGCAGACTGCTTTCCAAGAATTTTTTATACATTGTCTCGCAAGCCGACGCGGTTTTTTCCAAAAGCTCATCTACGTTCGCGGTACGGATTGGAGCGGCTGTTGCCACAAGCATCCCGTATTCGGTCTCGTACATCTCTATCGCAAGCGTGAAATTATCTCTGAACTTGCTTATTATCCCGCGTACTATGTAGTCGGCGCCTATTTTGCTCCCCAGAGCTATTACGCAGTTCTCTTCGGCGCACTCTTCCAAAATCGCTTCGCCCATCGCCAGAACGGTTTCAGACGTCATAATGTTAAATCTGTTTCTGGGCAGGTTGTTCACAGCTTCCCGGCGTATTTCGTTGGTTATTACTCCAACTTCAGCCTTGTTTATCTCATCCGCCGCGCCTGAGCGTTCATCTATTTGGGTCTCTATTACGGCAACATTTCTTACCGGAATTCTTTGAGCAAAAGCTGAAGAGCAGAAAAACGCCGTAAACAGAAGAATAAAGGAGAGTTTTTTCATGGATTATACTCCCAAAGAACTTCGGGAAAATCGCTTCCCTCCGTACCGAGCAGAAACAGCGGCTTAAGTTTTCCATTAAGGACGAGTATTTTGGGCATGACTATTGTGCCGTTTCGCTCTAAAAGTCCGAACGCGCCGGCCATTTGCGAACGGCCGTCCAATATAAGCGGCAAGCCGGGATCGCCGTACTGCCTTATCCACTTGTGAATAGATTCAACGTCTCTTTCGCCCACGTTTACAAAAATTGCCTGAACCCCGTTTTCCACAAGCTCATTTTTCGCTTTTTCGATAATCGTCGCGCCTTTGGCGCACGGCATACACCATGTCGCGAAGAACACAAGGACTACACGTTTTGTTTGAGGCTCAATAATTCTTTCAAGATGCCGCCTCTGAAAGAGATTTTCCCCGTCCCTGTCCCGCGCTGAGAATTGCGGCAGTATCTGCTTATCAAGCTGTTCCGGCAGTTTTAAACGGACAGAAAGTTCATCTTGAGCGTACGTACAGAGCGCGGTAAACAATACCGCAATTATAATCTTCAATCTCATTATTTTGACAACTTCTCCAACTCATTTACCCATTCGTCCCAAAATTTGGCGCGCTCTACGTTTCTCTCGAACTGTCTTCTGGCGTTAGCTGTGGAACTTTTGTCTGACCCTACTATTGAACCGCCAAGAATCGTTTTTCTGCCGCCTTTACATTGCGTAATAATGAGCGAAATGTCCGCCCTGCATACCATGCCGACCATACCTTCCGCGCACACCGGCTCCGGCGGACTTTCTATAACGGCGGTTACGCCGCCCACGCACGTGCCGTCTGAGACGGTTACTTTTTGTTTAAGTATTTTTACAAGATTTTCTGACAGGGGACCTGCTTTTTTGCTCTCTTCCAGAAATATGCCTTTTCCGTAATCGCCTTGCCGGCCTGGCGCCGCCGCACGCGCGCCAAGAAGCCTGAGAACAAGCTCACCGCTTGCCGCGAGAAAGTCGCCGTCGTTTTTAAGGGCGCTTGGAACGTTGGCCATAGTAATAATCTTCGCGCTCTCAATGTCAATAAACTGAGCGCTGAGCATATAAGATTCCATCATCGCCGAGATCTCCACCACGCACACATACCGCGCGCCGGACTGCTTCCCGATTTGTCTTATCTGACTGTCGTCTACAGCGCCGGTGCGCTGATAGACATGCTCATCTTTGACCATTGCAAGCACAGCTTCCTCGCGGGTAATAGCTGTAAATCTGCCGTCTTTAACAAACGCCGCCTTAATCTGCGTCTCAAGAGCTCTGCGCAATCCTGGCTTGGGATCTTCGCCGACGGCGCCTATTACTACCGTAAGTTTCACCTGACTAAAAGCCAATGAGCATAGTACGACTAAGAGAAGCGCCGCTTTTTTAAAAATGTAGTTAGTGTGTGTCAAACTCTGTCCAATCCGGTTTAAATAATCAAGACGCCATATCTATTATGCTGGTACACGGCATAAATCTACACCGCACCGCACGCAGCTGCACGTAGAGCCGTGAGGCTGCTTAGCGGCACTGTGTAGATTTATGCCATAATTCAGTATAATATACTTTATAATATAAATCAATGAATATGTATAATGGTACAACGTTTGCAAAAAATCCTGTATAAGAGGTTACGAGTACAAAACAAAGTAAAAGAGGGGATTCAATGTTAAAGCTGTCGCTTGTTTTTTTGATTCTTGCCGTCTCCTGCGCAGCGGCAAGGTATATGACAGAGCCGGCAATAACAGAATCGGCAATTAAAATTTACGAGATGTCGGCGCCTCTTTTCTTTCTGTTTTTGGCGCTTTTTGCAGGTTTTTTTCTGGGAGGTCTTTTAGCCAAACCTCCAAGGGTTTAATTTCTATGATAAATAAAGATACTGATATACTGACTTACCGGCCTTTTGCACTGCGCCGTCCGGCGGCCTAGCGCCTGTCGCGCAGCTGCCGGGCGGCGCGGTGCAAAAGGCCGGTGCTCGGTATATTGATACCTGGCTTTAAATTCACGTTTTAAAAACAGATTTACTTTACAAGCACACTTACCCACGGAGGAGTAATGAAAACAGTAAAAAGAGCATTTTTATCGATTCTTTTTGCGGGAGCTGTTGCCAAGATAATAGCGATTGTCAGCTGCAAACATATCCGCTCCTGTCATAAATGTTCTAAACGGGCAAAAACTTTTTGTAAAAATCTCAACTCTCTGCTCTCTTACCGCAACAAGTGTTTCTGCGGGCTTATGAAGAGAAAGAGGCGGCTTCTCGCGCAGATCTGGTAGATTTTTTTAACATTAGAGGAGATACTTATATGAAAAAACATCGTTTCTTTCTTCTGTTCTGTTTAATTATTGTCTGCGCGGTCGGCAGCGTAAACGCTCAGCAGATGAGATTAAGCATAGACGGCGGCACTTCAAAACCTGTTGGGCAGAATGAAGATCTTCTGCACTGGGGATTCTCTGTAGGCGGTACGATTATGTTTAACATTATAGATAACCTTTGGCTTGGCGGACGCATAGCGTATAACCGCTGGGGTCACGATGAGTCTGAATTTATAGACCGTATTACGCATCTTAATCTCACCGATCCTGATGTTCATAAAGGGGCGGGCGAGGCGCTTGAAGTTGTGCCGGCTGTGAGGCTCATGACAAATTATTCCGTCTCGCCGATAAACTTTTTTCTGCACGGCGGCGCGGGACTTTATGTACTCAATCTTCAGACAAAAGTAAGCGGTTTCAGAGACAATAACGGTATTAATGAAGTCGTTACCGATATATTTGGCGATGACGTTATGCGCTTTGGTATTCAGGCCGGCGGCGGAGTTCTTCTTGGTTCTCCAAGATTTATATCCGTTGAGCTTTTCCCTTTATATCATCTGATCTTTAACGGCCAAAATCACGGACATCCATTTCAGTATTTTTCAATCAATCTGGGAGTGGGTCTTGGGATTTGATTTGTGGATCCCACGATTAAATGCTGCCCCCGCACCGCCCTCCGACTGCACGACAGGCGTGAGGTCGCCGGACGGTACAGGGCAGCATTTAATCGTGGGATCTATAACATTTTCGCGTTTTTGCGCTGCTTAATCCGCAGCGCTTCTTTCATGTACGCTTCAAGTTCGCGTACTCTATGAGCGGGGCTATGTTCATTTAATACTTTTTGACGCGCCCGCTCCCCTATTTCGCGCCGCTTCTGTTCAGGAATCTCAGTAAGGTATTTATGAGTGTTGCGGGGAGAGGAGCTAAGCAAAATCTCCTCGCCAAAAATAAAAATATTGCTGAGTCCTTCCCAGTAATCGCTTATAATAGGCACACCGCAGGCGGCGGCCTCAAAAAGGCGCACGCTTGGAGCGTAACCGGCCTCCGCGTTCTCAGCTTTGGTTATATTGAGTGTAAAGCGCAGCGAGCAGTAAAAATCTCTGTGATGGAGCGCGGAGAGATGATCTATTTTTTTTGTATTAGCCGGCCATTTTATTCCGCCTGGATAAGATGTACCGGCAACCGCAAACCTGCCTTCAGGCCAATTTTTAGCTGTTTCAAGCATAAGCGTCTCAAGCGGCTCCTGCCGGCAAACGCTGTACGTTCCCATATATCCCAAATCATAAAGACGCGTCTCTCTCTCTTCGGGATAATATTTAGAAAAATCGACACTGCAATAAAGAGGACGCGCCATCGGCGAACCGTACGCGGTCTCAAGCAGGTCAAGCGATACGCCGCCGGCAAAGGAGAGATACAGGTCGAAACGCGGTATAAGATGAGCGGAGAGGTACTCATAACATTTGGCGTCAAGGTTCTTCATTGTTAATGGAGTATCTATATCGTAAAACGCGGTTATGCCTTTTGCGTTATTGCAAACCCATTCTCCAACGGCGGCTCCTTCCATAACGGAAGAGCCGACAATAACAGCCTGCGCGCACTCTACCGCCGTACTGTATTTTTTTTTAAGTTCCTTTAACGAACTATAAAATTCCGTTTTGAAGCCGATATGTTTGTGAAGATCTTTGTGCGCCGCAAACACGGCGTTCTCTCTCTCAAGAAAAAGAACATTGTAGCCGCTTTTAACAAGTTCGCTTAAAAGTCCCCTGTAAGCGGAAGCGTGTCCATTACCCCACGATGAGCTTATTGAAAGACCGATTACAACTATGTCATACTTTACGCCTCCCCTCACCGTACTCGTTCTCCCTTAGGTGCTTCATTCACCGTTTCTTGAGATGAATTTGAAAAACTTGCTAAGCTCCCCGCTCACAGTGCGCTCTTCATACATGAAAGCAAGATGCGCCTGATCAAACTTTGTAAAAAACTGATCCCAGGAGAGCTTTTCAAACTCCTCTTCAGCCTGTTCGGGAAAACGAATGCGCAGTACGCCGGACTCCTCAACAGCCACCCTGCTGCTCTCCGCCGCGGCGGGAACCCCGCCCCTCTCCTCGACCCATTTTTTTATGATCTCATGGTCAAACGTCATCTTGGGCTGCTTTTGCATTCTCCGCTCCTTTTTAAAAACTTTTACTGTTCAGCCTGTAATGTCAGCAAAACTTATACCATGACAAAATGAGCGTTATTATCATTGAAAAAAGGATCAGGCAAAATTTGAAAAAAAACAGGCAAAAAAAATTTCTCAAATTCGGAAGTGCGGAACTATAATAAAACGCAAAGTTTGGGGTCTTTAAGTTAAAAAATTAAATAAACGTTGCATACCCTGCTTGTATATATTATTTAATATGGAATAACATTCGGCAGTACCATTACTCTTCGCTTGAAAAAATGAGGTTAACGCTCATGAATCAAAAATTAAAGCTGATTTTTATGATAGTAATTATACTAACTGCAAATACCGCCGCCCAAGACACCTGGACTTGGACGCAGCGATACACAAACAACACAAAACACCTGAATGATGTAGCCGCAGGCGCAAACGGTTTGTTTGTAGCAGTAGGAAATGCCGGTACTATTCTTACATCGCCCGATGGTATTGATTGGACTGAGAGAGATTCTAAGACAAATTTAGGGCTCCATTCGGTGATTTGGGGTGATGGGATGTTTGTGGCCGGTGGGGATAGCGGGGTGATTGTTACTTCTGGGGATGGGGTGGACTGGGTTGTTAGGAAATCGGGGGAGAGTGAATCAATTCATTCTATAGTATTGGGGGATGAGGGATATGTTGCCATAGCCGACAGATTATCAAATTTGGGATTTCCTTTTTTTACATCCGATGATGGGATCGAATGGATTGGACAACAGGGAACAAATTACGGAGGCATTTTCTTTAAAAATTTTGTATATGGAAATGGACTATTTATGGTTGGAAACCTTGAATGTTATTTGTCTATTTCTACTGATGGTATAGATTGGGGGCGGCTTGAGCGTGACAATTTTTTTGGGGGTCTTTGTTGTCGCCCAGGCTCAGATTGTATGCCTGGGTGTGATCCCATATATTCAATAGCTTATGGAAACGGTGTTTTTCTATTGTTAGGGAGCTATTACAATGGAGTGTTGGCGCGATTTGAAGAAGGTAAAAATTGGGAAATTCTTCATCATGAATGCGACTGGTTGGGGACGACAGGTATTGACGGCCACAGCATGATTTACGATGGAACCCGCTTTATAGTGGCGGGCGGTAAAGGTATATACTTCACCAAAAATGGAGACGAATTTGAACAAGTGTCAGCTAAGTCTTGGGGACGGTGGGATATACATAGTGATCCTAAAGTGTCTATGGCTTATAATGATAGCGTATATGTAACCGTATATAAAACTGAAATAGGAACTCTAAGCAAAGGTATTTCCTCGATAGTAAACTCAAAGCAAAATACCAAATCCGTATCAAATTTTAAAATGTATCAACACGATAAAACGCTAAAACTCATTATACCAAATCAAAACACACGTCCCCAAATTAAATTATTTAGTATCGTTGGTAAACGTCAAAAAATAAAACCAACTTTTGACGCCGATGGAATGATATTATTCTCCGTTTCGCATTTAGCCCCAGGGTTGTATGTGTTAAGAGTAAAAGGGAAAAATGGAAATTGGCAAAAGCAGATAGTCGTAAAATAATCACCATATTTCATATCTTAAAGGAGCTACGAATGAGAAGGTTTACATTGGTGGTATTATCTTTTGTGCTGTTTGGATCTTTGGTATTTGAGGTTTATGGACAAAAAGGGCCGCGCATTGTTAATGATTTCGGCGAAAGGTCAGTGAAAAAAGCTGATTTTCAAGCGCGCAAAAGTAAAGGAAGGGTAGCGCGTAAATCAACTCCGAGCCATGCGTATCTGACTCTTCAAAGAGCACCAACCAAAGCAATAATGGAGCAAATTGAAAAAGTCGGAAATCTTAAAATAAACTCGTTGGCACAAACACACAAAGATGAAAATAAAAAATACTTTGTATATTTGGTACGCTGTCATGCGGGTATAGAGCATTCGCTCGATTTGCTTGCAGAAAGCAGGTTGGAACATATCGTATATGGCATCTCACCGGTGGAAAATAATGATAAGGTAACCCGAAAGATATTTGAAAATCGTGGTTTTGAAAAAGGAGAAAAGTCAGAAGGGAATAAAATTTTTGCGTTGGTTCGTTTCTACCCAGATTTTGACCGTAATACCGCGGATTCTTTGATACTTATGTATTGTGACAGTATTATAGAAACGTCAAAAAACAGATCACATTTTGTAGTTACGGCTGAATCGCATAAACTGTTGAAATTAAGCCGACATAAGGGGGTAATGTCGGTAAGAGAATACAAAATGTATCATGAACCGCTCATACAGGAAGGAAGGGCACTGATAGGTGTAGACAGCGTTCAAAGATTTAATTTACAAAGTATCTCTTTTCCACCAGATACCACATCATACTGGCGTCCCTATACCGCGCTTACAGGAGAAGGAATTACCGTTGGTGTGTATGATACAGGAATTGACAGCACGCGGCTTGATTTCAGGGAATGGAATTCGCAGTCTGGAGATCTGTATAATTCGGGAATGTCTTTTGGCACTATTCTTAATAATACGGCTTTACGGGGTTACAGATCAATTGGAAGAAGAGGCTGGTATATGTCATCACCATATCGTGGCTCTACCTTTCATGGTACTCACGTAGCAAGTATTATCGGAGGAAACGGTTGGGAGACTACCAATTCACCGGAAAAATTTGGATATAGGGGCATAGCTCCCAAGGTAAAATTTTTTGCAGATGAGATGGTTCACCGATCTGAAAGATACACTCACATCAGTAACCATTCTCACACATTGGGTGATCAATTGTATTATGGAGCTGCTGAGGCAGAATTGGATAATAACATTTACAATAATCGAAAAATTGTTGTTGTCGGTGCAGGGAATAGCGGATTGTTAGGTCATCAAAAAGGATATTATTCTATGGCTAACAACGCAAAAAATTGCATAACTGTAGGTGCAACATACAGCATCATGATTCACGAGGGACGCCCTCTGAGGGCGGAACGCAGCAGTATGGGGCCTACACGTGATGGCCGTATCAAACCAGATGTCATGGCTCCGGGTTATTCTCACCGCCTACCATTAATAAATAATGAACATCCTATGATTGTGTGGTTGGATAGTGTTGCTATAATAGGTGAATCCGGAGATTTAAAAGCCCGTTGGGGATTTCAGAACGGTACTATGGGATGGGGTGGCAGTCATCTGTGGGATCCGGTAAGTAAAATCAGGAATGTTACAACCGTAAATAGTGCATTGCGCTTTGAAGTTTTTTCTTTTGATGACGCCTATATCTGGAGCGACACCATAAGTAAATTTACTGCCAATGGGACAAACCCAAGATGCAGACAGAATGATACACTATTGTTGCGCTACAGAATAGAAATTCCGCCGCAACAGTCTGTAAGTGTTATTGATGAGCTGGGACTCGAATTTTTTTGGCGAGCTGATTCGGATAACAAACTTAATGGATATTATAGAGGACAGACAGGTGAGTTTCCAATTCCGACAAATACAGGCACCGAATTCACTACTGTAAAAATATGCTTAGGTGATCTTATTGGAGATTGGAAAAATGAATATTCTGATACCGGTTATCACAATAATTTGGTTGCCATGCGTATAGATTTTAAGGGCGCTGCGAGAGGTGGGGGCATTCTTGGTGCTGCCCCAGGCGCAGGGAATTATGTTAGAGCGGGCGGTACATCCGCAGCCGCTCCTCATGTAACCGGAGTGCTTGCTTTAATGCTTGAGAAGTACAAGCGAAACTACCTTAATCCGGTAGGCCTTTCGGTAGATACTCACGCTTTTTGGAACTCCACCGCCAAGGCATTATTGATACATACCGCAACCGATATGATTAAAGAGACCCCGTATCCATTTGAAACCCCAAATCCCGATACAAAAGCGCCAATCGTTTATCACAAAGGTCCAGATTACGCTACCGGTTGGGGATTGGTCAACGCCAAAAAGGCTATAGATTACGTTGATACTACATTGTTTAAACAAGACTCAATAGATCATACAGAGGTTATCATTTACAAATTCAATAAAACCGGATTGGGCGATACCAGAATAAGTTTGGTTTGGGATGACCCTGCTAAAACCTCTTTTGGGGCGCATAGTTTTAGCAATGCCACCGAACCTAAACTTATCAACAATCTTGATCTTCATGTAATAGACCCTTCAGGCAAAAAACATCTGCCCTGGGTTCTGGATCCGCTGCCTCAACCTCATCAAATTTTTGAAAATCAGACCGATTTTTTGGGTTTGAATGGAATAGACCCCATCCACCCCTCCGACATCAAACCCGCCCGCAAAGGCATCGACAGCCTAAACAACGTAGAAGTAGTAGACATAGAAAACGCTCCATCCGGCGTATATACAGTTGTTATTACAGCAACGGAATTGGGATGGCCATTACAGCATTTCTCCCTTGTCGCCGATTATCCTTTAGTAAAGGACACAACACACAATCTCGGTTGGCGAAAAGAAATTCGAGAGGCAAAAAGCGGTGATGTGATTGTTATTCCTCACGGTGAGTACACGCTCTATGGCAGCCACAGTGTACCGGACACCGCTTTAGGCGTCACATTAAAGATTGAGGCGGGTACAAAACTATATCTTATGAGTAACGCGGAAATATGGGTCGGCTCGTCAGGAAAAATAGAAGGCGCGGAGAATGTGTTGGTTTCTTCCCAAATCATCCAATACAACACCCCCGAACCGCGTGAGCCTCAAGACGGTGACAACATCATAGGCTTATTCGGTAACTTATGCGATGCCCTCAGCCGCGGAGAGCTTGGCCGAACAACCAAGGTAGGGCCTGGAATTTACAATTTCAATCACGTGGGAGACGAAGGGCTTATTGGTGTGGTGCATCAGGATCGCACTAAGAGTAGCATTATTCGTATGGGTTTTGAGGATTCCGCTCCTGGCTGCGGTCATATTCCCCAATTCCGTGAGGGATCCAAAACACTTATTCGTAATATGCGTATAGAAATTAATGGCGACCATTACGCCGGACAAACAGTTCTTACCACTTATGGCAGCGGGATAGGTGTTTACGAGAATGTTATTTTTGACTTACACAGTTCAGATGGAACAGGTAAGAATGTTACCGCAATCCGGCTTGGTCTTGCCGGTGAAGGGTATCCGTTGACAGGTAATATAGAATTCCGGTATTGCGTTTTTAAGGGTTTTGAGACAGCGGTTATGGTGAATGATCCCATGTATCGTGAAGAATCGCCGGTCTTTAAAGAAACCATTTTCGAAAGTAACGGTACAGATTTACGATTCAGAACCGGTTCTTCGGCATTTTGCGAACTTGAAGAGAATCGTCTTAACAGTGTTGTTGTCGGAGATATCAGACACACAGGTACAGCTATCAATACTCTTAAATCATCTCACTGTGTTCCGGTGGGTATAACCACACGTGCAAACTTACCCGTGGCAGATCCAGGTTTGGTTGATCCGTTTATCTCAGATTTTCGCTTGACAGGCACATCTCCTCTCATAGCCGCCGGAACAGATTTGAATGATGTAGGCGCACAGAGCTCGAATGCTGTTTTCACATTCTCCCGCTTCCTCGACGGCCGTGTAGATTTTGGCAACGGCCAAATGGTGCGGTTTGAAAATGGGAAACTCACTTTTAACAATCTCGGAAACGCTGTAGAGTTCAGGGCTGCGAGCACTTTGAATCTCAGACCTGTTTACGAGTTGAGATTCAAGGGTGGATTAGCCAGAAGGCCGTCTGAGGTAACAACGTGGATAAAAAACGGCGCTGCTGTGCCGCCTTTGCCGGATGGATATTTGGTGTGGGACGCGGCTGCGAACGGGGTGCAAACGGCTAAGCTGCATCGCATAGAGCTGCCGGCTTCCGGTTCGGTAACAAGAAGAGCCGTTCCGGATGTCATTGCGCCTGCCCCTGTATCAGGAATCAATATTGTTGAGGAGAGCGGCGATGTTGTTCTTAAATGGAGACGGAACAGGGAACCAGATATGGCAAGGTACAAGATTTTTAGAGCTCCGGTTACAGAACCGCATCGTACAGTACAAATAGCTTCTCTCCCTGCGCACCTTATCGAATACCGGGACAAGGGCCGGAATAAAAATGCCAATGTTTATACTATAGTGGCTTATGATTCAACCGGCAATATGAGTTCACAAGCCAACAACAGCAGCAAGGTGTACAACTTCACCGGTTTTGACGCTTCAAGACGCGATACTTTGAGAGTCACACCGGCAGGCGTTACTGTTCAGATACATAACCCAAATTATCAGCATGGTGCGATGATAACCGTGCGCAACAGGGGACATAATGATTCACTTGTTGTTGAATGGTATGGTTCTACTGATCAGAACAATTCAGGATGTATGGAACAAAAAAGGAATTTGTTCGGAAATGGCGCGCAGATCAACAATTTCGTATCGCCAAAACTTGGGAATGGTACCGTATTGGTTAATATACGGTCGGTGACAAATAAGAGTTATTTGGTTGATATTGAGATTTTTAACTGGAGAAATGGGCTGGGTTGTCTGGGTTATACGGTTACACCACCCAATAATCCGTCCGGGAATACCGGTGGGCAAACCGGCAACAGTAATAAAATATATAATTTTTCCGGTTCTAACGCGTCAAAAAAAGATACTCTGAAAGTCACGCCAGCCGGTGTTACGGTACAAATACAGAACCTTGATTACCTGCATGGCGCTTTGATTACTGTGCGTAACAAGGGGCATAAAGATTCTATCATCGTTAATTGGTACGGTGTCACCGACCAAAACCAGACAGGGTGTCAAAACCACAGCAGGAACTTGTTTGGAAACGGAGCCCAGATAAACAATATCGCTTCTCCGAAAACGGGGAATGGTACCGTACATGTCAATATACGATCCGCGACAAAAGAGTCGTATTTAGCGGACATTGAGATTTTTAACTGGAGAAATGGACGGGGATGTCAATAGGGGTAAGTTAACAATATCGCTATTTTTGATGGCGGCCTCAGGCATCCCGGACGCTTGCGGTATAAATGTAATGATTGATTAAATATTAAATGCTGTAAAATTTAGGCAGTTTTTAGAGGCGCTTACTACTTAAACAAAGTTAGGGTTTAATCGCAATATCTATATAACAATGAAATAACAGAATGGTGAAACAATGAAAAATTATATCCTTGATACCTCCGTATTGCTCTATGACGCTCAGGCGATGTTTAAGTTTGGGGAGAATAATGTATTTATCCCAATTACCGTAATTGAAGATATAGATCATTTTAAAAAAGAGGTCAGTGAAATAGGGCGCTGCGCGCGTCAGGCCGCGCGTTATCTTGATGAGCTGCGTCAGATAAATAATTTATCATCAGGAGTGAAACTTCCAAAAGGCGGCGGAACTCTTTTTGTTAAAACCGGACAGGCGAGCATTTATAAACGAATGCCCGAAGATCTGCGTGATATGAGCCGCAAAGACAGTCATTTACTCGCGGTGGCTCTTGAAATTAAAGAATCTTTCCCCGCCGTACCAACTATATATGTAACAAAAGACGTAAGCCGCCGCATTAAAGCGGACGCTTTGGGAATAGCCGCCGAAGATTATGAATCTGACAAAGTAGATATAGAGGAACTTTACTGCGGATTTAAAAAGCTTACTGTTTCGTCAAGCGTAATCACTGAGTTTAAAGAGAAAGGGTTTTGCGGTGTTACGGAGAAACTCTATCCTCACCAATATATAGTAATGACCGATGAAAATGACAGCGAGAGGACGGCTTTCGGACGATTTGACGCGGGAAAAAATGGTATAAAAAGGCTTATCTCAGAAACACGCGAAGGGGCGTGGCGGTTAAAACCCCGCAATACGGAGCAGCTCTTTTGTATGGACGCGCTCTTAGATGACGATATTCAGTTAGTAACTCTTGTAGGTAAGGCCGGTACCGGAAAAACACTGCTTGCTGTGGCGGCAAGTCTTTTCAAAACTGTTGATGAGAATGTTTATTCACGTATTCTCGTATCTCGGCCGACATTGCCTCTGGGTAAAGATATCGGTTTTTTACCAGGCACAGTAGAAGAGAAACTCACGCCCTGGATGTATCCTATTGTTGACAATGTAGAATTTCTTATGCGTAAGGACAGAAACACAAACCGTCCCACACGCGGATTTCGAGAACTCATGGAGATGGGAATTCTTATAATAGAACCGCTGACCTACATTCGCGGGCGCTCCATACACAACCAATTTTTAATTATTGACGAAGCGCAGAATTTGACTCCTCATGAGATTAAAACGATTATAACACGCGTGGGTGACGGAACTAAAATTGTAGTGACGGGCGACCCGTATCAAATTGACAACCCGTATATAGACTCTTCAAGCAACGGTCTCTCTTATGTAGTGGAGAAATTCCGCAGTCAGGAAGTATCAGCTCACATAACGCTGACTAAGGGAGAACGCTCAAGGCTGTCTGAGCTCGCGGCTAATCTTTTATGAAGAACGTCTGACCGTGTTTATTGCGGCGAAGCCAATCAGATATTATGTTAAGCCCCAAGCCTGTCGCAAATCCTTTGCGCCGCGGCGTCCATTTTTTCTTTGTCGGTTTTGAAAAAATACAGTAACTTTTCACCCTCAACCACATCCGCTCCTGACGCCTCAAGCTGTTCATCCATCATACGCAGCGCCCTGTCGCCGCCTGTAAATTTAAAAGGCAGCCCCATAGTTACAAATGATAAAGCTTTTTTATTTTTTAGTGATTTTACTTCTTCTGCGAGAAATTTCATTATGACGGGAGAAGCTTTAAACGCCCAAACAGGGCCGCCGAAAAGTACAGTGTCAAATGGGTCGAGTTCGGGCGCGTTTCTAATAGAAAAATTACCGCTGCCAGTTGGCGTTACTCTTCCAGTGGTGCGCAGGGGAAGGATCTCCGCCTCATGTCCTCTTTGTTTAAGCAATTCCTCAATCGCACGGGCAAAAGCCAGTGTATGACCCGAAGTAGTGTGTATTACTATGCCGACATTCATACTGTCACAGCCCCCCATCATTTATCATTGTGATTCTCTTTACGCGAGATTTTAGCCGCAAAGAGACTACGGTAAAAACAAAAGTGAATCGCTGCTTACAAGACGTTTGTTTTCTACAGAATTTAAATTAAAAAAGCTGCCCGTCTCAGCCGCCTTTATCGCGGCAGTATCTCCGACAATGGCATAACTGATGTTACCAATATTAATATACTTCCGCGCGGCGGCTTTTATATCTTCTAAAGTAAGTTTTGCTATCTCCAGCGGATATTTTTCATAATGATCGGCGGCCCGGCCGTAAAATTCACTCCACGCGTAAGTTGACACAATATCCTCAGGAGAGCGGAATGAGGATGGCAGTTCTGAGATTAAAGATGATTTCGCGTGATCAAGTTCGCTCTCTGTTACTCCTTCGGCGCGGATGCTTTCGAGTATTTCGTGTATGATTGATATTGCCTTGGGATATGATTCAGTTTTTGTAAAAAAGTTAATAAAAAGCGTTCCCGGATAAGTGTAGTTTGACTCCGCGCTTGAATGAATAGAATATGTAAGCCCCTCGTCTGAACGTACGCGCGTTCCAAGACGTGAAGTAAAACCGCCTCCGCCGAGGATCAGATTCATCACAGAGACCGCGTAGTAGTCGTCATTTGGACGTTTGAAAAGCGGCAGCCCCATGCGTACATATACTTGGTCAACAGGCTTATGGACTACAAGCGCGTTTACTTGAGGCGCGATTGCGATTTCAGAGAAATCTATTTTTTCGCTATGTTTTACAGGGGACGCGAAGATTGCGTTAAGTTTTGATATCATATCGTCTCTGTCAAATTTTCCCGATACCGCGATAATCATATCTCTTTCGCCGAACGCGTTTTTGTGAAGAGCGATGAGGTCTTCACGTTTAATTGATTGTACTGAGGCCGCGCTTGAAAACCGTGACGGAGCGTTTTGCGGATACATGAGTTTGCGGTAGGCGGCAGTCAGAGCCGGACCAGGATTAACCCAACGGTGGCGGATATTTTCAAGCATTATCATTTTTTCTTTTTCAATTTTGTCAGGCTGAAAGGATGGATGAAAAAACATCTGCTGCGTAATGTTTAAAGCGGTATCAAGGAAATCTGACAAAAACGAGGCTTTAAAAGCGATGTGCGCTTCCGTTTGCGAAAAGCCAAAACTCATGGCCAAAAGATCAATGAGCGCGTCAAGAGAGTCTGCCTGATACTGCTCTGTTCCGCCTGTGCGCAGAAGCCTTGTCATTAAAGAACCAAGTCCGGCTTTGTCGTCGGGGTCGCTAAGAGAACCGCTGCGTACAAGCGCGCTTAATGTAACAAGGGGAAGAGTTGAGTCAACGGCTACATAGGCAATCATACCATTCTTAAGCTCTGTTCTGTATGGTTCACCCAATGGAACAGACCAGTCAAGCGAATCGAATACGATTAGTGAAGGATGATTTACAATTGTTGGTTTAGTTGCCGCAGTTGTTTCTTCTTCGCTGACAACTTTTTTATCTTCAACCGGAAGCCGTCTTCCCGCGGCCTGCAATTCAAAAGCGCTGAAGATCACCGTTAAAACAATGAAAAATATTGAAAATGATTTTACTGTATAAAGATGCGTCTTCATTATTTTTTCCTCCCGGCGCTTTTCTTCTCATTTGTTTCAGGTGTTGATACCGGCGCTGACGTTACTTCCGTTTTTGGAACTATAAACCCATAAGTGCCAAGCTGCGGTTTCAGGTATTTTGAAGCAGCAGCGGGGATGGACTCTTTGTCAACTGATAAAATTTTATCAGGATACTCTAAAAGGTCTCTCCATGAACCAAGCCGCTCAAAGCGCGCTAAACGGTCGGAGAGTCCCTCAAGGCTTTTAAGCCCTTCCGCAAAAGACATTCTTATTTCGTTTGTAATGCGTGTCAGCTCTCTTTCTGAGGGGACGCTTGTAGTAATTTTTTCTATCTCTTCGATTATGATTTTTTCTACAGCGGCAGGATCGCTTCCGCTTTTAAGCTGCGCGTAAATGTGAAAACTGCTGTTGTGAGGCCGAAATGAGCTTGACGCTCCCGCGTCTGTGCAGAGCTGTTCCTCATTCACAAGACGCCTATAGAGCCTGCCGCTTCTGCCAGATAAAACGCCTTCTATAATGTCAAGCGCATAAAGATCATCATGCGGATAACCAGGAATGTGAAAGAGAAGATCAACTCTCGGCTCAATATCTTCCTGTACTGTAAAACGTGTAGCCCCAATGGGCGCAGGCTCGCGTACAGTAACATCATCTCTATGATAAGTTCTCTTTGGAATTTGTCCAAAATATTTATTAATATCTTCCATCGCTTTAACCGGATCAATATTTCCCACAAGTACAAGAACCGCGTTATCTGGAGTGTAGAAACTATTGATGTGGCGCATCATTTTATCTGTTGAAAAATTTCTGATGTTTGACGTCCATCCTATTACCGGTTGTCTAAACGGATGCGCGACATAAAAAAGCGAGTTGAGGCGTTCCCAGTAGAGATTAAGCGGGCGGTTTTCATAGCGCATGCGCCGCTCCTCTAATACTACATCCTGCTCACTGTGAAACTCTCTGAGAACCGGATTTTGCATTCTGTCAGATTCTATCCAGTAAAACAGTTCCACTTTGTTGCGCGGAAGTGTGACGATGTAGGCGGTCATATCGCTGCTTGTCCAAGCGTTAAGCGATGTGCCGCCGTGACTTTGGTACAGCTCCCATATCTCATCTTTTTTAATGAGCTTGCGCTGTTCTTCAAGTGTGGAAAAAATCTCCGCGCGGTAACGCTTATAAAGTGAATCCTGTTCGCCGCCCCTCATGCGCGCATTTTGAAGAAGTCTGTCAAGAGAATCAATCCGCGCTATGTAAGGAATCTCTTTTTCATAATCATGTGTGCCAAGCCGCTTTGTGCCTTTAAAAAGCATGTGTTCATACATGTGCGAAAGTCCGGCGGTAGACGGCCCCTCATTCATCCCGCCCACAAAGTAGTAAAGCCTGCAGCTCACCACAGCAACATTTGTGTCGGGGACAATTATCACCCTCAATCCATTATGAAGAGAGTCGTAGGTGACAGGAATATCAATCTTTTCAGCAAAAGCTGAACTTATTGCCGCAAGTAACAGAACAGCACCCCAAAATTTTCTCATCGTACTTAATCTTCCATTTTGTTAGGGTATGGGTATACTCATTTTTATAAGTACGGCATTTCCGCCGGATTACGTCTCATTCAAACAATAATTGCGCCAATTTATTATCTATTCAAGATACTTTATTGGAAAGGGGCGGGGTATAGATTATTTTTCAATAATGACGAATTTTAAATTAGCGCTTGTTCAGAATGTGCCCTCTTTCAATGTGACTAAAAATATTGAAAGAGTGTTGGAACTTATTGAGACGGCGGCTAATGACGGCGCAGACCTAATCGCATTGCCTGAAATGTTTTATCACCCATTTGAGCTTTCAAAACTTAAAGACTTAGTATCTTTCAGCGAACAGGTACACGAAGCGTTTTCAGCAATATCAAGCAAATTAAAAATCCATTTGTGTACAGGTACATTTGTAACACATTTAGGTGATGGAAAGTTTGGTAACAGCGCTTTTTTATATGGGCCTGAGGGCAGGATTTTGTTATCATATCAGAAAAATCACCTGTTTGACGTTTCTTACGGTGGTCTTGACATAAAAGAATCAGCCGTATTTACTCATGGCAGTCATATATCCTGCGCAAATACATCTCTTGGCAATATAGGAATTGCGGTTTGTTACGATATACGCTTTCCTGAACTTTTCAGAAAACTTATTTTTGCCGGAGCGGAATTAGTACTCGTGCCCTCAGTTTTTAATCAGGTAAGCGGCCCCGCTCATTGGAATATGTTAACGCGGGTGAGGGCTGTGGATAATCAGATTTTTTTGGCGGGAATTTCGCAGGGTAGAAATATGGAGTCAGCGTATCAGGCTTATGGCCATTCGGTGATAGTTTCGCCGTGGGGAGAGGTACTTGCTGAGGCTGGAGAGGGTGAGGAGATTATATACGCTGATCTTGATCCCGCAAAATTAAAAGAGACTCGTGAGAAACTGCCGCTTTTAAAACACAGAAGAGAAGATTTATATTGATATTGTTAAATCCACTATAAAAACAGGAGATGGAAAAATGGGAGTTTACAGATTGCGGGAAGGGAAGCTGATAACCGGAGTTTGCGCCGGGCTTGCCGATAAGTTTAAAATAGATACAATTTGGGTACGGCTCGGAGCGGTTTTTCTCACTGTTTTCACGGGAATTTGGCCGGGCGTTATTACTTATTTAGTCGCTTCGTTTATTATTCCTGAGGTGGATCGGGCGGAGAAGAAGGATTAAAATCAAAGTCAAAATCAAAGTCAAAGTCAAAGTCAAATACAAGGGGGGAAGTCTCCCCCTCGCTCCAACCAAAAAAATCCAAACAAGAAAACGTTTGGATTTTTTTGTTTTCCGCTACCCCCTCTACGGGGACACCCCGTAACGCCCCGCCACACAACTTGTTTACCTCGGCGAAGCCAATCACCCCCAACCCCCTCAAGGGGGCTAAGTCAAAAGAAAAATCAATGCACTTAAGGCTCCTTACCAGTCTTAGTCTCTTGTTTCATCGCGCACCACTCGGTAAAAGCCCCTTCGAACAGCTTTACATTTGGATATTTAAGAAACCATTTGAATACCAAAAATGACATTGCGGCTTCACGTCCTGTACCGCAGTAAATCACTATGTTTTTTTCAGGAACCGCGCCGATAGAATGTGCGATCTCTTTTATTTGCTCTATCGGTTTTAAGAGATAGCTGTTTTGAGAATCCATAAAATTATGCCACGGGATATTATAAGCTCCGGGGATATGGCCGGGGCGTGACCAAAGATTTGAGTGTTCGTAGACAGCGGGCGGACGCACGTCTACTACATAAGTATCCTGTAAATTTTTGATCTCTAAAAATTGATTATAAGTAAGAAAAAGTTCTGATTGCGGTTTTATTTTTATGCTCAGTTTTTTCTCTTCCATATAAGGGAACTCTTTTGTTACCGCTCTCCCCTCTTTTATCCATTTGTCAAGACCGCCGTCGATATATACAATATCTCTTACCCCATGACGCGCTAAAGAATAGGCAAACATCGCGGCTTCAAGTCCATCACCCTCACGGCTGTAACCGCCTTTTCCTGAATAGACAGCTATGGGCGAAGCGCAGTCTATACCCGCGCGTTGAAGCAGACATCCAATCGCCTCAGGGCACGCGTAGCGGGTGGGGATAGAGTCATGCCAAGTACGCCAAAGTTTGTCGCTGAGATAAACCGAGCCTTCGATATGCGAATGCAGATAATCGTAAACTTCCGGTTGACAATCAATGATTTGTACCTTTGACCTGTTCTCTTCAAGCCACTGAGTATCTCTAATTTGTACTGCGGCGCTCTCTGAACCCGGCATATTTTCAGCTCCTTTTTAATTGTGATGATAAATACATAAGCCTTATCATTATCAGCAATCATTGAGCCAATGTTTTAATGAAAATTCCGCAAACCGGCTTCACGCGCCCATCGCATCGCCTGCGCGAATTCTTCCTGCTTTATCCGCCGATCTAAAGGCGGATACTCATGCGCCTTAAACAACGGCGTGTACTGATTCATAATGTTGACATGTGTTTCCGGGCCAAGCTCTGAGACGACCCATCGGGCGAAAACATCTGTGGCCGCTGTATTGTCCGGCAAAACCAAGTGACGGATCAACAACCCGCGATACGCGATGCCATCGGTCTGCTGAAGCACTCCGACCTGCCGGTGCATCTCCTTAATAGCTGCCGCTGTGTGACGTACATAGTCGGGCGCTCCTTGCGAAAAGCGGGCGGCAAGCGTTGAGTCTTGATATTTGAAATCCGGCAGATAAATATCAACAATGCCGTCAAGCAGTTTAACCACTTCAAGTGACTCGTATCCGCTCGAATTATAAAGCAGCGGTACCGTTAGCCCGCCGGCAATGGCGATCCGAAGCGCTTTAACAAGATGAGGGACTAAGTGCGTGGGCGTGACCAGATTAATGTTGTGGCAGCCTCTGCGCTGAAGATCAAGCATAATGTTGGCAAGTTCAGTGTGGCTTGTCTGCGTACCATCGCCGCGGTGGGCGACTTGCCAGTTCAAACAGAAGACGCAGAGCAGGTTACAGTTAGAAAAGAAGATTGTCCCTGAACCGCGTCTGCCGCGAAGCGGAGACTCTTCGCCGTGATGGGGGCCAAAGGAAGCGACCTTGAAATTTTCGGCGGCAGTGCAGGCGCCTGATTTACCCGCCGCGCGGTTGGCTCCGCACAAACGCGGGCAGAGGCGGCAAGGTGAGAATAACTTCCAAAGCTCTTTCTCGCGGCGCTCAAGTTCGCCGCTGCGCTCTAAATCAAGATACCTTAGAAACTGCGGCGCGTCCGCACTCTGACTCTTTCCGCCGCCAATAACGTCCTCACCGCCGGAAACACTCTCTGTCAAAAGGCCGCGCATAACACCCAAGCCGCCAAGCGCAGCAGCAGCGGTTCCAACAGCCGCCAGGCCGCCTTTAATGAATTTTCTTCTGGATAGTGACATTAATTCTCTACCTTCTCTAAATTGGGCAGCCGCATTAATAATTATACTACTGAATTACCCCGCCGGCAATAACAACATCACCGTTATAGAGAACTGCTGACTGGCCAGGAGCGGCTGCTTTCACAGGTTCATCAAATTTAAGACATAGAGTTTCGCTGTCAAGAGCACGATTATAACTAATTACTTCTGCGGACGCGGGCTTGCTTCGGTATCTTATTTGTACATGGAAACGGTCACCCGATTTTAATTCCATTTTTGAGCGCAGCAGATCTCTTACGTCAATGATATTCGTTTCAAGCTGCTCTTCATCCACCGCGGTGACGGTATTATCATCAACATTAATACATTTAACGTACATCCTTTTACCAAGCGCGCCCAAGCCTTTTCTCTGCCCTACTGTAAAATTATAAACGCCGGTATGTTTGCCGATAATTTTTCCGTTGACATCAACAATATCACCTGATACGCCATAATCATCAACGCCGATACCTCTTGATTTTAAAAATTGAAGATAATCACCCGATGGTATAAAACAGATATCCTGGCTCTCTTTTTTGGAAGCTGCAGGGAGATTGAATTTTTGAGCGATTTCTCTTACTTTTTCTTTAGTTAATACACCCAATGGAAACAGGATTTTATCAATATCGGATGAAAGTATCGGATAGAGAAAATAGGATTGGTCTTTGTGAAGATCAACACCGCGCCGCAAATTTCCATCTTCAATAATCGCGTAATGGCCGGTCGCTAAAAAATTACAGTCAAGCGAAACTGCCTTATCCATAAGTAAACCAAATTTTAACCGGTGATTGCACCTTACACAGGGATTAGGAGTACGGCCTGATTTGTATTCGCTGATAAAATAGCTTATAACATTTTGTTCAAACAAATCAACAGCGTCTACTGTATAATGGGGTATTGATAAAGCGTCAGCAACAATTTTCGCGTCATTGACAGCGGAATTTTCTTTATCACCAAATAACTGCATGGTAACACCGCAAACTTCAAATCCCTGTTCTTTAAGAAGCGCGGCGGCAACTGAGGAATCTACTCCACCGCTCATTGCCACTAATACTTTTTTCATTTTAATAAACTTTTAAGAAGTTCCACTTCAGCAGGCCAAAGCTCTTCGCCTGGAGTTTCCAAAACGCATGGTATATCGTCAAACCGGTCATCCCGCAAAAACAATCTGAACGCTTCTACTCCCAGAGTTCCTTTGCCGATACTTTCATGACGGTCAAGACGGCTTGCGAGCGGCGCTTTAGCATCATTGAGGTGTAATCCCCGTAAATATTTAAAACCTATTACGTTATCAAATTCTAACATCGTTTTGCTGTAACTCTCTTCATCCCTTATATCATAACCGGCAGCAAAAATGTGGCAAGTGTCAAGACACACGCCGACGCGCGTTTTATCTTCAACATTATGAATAATAGACGCTAAATGCTCAAAGCGTCCGCCGATATTCGTCCCCTGTCCGGCCATCGCCTCAAGAACAATTGTTACATCTTCTGTCACGTCAAGAACCCTGTTGACAGATTCGGCTATGCGTGAAAGCCCTTCGTCAACCGTTGAACCAAGATGACTGCCGGGATGGATATTAAGCAGCGGCAGGCCGAGAAGCTCACATCGTTTCACTTCGTCAATCAGCGCGTTTGTTGATTTTTCTCTTACTGCCGGATCTGGATTACCGATATTAATGAGGTAACTGTCATGAGCAAGCACAGCCTGCGGCGTGTATCCGCACATCTCCATATTTTTTTTGAAAGCGTCTATCTCAGCGGCGGCAAGCGGTTTGGCCTTCCATTGTCTTTGATTCTTAGTAAAAAGGCCAAAACCGGAAGCGCCAACAGATTGCGCGTTAAGCGGAGCGTTATGAACTCCGCCCGAAGCAGATACATGAGGCCCTATATACTTCATATTTTTAACTATGACCGCTGCGGCGCATTATGTTTATGGTTTTTAGTTTTTACAGACGCAATACATTGCGTCTGTACTTTTCTGCATAATTCCAAGTCTACTCGGAAAGCTGAACGTCAAGACAGTCCATGACTCTTGCGACTGCCAAATTTGTCAGACTGATTTTAGCGTCAGATTTAAAATTCTGACCTACTTTACTAAAAGCAGTTTCTACCCCGTGAGTGCCGACTTCATTTTTGAGACACGCCATAAGAAACGGCTGTATATTTTTCTTTGTGGCAGGAGCGTGGCGGCGCAAATTTGTAACGGCCTTGTTAAACGCGTCTTCTGTTGCGAAGTGAGTCGCAGCGTCAAGCGCCGGTCTTGTCGCGGTTCCCACTACAGCCATCGAAGGATACTCTTTGGGTCTGTTAGATACTTTCGGCTGCGTTTTTGTAAATGTCCAGGTATGATCGCTCTTAAGCCAGAGTATTCTGTTATCGCTCAGAGTGATATATCTGTCGTCCTCTTTTGTTGCCAAAATGCTTCGGTTACCAACATAATCCCAAGTACTGTCGGGCTGTAAAACAACCTCCCGCCCGTCATCTAACGTAAGAGTCATAGTTGAAGGAGGAGGAGCCTTTGACGCGAAACAAAAAATCGCAACAGCAAGCACAATCATAAGCGCGTAAATCTTCTTCTTCATAACAGTAATCCTTTCATATTAATATTTAAGATATCCACAAACATCAACTCCGCATAGACACAGGCGGCTGTAAAATCTCCGACCAGACAACACCCCTAACAGCTTCATCGGCTGAAAAGTTTGTCAAAGCGGCAGACCGTTCTGCTGATCTGCTTTTAATTTTACGGTTGAGATGCGCAGACCGTTCCAACGATTTTATCGTATCAGCCACAGACGCGCCCTTTTTCACGCTGCTCTTTTCACTGACTTTTTGTACCGTTTTCTTTTTATTGACAACCGGCGGCGGCGCCTTGCGTACCTGTTCACTGCGCGTCTGTCTGTGACCGGTATCAGCCGGTTTATTTCCAAAAAGCACATCAAGCGTACGGTTAAGCTCATCGGAAATAGTTGTGGAGTGAGACGGCTGTGAAGCGGGCGCTTGTCTTTGCTGCTGCTGTTCCTGCCCCTGAGAAGATTTGCGCTTCTTGGTCTTACTGCCCGCCGCGCCGACAGCAGAGATTATTGCCCAAATGACAAATATCAATATGGGCAACAGTCCCTCAAGTTTATCGAATAAGCTTGATATTTCCATTATTATCTCAACTTAAGCTCTATCGTTATCATTATGATCACTAAGCTTTGACTGCTGCTGCTGCCCATGCCCGCCGATAGCTTCTCTCATCTGTGTATCCGCCGCGACGTTTTTCATTTTATAGTAATCCATTATGCCAAGATTACCGTTTCTGAAAGCCTCAGCCATAGCCTGAGGCACCTGAGCTTCAGCTTCCACAACCTTTGCACGCATCTCCTGAACTTTCGCTTTCATCTCCTGCTCAGTAGCGATAGCCATAGCGCGGCGCTCTTCGGCTTTGGCCTGAGCGATCTTTTTGTCCGCTTCGGCGCGGTCGGTTTCAAGCTCAGCGCCTATGTTTTTACCGACGTCAACATCCGCTATGTCAATTGACAGAATCTCAAACGCCGTTCCAGCGTCAAGACCTCTCTCAAGCACCTTCTTTGAAATCGAATCAGGATTTTCAAGCACATGCTTATGCGAAATAGCGGAACCGATGGTCGTTACGATACCCTCGCCAACACGCGCAAGAACAGTCTCTTCACCCGCTCCTCCAACAAGCCTGTCTATATTTGCGCGCACCGTAACTCTTGTAACAGCCATAAGCTGAATTCCGTCTTTTGCGACAGCCGATACCTCTGGGGTTTCTATCACTTTGGGATTTACGCTCATCTGCACAGCTTCTAAAACGTGACGGCCTGCAAGGTCAATCGCGGCGGCACGCTTGAAAACGAGCGGGATATTCGCCTTGTCAGCCGCGATGAGAGCCTGCACTACCCTAAGCACGTTACCGCCGGCAAGAAAATGTGATTCCAATTCATCTGTTGACAAATTTATTCCGGCCTTTACAGCTGTAATTTTTGCTTCTACAATAAGCTTAGGCGGAACTTTCCTAAAACGCATAAATATAATGCTGAGAAGTCCAACTCTTGAACCGGAAAAAATCGCCTGCATCCACAACTGAATCGCGGAACCGATAAAAAACAGAACAACAAGAACGCCTACTACAATAATAATAAGCAAAAACGGCAGTATCCCACTCATACCCAAACCCATATCCGTAACCCTCCTTTATTGTGATTTCACTATGATTTCATTTAGTACAGTATTCTTTGGCACAATGAAAAATTAATTCTTTTCCTCATATAATTGAAAAATAATGTACGGAACGCGGTTAATCAATACATTCACTGCCTACTTTTGCAAGCCATAATTTGAATGGCTCAGCTTTTTTACTGGGTATGGACTGGATTAAACGCAGGATTTGCTCGGTGTCGGAAGCGTTTCTTACGTTGTTGATTTTTGCGAACTAATGCAATTTGCGCAAGACCGTTCCGAATTTTTATTATTTTAAAACAATTGCCGTTGCCGCAATCATCTTCCCGTTTTCCCTTGTTTCTGCTAAATACCGCCCCGCAGGAATCTTACTTAGTGAAAAGCTGTTACTGCCTTTTGTGTTAAAACGCGCCAAGGTTTTACCTCTCATGTCGAAAAGTCTGATTTGTAATTCGGAATTTGGTGATGCTGATTTTATGTTTAATGTTTTGCCTCTCACAGAAACAAGCGGCGTATAGGCGACTGTTGTATTACGGGTGATATTGTTTCCATTGCCAATTACAGAAGTTGCTGTATTCCCCAAAGCAAGAAGATAAGGATAGCCGTTTCCTTCGTCTATTTGCCAAATGGTATTAAAATCCCAACCGTCAAAAGTTAGCTTTTGTTTTAATTGTGCGGTTGTTCTGCCGATGCCTCCGCCTGCGGATACTGTACCTGATTCGGTAGCGTTCCAGTAACTTTGGGTGATATAAGTAGTTGAACCTGTATACTCATAAATGCCCACCAAACCACCTATATTGTTGCCGCCAATTACAGTTCCCGATGCGTAACACTGTTGAACAGTTTGACCATTTCGATCTATGAAACCTATCAAACCGCCGATTCCGCCGATTCCTGTTCCGATCACGTTCCCTGTTGCATAGCACTGGATAGTTTTACCGCTACTGGCACTGCCTATCAAACCACCCACCCTGCTAATGCCGGTAACATTTCCTGATGCATAACATTGCTCAATTTCATGACTATCACGTGAACTTCTGCCAACCAAACCGCCAACCGAAGTTTCGCCGCTCACATTTCCTGTAGCGTAACTCTGAAAAATACGACCTGAAGTACTACCTACTAATCCGCCCACCTGGTCAAGTCCATCCACACGTCCTGTAGCATAGCAATTAGAAATTTTGGAACCAGTACCTCCACCCGCACCTATCAAACCACCTGCAAAGCTGCCGCCTTTAACATTTCCTGTAGCATAACAATCAGAAACAATAACATTTCCTGACTCATTGCCTCCTATCAAACCGCCCACATAGACATCACCTTCAACATTTCCTGTGGCATAACTTTTATAAATTGGACCACCCACACCTACCAAGCCACCCACAGAACGTCTCCCTTTAACATCTCCTGTGGCATAACTCTCAGAAATTACACCACCGCTACCCACCAAACCGCCAACACACAATTCCCCTTCAACTCTCCCTGTAGCATAAGATCGTAATATTAAGCCGGAATTCCCACCAACCAAACCGCCGGCACACTGCTCCCAGCTTGATTCACCCCGCTTTACTCTTACTTCACTTGAAGAATAACTCTCTAAAATTGTATCTCTTGAGTCGGCAGAACCCACCAAACCGCCTACACGACTGCTTCTTTCTTTTGTTCCTGTTACGGTTCCTGCAGAGTAGCTCTGATAAATTGTTATACCCTTATATGGTCCATCATCTGTTGAAGTACTGCTCCAACCAACCAAACCGCCAATATAACTCGCTCTGTCAATCCTTTCGTTCCCGCCTATCACATTTCCTGTAAAACTACAATTTCTAATTGTTCCGCCGCCAGTACTGCCCGCCAAACCTCCTACAATATCTCCGCCAATTATGGAATCCGCAACAATATTGAGATTAGCTATGTAACTGTTACTGTCCAAATATGCAAAAAAACCTATTGGATGGTTATCCGGTCTATTTATGTAAATGCCGCTTATAGTAAATCCCTTACCGTCAAATTTACCTGCAAACAAGGTTATTGGACGTGTAGCAATGGTAATGACTCCTCCAACAGGCTCAAACCCTCTCCCATCATTCATCAAACGGATGCTGTCCGGCGCTGCAATATCATTAGTCAATTCATAGTGTCCATCGAATGGATAAGCGGGGTCTTTGCCAATCTTGACCAAATCCTCAAAAGTAGATATAGGAATTACACTATTAGCTTGTACTGCCAAAACAGCAATCAAAACAAAGCCTGAAATATTCATTATGAAATGTTTAAGCATTTTCGACATCCGTATTCGTAGTTTTTATCTATTACTTTCAGTTATTTGTTTAGAGCAATTCCAAAATAGCCATATCGAGAACCCCAATTTTTATGCTTTTCCATCGCTCTTGATCCAAAAAGCACAACTTTATCGACATCTTGGAATTTATCGATAATACTTAAAAAATCACGCGTATATTTATCTTTCAATCCGTATTTCACTAAATACGCCTTTCAATTACTCCCTATAATTTCTCACGAACTGAAGCAGCGCTTTTTCGACCCGCTTACCGTAATTTGTAATACTAATCCGCCGGCAAAGTCTTACGCTATACTGTCCGAAGACCTCACGGCTGTAGTGCAGTCGGAGGATGGTGCAGCGCAAGACTTTGCCGGCGCCTCAATACTAAACAGACGGCTGATACTGCGATTCTTTCTCTAATATCAACGAAAGCACCTCATCGGCACTCTCAACTTTCATGAGCGCTTCAAAAAAAGTTCTGTCGCTTAGAAGCCGCGAAAGTTTGCTTAAAATTTTAAGATACTCGTTATGCCTGCCTGAAGGACCGATAATGAGAAATATCAGATGCGCCGGCTTGCCGTCTATGGAATCAAAGGGTACCCCTTTACCTTTACGGCCTACAGCCATCATAATCTCGCTTACTCCGGCGACAAGCCTGTGCGGTATAGCGATGCCGTGACCAATGCCTGTCGTTGAGATTTTTTCCCGCTCTAAAATTGCCGCTACACAATCTTCAACCTTGCTGATTTTACCCGCGTTCGCAAAAAGTCCAACAAGTTCTCTGATTGCTTCCTCTTTTTTACGCGCGTTAAGATCAAGAATTACGCACTGCGGATCTAATATATCTGAAACGTTATCCATTGTTATCCTCGTTTATCTTCGTTTAATTTGATACTTCAATAATATAAATTCGGCGCTTCGCTATTTTGTGCAGGTAATGTATTCCCACATCCCGAATGGGATGTGCCGCCCGATAAAAAAATGTTCTTTATGCTCAATTCTAATAAAATAATTTGAAACTCACGTGAGACTGTCATATTTTTCAATAGTAGTGGTAAAATCTGTTAAAAAGTTTTTTTGCTGTTTTTTGGGAAACAACGGTTTTTTCATGAATGAGCGTTTCGACGACAATATAAAAGAACAAATTCGCCTTAGAGCGGACATAGGCGCTGTTATAGGCCGATACGTCACCCTTAAGGGCGCGGGTCAGACAATGAAGGGTCTTTGCCCTTTTCATAAGGAGAAAACCCCCTCCTTTCATGTAAATGCGGACAGGGGCTTTTATTATTGTTACGGATGCAATAAAGGCGGCGACGTCTTTAATTTTTTACAGGAGATAGAGCGGGTTGATTTCCCGGAAGCGTTAAGAATGCTCGCAGAAGAGACCGGTGTGAAGCTTGAACCGCGCCGCGCGGTTCACAATAATAATGAATCGTCAGGCTCATCAAAAAATATCTCAAAAACAGAAGCCTTTCAAATTCACGATCTCGCTGCCCAGTATTATTATGGCCTTGTAAGAAACACACCTGCTGCGATTGAATACTTTAAGTCAAGAGGGCTTGACGCTCAGACAGTCAGAGAGTTTTCTCTTGGGTATGCCCCTAAGGGATGGTCTGGATTAATTGACTATCTTCAAAGTAAAAATATTCCGCCGGAAAAACTTGCCGAGTGCGGACTTGCGGTTAAAAGAGACGGCGGCGGATTTTATGACCGCTTCAGAGAGCGGATAATGTTTCCCCTGTGTAATCAGAGCGGACGCGTTGCCGCTTTCGCGGGACGCGGCCTTGACGCTGATACTCAGCCAAAATATCTCAATTCGCCAGAAACAATTCTTTATCAAAAAAGCACCCTGCTTTACGGACTGCATAAATCGCGTAACGCCGTGCGTGATTTGGGGCAGCTTCTTATTGTAGAGGGTTACATGGATTATTTAACTCTCTATCAGGCCGGTATATGTAACGCGGCGGCGACCTCTGGGACTGCCTTTACTTCTGAACACGCATCTTTAATACAGCGTCAAACGTCCAAAGTCACACTCGTTTTTGACGGCGACCGCGCGGGTGTAGCAGCCGCGCACAAAGCTATTATCGTACTCGCTCCGTTTAACCTGCAAGTTAATGTACTTACACTTCCTGGAAATGACGACCCAGACTCTTTTGTAAAAAGAGAGGGCGCGCAATCGTTTTTGGAGATGATAGCGAAAGCAAAAAACGCGGCGGATTTTATAATTGACAAACTGATATCGGAACATGGAGACTCACCTCAAGCGAAGCGCACGGTTATTGAAGAGCTGGCTGCTTACGTGGAGGCCATAAAAGATCCGATAGTGCGGGATGATTTTTTATCAAAACTCGCTCAAAAACTGCGCGTTGACTCCCGTCATGTATTTAACCGCTTTTCTAACAGAAGTAATCACAGAGATACTGCGGCGCCGGCGCAAACACGGCCTCTCACAGTTAAAATAGGGAAACTTGAAGAGAGTTTTTTCAGCATTTTACTTACCTGTCCCGAAAAAATTCCGACGGCAAAACTATATGTTGATACCCAAACACTTACGGACAGCCTGTCCGCGAATATATATTCAATAATAGCGGAGTGTTATGACGCTAAGGGTAATCTTAATAACTTATGCGATATGTTACCTGATGACCCTGATGTTAAGCGCGTAATTTCCATGTTAATGGTCAAACCGGCGCTCATGGAAAATATCCATGCCGAACTTGAACAGAAAATTTTGCTTCTGAGGCGAAAGTCTTTAATGACAGAGCTGCGGGAGCTGCGGAACGAGCTTAGCGGCGATTTTCCCGAAGAGCAAAAACTTGCTCTTATGGAACGCCACAAAGAGTGTACGGCAAAACTCAAAGAGTTGGACGAGTAGGAAGATGATCAAAAAAAAGGAAGCTGCTCAAGTGCAGACAAAGAACCCGGCGGCTGACAAAGTAACACTGCGGCTGCGCAAGTTAGCGACTTTGCAGGGGTTTGTAACTGAGGCGCAGATTGAGGACGTGGCTGCCTCAAGCACAGAGCTTGAGCGGGTCAGAGAGATTCTTGAGCGTGAAGAGATCACCATCAACTCTTTTGTAAAGGAAAAACCGATTCTCCTTTACGAACGCGGCGCAAAACGGATATTCTCAGCCAATAAGCCGCCGCGCTACACCGACCCTACATGGGCGTATCTTAACAGCGTCGGCAGAGTGCCGCTCCTCTCAAAAGGGCAGGAGACAGAGTACGCGATGCAGATGGAGTATGCCCAAAGTAAACTCTTTGATATGGCTTTCCGCTCCCATAGAGCTCTTGAGAGTCTTTACATACTGGGAGAAGAGTTTAAAAACGGCGAGATGGAATGCGCCGACGTATTGCAGCTTGACGAAGAATCATCAAAAGAGGCGGAAGACCCCGAAGTACTTCGCAGAGAGTTTTCACGAACTCTCTCTATGGTCAAAAAGAAGAGTAAAACCGCCGCTGAGATGCAAAACGCAAACGCACCTCAAGAGCAGGAAAAAATTGACGGGCTTATGGATGAAACAGTCTCGCTGTGCAGAAGCCTAAGACTTAACTGCAAGCAGATTGAAAACATACTCGATAAATATAAAGAAAACCTTTTGACTGACAATAGAGAGGGAGAGCTTGAAGCGTTCTCTCACTGGGAAGAGATGCGCAATCAGGCAAAGTGCGCAATCATAGAAGCGAACGTACGCCTTGTGGTGAGTATAGCGAAAAAATATATCCTTCGCGGTATGGAAATTATAGACCTCATACAGGAGGGTAACCGCGGCCTTATTAAAGCGGTTGAAAACTTCGACTACCGCAAAGGGTACAAATTTTCCACTTACGCAACATGGTGGATCCGTCAGGCGATCTCCCGCGCTATAAATGATAAATCAAAAGCGATACGTATTCCGGCAAATACGATGGAGCTTGTAAACAAAATCGTGCGTATGTGCCGCAAGTGGGTAATGGAGTATGGATACGAACCAACGCATCAGGAGCTTGCCGAAGCTCTCGGATGCTCAGTCGCAAAAGTACAAATGGCGCTTGAATACTCTATGGATCCTATCTCTCTTGACATGGAAGTAGGCGGTGAAAACGGAACTACTGTAGGAGAATACATAGAAGATTCAACCGTTATAGACCCAACGCAAAAAATATCGCTTATACATCTGCGCGAACAGATAAAACAGGTAATGGACTCTCTTGCCCCTAAAGAAAAAGAGATATTAATGATGCGCTTTGGGCTCGATGACGGACGAATAAAAACGCTTAAGGAAATAGGCGAGATATTCAGCATAAGCCGCGAACGGGTACGCCAGATTGAAACGAAAGCGCTTAGCAAACTAAAGCACCCAAGCCGCGTACGTCAATTGTTGGCATGGCGCGAGGAACGTTCGGAGACTTTGACGGATGATACTTTTGAGGAGTAGATTAATAGTTTTCAGTGCTCAGTGCACAGTTCTCAGTTGAAGAGAAGATTACAAAGCGTATCTTGCCTTTTAACTGAGCACTTAGCACTGAAAACTAAATTTGTAGTTTCCTATCAGCAAAAAGTATCTTATATCGGATAAATTAGAAATTTAAAGTAATAGAAACCGTAATTATATAAAACCATTCACTAACTTAAAGAGGAGGCTAAAAAATGGCTCACAAAATTACAGACGAGTGTCTTTGCTGCGGAAGTTGTCTTCCTGAATGTCCATGCGATGCGATTAAAGAGGGCAGTCCTTATTCTATAGACGCGTCAAAATGCACAGACTGCGGCGCTTGTGTTGATTCATGCCCTGCGGATGCTATAAAGGCATAAACTGCTAAAACAGCTAATTAAAGGGGACACGAGCTAATAGTTCGTGTCCCTTTTTTAATTACAATTCTATTATGCTTCCCGAACCATTAGTCTCATCGTAAAAATCTTCTTTAAAATACAGATACCCATGTTCGTCATTAGAATAGAACTCGCTCGCGTTTTCGTTAAAAAATTTTCTGAGCGCGCTATCTTTGTTTTCACCTTCCACAATCTTGTGGCGAAGTTGTATTTTCTTAGTTGGCGTAACGAATGCGATTACGTATTTTGACATCTTATTTAGCTCCCTATTAGGATTGTTAAAAAACAGACAGTTATCAAGCGTAATTTAATATAGTATTTAAAAATAAAATTTGGAAACGGTTATGGAAACAAAAAAGAGTCAAAAAGAGAAATTATATCGTTGCGGTGTACACGGTTCAATTATAGCGGTTACACTCTTTAGCTGCTTAAGCGTAAGTTTTGCCTCTATGCAGCAGGGGGTGAGCGATCTTCTTAAAGCGCGTAAATATGAGGGCGGGATCGGCATTGTCGTAAAAGATCTGGGTAAGGACAGTGTTGTTGTATCAATAAATCCAGACACACTTCTCAACCCTGCCTCTGTCGCAAAACTCGTAACAGGCGCGGCGGCTCTTGAGCTGCTTGGCCCCGGTTATGTTCACTTCACCCGCGTTTATATCGATGGAGAGTTCAACAGCGACTTGGGAACAGTAGATGGAAATCTTTACATAAAAGGATTTGGCGATCCTGGGTTCGGCCCTGAGAGGATATGGCTTTTTGTACAGCATCTGCGCCACATGGGAATTAAAACTGTAAAGGGTGATCTTATACTTGATGATTTTTACTATGACACTGTGAGCGTCGGTCCCGGCTTTTCAGCAGAAGACGGCAGCCGCGCGTATCAATCAATTATAAACGCGCTCCCCGTGAGCTTTAGCGCTGTGGCGATTCATAAACGTCCGGGACAGGAGGTCGGCTCACCTGTGCATGTAGATATGTTTCCCAAGATAGAGGGCGTAAAAATAAGCTCCTCCGCCGCAACTGTCGGCGGTTCAAGAGGCAGGCTTGACGTATCTACATCATTAACATCAGGTACAACGCAAATATTAGTTAGAGGCGGCATGGCAGTAGGCGAAAAACCAAGATACACCTATCGTAAAGTGTGGCAGACCTGGGAGACATTTGGCGGCGCGTTCATAGCTCAGTGCAAAGAGAGCGGTTTACATATTGAAGGCAGAACAATACGGCGCAGAGTCCCAGATTCCTTAACCGCAAAACCACCTTTCTATACATTTGAAAGCGAACCCATGCACACTTTTATTAACCATATATTCAAATGGTCAAGCAACTTCGTATCAGAAATGCTGCTCAAAACAATGGCGGCAGAGCGAATGGGCGCGCCCGGAACATGGCCAAAAGGGGTAACTGTAATGTCAAACTGGTGGGAAAAACAGGGCTTACCGGATGAACTGCAGCTTGGTAACGGCTCAGGAATGGGAGACGTATCCCGCGTAAGCGCGGCACAGATAACAGAACTTTTAAGTTATGTACATAAGCAAACATACTCCCACGACTACATTGCGGCGCTTCCATCGGCAGGAATTGACGGAACGCTCAAAACACGATTTAACCGCTCAAGGTTAGCCGGAAAAGTCCGCGCAAAAACCGGCACCCTTAATTCACTTAAGGTAACCACTCTCGCAGGTTATATGTTCGTTGACGACAAAGCTTATGCGTTTACAATATTTTTCAATAACGCGGGCGCAGGTCAATTTGACAACTGGGTAATGCAGGAGGAAATTTTAGAATTGGTTGCGAAGAGAGAAACGGATATTTGGAGACGCCGGTAAAAACGCTACACTTCGCTTAACCCTAAAATCAAACGAAGAACCATATTAGCCTGATGTCCGGCGCAAATCTGAACACGGGGAGACATCAGGCCATTTCCCACAGCCGCCGCGCTTGTTTTATCTCCGCAAGTGTACAATCGTCCAAAATTCAGATCTGTTTTTATATCATTGGAACTTCCAAAACCGGCCATACCGGATGCCGCGACAATTTTTACATCGGGCGAATTTGAAAGAAGCGCTGAGACAAGCATGGCTTTCGTTTCAGGATTATCAAGCGCTTCACAAACGATATTATAATCTTTAAATAGATCAACAACATTTTCTTTGGTGATATATGCGTCAATAGTTTTAATGTTGATGAAACAATTAATATCCGCAAGCTGACTTTTCATAGCGTTGGTTTTTTTAAGTCCGAGATGCGAAATATAATAATGTTGTCTGTTAAGATTGCTCGGTTCCACAATATCGTGGTCTACAAGCAGTAACTCTCCCACTCCCAAACGCCCAAGCGCTATGGCGATATGCGAGCCCAAACCCCCAAGACCGGCGATAGCAACTTTTGCGGCTTTGACTTTTTCATGCACTTGCGGAGTATGACGGCTTGCCATCATGCTTTCAAGTTCATCGCGGTTTGGCATGACGCCTTTTTTAATTACGCAGAGAGTATCGCCCTCTTTCAGCGCGGCGTTTTCAGAGAGCTGATAACCATTTAAAATAACAATGTCGTTATCGCCTTTGAATTCAAAAGCCGATTTATATTGTATATCGATATTTTTACCGTTTAAAATAATTCGCATTCAACCGCCGCCAATAGCAATACTTGCCAAATTATAGTTATCTTTTTGAGTTTCTTGGATTACTGAGCAGATCGTTCATATAACTTACCAATTTTTCTTTTCCTGTTTGGTTTAGTTTTACGAAACTATACAAAAGTTCCTGCGCCTGCGTACCAAATGTAGAATTAACAGAATCCAAAAGAGCTTGCTTGTTTTGTGCCTGCGCCGCTTGTTTTTTGCTGCTGAGCGGTTTACGTTTCATCGAGCAGTCATAACCCATTAGCCATCCCTCATCAACTTTTAAAACGCTTGCGAGGATATAAATCGCGTTTTGCTTTGGCAAATGCACGCCGTTCATGTATTGGCTGATTTTTGACTTGGAAAAGCCTGTTTTCTCAACAAGATTGACAGCTCTTAGTCCTCTGCTGTCCATTGCTTCTTTCAGGCGAGTCGGAAAATCGGAAACCTTCATCTATAGCCTTTTTTTGATAACTGTCAATATAACACAGTATGTAATATACAAAAATAATAACATATTAAACGAAAATATCTGTAAATTATCTCAAAAAGCTTGCTTTGACAGACTTAAAAAAGTATCTTTTTATTCTTACGTTCAGATTTACTGAACTAATTGTGTGAAAGGAGCTCTGTGACTTTTAACTACGATAAATTGCGTGAAAGGGTACGCGAGAAGTACGAATCTGAGGCTTTGTTTGCCAAGCAGTTAAATATTTCTCTGCATGCTCTTACGCAAAAATTAGATAACCGCTTGCAATTTACACATAATGAAATTTTAAAAGCAGTTCATGTATTGGAGATTTCCGGCGAGGAAATTTATGAGTATTTTTTTGATGAAAAGTTCAGAACTACTGAACTCATTGGAGAGGCTGTTTGGTCGTGATTTTTGATATAATATAGAACTTTTAACCAATAAACAACCTAAAGGGAGGTATTTTTTATGAGTATCAAACGTATTATTTCCAGTATTTTGTCAACAACGATTTTTTCAGTGTTAGTATTGACAGGATGTGCAGCCGGCCCTAAACTCACTCCGACAGATTTAAGCTATTCCGAAACAGTGAAAGTTCCAGGTATGCAAAGAGATGAATTATTCACAAAAATAAGCCTGTGGAGCACAGAAGCGTTTAAGGGGCCGGATGTCTCAATAATCCCACCCATTACAGTGCCTGAAAGATCAAAAGTACTTTCCGCCAATCATGGGCAAGTTGTGGCTAACCACACGGTTGCTATCCATCAAAGAGACTGGCCTACGGATTTTTTTATATTTCCATATAGCAACGTTACTATCGCAGTTAGTGATGAACAGTATAAAATATCATTCGAAATTAGCGGCATTCAGCATGGTTTTCTTATCAGCGGTCAGGCACCTTGGAAGTATTCCAAAAAGTATGAGGCTTCGATGATTGGAAAGGGCTTTTACAAAAAAATTAATGCGTTAAATTTTACCAAAAATTCATGGCAACAGTTGGCTGATGCCCTACGGGCTACTGTTTCTGGTACAGTGATAGACAAATAAGCAATGAGAAGAAATATGAAAAGCATCAGCAAGAAAAATATTATCATTGCGGTAAGTATATGCAATATCCTCTTTGTGTCAGGATGTGCCGGGCCGCCAAGCGTGTATAATTATCAGCCGCCGCCTTCTACGCCAGTAATGTCAAGTCTGGAAAGAGATGTATTGGATGAAGGGGCGATTGAACGCCTGATAGCGAGTGGAGATGCGGAATACGCGAGAGCAAATTATTCCGCCGCGAAAGATTTTTACTATGAAGCAATGCTCGTTCAGCGTGACCCAGATTCTTATGTTCTCGCTTCGTATGCAGCCACTCTTGCGCATTTGGAGCTTTTCAGCAATGCGATAGAGATATTCAGAATGGCATTGAGAAAAGATCCTGATAACGAAATGATAATGCGGAACATTTCGATTTGCCAAGAAATTATACAAGAAGAAGCGATAGAGCAGCAGATGTTTGAAGTGCAACGGCGATTAGACCAAATACAGGATTTATTGAATCTAGCGGGGACAGTGCGTGATCTTAACAGAGAAGTACGTAAAACAGTACGGACATATCAAAGTAGTGGAACCAATGTATCGGGAAGCATCGGCGCTGTACAGTATTCAGAGGAATCTCAAGACGTGAATACTGGTGGTGGAGATCCTCGTGATGGCAAAAGCAAAAACCGTGATTACAACTGTGTAGGCAGAGGTGGTGCTACAGATAAATACAGAAATGCGGAAAGCGCAGCCCAAAGTGCGTATAAAGATCTCGAAAACGACTGCTCGGGAAGTACGGCTGGCTATAAAAAAAATAGCCTTAGAAAATACCAGTCAAATATGAAGTCTATACGTCAAGAGGCCTCACGAAACAGTTGCAGTATTTCACAGTCAAGTTGGGAAACGAAATGGCCTTCCTGCGCAAAATAGCGGTAATATATTCATCATTGTTGCTATCATTGTCTGTTTTGCCTATTGTCAACAACAGAAAGAGAGGATAATTTTTCAATCAACAACTGATTCTGTTCCTTGTATTCTTGGATTTTCTTCTCTAATTCTTCGATGCGACTTTCAATATTTGCGATTTTAGTGGTATTTTCAAAATCGCTCGTTATTGACTCTTCAATAATAAGTCTATTGATTTGTGCTTGCATTTTAATCGAAGGGGTGCGTATCCCGTTTTCGATCTGAGACACAAAAGGATGTGAAATTCCAAGCTTTTCAGCCAGTTCCATCTGCGTCCACCCATTTTTTAGCCGGATATCTTTTAATATTTTTGAGTAATCCATAAAAAACCTATCTTTAGCAAAAAAAGATATATTACAAAATCAATGACTTACAAGAAGAATCAAAAAAAAACATAATATGTTCTTGCGGTACTTGCTACATTATGCTATATTTTGCTATAACTCGTTATATTTTGCTAAATCAAGCTACAGCTAAAAACCTTAACTCTTTACAACCCTTAATAATATAGTAAACGGAACAAATAAATATGAACAAAACCCACAAAACCAACCAAAAGAAGGAGCGGCAAATGTCACCCGACAAGAAAGAATCAGAAGTAATTGCGCCTCTTTCTCAAAACGAAAAAGAAAACAACTCTTTGATTAAAAAGGAGTTGACCGTCACAAGCAAAATTTTCACAGACCTGCACAACATCCAACTCGCCGCAAGCTACGCAATCGGCCGCCTCGCAGACGATCTTGATGAAGAGTGCCGTTATGTTAATCCCGATATACTGTTTGGCATTCGTTCAATACTCGAAATGTCCGCTGAGACAGCTATTGAGCGTGCTTTTCATACTATTGAGTTTGAGATAGAATTTTTATCGAAATTAAATAATCGGCAAGAGTAGACTACAGAAGCGTTCCCAAACAATAAATAATGCCAAGCTGTTGTTATAAACGTCTCAGCGTTTTATGATACAGAGCATTACATCTTGACAACCATTTTCGTAACGTCACGAAAATGGTATAAAATCAACAAATCAGTTGCGGAAAGAAAAAAAAATTTTTATATTATTAGGTTATGCAATTTTCAGTTCCTTTCATTTTTCATATTTCCCTTTCCAAATTAGCTTGAATTCTCGGAACCAAAACTTTCGGCAGGTTGTTCAGTATACAGTAATAAACGGGTCTAAGAATAGTTTACAAATGATTATACAATACCTGCTGTAATACATTGCAAATCAATGGGTTATGAGCATAATACCATTTTCGCGACGTTACGAAAATGGTACGGTTAGCGTTAGGAATAAACTTAAACGGGTCTAAAAAACGTTTACAAATAGTTATGCGGCGTATGTTGTAATATATTGTATATCAATGAGTTATGAGCATAATACCATTTTCGTGACGTTACGAAAATGGTACGGTTAGCGTTAGGAATAAACTTAAACGGGCCTAAAAAACGTTTACAAATGGTTATGCGTTGCATGTTGTAATATATTGTATATCAATGAGTTATGGCCATAATACCATTTTCGTGACGTTACGAAAATGGTATGGTTGAATAGTTATACGGAATTAAAAAGTGTAGAAAATATTTAATTAAACTAAAACAAACAAATCTAAAGGAAAAGTATGAGACCAAGCTTAATTCAACAGTTGAAAACTCGTTTTGATGAACTCAGTCAGAGTGTTCCCGATGAAAGTGTAGAATTTTGGTTTGCGCGTGATCTTATGGAACCGTTTGATTACCATCGCTGGGAGAACTTTCAAGCGGTTGTTATGCGTGCTGTAGAATCTTGTGAAACAACGGGTTACGACCCTAACAACCATTTTCGCGGCGTCACGAAAATGGTACGGTTAGGCAGCGGGTCAGAACGGGCTATTGATGATTTTATGCTTACCCGTTATGCCTGCTATTTAATCGCACAGAATGGGGATCCGCGTAAAGAACCTATCGCTTTTGCCCAAAGCTATTTTGCTGTACAAACCCGAAAACAGGAACTGATTGAAGACAGAATACACTTGCAGGCTCGTTTGGATGCCCGTGAAAAATTGCGTGAGTCTGAGAAAGCGCTATCACAGAATATCTACGAACGCGGTGTGGATGACGCCGGATTCGGGCGAATTCGTTCCAAAGGAGATACTGCGCTCTTTGGCGGATGCAGTACACAGGAAATGAAAACACGTTATGGAATTACAAAAACACGTCCATTGGCTGATTTCCTGCCAACTCTGACCATAGCCGCAAAAAATCTGGCGACAGAGATGACAAATCATAACGTCATTTTAGAAGATTTGAGAGATGAGCAGAAAATAACCTGTGAGCATGTGCAAAATAACGTAAGCGTACGTGATATGCTTGGCCAACGAGGCATAAGGCCAGAGAATCTTCCGCATGAAGAGGATATTAAAAAATTAGAACGCAGAGTTAAAACAGAGGAAAAGATGCTTGAAAAACAATCGGGGAAATTACCTGCGTTGAAATAATTTCATTTTGTCACTTTCGTTCCTTAAATGTAAGGTATCCAATGCGCAAAAAACGCGCATTGTTTATTGTTTTATATTTTTGCATTTTGTCATTTAAAGGCCGCCGACAGAAATTTTTGTTTGATTATAGATATATTTTTGAGTTTATCATTTATTATATTACTAAAGCAAGTACAAGGTATATTTTGAGTTTGAGCTGTTCTCCATTGAGGTGATTACACTATGAAAGAAGCGCTTTTGTGGAAGAGTGTTGGGGATAAGACAGTGCTCTGTTCCTTATGCGCTCACCGCTGCCGTATAACATCCGGAAACAGAGGTATTTGCTCTGTAAGAAAGAATATTGACGGTACGCTTTATACTTATGCCTATGGCCGTACAATTGCCGAGAATATTGACCCTATCGAAAAAAAACCGCTCTATCACTTTCTTCCCAAAAGTACAACTTACTCCATAGCCGCTGCGGGGTGTAATTTCAGATGCGGTTTTTGTCAAAACTGGAACATTTCTCAAATATCAACAATGGGTGACGATGCTGAATATCATGGTAAAAAAGCTGCGCCTGAAGAGATCGTTGAAAAAGCTTTGAAGCATGGATGCCAAAGCATCTCATTTACATACACAGAGCCTGCAATATTTTTTGAATATGCGCTTGATACAGCTAAGATAGCTAAACAAAATGGACTTAAAACAGTATTTGTGTCAAACGGTTATATGACTTCACAAGCTTTACAGATGATCAGTCCGTATCTTGACGCTTGCAATATTGATCTTAAATCATTTCGTGACGATTTCTATAAAAAGCAGTGCGGCGCTTCTCTTCAACCCGTTTTAGACTCGCTGAAACTTATTAAAAAACTTGGAATATGGCTTGAGGTTACTACACTTATTATCACCGGTGAAAATGATTCAGATGAAGAGTTAAAAAATGCTGCGGCATTTATCGCTGATGATTTGGGTAAAGACGTTCCTTGGCACGTATCAAGGTTTTTTCCGCAGTACAAATTTTCAGACCGTTCTGTTACGCAGGCAGAGTCGGTCAAAAAAGCGTTGAAGATTGGTCATGAGGCCGGATTATCGTTTGTATATGCCGGAAATATTGTTCTGTGATTATGCTATTCTGTTTTCTCACCGCGCGAATTGAGAAAAAATCTTCCACGCCTCCCCCTGCTTTTTTCTATATTATATAGTTTTGGAAGCGGGACGCGTACTTACCCGCCGGAAAGTACCTGTAGTTATAAGATCGAAAACTAACTAAATCGGTGATTATTACCAATAAATAAGGAGATGTTAAGATGAAAAAGAGACCCGTATGTTTGATTCTCAGAGATGGATGGGGCAAAGGCAAAGATGAACCGTCAAACGCGATTTACATGGCAAAAACTCCGTTCACCGACGCTTATGAAAAGTCTAACCCCACAACAATAGTTCAAACATCGGGTTTAAGCGTGGGACTCCCCAAAGGATATCAGGGCAACAGCGAAGTAGGACACCTGAATATCGGCGCGGGACGTACGATTTATCAAAGCCTTACCAAAATTGACAAAAGTGTCGAAGATGGAGACTTCTTTACAAATGAGGCTTTTTTTAAAGCTATTAATTTCGCAAAAGAGAATGGCGGAAATCTTCACCTCATAGGACTCATTCAGGAAGAGGGCGTTCACGCTGTTACACGTCATTGCGTATCGCTTCTTAAGTTGTGCCGTGATAAAGGTCTATCAAATGTTCTTATCCACGCGATTACAGACGGCCGCGACACGCCGCCAAAATCTGCAATGGAACACATGGCGCTTTTGCAGAAAGGAATAGATGAGGTTGGCGTTGGCCGTGTGGCTACAGTAATAGGAAGATACTATGCAATGGATCGTGACAACCGTTGGGATAGAGTTGAACTTGCGTACAGAGCCATTATGGAAGGCAAAGGCGCCAAAGCCGCGAACTGGAAAGAGGTTATAGAAGAATCTTACGCCGCAGGAGAAAATGACGAATTTATAAAACCGCGAATTTTAGATTATAAAGGCTTTTCTCCAAATGACTCTGTCATTTTCTTCAATTTCAGATTCGACCGCACCCGTCAACTGACAAAAGCGATGGTTGAGCCCTCTTTTAGTGAATTTTCACGCGGGGAGCTTGTCAAATGTTTTGTAGCTATGACTCACTATTATGACAATGGAAACTTTATCGAAGCTTATCCTGAGATGAAAAATACAAACCTTTTGGGTGAAGTGCTTTCTAACAACGGTTTAAAGCAGCTGCGCAGCGCCGAGACTGAAAAATTCGCGCATGTCACTTTCTTCTTTAATGGTCAGCGCAACGACCCTTTTCCAAATGAAGAGAGGATTTTGGTTGACAGCCCTAAAGTAGCTACTTATGATCTCAAACCGGAGATGAGCGTTTTTGAAGTAAGGGATAAATTAGTTGAGGCGGCGGGCAGCGGTAAATACGATGCTATTATCTGTAACTTCGCCAACTGCGACATGGTTGGACACACAGGAGTTTTTGACGCGATCATCAAAGCTGTTGAAGCAGTTGACACATGCGTTCACGATGTAGTTGAGGCTGTTTTAAAACAGGGCGGCGTCTGCATACTTTCGGCAGATCATGGAAACGCGGAGCAAACCAAGCTTGAAGACGGCTCGCCAATGACTTCACATACGACAAACCCTGTGCCGCTGACAATTGTAGGAGCAGGCGGCTTAAAACTGCGCGGCGATGGTACGCTTGCGGATATCGCTCCTACTATGCTTGAAATTATGGGGATAGAAATTCCTTCTGAAATGACAGGTAAATCATTAATCGAATAAGGGACGCTGTGAAAATAAAGCTCTGTCAGTTCAATCCGATTGTTGGGGATGTTTTGGGTAACGCGGATACGGTTATCCGCGTACTTTCAAAGACGCCTGAGCATGAGGCGGATTTGCTGATTTTTTCAGAACTATTTTTGCAGGGCTATCCGCCGCGTGATTTACTTAAAGCAAAATGGTTTATTGACGACAGTTTATCTGCGGTTGAAAAAATAAAAGATGCTTCCCGCGCATTCCCTGAAACAGGAATTGTGGTGGGAAGCGCTATGCCCTCAAATATAACAAACGGCAAAGAGCTTTTTAACTCAGCTTTACTTATATGTAACGGTGAAATTTTACTTCAGCAAAATAAATCACTGCTTCCAGCTTACGATATTTTTGATGAGAGCAGATATTTTCATCCATCAAAATCTATATCCGTAATAAAATTTAAAAATGAGATACTCGGTATAACTATTTGTGAAGACGCGTGGAACAGCGAAGAGCTTTTATCCGACAGACTTTACGCCTGTGATCCTGTTGATGAACTTGCAAAGATGGGAGCGACTCTTTTAATTAACATTTCCGCGTCGCCTTTCTTTTTGGGAAAACAAAAACTGCGCGATAATGTAATGCGTAATCACGCGGTAAAACATAATCTGCCTTTTATATTTGTAAATCAGGCCGGCGCAAATGATGAACTAATCTTTGATGGTTCCAGTAAATGTTTTACTCCAAAAGGAGACGTCTGCTGCCAACTGCCATCTTTTCGTGAAGAAGCTGTTGTCTTCAGCAATTCTGCTCCTTTTGTCCCTCTTGCAATTAAAGAGCACTGTGAGATAAAATCACTTCACGAAGCTTTAATGCTTGGCCTCAAAGATTATGTTAAAAAATGCGGATTGTCAAAAGTTGTAATTGGACTCTCCGGCGGCATAGACTGCGCGGTTGTATGCGCGCTTGCGGTTGGAGCGCTTGGAAAAGAGAATGTTTGGGGAGTGGCTATGCCGTCGCGTTACTCTTCAAAGGAGAGTGTTACCGATGCTAAAACGCTTGCTGATAACTTAGGAATAAAATTCGATGTAATTAATATAGAAGAAACATTCAATGCTTTCCTCAACACACTGCAGCCGTTATTTGAAAAGACGCAAACAGGTATAGCGGAAGAAAATCTCCAGGCGCGTATACGCGGAACGCTTCTTATGGCCTTGTCAAACAAATTCGGCCGCATGGTGCTTGTGACAAGCAACAAAAGCGAATCAGCGGTTGGCTACAGTACACTATATGGAGATATGAGCGGCGGCCTTGCGGTAATTTCTGATCTTACCAAAAATATGGTATACGCGCTTGCCGCGTATATCAACACAGACAGTGAAATTATTCCGCAGTCTACAATTGACAAACCGCCGTCAGCGGAACTTCGTCCGAATCAACGGGATGATGACTCGCTTCCTCCATATCCGCTGCTTGATCCGATTTTAACCATGCTCATTAACAATGGCAAGTCTACTGCGGAAACAATATCGGCAGGATATGACAGCAATACAGTAAACTGGACGGCTAAAGCTATTAAAGGCAGCGAGTACAAACGCCGTCAAGCTGCTCCGGGGCTTAAAGTAACGGAAAAATCTTTTGGTTCCGGAAGACGTTTTCCAATTGCCGCAAAATACAACTGGTAGAGTTATTTATGACTTGGATAATAATTATCTCAACACTCGGATTCGCGGCTGTAATTTTCTTTTTGCGCAGCGGCCTTTACCGTCTTTATTATCCTTCCGATTCTACCTCAGATTCTAATCAAGGACAAAATTTTTCATTTTCTGTAGTAATCGCCGCGCGTAATGAAGAGCGCAGCATCGAAAAATGCCTGCAATCCGTTTTCTCTCAGGATTTACCTATAGAACGCTATGAGGTAATCGTTATCAATGACAGATCTGAAGACTCAACGCCTGAAATTCTCGGCAATTTACAGAATCAATTTAAGAATCTAAAAATCATCACTATAGCAGAAACTCCGGCAGGAATATCTCCCAAAAAATACGCTGTAACAAAAGGGATAGAATTGGCGTCAAATGAAATTATAGTTTTTACAGACGCGGACTGCACTGTAAAACCGCAGTGGCTCTCAACAATAAACAATAATTTTAAAGCGGATACCGCTTTTGTTCAGGGGATAACTTCATACAGATATGTAAACGGCATGAATAAAATTTTCTTCGGACTTCAAGCGGTTGATTTTTTATCTCATGGAGTAATCGCCGCCGCCGCGATAGGCGCGAATCTCCCTATCAACTCTAACGCCAATAATTTGGCTTTCCGTAAAAGCGCTTTTAAAGAGATCGGCGGTTACGGAAGCGACAGTAACGTTGTATCGGGTGATGATGATCATCTTCTGCAAAGAGTTTGGAAAAGTAAACACTGGAAAGTGCGCTTTATGGCTGACAACCGCGCAATTGTCGAAACTGAGCCGCCTTCGACAGTTTCAGCTGTTTTTGAACAGCGCAGGCGCTGGGGATCGGTGACAGTACATTATCTGCCAAGCCAAATACTTTTACTGTCATTAGTTTTTCAATTTTATCTGCTTATCGCGTTCACCGCAATCGCCGCAATTTTTCACCACTCGTTTTTATCTGTTTTTGCGGGATTGCTTTTTGTTAAATTCGCAGGCGAACTGATTCTGCTTATCCCGGGAACAAGAATCTTCGGGAAAAAACCTCTCCGTAAATTTATACTGCCAGCTTCACTCATTCACTTGCCTTTGGTTCTTGGCGCAGTACTGCTTGGAGTGTTTTGCAAGTTTGACTGGAAAGGACAGAAGATGTCGAGAACTATTGATACGGCAGTCAGCGCGAAATAGAGCACCCTTTAAGATTAGCCCCTTCAAGAGAGAGCGCTTCTACATACGAATCGTGGAAATAAGCGAGTGACAAATCTGTACGATTCATCAATACATGTACAAAAGTTGAGCGCGCGAAATTGCTGCCGTGTAGATCCGCGCCGGAAAAATCACATTTTTTACAGTTGATAAAACGTCCGTCTACTCCGCTGAGATCACAGTTCTTCAGATCGCACTGGTAGAGTTCCATGTTGTTCATCCGCGAACCTTTGAATAAAGCGCCGTCTCCTTTTATGTCATACATTTTGGCGCCGCGCAGATCTGTTCTTGTAAAGTCAGCTTCGTGAATATCGCTTGCGCTTAACATCGCGCCTTCAAGATTAGCCGTGATGAGCTTAGCGTTACACAGGCGGACATTTATCATCTGCGCGCCACCCATTTTCGCGCCATAGAGCAGAGCGCTGCAAAAATCCGCGCCGGTCAAATCAGCGTTTTCCATATTCACACCGGTAAGCTCCGCGCCTCTGAAATTTACATCCTGAAGATTACTGCCTGTAAAGGTTGAGTTAAGTAAACTCACTCCTTCAAGATCCCATCCGCTCAGATCATAACCGTTTAGAAGCATTCCCCGCAAATCAATCATGACGCCTGTGCACTCACGAATATAGCGCGCCCACCCTTCCCTGTCTCCATTAGTCAACGCATCCTGAAACCGCCCAAGGTCTTCTGAATTCCCTTGAAAACGATCTGATACCCGTATTGTGCCGCTTATCTGCTCATACATCTTGTGAATAACTCCCTCTCATATAGAAAGATGGTTTAGGCGCATACAAAATATCAAGTTTCAAAATGTTTATCACTAAAAAATTGCATTTCTGGGAGACAAGGTTGTATTATTGAATACACGATTAAATGCTGCGCCTGCACCGCCCTCCGACTGCACTGCAGCCGTAAGGTCATCGGACGGCACAGGCGCAGCATTTAATCGTGAGATGTATATTTTAATCTGTGAGGTGATTTTGTGAACGTTTTTTTCTCTCGTTTTGTGATGGTTCTTTCCGGTAAGTCCGCAAAATTAAGTTTTCAGGCAGTTTGAGGTTAATCCCGCTGTATAAAGTGTAACTCTCTAAATTTACTCATCTATAAAAAAAGGAGCTTTACATGCGCTCTTTCAAAATTCTTTTTTTGCTCTCTATTGTACTTTTCTCATATTATTCTGAGGTTCACGCTAAAATAATTAACGCGGCGGACGGAACAACCGCAGGTATTCAGGCGGCTGTCAATCAGGCTGCCGCAGGAGACACCGTAAGAATTCCCGCAGGTACTTTTAATTACAGCGGCAGCATCTCCATGAACGCGGGCATAACTATTCTTGGGGCAGGCAGAAATTCCACCATCCTTAACAAAACCGGTTCCTCAACAACTCCCATGTTTGTAGTTAACGGAAGCAATGGACGGCGCGTTACAATCGGTCAATTTACTCTTTCCGGTATTACAAGCTCTGGGTCAACGATGCAGGACAATGGTATTCGTATTAACAGCTGCACAGATTTTCATATTTTTGATATTACATTCAAGAATTTCGGATATTCGGCAGTTTACGTAACGGGGAACAGCCGCGGGGTTATCCGTAAGTGCTCATTTAATGACATATTCCGCAGTACGCTTAACAACTACGGTTACGGAGTGGTAATTTACGGAGACAGAGACGGTTCATGGAACCGGCCGCTTAATCTCGGCAGCGGCGACGCGATTTACATAGAAGATTGCCGGTTCAGCAATAACCGCCACGCTGCAGCTTCCAATGACGGGAGCAAATACGTTTTCCGTTACAATACTGTCGTTGACAACGCAGGGAACTTCCAGTCTGTTGACGCTCACGGCAGGGAGTACGGAAGCCCCAGAGGATCAAGAAGCTTTGAGGTTTACAACAACACAATTGACAACTCGGTACGTAACGCCTGGTGCAGTATTATGATACGCGGAGGCGACGGCGTGATATTTAACAACAGCTTATTGCGCGGAACCGGGAATGCTCCAATTCTGCTTTGTAACCGCACAGACGGCACCCACTCAAACGCGTCGTATCCCGCGCCGGATCAAACAAGAAGTCTTTACGTATGGAACAACAAGCGGAGCAATGGAAGCACTGTGGGAGTAACCGTGCGCGAGGGGCATGAACGCTTTTTTCAGCTTGGCCGCGATTACTTTCATACTGAGATGCCTGGGTATAAACCTTACACTTACCCTCATCCATTAGCTGAAACTCAGGAGCCCGATATTAAAGATGAGCCTGTTCCTGACGGAACTAATCTCATTAACGAAAAAACATTGTATCAGCATTGCGGATCGTTTAACGCGGGGAATCCGTTAAGCGCGCTGTGGGATGGGAATATAAGCGGAGACGCGGCTTCAAGTCCGGGTTCAGGTACGGTGGATTCCTTTTGGGTTGAATTTGACTTTAAGGATATTCATCAGCTTTCAACAGTGCGTCTCTTCGGCGACGCCGTTGGTAATTGGGTAAGCAAAACATTCAGCGTCTATGTCAAAGCAGACGAATTTGATCAGTGGACAACTATAGTAGACAATAAAGATTGTTTCGGCAACAGATGGTTTGAATTTGAAACAGACGCGAAGGCGCGGTTTCTGCGCCTTGTTGTCTTGGGAAATCCATTGGCTAACTCCGTACAGGTACGCGGTTTTGAGGTCTATGGAGAAGCGCTGCCGTCCCCTCCATCCGCTCCGACATCTATAATAAAAAGCCGTGTAATGAACTCCGCAAAACCTGGTATCATCGAACGCACATCTGAAGGAGCGCTGCGTTACAACGTGCCTAAAACAGCGCGCGTAAAACTAACAGTTCATGATCTAAGGGGCCGTACTTTGTCAGTAAATTTTGACAAGGTTATGCCGCCTGGTATTCACGAACTTCAGATAAACTCACTTGTAAACAACGGCGTAAAAATGGCGGCGGGACAATATATTTACAGGCTCTCAATCGGAGAAGAGACATTTACGGTATCATCCACGCTAATGAGAAAATAATCCGCAGCAGCTTTTACAAAACTATGTAAAGCCAAAACGGAATAGTAATAACGCTAAAAACGGTACTCACCGCAAGAACCGATGATGTGAACTGATCATTAAGTCTGAATTTCGCGGTTACTATAGACGCCGCTACCGCCGCGGGTGTGGCCATAAGAAGCACAGCGGCGCCGGTAACCTCTTTCTGAGCGGATGGGAAGAGCGTGCGTATAATAATCAGCGTTAATAACGGAAGTAAAATAAGTTTTCCAAACACAACTAAAAAAAGTTCTGTTTTGTTTTTTCCAAGAGAACGAAAGCGCAGCTTCCCTCCTACCGCAATAAGCGCAAGCGGCAGCCCCATAGTACCTGTCATTTCTAAAATAGATTTACTGATGGCAAATGTATTAGTTATGGCAGGAGATAAAACCCTGCTCTCTTCGCTGAGCAGAAAAGCATCCGCGATAAAAGCCGCTATAAGCCCTATTACAGACGCGAGTATAATAGGATTTACAAGCGCGTCTTTGAGCGGCGTCAAAAAACTATTCGGCCGTTTTTCGCTGTAAAAACTGATCATGAAAAATGCTATAACCACAAAAACAGGCATACTTATCGCGTTGACAATTGCTGCATCAGTAAGCCCTTTCTCTCCAAAAGCGGATGCGCTGAGCGGAAAACCCATATACGCTACATTTGCCCAGTAAGCGCTGTAAATCATAACAACCGCGAATTTTCCATCTACACGAAACAGAAAAGTACCTATGGCAAAAATCAGAAAAACCGCAAGCAGCGCTAAAAGTGTTCCAAAAATAAGATCGGTATTAAACAGGCTGCGAAAAGGCTGACCGACAAGTCCGGTAAAAATAAGAACCGGCAGGCAGATGTAATAAACAAGCCAGTTTAAAAAAGACTGGTGTTCCTCCGTCATCTTTCCTGTTCGTGAAAGGAGATTGCCTATGCCCATCATGATAAAAACAGGCACTGTTATGCGAAGAATTTCTAAAAGGCGGTTTGAGTCCATTGGTATAAATTAAATATTTTGCCGTAAAAAACAAAAGAAAAATGTGTTTTGGCACATCATTTGAGCCTCCATATAAGTAAATTTCGGACGCGCGATTGTCTCACCATTGCCGAGTAGTGCGCGCCCTCTTTGTAAAAAGGGGAAGGCTCTCCCATGAAAAAGAATACAAAAACATTGTCCTCAATAATTTTGTTTATATCAGCATCGGTAATGCTTAATTGCAGCTGCAGTTTTGCGTCTCAATCACCTTCTTCTCCGCAGCCCCGCCCTCAAAGAGGAAGTGTCGTATTCGGCGCGGTAAATAAACCGGTGAGGGAGAATCTTGACGATATAGAGCGGTTCAGAAATATTTTTGTGCGCATAGCTCAGGAGGTTGTTCCCAGTGTTGTATCTGTAATTCCAATAAAGGTAGATACAGTCCTTTTTTACCGCAACCCATTTTATCGTCAATTCAATGAAGACCCCGGACTTGATTTTTTCTTTGGTCCGAGAAGACGCGCGGAAAGCAGTTCTGAGACTTTGGAACGGCGCGAGCGCAGGAGCCAGGGACTTGGTTCAGGTGTAATAGTTTCAGCAGAAGGATATATACTCACCAATTATCATGTAATAGCCGGCGCGTCTGAAATTGAAGTACGGCTTGTAAATAACCGCAACTTTAGGGCTGTGGTCTGCGGATTTGATTCGCTCAGTGATGTTGCCGTGATCAAAATCGCGGGGAAAGTTCCCGCCGATCTTCCGGTCGCTTATCTTGGCGACAGCGACTCTCTGAAACCTGGCGACTGGGTGGCCGCAGTTGGTAACCCTTTTAGCCTCACGTCAACAGTTACGGCGGGTATAGTGAGCGCGCTTGGCCGGCAGGTGGGTGATCTTACCATGTATCAGAATTTTATTCAGACCGACGCCGCTATAAATCCCGGCAACAGCGGCGGTGCGCTTGTAAACATATACGGAGAACTCATCGGTATAAATACTCTTATTTATTCCCAGACCGGCGGTTTTATAGGGATTGGGTTTGCCATTCCGATAAACATGGCGCGTCAGGTTATGGAAGAGCTTATTTATAACGGAAAAGTAACGCGCGGGTGGATGGGAATCTCAATTCAGGATCTTACCGCCACGGCAAGAGAAGCATTGGGGCTTGACTACAGTGGAGCGGGAGTTTTAGTTTCAGATGTTTTTAAGGGTCAGCCTGCCGAAAAAGCGGGACTGAAACAGGGTGATGTTATTTTGTCAATTGACGGGAAACCTATACTTAATTCAAACGAACTGCGCAATGTAGTGGCCGCGTTACAGCCAGGCAAGGGAGTACCGGTAAAAATTATCCGAAATGGTAAGCAGATGACTATAAATCTTATAGTCACAGAACGCACTGCCGAAAAACTGCCCGAAAACAGTTCGCCCGCAGAGGAAAAAAATACACCCTCAAGTATACCGCAGTCAGGTAAAAAAAATGACGTTGAAAACAGTACCGGTATAAAAGTAACAACTATTACAACCGAATCGCGGACGCGTTACAATATTCCTCAGAATGTAGAAGGGGTGCTTGTCGTAAGAGTAAACCCCGATCTCTCTGACGGCAGGTCTGAACTTAGCCCCGGAGATATTATCACTCTGGCTCATACAAGCGGCACAGCCTCAGAACCATTTAAAAGCGAGAATGATTTCAACCGCTTCGCGGAAAAAATGAAAACAGGACAGTCTGTACTGTTCTTAGTGCGCAGAGACGGGGCTACTTTTTATGTTGAGTTTACTAATTGACAATATGGAGCGGAGCCGCCTTGTTTTGAGACGGCTCCATTATATTTATTCCGCTGACTCTTCCTTTGAATCAACAGCATCAACAGCCTTCTCTTTATCTTCAATCACACAATCTTCCTTTTTGAATTTAAAAAGAACCGCAGCGAGAGGAGGCACCGTTACCAAAAGAGATTGATCATGGCCATGCCACGCTTTCTCTTCTGTCTGTACGCCGCCGGCATTGCCTATACCGCTTCCGCCGTAATCTTTAGCGTCGCTGTTAAAAATTTCTTTCCAAAAACCACCCAAAGGCACTCCGATACGGTAGTTGTTTCTGGGCGCCGGAGTAAAGTTCAGCGCTACAAGTATACGCTCGTTCTCCTCCGTCCCTTTTCTTATAAAGCCCAAAATACTTTGCTCCCAATCGTTGCAATCTATCCATTCAAAACCTTTGGGATCAAAATCGTAATAATGCAAAGCTCTTTCCTGCCTGTAAATGCTGTTCAGGTCTTTCACCATTTTTTGAAGACCGCTGTGACGCTCCCACTGTGTAAGTTCCCAATTAAGCGGGCGGTCATGATTCCACTCTACCCACTGCGCGAACTCCCCGCCCATAAACAGAAGTTTCTTTCCGGGATGGTTGAACTGATAGCTTAACAAAAGACGTAAATTCGCAAGCCTCTGCCAGTCGTCGCCCGGCATTTTGTTTACAAGAGAACCTTTTCCGTGTACCACTTCGTCATGTGATAGCGGCAATACATAGTTTTCAGTAAACGCGTATAGCATACTAAAAGTAAGTTCTCCGTGATGATACTTGCGGTAAACAGGGTCTTTACTCATGTAAAGAAGAGTATCGTGCATCCAACCCATGTTCCACTTCATGCCAAAACCAAGACCGCCTACATAGTTAGGACGGGAGACCATCGGCCACGCGGTTGATTCCTCCGCTATGGTCTGTACATCCGGGAACTCTTTGTAAATCTCTTCATTCATCCGCTTTAAAAACGCGATAGCTTCAAGATTCTCTCTGCCGCCAAACTGGTTAGGAATCCATTCACCCTCTTTGCGTGAATAGTCAAGATAAAGCATTGACGCTACAGCGTCTACACGTAAACCGTCAATGTGATACTTTTCTAACCAGAAAACCGCGCTGCTCAGAAGAAACGCCTGTACTTCATTACGTCCATAATTGAAGATATAACTCTTCCAGTCGGGGTGAAACCCTTTTTTCGGGTCGGCATGCTCATAGAGGCAGGTTCCGTCATAATAAGCAAGACCGTGTTCATCGCTTGGAAAATGAGATGGCACCCAGTCGAGTATTACACCGATATCATTCTGATGCAGATAATCGATGAGATACATAAAATCCTGCGGGGTGCCAAAGCGGCTTGTAGGAGCGAAGTATCCGGTTGTCTGATATCCCCATGAGCCGCCGAAAGGGTGCTCCATGACAGGCAGAAACTCAACATGCGTAAATCCGATCTCTTTGCAGTAATCGGCCAAAAGCGGCGCTAATTCTCTGTATGTAAGCCATAGATCTCCATTTTCGCCCTTACGCTTCCATGAAGCGACATGTATTTCGTAAATTGACATAGGCGCGTTAAGGCTGTTTTTTTCCTTGCGCTTTTTCATCCACTCGCCGTCATCCCATTTGTAATCGAGATCCCACACAATTGGAGATGTGGCGGGGGGCTGTTCCCAGTAAACGGCAAATGGGTCGCCGCGGTTTGCGGTGTACGCTCCGGTATTGGAATCAAGGTGGAATTTGTAAAGCGTACCTTTTTCGATTCCAGGTATAAACCCTTCCCAAATTCCAGAAGCGTCCCATCGCGCGTTAAGAGGATGGCTCTTTGTGTCCCATGAGTTAAAGTCACCCACTACAGAGACGGTTTTTGCGTTAGGAGCCCAAACCGCAAAGTAGGTACCCTTAACCTTATCCACCGTCATCAGATGAGCGCCGAGTTTTTCAAAAAGCCTGAAATGATTTCCCTCTCTGAAAAGATAGATATCGTAATCGGTGAGAAGCGTTACCCCATCCTGAACTTTTTCGACCTTGTTTGTTGTTGCTGGAAGCGGCTTCATTTTAGTTACCCTTTCTTTATCTTTTGCAGGCAGTGTATTTGCGAGAGAACGGCGGCAGGTTGTGCGTAACAGAGCGCATCCCGTCAAATTAACCGTTTAGTATAAGGCAACTCTAAAAACTACCGCGCCCGCACTCCCTACCGGCTGCACGACAGCCGTGAGGCCGCTGAGGGAGTACAGACACGGCAATTTTTAGAGGTACCTTTATAGATAATCTATAGATAATATAGAATAAAACAGTGGCCGTTGCTACTTTTTTTTATTGTGATTGCGGAATTGCGGACAAGTCACAGTATTCAAGAAGGGGCGCGCGCCCCTTCTTATATTATCATTATCCTACCGTCTCAAGCGAAGCCTTCTCAATCATAGCATGATACTCCTGCAATGAGTGAGTCACCGACGCTTTATTTTTACGATCTGCGATACCATTTACAGCCGCTTTAGCAGCAGCCAGCGTTGTGATATATGGCAGCTTGTGCTTAACGGCAGCTTTACGGATGTAGGAATCATCATACTGACTCTTTTTACCAATAGGAGTGTTGATTATTAATTGAAGTTCCTTATTGGCGACAAGATCTAAAATATTCGGTCTGTCGGCTTGGTGAAGTTTGTATACCACTTTGCTTTCAACACCGTGCTCCTTCAAAAATTCGTGCGTGCCGTCCGTAGCGTAAATTCCAAAACCAAGCTCTATGAACTTTTTGCCGATCTGAGCTACTGAGCTGTCAGATTTTGACACACTCATCAGCACGTTGCCAGACACAGGAAGAATCGAGTTGGCAGCTTCTTCTGCTTTAAAGAACGCAAGCCCGAACTCCTCAGCCATTCCAAGCACTTCGCCTGTGGAGCGCATCTCCGGGCCAAGAATGGGGTCAACCTCAGGAAACATTGTAAATGGGAAAACAGCTTCCTTAACACCGTAATGAGTGAGCTTGCTTCTGCGTAAATCAAATTCAGCCAGTGTTTTACCCATCATAACCTCTGTCGCAATTCTTGCCATGCGGATATTGCAAACTTTTGAAACTATAGGTACCGTACGTGAAGCGCGCGGGTTTGCTTCCAATACGTAAACAGTATCTCCCGCAATCGCGTACTGCATATTCATAAGCCCGATAACGCCAAGCTCCGAAGCTATTCTGCTTGTGTATGAGTAGATGGTCTCAATGTGATGAGGCGGAATAGTGACAGGCGGGATAACACACGCGCTGTCGCCGGAGTGAATACCTGCCTGTTCGATATGTTCCATAACGGCTGGGATAAAAACCTGTGTGCCGTCACTGAGCGCGTCAGCTTCCGCTTCGATGGCGTTTTCTAAAAACTTGTCGATCAGGATAGGTCTTTCAGGCGTTACGTCAACCGCCAAATCCATATACATCTTTAGCATATTGTCATCGTGAACAACTTCCATACCGCGCCCTCCAAGTACGTAAGAGGGGCGCACCATAACTGGGTATCCGATTTTTGTAGCTACTGCGAGAGCTTCATCAAAAGTCACCGCCATACCGGAAGGAGGCATAGGTATTTCAAGTTTCTCCATCATATAATTAAAGCGGTCGCGGTCTTCAGCCAGATCTATAACGTCAGGCGTGGTACCCAATATTTTAACGCCTGCGGAAGAGAGCTGATTTGCGAGATTAAGAGGAGTCTGACCGCCGATCTGCACAATCACGCCTTCGGGCTTTTCCATTTCGTAAATGCTCAATACATTTTCACGCGTCAACGGCTCAAAGTAAAGCCTGTCTGATGTGTCATAATCTGTTGACACTGTTTCAGGGTTACAGTTTACCATTATCGTCTCTATACCCATGTCTCTAAGCGCGAACGCGGCGTGTACGCAGCAGTAGTCAAATTCTATCCCCTGACCGATGCGGTTAGGCCCTCCGCCCAAAATCATAACTTTACGTTTTTTACTCTCTGTATTTATCTTATTTGAGCTGTTGAATGTTGAGTAATAGTAGAAAGCGTTTTCTACTCCGCTTACATTAAGTTTCTCCCATCCCTCAACCACTCCCTGCGAAATACGCTTTTTTCTGATCATAGTTTCAGGCGTACCAATGAGCTTTGCAAGGTAGCTGTCAGCAAATCCCCACTCTTTAGCCTGTTTCAAAATATCATCGGGAAGCGTACTGCCTTTATAGGTGACTATTTTTTCCTCAAGATCAACTAAATCTTTCATCTCCTGTAAAAACCAGTGCTTTACTTTTGTGATCTCGTGAATTTTATCGATAGTTGCGCCTTTTCTAAAAGCCTCATAAATAATAAAATGGCGCTCGCTTGTCGCTTCCTTTAACATTCCGCAAAGTTCGCTCTGCGATTTTTCATTGAAATCTTTGGCAAATCCAAAACCGCTGCGTCCTATCTCAAGTGAACGGATAGCCTTTTGCATCGCTTCCTTATAATTTTTACCGATGCTCATAACTTCGCCAACAGCTTTCATCTGCGTGCCGAGTTTGTCCTGAGCGCCCTTAAACTTTTCAAAAGCCCAACGCGCGAATTTTACAACAACGTAATCTCCGGACGGTGTGTACTTTTCTAACGTACCATCTCTCCAATAAGGGATTTCGTCAAGCGTAACGCCTGTGGCAAGTTTTGCGGATACAAGCGCGATCGGAAAACCTGTCGCCTTTGACGCAAGAGCGGAGGAGCGTGATGTACGCGGGTTGATCTCTATCACAGCGATACGGTCAGATTTAGGGTCATAAGCAAACTGCACATTACAGCCGCCGATTATATTAACAGAATCAACAATCGCGTAAGCCTGCTTTTGCAAACGCTTCTGTAACTCTTCAGATATAGTAAGCATTGGAGCTGTGCAGAAAGAGTCGCCTGTGTGAACTCCCACAGGGTCAACATTTTCAATAAAGCAGACTGTGATCATCTGCCCTTTTGAGTCGCGCACAATTTCAAGCTCAAGCTCTTCCCAGCCAAGTATAGATTCCTCAATAAGCACCTGATTAATGAGACTTGCGGCAAGCCCTCTTCCCGCAATGGTACGAAGTTCCTCTACATTGTAAACAAGCCCGCCGCCTGTTCCGCCCATTGTATAGGCAGGACGTACAACCACAGGATACCCAAGAGCAGCCGCCGCTTTCTCCGCGTCTTCTATTGTGTAAACAGCTTCGCTTCTTGCCATGTCAATACCAATAGCGTTCATAGCGTCCTTAAACAGAATGCGGTCTTCACCTCTCTCAATAGCCTCAATGTCAACGCCTATCAGCTTAACTCTGTGCTTTTCAAGAACTCCCTCTTTCGCAAGCTGAATAGAAAGGTTAAGCGCAACCTGACCGCCAAGATTCGGCAGCAGCGCGTGAGGTTTTTCCTTTTCGATAATACGGCTGAGTGTCGCTATATTCAAGGGTTCAATGTAGGTTATGTCCGCAATTTCGGGGTCTGTCATAATAGTCGCCGGGTTTGAATTGACAAGAACAACCTGATAGCCAAGCCCGCGCAGGGCTTTACAAGCCTGAGTGCCTGAATAATCAAATTCACACGCCTGCCCAATAATAATAGGTCCGGAACCAATAATCATTATCTTGTTGATATCATCGCGCTTCGGCATCTTTCACCCTGCCCCTTTCATTTATATTTTTTTATTTGTTTTAACGATTTCATCTTTTATACTGTTTCGGTTACTTCAACCTGTTTATTTACATTACACGATTTCGCGTTATCACAGCCTGTCCAGCAATAGGTACACAAATTCTGCGGCGGCACCCCAAGCGCGTCTATCATATCATTAAGACGCTGAAATTTCAGACTGGTTAAATTCATTCTGGAACGAATACCCTCTAACAGCGCGTTATGTTTATCTGACTTTTCATCAATATAATTTTCAATATTATATTTGCTGTTTCCCTCAAGTTTCGCAATCGTTTTTCTTGTGACGAGATCCATCTCAGATTTTGAGCGGGAAAATGGGAGATAATTACATTTGAAAAACAGCGGCGGACACGCGAGACGCATGTGTATCTCTTTCGCGCCGTAAGCGTAAATTCTCTGCAAAGTATCTTTAAGCTGCGTTCCGCTTACAATGGAGTCATCACAAAAAAGAATCCTTTTACTTTGTGTTAAACGCTTTATAGGGATAAGTTTCATTTTAGCGACAAGTTCACGCGCAGTCAGATTTTGCGGTAAAAAGGAGCGCGCCCATGTAGGCGTATACTTTACAAACGGGCGGCTGTACTGGATTCTTTTTTTCTGCGAATAGCCAAGAGCGTGAGCAACGCCTGAATCGGGAATTCCCGCCGCGAAATCAAACTCCTCTATGTATATATCTTCCTTTATGTCTCTTATGGCGAGTTTAGCGCCGCAGCAATAACGGGAGTGCTCCACATTTACGCCCTCATAATCAGAAGCCGGATATCCATAGTAAATCCACAAAAACGAACAAATCTGAGTGCGGTCTCCGGGAGGAATAAGCTGTTCGATTCCATCACGCGAAATAAAAACCGCCTCACCGGAGCCAAGCTCACGCTGCGCCTCATAGCCAAGATTATAAAAAGCGCATGTTTCCATTGTAACGGCGTAACCGTTTGGTCCTTCACCTACAGTAATAGAGACTCTGCCTAACTTGTCTCTCACCGCGTAAATTCCTTTATGCGTAAGTATGAGCATGGAGATTGAGCCCTCTATTTGCTCCTGCGCTATTTTTATCCCCTCCTCAAAACTCTCTCCCTGATTTATAAGCGTTGCCACAAGCTCTGTGGAGTTAAGCTCCGAACCGCTCATCTCCGAAAAATGAACACAACGTTTTTCGAACGCTTTACGGGTAAGCTCATCGGCGTTTCTTATAAAACCCACAGTAACTATAGCGTAACTGCCCAAGTGAGAGCCAATGATAAGCGGCTGATCCTCATAGTTGCTTATAACTCCTATTCCGCTGTTACCGTTGAGCTTTACAAGATCGGCGTCAAATTTACTTCTGAACTGTGTATTGGAAATATCGTGAATAACACGTGAGAAACATTCTCCGTCAGAAACAACCAAACCACCCCGGCGCGTGCCAAGATGGCAGTGATAATCTGTACCGTAAAACAGGTGCATCGCGCACTCTTCATTACTGTCTGACACTACTCCGAAAAAACCGCCCATATTTGATTGGAACTCCTTTAACTAATAAAAAGTGATTTCGCTGAAAAATCAGGATCACTTGTTAAGTTGACTCCAAGCTTTCTCAAACCCGCCTCGTCACCCGGGGTCGGTATATGAGTTATATGCACTTCACAATTTCTTAACTCTTTTAACTTTTTCAAAACATAATCCGCCGTTGGATTAGAGATCGCGCTTATCCCAAGAGCTATGAGCGTCTCTTCAAGAGAGAGGCTCACATTTTTACCGTTTCGCAGAATCTCCTTTTTTAAATTACCGATTGACTCTATAATATTTGACGGCAGAAGAGGTATCTCGTCCGGAATCCCCGCAAGCTCCTTTACCGCGTTGAGCACCATGCTTGAAGCGGCGTGCATAAGAGGCGAGTTGCAGCCCGTCACTATCATCCCATTTTGAAGCTCTATCGCGGCGCCGCAAAAAACCCCGTCGTTACCCTTACCCTTAGATTCCGCTCTCTCCGCCGCGGCGCGCGCGGGCAAAACCACACTCCTGTCTTCAGGCTTAATCTCAAGTTCCTGAATCATAAGCTCAATCCGGTGTAAAGCCTCTTTTTCGATGAGCCCCATCGCGTACTCACAGGCACTGCGAAAATACCGACGGATTATCTCCTGCCGGGCCGCTTCGCGTACGACGGTATCATTTACAATACCGAACGCGACCTGATTAACGCCCATCTCTGTCGGCGAACGGTAAATGGAGCTTTTGCCTGTTATTTTTTCAAGCATTCTCTTTAACAAAGGAAACGCGTCAACATCACGGTTGTAGCTTACTACCGGCTCATTATAAATATCAAGATGGTCAGGGTCAATTTTGTTGGAGTCTCTGAGATCAGCGGTAGCGCTCTCGTAAGCGAGATTAACTTCGTGGTTAAGCGCCATATTCCATACAGGGAAAGTTTCAAACTTTGCGTAACCGGATTCTATTCCTCTTTGGTAATCGTGATATAACTGCGAAAGACATGTTGCGAGCTTGCCGCTTCCCGGTCCTGGGCCAGTTACAACAACAATAGGCCGTGTAGTAGGAATGTATGAGTTAGCGCCGTAACCGGCCTTTGAAACTATAACATCTACATCCGCAGGATACCCCTTAGTAAACGCGTGCGTATAAACATTTACCCCGCGGTGCTCAAGCCGCGCTTTAAAAGCGCGCGACGCGGCCTGATTTTCGTAACGCGTGATAACAACTGCGGAAACCTTTATCCCCCGCTCTCCCAGATCATCTATCATCTTCAGGGCGTCGCTATCGTAAGTTATCCCAAAATCAGCCCTTATTTTTTTACGCTCTATATCGCCTGCGTAAATACAGAGAATAACCTCCGCGCTCTCTTTGAGCTGCTGCAAAAGACGGACTTTAACATTGGGGTCATAGCCGGGAAGAACCCGGGAAGCGTGGTAATCAAAAAGCAGTTTACCGCCAAACTCTAAATAAAGCTTATTCTGAAAACGATTTACCCTTTGTGCGATCGCTGCTGTCTGCTGTTCAAGATAAAGCTCATTGTCAAAGCCGACCGCCTTGTTCATTTTTAATTGGCCCTCTTTTTCGGCAGCGTACAGACGGGATGCGTCCCGTCTCTCCTTTGCCTGTGATATTTATACCCTGAATACGGGTTGGCGGGGCCGACTAATACAGTCTGAGGACAAAAAAAATCCTCCCCTATGTGTAGAGGAGGATATTTTATTGCGAAAAACCGTAAGTTCATCTGATTTATACTTCTGAAAACAGGCAGCCGTGTATTAATCTGACCGCCTAATGAAAGAGCCTATTCAGTTATGTACCGTTACTAAAATAATGCTTTGGCGCGATGGAGTCAAGGGGAGATTTTTTTTACCATTTTGGGCGGCGCAAAAGTTATAATTAAATAGATATCTTTTATAATGTATAAACAGTAACATAACTAAAGACGAAATATATCTGCTATGAACATTCGCTGTTGGGGCTCCAGAGGGTCTTTTCCCGTATGCGGGCCTGAGTATAACCGTTACGGCGGGGACACTGCCTGCGTTGAGGTGCGGTCAGAACGCGGGGATATTATTATTATTGACGCCGGAACCGGCATTCGCAAGCTTGGCGATCTGTTAGTTGCCTCACCCCCAGAATCTATTCACATAATTTTTACACACGCCCACTTAGATCACATTGTCGGCTTTCCGTTTTTTATGCCTATATATAATAAGAATACAACGCTGCATATTTACGGCCCGCAAACAGCAATTGGAACTTTTGAAAACGCTCTCAAAAATATTATGAGCGAACCTTTTTTTCCTGTAGAATTTCATAAACTTAAATCGAACATTACTTTCCATAATATTTCCGAAGTTGATTTCACCATAGGATCACTTACAATAACACCTGTAAAACTAAACCACCCCAACGGCGGATGCGGACTGCGCATAGAAGAAAACGGACGCGCGTTTGTATTTCTCACAGATAACGAACTGGGGGATGATGATCCTGAAAGCAGACCCACACCATATTTTGAATCGTTTTGCGCCAATGCAGACCTGCTATTCCACGATGCAGAATATACCGACGAAGAGTATCCGAATCACACAGGATGGGGACACTCAAAATTTTCAGACGTCATAAAACTCGCCCTTTCAGCCAATGTAAAAAAACTCGGTCTGTTCCACATAAACACAAGACGCACCGACGATCAAATGGATGAGCTTGTAAAAAGCGCTCAGGAGATCGTTCGTGAGCGCGGTTCAGGAATGGAGTGTTTTGGAGTGGGTTTTGGGTTTGAATGCGAATTGTAAATTTGTACAAATATTAATATTTTTGGATTTTTATCCAACTACCCTGTTTCTGCCCAATTCTTTAGCCTTGTAAAGATTGTTATCCGCCATCTTAAATAATTTTTCGGGATTCTCTCCAAGCTTCGGCATAACGCTCGCATGGCCTACGCTTACAGTTATAACGCCC
>Ga0123356_10000260_pt1 | contig 60858 bp, 48 predicted proteins | sample TergutEmb28metaG_2_FD_92546 | JGI IMG/M metagenome (GOLD analysis project Ga0123356, IMG submission 92546) | Embiratermes neotenicus P3 segment gut microbial communities from Petit-Saut dam, French Guiana - Emb289 P3 | ecosystem: Host-associated > Arthropoda: Insects > Digestive system > Gut ...
GAGTCACCCGTCTCGCCTCCCCCGCTCGTCATCTCGGGCGTTGGCGACTGCCGCAATCGGGGAGCGACAGCCCCATGACCAGCAGGAAGATCGTCATCCGTGTGCTCCAGGTTCTCATTGGCCTGCCTGTTCTGTTTTTTTTGCTCGCCCTCGGATTTTTCTACTCCGTCTTCTATTTCCCGAATCGAACCAGCGCCGTCGAGGGTGCCATCGTTTCCTCCGGCCGGAAGCGGGACTACTTGCTGTACGTGCCGAAGAGCTACGACGGTCGCAAGCCGGCGCCGCTCGTCATCAGCCTGCACACATCCATGTCGTGGCCGAGTTCCTCGCTGGTCATCAGCCAATGGAATCGGGTTGCCGACGAATACGGGTTCATGGTCGTCTATCCCGCGGGTACCGGTTTGGGTCCCAAGTCATGGGAAATGGAGGGTAGTGATACGCCCTCGCGCATGCCGGATGTGATTTTCATTTCTCAGTTGATCGACAAGTTGGAGGCAGACTACAACATCGACAAGGCCCGTATCTACGCGAATGGAATGTCTAACGGCGGGGGCATGGCTTTCGTTCTCTCTTGCACTCTGTCAGATCGGATCGCGGCAATCGGGATGGTTTCGCCGGGGCTCTATCCGGAGTGGAGCTGGTGTAAGGACCATCGACCGGTACCGGTGATCGCGTTTCATGGCACCGCTGATCCGATCTGTCCGTACAACGGCGGTCTGTCAAGACTTGGCGGCGGTACCTTTCCGAATGTTCCTGACTTTATGTCCAGCTGGTCTCGCCGAAATCGCTGCGGCCCGCATCCGACTGAAACCCCGCTATCTCGCAATGTCGTGCGGCTTCAATACACGGACTGCGCTGACGAGGCCGCTGTCGTCTTCTACACGCTCAAAGGAGAAGGTCACCAGTGGCCTGGCGGCACGCCCGTCAAGGCGCAATGGATGCTTGGGCCGTACAGTGGCAGCCTTGATGCGACCAGAGAGATGTGGGCGTTTTTTCGGGAGCACCCTTTTTCCGAAAGAGAGTCCCGGCCGGGAGGGGAGGGTGGAGGCTTCGCCGGTGCGCAGCCGCCATCGGGCGTGCCGGTCCTCCCCTAGGCCCGACGAACCCAGCTCCACCGAAACCAGCTCAGTTGTGCTCTCACCGCCAATCGACGTATCTTACTGACACGCCTTCTTTCAAACCTGAACGGCGGAGTATTGCCCTCAAGGAGCCATGTTCATGAAGAAACTTGGTTTTTCGCGTCGGGAGTTCCTCGGGAGGAGCGCTGGGGTGGCCAGCGTCTCGCTCGCGGGTAACCTGATCCATCTCGATTCGCCGTCCCTGTTTGCCGAGACGGTTGCGCCCAGCGATCGCGTGCGATTTGCGATTATTGGCATTGGCATGGAAGGCACGAATCTGCTTTCCACTGCGGTCGCGCTCCCCGGAGTGGAGTGTGTCGCGGCTTGCGATCTGTACGACGGCCGCCACGAATTGGCGAGAGAAATCGTGGGCAAGCCGATTCCCACCACCCGGCACTACAAAGAGCTGCTCGACAACCGGGAGATTGACGCCGTTGTGATGGCCGTGCCCGACCACTGGCACAAGCAGATATTTGTGGATGCCGTTTCGGCCGGCAAAGATGTATATTGCGAAAAACCCATGTCGCACACCGCCGCCGATGGCGTGGAGATGGCGGCGGCGGCAAAAAAGGCCAACCGCATCGTGCAGATCGGCGCCCAGCGCACCAGTTCGGTTTTGTGCGCCAAGGCGAAGGAACTTTACGCGTCGGGGGCCATCGGGGAACTGAGCCTGGTCGAAATGACCCTGGGCCGCAACGATCCCACCGGAGCATGGCAATATCCCCCGCCCGCCGATTTATCGCCGGAGAACCTCGACTGGGACACCTGGCTCGGCACCGCCCCGAAAAAGCCGTTCGATCCCTATTTGTTCGCGCGCTGGCGCTGCTGGAGGGAATATGGCACGGGAGTCGCGGGCGATCTGATGGTCCACTTGATCAGCGGCATGCAGTTCGTGCTCGGCATCAACGAAGCCCCGAAGCGGGCCTCGGCACTTGGCGGCATTTACCGGTGGAAGGACGGACGAAATACTCCCGATGTCCATGCGGTGCTGTTTGAGTACGGAAATGTGCCCATGTACATGCGTCTGACGCTCGGTACGGAAACGCCGGAGACGACGCGGTTCATGGGTTCGAAGGGGATCATCGAGCTTGCCGAGTTCAGCGTGACCCATACTCCGCAGGCGGGCGTGGATCTTGCACCGAGTTACTACTGCAACGGACTCCCGGCGCGATTGCGAGCCCCGTATTTCAAGCATTGGCACGAGGAGCACGACCCCAAGCCGGGCGAGGAGCCGGCTCCCGAAGCTCAGACCTACAAGGGCGATGACTACGACGACTTACGCCCGCACATGTGGAAGTTTTTTGAGGCCGTCCGTTCGCGCAAGCCGTTGCTCCAAGATGCGGTCTTCGGGCACCATGCCGCGCTGGCCTGCCATATGGCCAATGAGTCGTACTATCGCAAGAGCCCCGTGTATTGGGACGAGGCTGCCCAAACCATCGAGTCCGGCGAGGGGCGTGCGTCGTGATGCGAAAATCGTTGGGCATCGAAATCCCGGTTCTCCTGTGGCTGGTTGCCGGCTTTACGCTCAGCGCAACTGCCCAGGACGCTTCGTCGGAGGCGGCGAAACCCTTCCTCGGAAGATGGAACCTGACGCTCAAAGCCCAGGACCGCGAATATCCCTCGTGGCTCGAGCTCCGACTCGAAGCAAATCAACTGAAAGCGCAGATGGTCGGCCGATGGGGAAGTGCGCGCCCGCTCCCGCGGGCCGAGATTCGAGACGGTAAACTGACGTTCGTCTCGCCCAAGGAGGAAGAAGCCAGCAAACAGGACCTGGTGTTTGAGGGGAAGATCGAGAACGACCGCCTCGAGGGAACCGTGAATGGGCCCGATGGCGCCGGGTGGACGTGGACCGGGGAGCGCGCACCCTCGCTCGAAAGAGCCGGCGCTCCGCGCTGGGGTAAGCCTGTCCGGTTGTTTGACGGGAAAAGTCTCAACGGCTGGAGGCCGGACCGGGAGAACCCGTCCGCAGCCTGGAAGGTGGAAGACGGAACGTTGGTCAGCCCGGGGCACGGCCCCGAGCTCATTCATGATTTGAAGTTCGAAGACTTCAAATTGCACGTCGAATTCAATTGCGGAAAAGGCGCGAACAGCGGAATCTATTTGCGCGGGCGCTACGAGGTTCAGGTGGAAGATAACTCGGCGCAGGAGCCCCCGAGTCACCACACCGGAGCTGTCTATGGCTTCATCGCGCCGTCGCAGGAGTTGCCGCGCCGGCCCGGCGAGTGGCAGACCTTCGACATTACGCTCGTCGGCCGCCGGGTCACCATCGTCCAGAACGGCGAGACCCTTATCGACAATCAGGAAGTCCCCGGCATTACCGGCGGCGCTCTCGACAGTCACGAAGCTTTGCCGGGCCCCATCTATCTGCAAGGCAGCGAAGACGGGCACGTCGCTTTCCGGAATATTGTCCTGACACCCGGGAAGAAGTAGGGTACGTGCCTTTGGGCCCGCTCAAGTCCGGGCCCGCGCGCGAACCAGCCCTTGTTCATGACGGCCTGGGCGAGAGACCATCCGGGCTGGCCGCATGCCCCGGTGTGGGTCGGAGCGACCCAAGCTCACAGGCGCAGCTCACAGGCGCCTCAGGACATCATTCGAGAGGCGCTCGATTTGATTTTCTTCGTCGAACACGGGGTTCAGCAGAAGATGATTCAACCCCGCCGCCTGGAGACGGCGGATTTCTCCGGCAATGCGTTCGGGCGACCCCCACACGGCCACCTGATCCGCCATTTCCGGCTTGCCATAGAAAGCGCCGAACCAGTTGCGCAGCTGCCCGAGTTCTTCGCCCACCGCCACATACAATCGCTTGGCTTTGGGAAAGTCGGGCGGAAGCTGCTTGATGTCTTCCAGAAATACGTCCGTAGGAGTCGAACCGGCGCCGATATAGCCGTTGCCGAGTTCGACGGCGCGCCTCAGCACAGCCGGCGCGCGTCCGCCAAACCAGATCGGTGGGTGCGGCTTTTGCACCGGCTTCGGCTCCATGGGGATTCTGTCGAGCTGCGAAAAGCGCCCGTTTAAAGTCGCGCGTTCTTCCCTCCAGAGCTGCTTCATGATCTCGAGGTTCTCGCGAAAACGCGTCACCCTTCCTTCCTGTTGGAGCCCGTATGCGGGATACAATCTCGCACCGTGCCCTAACCCCACGCCCACGATGAGCCGCCCGTTAGAAAGCACATCGACCGACGACAGCGATTTCGCCAGATCAATCGGGTTGCGCTGGGGGATGATCAACACGGCGATGCCCAGCCGCAGCCGCCTGGTAATCGCGGCGGCGTAGGCCAGAGTGGCCACGGATTCAAGCACTGGGGCCGTCCCGATCACCTGCTCGATACACCATGCGGAGGTGAACGGCAGTTCTTCGGCGCGTTTTAAGAATCGCTGGATGCGGGCCGGATCGGGATACGTCTGGGGAACGGAAATCGCGAATTCCATAGTCTGTCGCCTTCCTGGTTTTTTTCCTTGGGTGCTGAACGGGTCTGGCGATTTGACGTCAATCTCGTGGTCTCTATTATGCGGAGAGACATGCTAATCCGGCCACGAATTTCTTTTCTACCAGTCGGTCTGGTTCTTTGGCCAGGGTCCATGCAGGGCCAACCCATTATCTGGGTGAATCGTTCGCTCGAGACCGCTGAGGATGACGCCCGATGGCAGGATCGTTTTCCGGTTCGAGCGGACCACCTGGAAGACCAGAAGAGAAGACCAGAAGACAGGTTCGCAAGTTTGGAGAGCAAATGAGACGCTCCCTGGTCTTCAGTCATCTTCAGTCTTTTGACGTGAAGTAGTCTCTTGACGCGAAGTCATTCGACGTGAGGAGTACGTCTACGGGCCGCAGAGGTAGGGTGAAAACTGGATGAAAACTAAGGGGCGCTTGCGCGATTCGCCTAGTTGCACGTCTTTCCGCGCCACAGACCGCCACTCGGGATCTAGGCATCCAACTTTTTTGAGTGCATGGATTCTTATTTCAAATTAAGGCAGCCGTCGAGCCGAAGGAGGTTTTCATGAGGCAGATCGTGATGAAGCAGCTCGTGCTTTGTTGTGCGGGGCTGCTGTGTGCTGTGTGCCTGTTTGCGCAGCAGGGGACGCCAGGCGCTACTCCGCCCTATCAAACCCCTCCCACCTTCCCGGAGGGACAGACGCCAAGAAGCCAGACGCCGCCCGATACCGAGCAATCGCCGTCGGAGAAGACGTCCGACCAGGCGGTTGAGGGGAAGATTCTTGATCAGCTCCGGGCCGAACCGGCCCTTTCACGCACAAACCTGAATGCGCGTGTCGACTCGAGTTCGGTGGTTCTGACGGGCCACGTGGACACCATGGTGCAGCACGACTTGGCGGTTCGCATTGCGCAGGAGAATGCCGGTGCCCGCAACGTGGTGGACGAGATCAAGGTCAAAGAACAGACATAGCTTGATGGGTGAGGAGGCATTATATGAAGGTTAAAGAAGCGATGAGTCTCAATCCGGCATGTTGCACCCCTGAGGATACCGCGCAGCAAGTGGCGAAAATGATGTGCGACCGGAACGTGGGTTCCATTCCCGTGGTCGTCGATCAGCAATCCCGCGGCCTGGTCGGCATGATTACCGACCGCGACTTGTGCTGTCGCGTGCTGGCGCAGGGCCTGGACGCGAAATCCACTCGGATCAAGGAGTTTGTTACTTACAATCCGGCAGTTTGTCGCGACGGCGAAAACGTCGAACAGTGCGAGCGCCTGATGCAGGAGCACCAGGTCAGGCGGGTCCCGGTCGTCGATAAGGAGAATCGTGTGATTGGCATCGTTGCGCAAGCCGATCTCGCGCTGAAGGACCGGCCGGAACGGGTGCACAAGACGGTAGCGGAGATTTCGAAGAACACGCAGGCTTCTGTCCTCTCCGCCTGAGATTACGACACGTCGCCGGATCCGGTTCGAAAAGCGGGGCCCAATTCTATCTTTAAAACGATTCTCATTGTGCTCGCGACGGGTCGGGCGTGACGGTTTGCGTTTCGGGATGGTTCTCGCCCGTTCACGCCGAGAGTTGCTCTCGCATGACCCGCTCCCCGTGAGCGGTCGTTTTCCCGTGCTCGAAAAGCGATTTTACGCGCGCCAGATCCTCGTCCAACACGCTCTTTGGCCCCATGCCGAACAACGAGGCCACGGCGTGTCCAACCGCGCCGGCCGGCGGGCGGTAAGACATGAGCAGATGGACTCTCGTGTTGCTGTCCCCGATGCGCTCGAAGCGGACAATGCCGGCGCTGCGGAGGGTCGAGCCGGGCACGCTTCTCCACGCGAGAAGTTGATTGGGGACCGACCGGATGATGCGGCTGGTCTGGCGGATCGAAGTTCCGGCAGGGCCCGAAAGCGTCCAGCGAAAGCGGTTTTCCCCGATGCGCTGGATTTCCTGAACGTGGTCCATGACTCTCGCGAAGTTCTCGGGATTCGACCAGAATTCGAACACGCGCTCCACCGGCGCATGGATCGTGATGGTTTTCTGGATGCGGACCGCCTGCCGTCCTCGCACCAGGCCGAAGAGCCGGCGCGCCGGTAGATTCGTAACCGCTCGCAAAAACAGGACGGCGCCCATCATTCTCCGTGGAAGCGAGACGGAGCGCTTGCCAGCCGGAAGGGCGAGGGCCATGGCTCCGCCCGCCCCGGCCATGAGCCTGGTTCCTGGCGCCCATTTTTGCGGCACGAGTCCCGGTCGACTGCGCGTTCTTCGAGATCCGCCCGCTAAGCCGGGAACGTGCTCGCCGGTCTGGTGCGTCTCCAGCCGACTTTCCACTTCCCGAACGCCGCGGACCGAATGCACAGCGTCCTTCAGGCGACGGGCTTCGCTTTCGAGCACCGGGCCAGCAAGAACCACACGCCCGTTCCTGACTGAAACTTCAATGGCGCTTGCGTGCGAGACTGTCCGGCCGATCTTGGCGCGCACCCGGTCGAAGAGAACCTCATCGGAAGCGTGCTGCGGTCTTATGGCGCGCCGAACTTCCGACGCAGTGCCGCGGCCGCGATTTCCAAGGTCGCGGATTCCTTTGCCGGCTGCCTGGCCAAGGGTGCGGCAACCGTGAACGATCTTGTCGCGGGCGAAAGAACGCCGGCGATTACCCCGGTCCGGATCCGCCAGATACATCAGTGCGGCGCCAATGGCTGCGCCAGAAATCAGATCCCAAGCCCTACTTTGTTTGTGTCCCATGGCAATGACCTCACCGACTTCTTCTCGTCAAGCGCCGTCGTGGTGTTGTGGTGGCGCGTTCCCCCGCTTCCTCCGGCGAGCCTCAAGGCCGGCATAAGCGGCGAATCGTCCTCCTTGTACGATCCCGCCGACAGGCGCGAAATTCCCGAAGCTCGGAATGCAAGACAACTTCGCCGGCGCCGGGCTCAGGCCGCGGGGGGAAGGGCCGGCGTGGCCGCCCGCTCGAGCAACTCGCGAACCTCAAAGTCCGTCGTGTCCGGGAAGTTCCGAAACCACTGGCCAACTGCCCAGAACGGCTCCGGAGCGGCGGCGCAAACGACCTTGTCGACCTCGGTTTCGAAACCCGCGCACGTGATCGGAGAGGAGACGGGAACGGCGACCACGATCCGAGCTGTCGATCGCTTTCGCAGAGCCTTGGCGGCAACGCGCATGGACGAGCCGGTTCGAAGACCATCATCGACCAGAATCGCCGTCCGGCCTGCTACCTCGAGGGGGGCTCGTCCGTCGCGGTATTCGCGTTCTCTGCGTTCGAGTTCCCGCTGCTCCCGGGCGATCACCGCATCGATCGTGAGTTGAGAGATCCCGAGCGCCTGAATGACCTCCCTGTTCAGCACGGTGACCCCGCCCGGAGCAAGAGCGCCCATGGCAAGCTCCTCCTGTCCGGGCGTTCCGAGATTGCGCACGACAAAAACATCCAGCGGTGCACCCAAGGCTTGCGCGACTTCGTACCCGACGGGAACTCCTCCTCGAGCCAAGGCGAGGACGACGACTTCGCTTCTGCGGGCAAACTCGGCCAGCCGGGACGCAAGAACCCGTCCGGCTTCGGATCGGTCTTCAAACAGCATGAAGAACGCCTTCGCGGGGTTCGATTTTTTGGACTCGCTGTCGAAACAAACCGTTGCCCCGAAAGGCCGCGAAAGTAAAGCCCTGCAATCTGCCCGGATCGCGTACCTGCGGAAGGGCGCTTTCCGAAATCCCCAGGAGCGCAGTCCAGCTGAGCGCTTCGGCCACCAGAAAGGAAAACGCGAGCGGGAGGCCGGCAAACAGCCTTCCCGCTCGCGTTTTGTGACGCGGATGGTACGAAGGGTCTAGAAGGTTCCGGGGGTGAAAGAGACGCCGCGCAAGACTTCTCCGGACTTGGCTTGACGGAGAGTCTCGAAGCGCTCCTGCGCCGCCACCGCTGGATTCGTGTTGTTGAGCGAATCCAACACCAGCACCAGACGGTTCGGGTCCGCCCCGGTATCGCCGTTCCCACTGACGGTGGAGGTAATCGCCCAGATGGCGACCCTTCCGCCGAAGACGCGGCCGGTGATGTTGCGCAGACCGTCGGTCGCGGGCGCCCAGGGCAAAGCGGTCGTCGCATTGTTCCCGGTTGGATAGTTGTGGATCGAGTAGGCAGCGCCGAGCCCCAATCCGGTTTGCAGCGTGTAGGCCAGCTCCCAGCGGCTCGTCGCCGAGTTGAACACCCACTTCTGCAGTCCGGCGGTGGTCTGTGCGGCGGCGTGGGTGTAGAGATCGCTTCCGCCGGCATATCCATCGCCTTCGTCGGCTACGTAGAGCGTGGTCGCATTTGCAAACCAGATCCCGAACGGATAGCTCGTGGTCGGGGCCGTCTTATTGGGCACCTCCGGAAATCCCGCCAGGATGCACATGTTGTTGGGAAGCTCATTGGTTGCAGCGTCGAGCGAGAGAGCCTCGGTCGGCAGAGTGGCCGACGCAGAGGGCAGACCGACACCGGTGGGGCACGCCGCACCCGTCGTGTCGAGGAAGTAGACGGTGTTGACGCCGTTCGATCCACTTCCCTTTGTGTAGTAGAGAACGTTGTTGAAGATGGTCATGCCGCGGAAATTGTCGTCCTTGCCGACCTTGTCGGGGTTCGCCCCAAGCTGGCTTATCGAGAAGCTGCCGACCGGAGTGGGGGTGCCCGGAGCCTGGGCGCGCTCGGGTGCTCTTGCGGGAGTAATGATCTGGGTACCCGCGCCGAGGATGATCCCAAGCGGCTGGGGATTGCTTCCATTACCCGCATTCCCGGCGGTATAGAAGAAGTTGTTCCCGCCGGTGTTATTCAGAATGACGGCGCGGCCGTTGTTGCCGCTGTACGCATTGGTCTCCGTGAACTGAAATTTTCCAAAGCGGTCGACCTGTGCTTCGGCCCGATAGGTACTGATCCCCACCGGGTTGGTGAGATCAAGCGAGCCCGGCGTATTGGAGTTCGAGACGTCCAGTTGATTCACGGGTGCGACGTAGCCTGAAAAGGTCAGGTAGCGATGATCGGTCGAGAGCTGGAGCGCGAGCTCGGACTTCGAGCTGAAACTGGTTACCAGCTGGTCGCCTGCGCTGCTGATGCCGCGCTGGGAACTATTGGGAACCTCGAGACTGTTGATCACCGACCCGGCGGCAAAGGGTGCCATCTGATCGAGGAAAATCTTCGAAGTGATGCCAAAGCTGCCGTCGTAGATGTCGTTGTTGAATACGGTCGGATAGGTCCCGTTCGCCGGCGCGCCGGTCGAGGCGGAACAACCGCCCGTTGTGCTCGCGCAATTCGGCGGCAGGATCTGCCCGATCTTGACGTTATTGGGATTGTTGTCGTACACGCTGCGGCTGACGACCAGATTGCCCGGCGAGAAAAACGGACCGCGCTGTTGCGCAAGGGCCGGAATAGACAACAACAGAGCGCTGATAAGGATATATCGCGTGCTCGAAGACAAAAGACTCGAGACACGAGTGCCAGTGGAATGCAAAATTGAAATCTCCTGAACTAGAATTAAAAGGCGTGCAACTTCAATTAAGAGGTGTGCAACTTCCTGAAAAGGTTGTAGATATACCTTAACACGACGTTCGTTAATACATCATTAAAGAACCATGAACGTGTGTCTCTCGCGCGGTGCCCTCCACGCGCGACGCCCGGCTTTTGCAGCCGATCCAGCGCAATCGGGTCGATGGTTCGCGCCGAGCACCGAGGCGCGACGATGCATCCCCACTCGAGTTCGAGCATCCAGCCCGAGATCTGTGGCCCGGCTCCTTCCTCGATGGTTCGATACAAGGTTACCTTTCCCTGCCGGCGGCGATTTGTCTTCGCCGGGCGCTCCAGAGCAAGGTGAAACGATTCCCTCGAAGGCCGGAGGCCCCGGGGAGAAGCGCAAGCGCGTTTTCACGGGCTCCTGCTCACGCCGTTGCGCGGTAATAGGCAATGCCTCCCATGAGCATCTGTCCCCGCCCCGCCCTTACCGGCATCACGAGACCCGCCTGCCTCATGAACTCGAGCAGGTGGGCTTCCGAGTTATCCCTGAGGCGCACGTGCGAATGGAACAGGCGAGCGACCAGCCCGTGCTTCCCCTCTTCCGGCGCCTCGAAGTCGACCAGGTGAAATTCTCCGCCGCGCTTGAGTACGCGCCGCGCCTCGCGAAACATGCGCGGTTTTTCGTCGGCGGGAAGATGATGAAACATGAATGCGGAAAAGACGCGATCGAAGCTGACGGCGGGATAGGGCAGTTGACCGCCGTAGCCAAGTTGGAACTCGATGCGCAGGTCTTCACGCATCGCCTTGCGCCTGGCGCGCGCGAGCGCTTTGGGATCGGGGTCCAGCCCGGCCATGTCCACGGTCGGGTGCAGTTTTTTGATGGTTGTGGCCATGGTGCCCGTGCCGCAGCCGATGTCGAGAACGCGCTGGCCTGGAGCGAGAGCGGCTTGCGCGATGAGCGCGCGCCGGGCACGATCGCCGCCCAGCCATTTCACCAGGGGATCGTAAAGGGGCAGGAGCCAGTCACGTCCAGCCGCAGGAAGGTAGGATCGAATTGCTTCCATCGTCTTTCAACTCCCATTCTGAAATTGCCACGCGCGCCAATCCCAGGTACAAACCGCATCGCAACGGTCTTAGTGCGCGACCGCCTGTTCGGGCGCTTCCGGCTCCACGGTTTCAAAAGGCTCGGTCTCGAGGACCTCAAAGATCGAGTCGAGTTTTGTGCGCGCCAGCAACTCGAGCACACTGCGGGTTGGATTTACCAGGCGGAGATAAAAGCCTGCCGCCTGCAACGAGACCAACGCTCCTAACCCCCGGGCGTCGATCGCGGTGAGCTCGCTGAGATTGAGCGTAATCTCCCGTTGAGCATGGCGAAGGGCGGCGCACAGGAGCTTGGTGTCCTCTCCGCGCACGAGCCTGCCCTGCAAGTTGAAAGCCAATTCCCCGTCGAGTTTTTCTACGATCACGTTTAACACGTTGAGTCCTCCTTAGCTCTTAACGAAGCGGCCAACCCAAATGCCGCCGGGCGTCGCTGCTTTTCCCGCCGGCTCCGGCTCCCATGATCGAATCGAGTCTCAGGCGTTCGCTTTGGGTTGCCCGGCCCGAGCTCTCCACGGGCCACACCGGCCCCTCATCGATTCTTGCAATCTCTCCCGTTCCTCGGGCGTCATTTGCGCCCAGCGCTCCATCATGCGATGGCGCCAGTGGAAGTGCGGACCGGGGCGGCCGCGGAAACCGCCAAACAGAATTTTGCTCAGAATCAGCACTCCGAGCGCCTGCCAGAAGGTGATCAGGTGCCAGCCGAAAAGCGCCGGCATCAGCCAATTCCACAGCCTCATGACCACGAAACTCAAGACGGCAAGAAAGAGCGCCCCGATCACGATAAATTTCACCACTTTCAAGACCCTTTTCATTTCATCTCCCTCACGAGCCTAGGAATTCGTCGTAGATGGTCTGAAGCCGCCTGCGAAGGTGCTGGACTGCATAGCGCTTGCGGGAGAGCAGGGTGTTGACGCTCACACCCGTCTGTTCCGCGATCTCCTGGAACGTGTATCCCAGGAGCTCGTTTAGAACGAACGCTTCCCGCTGACTGTCCGGCAATTCCTCGAGCGCGTGGTCCAGTTCTTCGGCCAGCGCCGTCCGAAAATAAGCGGCTTCGGGTCCGGCTTCCCGCGAGGGCAGCAGTTCCTCGAGTTCAAGCGCGTCTCCCTCGTCCGGAGCCGCGGAAAACCCGGTTCGTGCGGCATCCCGCCGCCGGCGGCGGAAAAGGTCGGTGATCCGGTTCCGCGCCACGCGAAACAGCCAGGCAGTGACCTGCTCGACCGGTTTCATCAGCCGGTAGGCTTCGACCAGCTCGAAAAAAACCTCCTGCAGAATGTCTTCCGCATCTGCGGGATCGACCACGCGCCTGCGAATAAACTTGCGCAGGCCCGCATAGTCTTGGTCGATCGCCCTTGAGATCTGCTGATCCTGCTGCGCCACCGGCCACCGTTTTCCGAGCGTTCCGTCCATCCTTGGCCCTTACCCTTTAGACGAACGAGCCAGGCGAATTATTGCAGGGAGCCGGCACAAGGCTCCGGAACAGGCGGACCGGCGAATTGTCCTTGCGAAATGGGCAAACATTCGCCTCCGGGTCTAAGACCTATACCGGGCGCCCCCGGTTGGGTATGGCCAGCCCGGCGCTCGACGGGGGCTTCTCGAACCCCGAACCTCATCCCGAGCGGCAGGTGATAGACTCGGCCTTTATGGAGGACCTTTCGAGATATCATCATCCCGTCGGCGCGCTTCTCAGTGCGCAGCAAGACCGGGACCCTCGTTCCTTTCGTCTCAGCGAAGCCCAGGTCGAGGTTTTTGCGGAAAGGGGATACGTCAGCGGGGTTCGGGTCCTCAGCGACGAACAGGTCGAGACGCTCCGGAAGGAGTTGGCCTTGCTGGCCGATGCCGGGCATCCGGGACACGCTCTTTTTTATGAGTTTCACTCGAACGAGTCGATCGATCCAGATCACATCCTGTTCCATGCTTTAGGGGCATGGCGCATTACGCCGGGCTTTCACGACCTGCTATGGAATCCGGCCTTCACCATTCCAGCCGCGCAGTTGCTTCCGGGGCCGGTGCGCTTCTGGCATGACCAGCTGTTTTGTAAACCGGCGCATCATGGCGGCGTTGTTGCCTGGCATCAGGATTATTCCTACTGGACGCGCACCCGGCCCCTCGCACACCTTACCTGCTGGATCGGCCTGGACGACTCCACCCGTGAGAACGGGTGCCTCGAGTATGTTCCGGGAAGCCATCGCTGGCCCGATCTGCCGATCACCGGGCTGGCCGGGGACATGGAGGCCATCCACCGCGTGTTGAATGCCGAACAGCGCCGGCAGTTCGATCGAGCGGCTGCGGTGGAGCTCAAAAAAGGCGAAGCCTCATTTCATCATCCACGTCTGGTGCACGGGTCCCGCGCCAATCATTCCGACCGGGCGCGGCGCGCAACCGTGGTCAATGTGATGCGGGACGGCGTCCGCTCTGCTACCGACGAACCCCTGCTTCGGGGCGTACCCGTCATTGCCAGGGGAGAAAAGATTGAAGGCCAGTTTTTCCCGCTCCTCCACCCGGATCCAGGCAATGGCGCGGCGGGCGGCGGCGGTTCCGCTCGCGAGAGCCCCGGGAATTAACGGCGCTGGATTTTTCGAATTCACCTCTTGCGACTTGCGGTTTTTGGCATACAATTTCCCGTTGACCTCACACGTGTGCGGGGAACAATTAAATCAGCGATCGAACTCCCACGCGTAAATCATGCCGGAGGTAGTTGCGATGGCAGACCCGGATCGACAGACCGAAAGAGCCGCCCGGAGAATCTCCCGGCGCAGCTTCATCAAAGGCGTCATCACCAGCGGCGTAGCCGTTTCCTCGGCCAGTTATATCTTTCGGGCGGTAAACACCGCCGGAGCGTCCGCCGGATTCGGCGAACGGCTCATCACGCTGAACGTGAATGGACAGCCGCGCCACGTCGATGTCGCGAGGCAGGAGACCCTGGCCTGGACCCTGCGCTACAAACTCGGCCTCACCGGAACCAAGCTCGGGTGTGACCGCGCCGAGTGCGGATCGTGCACCGTGCTGGTCGACGATGTTCCCTACTATTCCTGCTCCATCCTCACCCACACGGTGCGCGACAAGAAGGTTCTGACCATCGAAGGGCTGGCGGCGGGCGACGGCAAACTTCACCCGGTGCAGAAGGGCGTGGTCGATGAGCAGGGGTTCCAGTGCGCATACTGCATGCCGGGTTTCATCATGGCTGCGGTCGGATATCTGAAAACCAATCCGAGTCCTACGCGCGCAGAGTTGGCGCATGGAGTTTCCGGAAATCTGTGCCGCTGCCAGGACTACGACAAAATTCTCACTTCCTTGATGCGGGGAGCTGAGTATATGAGGAGGGCCGGCCATGCCTAAATCGGACGGGCCAGTTGCGGGAAGCGAGCGCAAGTACGGCGCCCAGTATAAGGTGATCGGCAAGAACTACGAGACCAATGATCTTTATTCCAAGGTCACCGGGCAGGCGAAATACGCGGAGGACTTCCGCGTCGATGGAATGCTGTTTGCGAAGCTGCTGCTCAGCCCGGTGCCGCATGGGCGCGTGAAGCACCTGGACACGCGTAAAGCGCTGGCCCTGCCCGGCGTGAAAGCCATTCTGACGGCGGAGGAACTTCCGGCGCCGGCGGACAGCCTGACCGACTTCGGGACAGTCATCAAGGCCAATCCGCGCGGCGAACGGGCGCTGACGAATGAGCCGCTTTATCAGGGAGAGCCGGTCCTTGCGGTAGCGGCCGTCGATGAGTACACCGCCGCCGAAGCCATCGAAAACATCGACATCGAGTTCGAGCCGCTTCCCTTCGTGCTCGATCCGCTCGACTCGCTTCGGCCCGATGGACCGAATCCGCGTCTTGAAGGGAACATCTGGGTGCAGCAAAAGCCGCCTGAGCCGAAACCCGGCGAGCGGCCGGCGAGTCCGCCGCCCCCGGATGTCTCGGCCCTGAAATGGACGGCGGCAGATTTCGAAGAGATCGAACACGGGCGCCTGCCGATGGGCAAGGTGCCCGAGGAATGGACGGTCGGCGACCTCGAGGCGGGGTTCAAGAGTGCATATCTGGTCCTCGATGAAAGCTTCGTCACTCCCGACACCAGCCACCAGACGCTTGAGACCCGCAGCGCACTGGCGTACTGGCAGAACGGCAAAGTCTATGTCCACACCGGGACCCAGAGCACGGTCCAGACCGTGCCTGCGCTGGCGCGATGGCTGCACATCGACCCTTCGAATGTTGTGCTGATCAGCGAGTACACCGGCGGCGGTTTCGGAAGCAAGATCACGGCGGCGATTACGGCCGTCATCCCCGCGCTCCTGGCGAAAAAAGCCAATGCCCCGGTCATGATGCGCATCAGCCGCGAGGAAGAAACCTTTATCGGCCGCGGCAGGCCGAGCCTGGCCGGCCGCTACAAGGTGGGCTTTGCCAAGAACGGACGCATCACGGCGATCGATATGTTCGTCATCTGCAACACCGGGCCTTACGATGCGGTCGGGGATGCGCCTACGGCGGGACGAATCGTCTCTCTTTTGTATCAGCCTCCGGCCATGCGGTGGCGGGGGGTCACGGTGATGACGAACACGCCGCCTCGGGGCGCGCAGAGCTCTCCCGGCGGAATGCAGGGCATCGTCATGATGGAAACCGTCATGGCGAAGGCCGGCCGCAAACTCGGTCTCGACCAGGTCGCCATCCGGCGCATCAATTGCCCCGAAGGCAAGGCCGATTTCGGGCCGCCCCTGCATGGCAAGCGCATGCACACGACCAGCTGCTTCATGAAAGACGCCCTCGACCGCGGAGCAGAGCAGTTTCGCTGGCAGGAACGAGTGCAAAGCCGGGCCAAGCCGGTGGACTCCAAAGTGCGCGGACTGGGGGTTTCGCTCAGTTGTTTCTTCGGCGGATCGACCGGATATGACGGCCTGCTGATCATCAAACCCGACGGGCGCATCGCGATTCAGTCGGGAATTGGAAATCTCGGGACCGGGTCGGTGATGGACTGCCATCGCGTGGTGGCCGAGGTGCTCGGCGTGCCCTGGGAAAAATGCGACCTTACCTGGGGGAACACCGCGCACAACCTGCCGTGGACGTGCGCTTCCGGCGGCAGCCAGACCACTCATGCCATGACGCGCGCGGCCCACGCGGCCGCCACGGATGCCAAGCAAAAGCTCCAGGAAATTGCGGCGAAAACCTACGGCGGCAAGCCCGAGCACTACGACGTGGCGCACGAGCGCGTTTTCGCCAAAGGCGGAGGCGCGAGCATGACCTTGGCGCAGGCCGCCCAGCACGCCATCAAGCTCGGCGGCAAATACGATGGCCACGAAACGCCGGACGACGTCAACAAATATACCAAGGCGTCGGCAGCCGAGCTCGCCGGGCAGGGCCTGGTGGCCTCGGCCAAAGACAAATACCCGCACGATGGGACTTCGATGTCCTTTGTCGCCACCTTCGCGGAAGTGGAAGTCGACCGCGAAACCGGCAAATACGACATCGTCGATTTCCTGGCTTACGCCGATGTCGGCACGGTGATTCATCCCCGCGCTCTCGGCGGCCAGGTGCTCGGCCGTTCGACTTTGGGCATCGGCCACGCCATCGGACAGAAGTGGGTTTTCGACCCTCAATACGGGCACATGGTGTCGCGGCGTTTTTATCAGTCGAAGCCGCCGACCATTTTGGATGTGCCGGTGAACATGCAATGGGCTGCGCTCGACCTGCCCGATCCGGAAACGCCGGTGGGGGCGCGCGGCATCGGGGAACCGCCGGTGGGGGGCGGCTGCGCCTCGATTCTGAATGCGCTCGCCGATGCGCTCGGAGACGACGTTTTCCGCCGCGCGCCGGTGAATGCCGACACGATTCTTGCCTCACTCGAAGCCGGGCGGCCCGTGCAACCACCGTTCACGGCGCATATTTGATAGGGAGGGAATGATGGCGGTCATTCGAGATGTAATGCCAGCCTTTCAGTTGCTGCAGCCAAGCTCGCTGGCGGAGACCGAGGGCCTTCTTCACGAGCACCCGGATGCCTGGGTGCTTGCCGGAGGCCTCGACAGCTTCGACTGGCTGAAGGACCGGATCAAAAAGCCCGATGTGGTCGTGGACCTGACGGGCGTGGGCGAACTCAAAGGAATCCGCGAATCGAGCGGCGGGCTCGAGATCGGGGCGATGACCACGTTGACGGAAGTGGTTCTCGATTCCCGGGTCAAGGAAAAGTACCGGGTTCTCGCCCAGGCTGCGGAGCTGGTCGCTTCCCCGCAAATCCGCAATCAGGCGACCATCGGCGGCAATGTGTCGCAGGACACGCGCTGCTGGTATTACCGCGCGGGCTGGCCATGCTACCGCGCCGGCGGGAACATCTGCTATGCGGATACCCCCGTGGGCCGCAACCGCGAGCATGCCATTCTCGATGCTGCGCGCTGCGTGGCGGTGCATGTTTCCGACACCGCTCCCGCCCTCATCGCGCTCGACGCCAAGTTCGTGATCCGCACGGCAAAGGGCGAGCGCGTGGTCGATGCCGAAGAGTATTTCGTGGGGCCCGACATCGACATCACCCGTTTGAATGTCTTACGGCCTGGCGATCTGTTGACCGCCATCCGCATTCCACCGACCTGGGCGGGCGCGCGCTTTTATTTCGAAAAAGTCCGCGACCGGAACGTGTGGGACTTCCCGCTTATGAACGTCGCCGCGGTCATGAAGGTCTCCGCGGGCGCGATCGAGCAGACTCGAATTGCCGTCAATGGCGCTGCCGCACGCCCGCTGCGGCTCAAGGCAGTCGAAGAGGCGGTGCGCGGAAAACAACCCAGCGCGGAGACGGGAGAGTTGGCGGGCAGACTTGCCGTCGAGGGCGCAGTTCCGTTGCAGTTCAATGCCTATAAAATTCCGCTGATGCGAAACCTGGTCAAACGCTCGATCACGGGGGTTCCGGGCATTGACCAGGCTCAGGCAGCAATGCCGGCGCCCCGCCGGGAGGAGGCCGCATGGGCATCCTAGAGTGGGCCACCAGTCCCTGGGGACAGAGAGTGCCGATTCACATCGCCTGGTTTCTGATCTGGGTTTCTCTCATTGCCGGCCTGGCGTTCCTGGTGGTGCACGCCATCTACGTGCGCTACTTCGCCCAGGCAAAGGAGTTCGCCGGGGAGATTCCGCCCCACCTGGGCGCCCGCCTTCCGGAGGCCATCACCCGGCATTCGCTGGCCGCGCGCTTGTTTCACTGGATCATGGCGGCGGCGATGTTCACCTTGCTGGTCACTGCATTCCTTCCCAAAGTCGGCGTTCAATTCAATTGGGTGACGTATCACTGGATCGCCGGCCTCGTGCTCTCCGCTTCCATCGTGTTTCACATTATTCACGCGTCCTTCTTCCTGGACTTCTGGTCCATCTGGCCGGACAGGATCGACCTGGAGGACTCCTTAAAACGAGTCCATCGATTCTTCGGCAAGCCCGCGGCTTTGCCCCGGCGCGCGGGAAAATATCTGCTCGACAACAAGCTCTACCATGCCGTAATTGTTCTGTGCGGACTGGCGGTGACTCTCACGGGCGTGTTCATGATGTTCCGCGTGCGCACGGGCCTGTTCCCCAGGAACCCATTCCTGTTCAGCGACATGACCTGGGGTTTGATGTACGTGCTGCATGGCCTGGCCGGGGTTGGTCTGATCGCGCTGGTGATCGTGCACGTGTACTTCGCAATGCGGCCGGAGAAATTACCGATCACCTACTCCATGATCTTCGGGACCATGAAGCGCGATTTTTATCTGCACGAGCACGATCCCGAGCGGTGGGTAGTGCCTACCTCGTCGCGCGAGCGGTGAACGGAGGGCGGCGAGGTCTGCGCGATCGCGGCTTGCCGTTCAACCCGGGGGTGGCGAACGTCGAGGCTGCCCCGTCTGGGCGAAGAAAACTCCCGGTCTCAGCTTAGTGCGCCTTTTCTTTCGTCTGTGGCGCGTCCTTAAGCACCAGCACCAGAATGCGTCCATCGGAGTGAAACACGCCTCCGGTGGCGGTCTTGGCCGTTGTCAGCGGGTCTCCGGGCGTGACGTGGGTTCGTTGAACGACCATCCCGGTTCCCGACAGGGTGCCGTTGACGTATTCCCGCTCTCCGTCGATGGCAGGGTCGATCTCGTGGGTGATGCCGTTCGTGCGCTGATCCCGTTCGAATCCGATATCATGTGTCGCCGCTACGCACCACAGCGGCCGTCCGTCGACGGCGTAGGGAGATTTCCATACCCGCAAGTGGTTGCGCGACATTGCGACCCGCACCGGTTCGGCGTGGGCGAATCCGTAGTCCTGCGAGCGATCGAAAAGATAGAGCGGGCTCATCGGCATCGTTAAGTACTCTTTCTTCTCCAGGGAACCAACCAGAGCATTCATCGCCGTACTGCCCACGGTCTTGTCTACCTGCACCCATCCGGCGGCGGTAAAGGCATGAACGACCTGGTCCTCGGTGCCCACAATCAGCACGTTGACCATGTCGCCAGGGTTGTGCGCCCGGTCGGAGACCCGGCGCGGAATCCTGCTCAGCAACTCCGGGGTGATGGCCGGGACGGCGCTCTCCGAGGGGCCGCCCGCAACGGCGGCGTCTCCCGGGCCTTCCTCGAGAATTTCGACGTGGACCTCGAAACTGCCCGTGGCTGCCGACGCGTCCCGTTCGCTCTGGTTGATGCCCAAGAACAACCTGCCCCCGACCGGCACATCGTATTCCTTGCTGGCCCCGACGAGGAAGGACTGGGCGTAGGCGTCGGCTCCAATGCGGCCAATCAAAGCGCCATGGCCGGCCCCGGAAACCGGGTATTCGTGCACCAGGTCGGCAAAGCCCCGCGGCAGCCCGTCGGGCCCGAAGGTCCCCGACGTACGCAGTTTTCCGGAACGGGACGGGTCGCGAGGGTAGGTGAGTTCTCCGGCCGCGGTAAAGCGAAGTTTTGCGCCGCCGCGCAGGTCGATGCGGGTATCGACCCATTTGCTCTGCGCGGGTACGGCGATGGTGTGCGTCCTCGAGTTTGCCGTCTGGGACTGGGCGGCCGCACACATGGTCCCGGGCATTCGGCCCAGTGCCAAGGCCGCGAGCGCCATGAGGATGCTCTTCTTCATTCGGCGTTTCCGTTTCTCGAACAGCCTGATGGAAAGCATACATCGGAAGCTGCAACGCGTGATTGCCTCCCGAACGGGTTCCGAGCCTCTCCGGGCCTTTGAGTTCACAACTTTTTACTTCTTTTCACTGCCGTTTGACACCTGCTTTCATCCGTCGAACTATGTTTAGTGCCGGGCCGGTCCAGAGGACGCCCGGACCGGGAGCCCAGCATGAAAGCCAAACCCCGAACCAGTCCGCGCAACCGCCTGATGCCGATCCTGCAATTGGCGGTCATTCTGCCCGCCGCCACCCTGGTCTTTCTGCACGCCTGGCACCTGCAGGAGATTCAGCGCGGCCACGAGATCGAAGCCGCCATCGAACGCGACTTCCGGGAGGTGCTGGCCATCTCGGAAAAACGCATCAACCACAAAGCCTATGCCCTGGCGGATGATGTTCGCGCCGAGTTGCCTTCGCCGGGAGTGGCGGCATGCCCGGAAACGCTTGATCGAATTCTCGTCTCGCATCCCTATGTCGCCCACCTGATGCTCTACGATCCCGAGCACGGGCTTATCCTGCGCTCCCAGCCGTATCGTTTGGCGAAAGACCCGGGCTTTCGCGACGAGGCCGACTACGTGGCCAGGATGTACGAAGCGTATTTGAAACCGGAATACCAGGACCACGTGAAAAAGCTGGCAAAAATAAAGGATACCGGGATGCCGTACGAATTCGACGATGAATGGCTCCCGCGGGGAGACAGGCACGTGTATGCGACCATGGCCATGTTCCTGAAAACCGACGAGCACACCGGCGTGCGCTCGCTCGCGGGCATCGTGTTCGATGCCGACTACCTGCGCAGCAAATTTTTTCCGCAGGCGCTCGACGAGGTCATGAGCCGCAATGGGGCGGAGGAACAGACCGACAAGAATGCCGTGATCATGGTTCACGGCAAGGGCGACTCGACTCCTCTTGCCTCGGGCAGCGGATGGGATGGCGGCGAGCCGGAAGTCGAGCGCCCGATGGAAAACGTGTTTCCCATGCTGGTCCTGGGCATGAAGTACCGGGGCACGACCGCCGCGGCCATCGCCGAGCGCTGGATGCACGCGAGCTTTCTGACCCTGGGGGGACTCTCGTTCCTGCTGGCCGGGGGAATTTTTCTCACCTACCGCAACGTAAACAAAGAAATGGCCCTGGCGCGCCTGAAGTCCGATTTTGTCTCCAATGTTTCCCACGAGTTGCGCACGCCGCTGGCGCTGATCCGTTTGTACGCCGAGACCCTCGAACTGGGCCGCCTCGCCAGCCCGGAAAAACACCAGGAATACTACGCAATCATTCGCAAGGAGAGCGAGCGGCTCACGTCGCTGATCAATAACATTCTCGACTTCTCGCGCATCGAGGCCGGACGGAAGGAATACGAGTTCCGCGAGACCGACCTGAGCGAACTGGTGCACAACACGCTCGAGTCTTACCGCTATCAGATCGAGCAGCACGGCTTTACCCTGGAAGAGAAAGTCGGCGAGGTCCCCCCGCTCAAGGTGGACCGCGAGGCCATGGCGCGCTCGCTGGTCAATCTGGTGAACAACGCGCTCAAGTACTCTCAGGACCGCAAGTACATCGGGGTCAATCTTTATTGCGACGATGGCTGCGTCAAGCTGGAAGTGATCGATCACGGCATCGGCATCCCCGCGAGCGAGCAGCACAAGATATTTGAGAAGTTTTACCGCGTCGGCGATCCGCTGGTCCACAACACCAAGGGAAGCGGTCTGGGCCTCTCGCTGGTGCAGCACATTGCGCGCGCCCATGGCGGCGACGTCGGGGTGGCGAGTGCGCCCGGCTCCGGCAGCAAGTTCACCATCACCCTGCCGCTCGACCGGGACGGGCAGAGCACGAAAGCAGCTTCGGCGTGAAGCCGTGGAGGAGAGACGCGTGGCATCCGTAAACCCCGCAGTCAAGCCGCAGATCGGAACCATACAGCCGGGAGAACGCGATATGGCAAGAATCCTGATCGTCGAAGACGAGCCCAATATGGTGGCGGGCCTGCGCGACAACTTCGAATTTGAAGGCTATCAGGTGATCACCGCTCCCGATGGCGTGACTGGCCTCGAGCGTGCGCTCACCGAGTCGCCCGACCTTGTGATTCTCGATGTCATGATGCCGCGCATGAGCGGCCTCGAAGTCTGCCGCCAGCTCAAGAGCAAGAGGCCCTCGATGCCGATCATCATGCTGACGGCGCGAGGACAGGAAGTGGACAAAGTTGTGGGCCTCGAACTCGGAGCGGACGACTATGTCACCAAACCCTTTTCCATTCGCGAGCTGCTGGCCCGGATCAAGGCGGTCCTGCGCCGCGCGCACACCGTCCCCAAGGACCAGGAGCGCATCGCCTTCGGCGACGTGGAGGTGAATCTGCGCAGCTGCCAGGTCAGCCGGGCCGGCCAGGCGCTCGAGTTCTCCTCGAAGGAGTTCGAGCTGCTGAAGTATTTCCTTTGCCACGAGGGCGAGACCCTGAGCCGCGACCGCCTGCTCGAGGAGGTTTGGGGGTATGACCGCTTCCCCACCACCCGAACGGTTGACGCGCACATCGTGCGCCTGCGGCAGAAGGTCGAGCCCAAGCCGGATGAACCGCGGTTCATTCTCACCGTGCACGGGACGGGATACAAGTTTGTCAGTTGACCGGCGTCGAGCGACGTCAGGGGGAGAGAGTTGTGGCGAGCGTCACCGAAATTCGCGAGCAGTCTCGGCAGGGCAAGGCACCCGGTTCGCTCGGGGCCGCCGCCCCCCCGTGCGGCCGCCCGTTGCCGGTCCCGGGCCTTGAAGACCGCATTCACCGCATAAGCGGAGTCGAGCGCGAGAACCACGATCTCAGAGGCGCCCTGTACGAGGCCGCCCAGGTGCAGCGAAAGCTTTGCGGCCCGCGGTATTTCCGCACCGCCTCCTACGAATTCGCGAGCGAGATCTTTCCCGTGCGGCATCTCTCGGGCGATTTCATTGCGGTCCTCGAAGTCGAAGACGACCTGGTTTTCGCCATCGGCGACATTGCCGGCAAAGGGCTCGCGGCGGGAATGTGGTTCACGCACGTGGTCGGGATCCTCCGCCGCGCCCTGTCTTCCCACGGCGATCCCGCCTCCGCCCTCACGGCCGCCGATCGCGACCTCTCCCTCTCCGGCCTGGACGCTCCGCTGACGACCGTGTTCCTGGCGCGCCTGTCGCCCGCTAGCGGGGAACTCACCTACTCGAACGCCGGGCACCCTCCCGCACTTCTGGTCCGCGCGGGCGGCGAAGTCGAGCCGTTGATGGCGGGCGGACCCGTTCTGGGCGTCTTGGCCGGCGCCCCGTTTGTGAATGGCCGCACGCGGCTGGCCCCGAAAGACACGCTCGTTGCTTATTCGGATGGAATCGCCGAATGGAGAGATGAGTCGGAAACCGAATTCGGCAGCGAGCGGCTGGCGAGCGCGGTCCGCTCCTTTTCCGCTCTCCATTCCGGCGCCATGCTGTTTTCCATTCTGGCGGCGCTAGAGACCTTCGGGGGAAGCCGGCATCGCGAGGACGATATTGCGCTTGCCGTGCTGCGCCGGCTGGACAGTTCGGGTATGGGTCCGGAAGACGGACCGCCAAGAAACGGAACGGAACGATATGGCGCCTGAAGTCGCTATGCGTCGCATGAATAGCTGGGTAAACGCCATGGGCTGCCTGGTCCCCGCCTGCGCGGGCTCGGCTGCGGTTGACAACGCCCAGCTGATTCGGGCTGCTCAACAGGGCGATGCCGGGGCGTTCGAGCAGCTGGTTCAACAATACGACCGGGCGGTCCTGCGCGTCGCGGTCCATCTTACCGGCTCCACCGAGGATGGGCAGGACATTTACCAGGAAGCCTTCCTGCGCGCCTATCTTAAACTGCCCAGGTTCCGCTTCGAATGCTCGTTCTATACCTGGATCTACCGCATCGTGACCAATCTTTGCCTCGATCATCTGCGCAGGAAACGGCTGCATTACCGCCACTCAACCACCGTGTCCTCTGCCGACGGCCGGGAGCTCGATGTCTCCGACCAGGTGCCCGACGAGCGCGCCATCGCCAGTCCCGAGCGCACGTTCGCCGTCCGCGTTTTGCGGGAGCACATTGCCCGGGCCCTCGACGCTCTTTCGCCCCGCGAGCGCATGGTGTTCGAACTCAAGCATTACCAGGGCATGCCGCTCAAGACGGTTGCCCTAATTCTCAACACCACCGAAGGCACCGCCAAGAACACCCTGTTCCGGGCGACGCACAAACTTCGCGCCCAACTTGCCGGGATCCGGTAGCGAACCCAACCCGACCCGGCGGGCCTGTTCAGAGAACCTCGACTCGGTCCCTTGTCGGCAGGCCGGAGCCGTTTCTCGCCCTCGGTGCGGCCGTCAATCCTTGAGTTGTCTCTTGGGTGTGTGGCGCAGACTGCGGCCCTCGATCAGCCGGAATAGTTCCTCGGCCAGGTTTGTCGCATGGTCTCCGGCCCGTTCGAGGGCCTGTGCCATGAGCAGCACGTCTGCGCGATGTTTGGTTCCCCGGGGAGTTTCGTTCTGCAGATACTTGCGGAAAAGGGTCTTGTAAATCAGGTCAATTTCCCGGTCCGCCCGCAGGACATAGCCGGCCGGGTCGAGGTCGCGCTCCACCAATCCTTTGCGCACGCTGTGCAACAACATCTCGAGCACATCGAGCATTTTAAGGAGCTGCTCGGAATCGGAGGCCGGCAGCTTGCTTTCGAGGCTGTGGGCGCGCTGGACCACGCCCCAGAGCAGGTCGCCGATGCGCTCGAGCTCGGTGCTGAATCGCAGGCAGGCCAGCAACTCCCGCGCCTCGGGTTCGGCCACTTCCGCGATGCGCGCCGGAAGCTGCTCGTCAATCTGCTGCTCGATGCGGTCCAGTTCCTTCTCGCAATCGCGTACCGCCAGGAATGCCATTTGAGCGGAATGGGCCAGGAAATCCCTGGTGTTGAAAGCCGCGTCACTGGCGATCAAACAGGCGCGCAGCGCCAGTTCGGTCAGCTCATGGCCGGCCTGAGGCGAGGAGCGCGACCGCTTGTTCCGGGAAGCGGGCTTGTCCGCGTTGCGGGTGCGGTTCGAGAGTCGCTTCGCCCGGGCGGGTTTCGGAAGGTCGCTAAGCGGCATGCGCTTGCGCCTTTTCTCCCGTGGCGAGAACGAACACAGGCCGATGCAACGTGAGTTCCAGCAGATGGCGTGCGGCCGCGATATGCTCGGCCAGCTGCGTGGATTCCACATAGCCGTCGGCACGGAGAGTAATGACGGGATCGAAGGCCTCGACCGCGATCGCCCTGACTCGGTTGGCCACGGTTGCGTCGCAGGCGCAGGCCAGGCGCAAAATCCCGCCCAGAAACTGGACTACGCGCTGCTTGGACCGCGAAAGGGCAGCGAAGCCTTTCTGGGTTTCGCGCGGCAGGGCGCCCCGGTGATACCGCACCGCCAGCGCGGCGATGTGCAACTCGTCCCTCGTCCATCCCAGCGGAGCTTCCAGCTTATCCAGCAACCGCGCCGACATTTTATGATGACCGCGGTTGGCCTTCGCCCGTCCCACCTCGTGCATCAAGGCCGCCGCGCGCAGAATCCAGCGCTGCGTGTCGCGTTCCGGGCCAAGTCGAATTCCCAGTTCATCCGAAGGCAGGCCGTCAAAGAGCTGCAAAGCCAGGTGGGCCACGCGCCGGGAGTGGTTGAGTTTCGGGTCGAGAAACGACGACCAGATGCGCAGCCGCTCGAGTCCGAGGGCCCGGCACTCAATCTCTTCCGGCAGCCCGGCGCGCCACACCTGCCAGACGGTATTCTTTCCCACCATTTTTTCCCGATAGGCGCGTATGCGGCTGCTCTGTTCCTGGTCCAAATGCTTGCGCCAGCGGTCACGTTCGGAGGCGTCCGGGAAGGCGTGAATCGCGACTGCAGTTTGCCAGAGCACATGGAGATCGTGCAGTTCGCCGAGAATGTCCTGCACTTCTTTCAGGTCTTTTCCCCACTCCTGATCGAGTTGCGGCAGAAAATTCTCGACCGTATAGCGAAAGCGTTTTAAGGCCTTGCGCACGTCGTGGAAGGCGACATGGGTGCGGTTGCGCAAGGCGCGCGCGTGGGAACTGCGGGCCGCGAGCCACCGTTCCAGGGCAAGGTGGGCAAAGACGCGCCCGTTGAGCGGAATGCGCGCCGCCCGGACCGGCAATTTTTCCGCCCAGGTCTTCCACTGCTTGCGGTTGAACTGCCCCAGCGCGGCGGCGGCGCTTTTCTTCGCCTCCCGTTCCCGGTTCAGAAGAAATTGCGCGAGATTCTTGCGCGTGAGCTCCCCTTCGGGCGCGAACTTTTCTACCCACTCCAACATGACTTGGGTGTCGCGCAGCTCGCCCAGGCTGCCGAACACAGACTTAGCCGCGCGCCGCATTTTCTTCCATGCGGGATCGGGATCAAAAAACTGGATGCCCTCGGCCAGCGACCGCGATCGCCGCAGCGCGGTGCGCAGGTCGTGAACCGATTGGACGCTGAAGTTCGTCTCCGCTTCCGAACACAAGCCAAGGACGCGTTCCATCCAGTACGCGAGTCCGACCCGGTTTTCAAGAGTTGATGAGGTTGCCATAGCTTTTCCTGCGAGTGACGAAACCGCCGGCTGCCTGCGCGGTGTCGGGGGCGTGAAATCGCCGAATTTTTTATACTCTCACAATCTTTGCGCAAATGTGCGAGGGTCTGCAAACCAATGATTAGAATTCCACAGCTGCCTGCCGTCCTCGCTCGCACCATTTTCTCACTGGCCGGCACGGGGTGATCCGGACGGATTCCCGCAATTTGCAGAGACCAGAGGCGGCCGCTCAGCTCTCGGTCCCGCTCCCGATGGCGTGGATATCGTTCTCACCGCAGGAACCATGGGCTCGAGTGGATCCTGCCTGGCGCAGGGAGGCAATGTCGCGGTGATGGTCGAACCACCAGGCCCAGGGGAGCAGGATGAGGCAGGCGATCACCCCGGGCCATGCGATTTCCGAGCGGACGTTGGCCGGTGGAGGGCTGTAACGGTCGGCGATGTAGAGGCCGAAGATCAGGGCGACGAAGGCGAGGAACGCCCAGCGGCCGATCGGGTTGCGCGCGCGCGTGGCGCCTGCATACAGGCTGACGCCCGCCGCGAACATCGCGATTTCGACCGCCAGGGTTCCCGGTATGGAGTTCCACAGGCCGAGGCCGTATTTCGCTCCGCCGGGGTAGAGCGGCATGTCCGGGCCGTGCGATATCCAGTCGAGAACCCAATGGCTGACTACGCCGATCCAGATGGCGATAGTGCCGGGCCGGTAACGCGAGACCGCGTGATAGACGCCCGCAAACAGAGTGGCCCAGATGGAGCACATCAGCAGGCTGTGCGACCAGGGGAAATCATACAGGTCGAACGGGTTATACCGGGTGTGGCCGGGATCGATGCGAACATGCTCCCAGCCCAGAAGGAGCAGGACGGGCCAGAGAATGTCGCTCAGCAGAGGTGCGGCGAGAAGCAGGGCAAAGGAGGTGCGGGGCGCGAATCGTTTCGAGGCGAAGCCAACGGCAAAGTGGCCGATGAACATGGGGGCATTGTACAGTCCGCTCCCGGGACCGGAAAAACGTGGGAGAATGCCTTGTCGGCTCCCTGCGCAGGCGGGGCACGAATCTCGCAAACAGGTATCCCGGTGTGGGTCAAGAACCAAGATGTGCTATAGCCAGACTCGAAAGCTTGGGGCACTCTGGCTGGATGGGAAGCGCTAAGCTCCATCTGGTCCTCAATGAACGGCCCTCGGGAGCCGGGGAATTCCGCCGCGCGCTCAAGACCGAAAAATCCCGAGCCTCGGAACAGGTCGCGGCCATCTGCTATCGCGTTCGAAAACTCAAAATCGAATTCTTGTTGGTGCGAACCAGCAAAGGGCGCTGGACCTTTCCGAAAGGCGGGATTGTTCCGGGATTGTCGCGCGGGCAGTCGGCGGCCCTTGAGGCCCACGAGGAAGCTGGAGTTCACGGTCGAATCGAGGAATCTTCCTTCGCCACGTACACTCTCAGAAAGCGGCGGTTCTCGAAATCGGCGGGCACTATCATGACCTATGCCTATCTTTGCAAGGTTGCCCGGGTAGTGCCTCCCGAAGAGCGCAACCGGAACCCTACCTGGTTTTCTCCGGAGCACACGCAGTCACGCCTGATCGAAGATCGTACACGGGAAGATGCCGCCGAATTGACCCGCGTCGTCGAACGAGCCGTAATTCGAATTCATCGCCATCTTCAAGGGAGCAATCGGCGGCGGGATCCATTGCGGAACAATTCCGTTCGAGGCTTCAAACGCGCCGCACAATGACTCGCCTGAGGTCCCTGTCTGCGCGGTCCCGGGAGCAGACGGCCGGCAGGCTCCCGGCACGCAAGATTTTGAGCGCATGGATTCGATCGAGCCGCGGGCAATGCTTCGACGGGCGCGCCAAACCTGAAATCGGACAACCATTTGCCCGGTATCGCCCGGCGCTCTGTTAGAATTTTGCCACCGGCTTCCGGGGTGATGGATGCGCCAAAGACTTCGCTTACTGTCGTCGCTCGCCTTTACCGCAACGGTCCTGTTGGTGCTTCTGAGCGGCCCCTCTGCTGCCGCCCGGACGGCAGGCGAGTTGTCCGGCGCCTATCGCCTTCCCGCAAAGAATGGCTGGACCTTTGTCCATCTCCAAGGCACGCCTCACCAGATCGGATTTCAGAACGGTTACCTGCTGGCGCCGGAAGTCGAGGACATGCTGAAGGTCGTCATGGTCGAAGCCGAGCGCGACTACAACAAGCCCTGGTCGTTCTTCCGCGATGCTGCGCAGAACATGATGTGGCCGCACATTGAACCGGAATACCGCGAAGAGCTTCAGGGGATCGCCGATGGCGCGTCGGCGCATGGCGTGAAGATCGACGTGTGGGATGTCGTCGGCCTCAATGCCGCCACCGAGTGGAGCTATTACAACAAGCATTACGACAAGGAGCACGGCATCCAGACCTCCCGGCTCTCGGTCCCCGAGCATTGCAGCGCTTTTGTGGCGACCGGCAGCTATACCAGGGACCACAAGGTTGTCATCGCTCATAACAACTGGTCCACCTACCTCGAAGGCGAGCGCTGGACGATCATCTTCGACATCGTTCCCTCCAGGGGCTATCGCATGCTGATGGACGGCCTGCCGGGGGTCATTCACAGCGCGGACGATTTCGTCATCAATGCTCGGGGCATGGCCATCACTGAAACCACCATCGGTCACTTCTCCGGGTTCGACCCCGCGGGCATCCCGGAATTCGTACGGGCCCGCAAAGCCGCGCAGTATGCCGCCTCCATCGACGACTTTCTGCGCATCATGAAAGATGGCAACAACGGCGGCTATGCCAACACTTGGCTGCTGGCCGACGCGAACAAGAACGAAATCGGGCGGCTCGAACTGGGGCTGAAGAACGTGACCCTGGCGCGCACCACCGACGGCTATTTCGTGGGGTCGAATTTTCCCATCGACAAGAAGCTCATCCGGGAAGAGACCGACTTCGACCCTAAAGACCTGGGGCAGAGCTCGGTCGCGCGGCACCTCCGCTGGGAGCAGTTGATGAGGGAGAACAAAGGCAACATCGATGTGCCGGCGGCGCAGCGCTTTCTCGCCGATCACTACGACGTGATCGAGAAAAAAGACGACCCGGACGAGCGGACGCTCGACGGCCACGTGGACCTTTCACCCCGAGGTTACAAAGGCTGGGCGGACCCCTATGGCGCCGTGGGCGCGGTGCAGAACAAGGCCGCCGACCAAAGCATGATCGCAAAGATGACGTTCACGGCCGCCGCGGGCCACGCGTGCGGCAAGGATTTCAAAGCCGCCGAACACTTGAGCGCTCATCCAGAGTTTGACTGGCAAAAGTCTCTCCAGCGGGACATGGACGCCTATCCCTGGACCACGTTCAGCGCCGCGCAGTAGTTGCCCGGAACGGCGCGTACAGGACGCGGGCCCGGGGCAGAATGTTTTCGAGGTGAACCGGGCGCCGGGCGCCGCGTCGGCCAGGAATTGCATGGCAGTTTCTTGCATGCATTCGAACGAAAGAGCCTAGCGCACGGCAACGGAAATCAGGTCCGGACGCGCCCGGAAACGCCAGGCGTCCTGTTGGACAATCAAAATAAAACGTTATAGAAAGAAGCGAACGAAAATAGCCCTCCTGCGCGGCTGTAGTGCAGTGGTCTCGAGCCAAATGTGTTGAACGAAGAAAGACGACGGGCCATTCTGAATCTCCTGAATCGTGAGGGGCGGGTTCTGGTTGTCGAGCTGGCGCGGCAATTCGAAACCTCGCAAGTTACGATCCGCAAAGACCTGGAGATACTGGACGCGCATGGACTCGTGCACCGCACCCATGGAGGCGCGCTCCCCGCCGGCGATGGCGCGCTTGCCGACCCCACGCTGCGCGAGAAGGAAAAACTTCACCGCCGGGAAAAACTTCGCATTGCCGAAGCCGCCGCCGGAATGGTGCAGGAAGGCCAGGTCGTGATCCTTGATTCCGGCACCACTACATCGGCGATCGCCCGCGCGCTCCGCAATTTCCATAATCTCACCATCATCACCAACGCCGTGAACATTGCCACTGAACTTGCCGGGGCAAGGGTCGAGGTGATCCTGACGGGGGGCGCGCTGCGCAGAAACTCGTTCTCGCTCGTTGGGCCCATCGCCGAAGACATGCTTAGCCGGCTGAGCGCGGACGTTCTGTTCCTGGGCGTCGACGGCTTTGACGTCCACTATGGCTTGAGTACGCCAAATCTGCTCGAAGCCAAAGTGAACCGGGTGATGGTTGAGATATCGCGAAAGGTCGTGGCCGTCTGCGATGCCAGCAAGTTTGGCCGGCGCAGCTTGTCGCAGATTCTGCCATCCTCCGGGCTGCACCAGGTGATCACCGACCGCGCAGCCCCCAAGTCAGACATAAAGGCGCTTAAGAAAGCGGGAATCGAAGTGACCCTGGTCTAGCCATCCTGGTCTCGCCGCCGTGGTTTTGCCCGCAGCCTTCCCGATTGGGTTCGACCGGAGCTCCCTGAGGGCGCCTTCGTCTGAAGGGGTCTAGCCGCATCCGGCCGACTTAATGTACGCGTCCACGGCGACGTGACATTTTCGCGCCAGGCGCACCCGAAACCAAAAATTCCCGAAACGGGTAGGTTGGCGAACCGCCCTTCCACTCAATTCCCCCGTTGGGATCGGAAACTTGAGCGCAAACGCCTCGTCTCGACGGATCAGGACACTCCTGAAGGGGTAGATCCATTACGTCACTAGGGGCAATCTGAAGGAATGGCAAAGGGGAGTACATAGCGGCAGGCAGTCCGGTTGCGAGAATCGCACTCATCATGAGCGCTATAGTGCGCGCGATTGCCATGCCATCCAGATGGATCTTCAGCGCGAGCGAGTACGTCTCAATCATCGGCACATTGAGGTTGATATTGGAATAGCGAGCAACGGTGCGGCAACAACACGGCTGATTCGTTCACTGTTGTTTGGCCTGACCCTCTTGATCCCGCTGTGTTTGCGCTGGCCACGGTGCTTTTGGCTCGCTGTTGCATCGGTCGCTTGCTGCTCCCGGCGTGGCATGCAGCACAGCTTGATCCGATGGAGGCGCTGCGGACGGCGTAGGTTACTCTCCCGAACAGGATGCTCGGCAGAGCCGGCTACACCCATGCCGTACGGCGGGCGTTCGCTTCGCGCAGGATTTGCCACCCAGGCGGCGATCAAAGGGGGACCACGGTAGAAATCATCGCCATCTATGAGGCTACATTCGAGAAGGGCAAATGTTTCGGCGCCTAAGCCTAAGGGGCAGGGTTCAGCACTTCTTCAGCAGTCATTGAGTGACATCTGATAGCGTCGGACTGCGACGCTAGCGAGCTGCCAGCCATACTTCATGAATCGCCGAAATGACGACGTTTGGATGTTCGGTTGGCATTTCGTGGCTACTGTCGACAACGATCTGCTTACCACGGGTCGAGAGACGAGCCAACTCCGGCTGTAACTGGTGGACCCAGAGATCCTCCTCCGCCTGTGCGTCCTTGCTTCTCTCAGCTTCCCCCTGATTGCGGCTACCGCGCCTCGGTCAGGCGCTTCTTTTGCGAGGGCACGAAAACCGTATCGATCTTGCCGGTGACGCCGATGGAGAGGGTCTTTTCAAACGGAATCCCGTCGAGGCCCTCGGCGCGCAGTCGCGCCGTAAACTCGCCGGCGCGGCTGTAGGCATGATGGACATCCGGCCCCTCGCTTCCGGTGCCGTCGCCGTACTCCCAGTGGTATTGAAGGACCGGCACCCCGGCGGGATCCGCCTCCGCCCGGAAGTGCACCGCCTCGCCGGCTTCGCCCTTCCGGGGAGCCTCGACTGCGACGACCGGGGCCGCCGGTTGAACCGAGGTATCGAGGATCTTGAGTACTTTCACGGAACGTGGAGTCAGTTGAAAGGTAACCTGGTCGACGTTTTCCCGTGCGGGTTCGGAGCCAAACACATCGAGGACCTGATTGTGTCCGCGCACCTCGAGCCCCAGGTCGCGCGCTAAGTCCAGATTGTGGTTGGTGGGCTTTTCCGTCCAGTTGAAAACCGTGAGGACTGCCTGCCGCCTCGACTCCTTCAATAAGAAGATGCTGGGCATGGCGTCTTCCGGCCTGTAGCTCATCAGGTCGAGCGGAACCGAGGAGTGGCCGAGCCGCGACATGCTGAACAGGTCCGGGTTCTTCACCAGGGCCAATCGGTCCGCGTCTCTCCCCAAACTGGGCAGATCATCGCCGATCTCGTACATGCCGCCGGCGATCGCCGCCAGGGCGATCGAAACCTTGGCTTCATCGAGAGTGAGCGGACGCTTGCCCCCGTGCCATTCCTGCTCGTCCACCGTCTGCCGGGACACGGTGAAAGCATCCGGATCGGCCACGTAGAAGTTGCGGTTCATGTAATAGCGCGCGGCAATTCCCGGGGCCGCTTCGCGGCTGGCTTCGAAGGTGTGGCCGGTGTCGACGGAGATCCGGCCGGTGTCGACGAGGCCCACAGGATTGAGCATCGGGCTTCCATCTTTGTCGAGCAGAACTTCTTCGCCCACCGCGTCGCGAATAATCTGGAGCCCGATGCGCTGCGCCTCGAGCGCCGTCGTATGCGGCTTGTAGTAGAAGCCTTCGATGGCGCTGTCGTCCATGAAGTCCAGCTTGATATAACGAATGCCCCAGTCCTCGGTCAGCGTCCTATAGGTCTTGCGCAGATAGTCCTGTGCGCCGGGATGGGTGCAGTCGAGAATATAAAGAGGATCGCGGCGCGCCTTTCCCCCGATGACCCAGCCGGCGTGGATCGGCTGCCCGGCTGCGTTGTGCACCAGCCAGTCTTTGTGATTTTCGTAAATCCAGGAGCGGTCAGATACTTCAAACGGCGCCGTCCAGATTCCCGGCGTCAGCCCCAGGGCCCGGACCCTGCTTTCAAGAGCCAGCATCCCCCCGGGAAATAACCCGGCATCGGGCGTCGTATACTCGCCCCGCGCATACTGATAGCCCTCGTCAATATGAAAGAAGTTGTAACCCAGGTCTTTCAGGTTTTGCGCCAGCCAGGTTGCGTTGGTCAGGGCCGTATCTTGACTGAGTCCGAAGTAGTAGGCGGTCCAGCTCCACCAGCCGGCAAAGCTCGGCGTGCTCAGGCGGGCATGATGCAGCGTGCGAATCAGCCGGCCGTAGTTCTCGAGCTGGGGGTGATAATCGCCGCCCGTCGAGATGAGCAATCGCTCGGACGGGATCGCGGCGCCCGGCGCAAGCGGCACGCTCAATTCAATCTGGTCTTCGGGGGAGGCGTGTTCGAGCGAATTTTCCCTTTCAAGCTCCGTGGTTCCCGCCGAATCGACCTCATACGAGCGGATGTGGTCCGGATTGACGTGCAGGCGCAGGATGGTGAGGAATTTGTCCGAGCTCAGCGCGCCCAAAAACAGGTTCCGCTTGGACTCGCGGTTGTAAATCAGTTGGCTCCCCACCCCGCGATGCATGCCCTCGTTCGCGTCGCGAAGATCATGGATCACGATCCCCGGCCGGTCTTCGCTGAAGCTGTCCGACAGCACCCGGTCGGAAGCCTCAGGCCCGCCCAGGTCCACGGCGTCGGCGCCGGCGGCCTCCACGCTGCGGAGGGCCTGGACGGCGACCGGCCGCGATCCGGTGTTTTTCACGCTGACGCTGACCACGGCGAAATCGGGATTGCCGTGGAGTTCGAGGGACGTAACCAGATCGGGCTGGCCGGCGAGGCCGGTATGCACAATCGTGAATCCGGTTCCCGGGCCGAGATCGCCGCTCAGCGGGCCGCGGGAGACCGAGTGCTTGGGATAGTCGCCCGACTTCAGCCAGCGATGGTCCACCTCCGCCCCCACCCCGGCACGCAAAATCGGTTTTCCCGAAGCTGGATCGAAAACCGTGTAACTTCCGTCGCCATTCACCGCAAGGCCGATGGTTTTCTCCTGGATGGTTTCGCCGGATTGGCCGGTCGCGAGGGCGCGCCCGAAACCTGCGGCGGACGCGAGCAGGGAAAAAACTGCCAGCCAGCAAACCTTTCGATTCGGTTCCATTGATCGTCCTTTCGCGCCTGCCGGTCCGCCGGACGTCCGGCCGGCCTCGATTCGGGCCCGGCCATTCTGCGCCTGAGAAGTTTTGCCTGACAACCGTTTAATATCGTAACTAAAAGTAAGTATTCGTAATATATCGCGAAGCGTGCGGCCCCGGCAGAAAAATTTGACTTAGGCGGCCGGCACAGCGACAACTACATCACCCTCTTCCCCCACGAGACTCCCACGATCGATGCCGCCTTTGCGAGCTCTCTTGGGGCAATCGAGCGGGCAATCGAGGTCCGCGACTGAGGGTTGAAGGCTACAACCTTTCCCGGCAGCTCGCGGACGTCGAGCCGGGGCCGGCGCCTTAAGTCGAGAAGCCAGGACTGACTCCCGCGCTGAATCCCACCCCAGCTTTTCCTCATCTACCAGGCATGCTGGAACAGTTTCTTGGAACCGACATTACCCAAAGCGCGCCCGTTCTCGATCGGGCGACCGATGGGGATGACGCGCTGCTTGACGCCTATTCCCGCGCCGTGGTTTCTGCAGCCGAAAGGGTCAGCCCGTCGGTAGCCAAGATTGAAATTAGGCAATCGGCCCGCGGGCCGGGCGGCGAGTCTCGCGAACGCCGGGGCGGCGGCTCGGGTTTCGTTTTCACTCCCGATGGCCTGGTGCTTACCAACAGCCACGTCGTTCACGATGCCACGAGAATCGAGCTGTCGTTGCCGGACGGGCGCCTGTTTCCGGCGCACCTTATCGGCGATGACCCGGCAACCGACCTGGCGGTGGTCCGCGTTGACGGCCCGAACCTTCCCGCCGCGCCGCTTGGCGATTCGCAGAAGCTCCGCGTCGGCCAGCTGGCCATCGCCATCGGCAACCCCTATGGATTTCAGTACACCGTCACCGCCGGCGTCGTCAGCGCCCTGGGCCGCTCGCTTCGGTCGTATTCCGGACGCCTGATCGAAGACGTCATTCAAACCGACGCTTCGCTCAATCCCGGCAATTCCGGCGGGCCGCTGGTTTCCTCAAGCGGCGAGGTCATCGGGGTAAATACCGCCACAATCATGGGGGCGCAGGGTCTTTGCTTTGCCATTGGTATCAACACCGCGAAGTTCGTCGCCAGCCGCCTGCTCACGCAGGGCCGGATTCGCCGCGCCTATATCGGCATCGAAGCGCAAACCGTTCCTCTCCATCGCCGTATTGTCCGCTTTTATGATCTCGCGAGGGAAAGTGGAGTGATGGTTGTCGGCGTCGAAGCTTCCAGCCCCGCCGAGCGAGCCGGAGTGCGCGAAGGCGACGTGATCGTCGCTTTTAATGGACAGCCCACCGCGGGTGTGGATGATCTGCACCGTCTGCTGACGGATACACAGGTGGGAGTGAAAACCTGGGTAACGATGGTCCGCCGAACCGAACGTCTGGAACTCGCGATCGTTCCCCAGGAGGGCCGCTCAGCCCGATAGAGACCCTTTCAGGTCTGGTCTCAGACCTCTCCCAAAGCGCCGGTGTGATCAGCGACGAAGGGACGCCCGGGGTTGGGGACCAGAAACGTGCAATGCCACGGTGCTCCCCGGCACTCAAACGCAACTCTCCGCATGCGATAGTTCCTCGCATCCCTTCGAGCGCCGAACCTTCAGTGCCTCCCGTCACACCGACAGCGTTTGTAGCTGATTGCAACTCCCTCTTCGCTATGTTAGCTTCTGAAACAGAAGGAATTACCTTGCAGGCAAAAACCCCTGCTGGCCTGGATCCGAAAGAAGCCGAAATATACCGGCGGCTCGATCCGGCGCGGCTTCCGAAGCACATTGCCATCATCATGGACGGCAACGGCCGGTGGGCTCGCAAGCGCCACCTGCCGCGCGTAGCCGGACATCGCGCCGGAGTCACCTCCGTTCGCTACGTGGTCGAGTGCGCTTCGCGCATCGGCATTCCTTCGCTCACGTTGTACGCTTTTTCCGAGGAAAACTGGAAGCGCCGTCCGAAGGCGGAAGTCGATTTCCTGATGAAGCTTCTCTCGCGGTACCTGAAGCAAGAGGTGCCCACGCTTCACAAAAACAACGTCCGCCTCGAATACATCGGCCGCCTGCACGAGCTTCCGAGCTTCGTTCAGGAAAAAATGGAGTGGGCGCGCGAAGAAACTGCACGCAACCGGGGCATGCTGCTCACCCTGGCCCTCAACTACAGCGCCCGGTCCGAACTCGTGGATGCCTTCAAGTCTTTGCTCGACGGAGCGGCGAATAACGGCGGCATCGAGCACCTCAAGATCAACGAGGAAGCAGTCTCCCGGCATCTCTATACCAGCCATTTGCCCGATCCCGATCTTGTTATCCGCACCAGCGGCGAGATGCGCCTGAGCAATTTCCTGCTCTGGCAACTCGCCTACGCCGAAATTTATGTGACCCCGACGCTCTGGCCCGAGTTTCGCGGCACGCACCTGCTCGAAGGCATCGCCGAATATCAAAAGCGCGATCGCCGCTACGGCGGACTGAACGACTCCTCCTCTGTCCGGGCTCTGCGGAGTTAGCCCGCTTGGAACTCGTCAAGCGCGTCCTCACGGCAATCATTCTCATCCCCGTCGTACTTCTGCTGGTACTGCGTGCGCCCGTCGAGGTCTTCGTATTGGTGAGCGCGGTGATCGCCCTGCTCGCGATTCGCGAGTTGCTAAAACTTGCCGAAGCCTACGGAGTCCGGCCGCTTCGCACGCCGACCTATCTCTTGACCGGCGGATTTTTTCTGCTGGTTGGATTCACCCCCGGCGCCACCCCTTTGCTGTCGACTTCCGCGTTCGCTCTGGTTGCGCTTTCTTCCGCCGTGCTCGCGCCCTTCCTCTTTCTCGCGGCCACCATGCGGCGCGCCGATCTTTCCTCGGGGTTTCTCGCCGCCGCAGTTTCTTCCTTCGCCTTCGCTTACATTGCACTTCCCATGGCCTCGCTTGCGCAAACCCGGGAGCAATGGCGAGGGGGCTTTTTTATTCTTTACTTGTTGCTTCTCGTGTGGGCGGGGGACATCTTCGCCTATTTCGTCGGCAAATCGCTCGGCACTCGCCGCATGTCGCCGCGCGTCAGCCCCAAAAAGACCTGGGAGGGCGCCATGGCCTCGGTGACCGCGAGCGTGGCCACGGGCATGCTGATCTTCCACTACGCCGTGCCGATTTCGACCGCTCTGCTCGATGCGCACCTGATCGAGCGCCGCGATAGCGGTGTGTTCAGCCAGCCCGGCTCCCTGCTTCCGATCGTGGTCCTCTCCATCGTGCTGAATGTCGCGGCCCAGTTCGGAGACCTTGTGGAATCGCTGATCAAGCGCGGCGCAGGGGCCAAAGATTCCGGCGCAATTCTTCCCGGCCACGGCGGCATGCTCGACCGCATCGATGCATTGTTGTTTGCCGCGCCCGTGCTGTGGATGTATCTGTCCTGGCACGTGCTCGTCGAGTAGCGGGAGCTACCGGACCGGTTTCGCGCTGCATCGTCTCGCGTACTGCATCCTGGAGAACGCGCAAGCGGGTCGGCGGGCGTCTGTGCCGCCACAGCACCTGTGCGAGCTCCGCGGCTTGGGACGCACGGCGGCCCGGGAAGTCCGACGTGGCGAACCGGCGCTTCAATTCTCCGCCGGTTGCGAAGCGTTTACGCGCAGCAACATGCCGGTGCCGCCGCGCAATTGGATGTTCCCCTGGCGCGAAGTGAGCACAATCTCGCCCGCGGGATGGCTGCGTCCCGCGTGCGTAATCTCGAGATCGGGGAATCCGTAAACTCCGCAGGCATCGGAGGAGAAGACCCAAAAGGCCTCCAGGCGGTCGTTGCCCTCGATCTCGCCCCGGCACGCGGTTCCCGGCGCGGAAGAGGCACGCGCGAGAACGCCATTCGCTGCAGGCACGCCCACCGGGCGCAATCCTCTTGCAACCGGTCCGCCGCCGCGATACACGACCTCGCCGCCGATCTGATGCGTTGTCCACGACCCTTGGGAAGTCCCGCGGTCAGGGCCGCTCAACGGGGCTTGCGCGTCCGATACTTCCATCATGGAGGCAAGGGCCCTCAGGTCCACCGAGACGGGAATGCGGTGCTGCGAAATTGCTACCGCGTCGAAGCGGAGTGTCAGTTGTGCCCCGGACCCGTTCGTTGCCGCTTTGGCGCTTACGACGTGACCGAGAACTCTCCTTCCGGCGCGGATGCCGGTACCGGGGACATCCTGCATGACCCGGGCGGTGAAGGCGCGGCCGGGCCGGCTGCGGGAGCCCAGAGTCGAATTCAGCTGGACGGGAAGAATGGTCCCCTTCAGAAGTGCCTGCTGCGCAGGCAACGCTGTCGAGAACAGAACCAACGAAAACAGCCAGCCGGCCCGCAGGCCCGTACCTTTCGCGGATGAAGGTGACATTTTGCGACCTCCGATGGATAAAGCATCCTGAATATTCCTGAATATAAGGATGGCTGCGCCCGCGATTTTAGTTTTCCCGCGAAAATCCCGTCCCGCTCTGGATGGCCCCCGAACCTGGCTCCGGGCGCTTGACGTTGAATACAGGAAATTCGACGCGGAAGTAAACCTTGCTGCGGGCAAACTCTCGTCGAGAGTGCCCGCGGGGCCCGCCTTCTAAGGCCAACTGGCGCCGGCTGCGGGATCCATGCCGCCCGATTCCAAATAGGCTAATCTCCTCAATGACTTAGCGCCGCCCGGTGCGAGTTTCACCCGTTCAGTGACGATTTTTGCCCGCTCGTTGTCAAATCGGTGTAAACACCCATGCGGCTCAATAGGATAGGGGCACGGGGATCTGGGTTTCAGGACATTCAGCTCCAGGCTTCAGTCTGCAGCTAGAGCTGTAGCTAATTGCTGTAGCCAATGAGGAGTCGGGAAAGGCCGACACCTTGGATGCCAGCGCCTGACGCCCGATTTCCGATCCCAAACAGGGGAAGGGGTATAGCTTCATGCACAAACCGGTTAAGTATGTTGAGAAGGCAGTCACGTACGGCGCTAAGGGCGCGTGGTTTGTATTCGAACGCTTGAACCGCATCCGCCCCAACCCGTCGCCGACCCCCAGGTGGTCGGACAAACCGCTGCTCAAGTCCTACGAGAAGTCGAAACCTCCGCTCGGCTGGCCGCGCAGCACCGACTCGCTGTGTCCGAAGTGCGTGCCGGAAATCCGCCAGAGAATTCTCGATGGCCAACTGCCTTACGAAGTCCTGCTCAATGAAAAAGTCGGCGAGATCAAGGCCGCCATCTGCGAAATCGACGGCAAGGTCCTGATGGTCAAGGAGTGCCCGATCCACGGACGCTTTGAAGACGTGATGTCGATCGACACCGAGTTTTCCAAGCACCTCGAGGAAGTCTTCCCCGGTCGCGACATCCGTGCGCACAACGACGAGAAGCTGCACCGGCATGGCTCCTCGACCGTGAAGTACGGCCGCGGCTCGGTGCTGACCATTGACCTCACCAACCGCTGCAACATGATGTGCGATCCCTGCTTCATGGACGCGAACCAGGTCGGCTTCGTGCATGAACTGACCTGGGAAGAAATCAAGCAAATGCTCGACAATGCGATCACCATCAAGCCGCGGCGGCAGATGAGCGTGCAGTTCTCCGGCGGCGAGCCCACGCTGTCCCCGTATTTCCTGGACGCCGTGCGCTATGCGCGCAAGGTGGGATACAACTCGGTGCAGGCCGCGACCAACGGAATTGAGTTCGCCAAGAGTCTTGAGTTTGCGCAGCAGGCGGCCGAAGCCGGTCTGCGCTATGCATATCTGCAGTTTGATGGAATCGGCAACGCGGCGAACGCGCACCGGAAAGTTGGCAACCTCTTCGATGTGAAGCTGAAGGCGATCGACAACCTGCATCGCGCGGGCGTCGAAATCGTCCCGGTCGTGACCATTGTGAACGGCATCAACAATGAGCAGGTCGGGCGCATCATTCAGTTCGCGCTGGACAATCCCAAGAAGATCGGCTTCCTGTCGTTCCAGCCGGTCAGCTTCACCGGGCGCGACGAGGCGATCACCGACGAGCGCCGCCACGCGCAGCGCTACACGCTTTCCCACCTTGCGCAGGACGTGAAGAAGCAAACCGGCCTCGGCGAGCCCGCCCGCGACTGGTTCCCCATCAGCTTCATGTCGACCTTCAGCGACTGGGCCGACCTGATGCACTCCAACGACAATAACAACAACTGGGGCCAGCTCAGTTGCGGTTGTCACCCGAATTGCGGGACGGGGATGGCCGTCATGATCGACAAGGAGACCAAGGAGGCGGTGCCGGTCACCGCGTTCCTCGCTGGCGACCAGCTGGCAAAGGACATCGCGAAAATTAACGATGCCGCCCGCGGAAAGTTCCTGAGCGGACTGGGCATGATGATGGTCCTCGCCAAGAACTATGATCCGTTCATGACGCCGAGGCACTTCCGGTTGTGGGACCTGTGGAAGAAGTTCGACAAGAACTACAACGTGACGGGCCGGAACTACGGGAAGGTGGGGTCCGACCGCACCATGGAAGACGTCATGAAGCGGCGCACCGACCGCTGGAACTTCCTGTTCATCGCAGGCATGTGGTTCCAGGACCTGTTCAACTACGACTTCCGGCGAACCGAGCAGTGCATTATTCCCTATGCGACGCAGGAAGGAGAAATCTCCTTTTGCGCATACAACACGGGCGTGGGCTGGCGGAACATTATCGAGAAGATGCACATGACAGCCACGCTCTCGAAGTGGTACGAGGAGCACGGGCGGCATGAGATTTTTGCCGGCGGCAAGAACGTGGGCCTCGAGTCGAAGGAGCACTCGCTCTATCTGCGCCAGGGCATTGTCACCGAGGAGGAGCAGCGGGACCTCGACAAGTTGGGAATCGCCAAGAACGCGCGCGAAGAAAGGATTCGTGCGCGGGATGCGAAGCTGAAATCCGGCGAGCCGCGCGGGCCGAAGAAAAACGACGACGCCTACAACGCCCGCATGGCGGCGCTCTATCGCGAGGTGATCCTGAAAGAGAAGCCGGCGCAGTCAGAAAACGGATTCATTCCGCTCGGAGCCCTGGTGAAAGACAACGACCAGGGTTCTTCTCATGCGGAAGCGAAACCGGAGGTGGCCGAGCCGGTGGCTGGAGATTAGTCTTCGGCCCCCCGGTTGCGAGTGGGTCGTTTTCGAGCGAAGAACGGGAAGGCCGCCCAAGGGCGGCCTTTTGCTGCCCACAATTCATGCGCCACTCAGTCGCGGCCGGCCCGTCTTCTGTTCTCTGAAGCAGGAAAGGCGCACCGGGCCGCTTCCCTGAATCCACCTCGAATTCAGCGGTGCGATTACAGGCAGACGTTCATCGTTGCCCGTTTTTGTGTCCCGATGGATGCCTACATCAGGCTGGAAAAGGCGGGCCTCGAGCAGTCTTTGTACCCGCTGATTCGCCTGTGCGGACGGGAGAAGGGTTGACCCGCTGCGTCGAGCGCGCGGTTCGAGGCGGCAGCGCCCGGCGCCGCGCTTGGCTTATCCACGGGAAACTTTCACGCCGGGCGGAACCCCCGGAGTCCCTGCTTCACCGGGAGGTGAACTCCTGCGGAGGATGGGGAGATTTGAGAGAATAGAAGTTTATCCCTATGGCGGACTTCTTGCTGGAGATTGGCACCGAAGAGATTCCGGCGCGCATGATTGCGGGCGCCCGGGAGGAGCTGCGGCGAAGGGTCGGGGACCTGCTGGCGCGGGAGCGGCTGAGTGCCTCGGGTGAAATTGAGAGCCTGGATACGCCGCGGCGGCTGGCGGTCCTGGCACATGGAATCCCCAGCGCGCAGCCCGACTCAACCGAACAGATCAACGGGCCGGCGGTCGGTGTGGCCTTCAAAGATGGAAAGCCCCAACCTGCGGCGCATGCCTTTGCCAAGAAGTGGGGACTGGGGGTGGGCGAACTCGAGCGGGTGACCACCGCCAAGGGCGAGTATCTTTCAGCGAAAATCGCCAAAAAGGGGCGGAGCGCCTCCGAGATTCTCTCCCAGCTCCTGCCGCGGGAAATCGCCTCGATTTACTGGCCGAAGAACATGTACTGGCGCAAACCGGCGGAGCGATTCGTGCGTCCGGTGCGGTGGGTCGTGGCCATGATCGACGATCAGATTGTGCCTCTCGAATTCAACGGAGTGCGTGCGGAAAACAAGTCCCGCGGGCACAGAATTCTTTCCTCGGGGGACGTCGTCATTCCCCAGGCCGGATCCGCCTATGTGGAGGCGCTGCGGGCGGCGTACGTGCTCGGCCGGGGTGAGCGCGAGGCCCGGATTCGCCAGGCGCTCGACAGCGCGGCGCGCTCGATTCCCGGTGCGCGCTGGCGCGAGGACAAAGCCCTGCTCGATGGCGTGGTCAATCTGACGGAATGGCCGTCGGTGATTGTGGGAAGCTTCGATCGCGAGTACCTCGCGTTGCCGGAAGAAGTGCTGGTCACGGTGATGCGCGATCATCAAAAATATTTTGCCGTCGAGGATGCCAGGGGGAAACTGCTGCCGAATTTTCTGGCGGTGCTGAATACCGATGGCGATCCCCAGGGAGTGATTCGGCATGGCAATGAACGCGTGCTGCGGGCGCGCTTCAACGATGCCCGATTTTTCTGGGAGACCGACCAGAAACATCCGCTGCGCGAGCGCCTGCCGTGGCTGAAAAACGTAACCTTCCAGAAGGACCTCGGCAGCTACTACGACAAGACCCGGCGGGTGCAGCGGCTGTGCAGCTGGATTTCCGAGACCGTGCGGCAGGGCGGCATCGAGGTGCGGCCGGGCGTGGTGCATAAAGCCGCATGCCTGGCAAAGACGGATTTAACGACCGAGCTGGTGAAAGAATTCACCGAATTGCAGGGCATCGTGGGCGGGTTGTACGCGCGCGTGCAGGCGCTCGATCGCGGAATGCCCGAGCAGACGCGGCAGGCGGTTTCCGAGAGCATTTACCAGCAGTACAAGCCCGAGTCGGCCGAGGACTCGGTGCCCGAAAAGGTGGAAGGCGCGGTGCTGTCGATCGCCGACAAGGCGGACACCATTGCCGGCATGTTCGCCCTGGGGCTCGAGCCCACCGGGTCCAAGGACCCGTTTGCCTTGCGGCGGCAGGCGAACGGAATTGTGCGGACGGTTGCCGAGCACAAGTTGCCGGTTCGTCTCGGACAATTGTTCGAGCTGGCGCGTGAGACCTATCGGGGGAGCGACGCGGAAAAGAAGTTTATCGGGAGCGCGGATTACCAGGAGGCGATCCGCGCGTTTTTCCGCGAGCGTCTGGAGTTCTACTTGCGCGACCAGCTTGGCTATAAGTACGACGTGGTGAACGCCGTGCTCGCTGCCGGCACAGAGGATGTGGGCGACGCGGTGGCCAGGGCGGAAGCGGTTGCCCGAGTTCGGGACTCGGCGGACTTTGAATCGATTTCGATCGCCTTCAAGCGGATCAAGAACATTCTGCGGCAGGCCAAGGAGGGGGGCAAGCGCGTGGCGTCGGCCGTCGATGCCCGCGCCTTTCGCGAAGAGGCGGAACAAGGGCTGGGCAGATTGATACCGGAGGTCGCGCAGAAGGTGGACGGCCTGAAACGAGCCCGCGACTATTCCGGCGCGCTTGGGGAAATTTCCCGGATCCGCCCCGCAGTGGACGCATTTTTCGATAAAGTAATGGTAATGGTCGAGGACGAAGAACTTCGGGCCAATCGGCTGGCGCTGCTCGAGACCTTGTTGCGAGAGTTTTCTACGACCGCCGATTTTTCCGAGATTGTGGCCGACGGCAAGGCCTGAGCCCTCGATGTCATTCTCCGTGGCTTTCACTCTGAGGAAATCGGCGGCGGGAACGGGAAGAGGAGATCCCTCTCACGCCTGAAGGCGTTCGCCATGGCCAGAACGCCCCAGAGAGAAGTTCACGGAACAACTGGAGTACAACCCTGCCACAGAAAAGGACACGCACTCATATGGCGACAACTACGCTTTCAGAATCGGACGTCCGGGAGAATCCAACCAGCGCCGCGAAGGAGACGAAATACGTCTACTCATTCGGCGGCGGTAAAGCCGACGGCAACGGCACGATGAAAGAGGGACTCGGGGGCAAAGGCGCGGGCTTGGCCGAGATGACCAACGCCGGATTGCCCGTCCCGCCGGGATTTACCATTCAAACCGAAGCCTGCCGCGAGTATATGCGGCAAGGCGGAGTGTCCGAGGAAGTCGGCCGCCAGATGGAGGCTGCGCTCGCGCGGCTCGAAGACTTGCAGGGACAGAGGCTCGGCGCGGGTGACCATCCCCTGCTGGTGAGCGTGCGCTCGGGCGCGAAATTTTCGATGCCCGGCATGATGGACACGATCCTGAACCTCGGGCTCAACGATCACAGTGTGGAATCGCTGGCCAAGCGGACGAACAACCCGCGGTTTGCCTACGACTCCTATCGCCGCCTGATTCAGATGTTCGGCAACGTCGTGCTCGACATCGACAAGCGCGCCTTCGATGAGGTCTTTGAGGCCAAGAAGAAGCAGAAAAAAGCCAAGCTGGACACCGACCTCGATGCCAAGGCGCTCAAAGAAGTCATTGCCGAATATAAGAAGGTCGTCAAAAAGCATGCCCGGCGCGACTTTCCCCAAGACCCGCACGAGCAGCTGGTCATGGCCCGCGACGCGGTGTTCCGGTCGTGGCTGAACGAGCGCGCCAAGCACTATCGTCGCATCAACAACATTTCCGATGATCTCGGCACGGCCGTGAACGTCCAAGCCATGGTTTTCGGCAATCTCGGCGAGTCGAGCGGCACGGGCGTAGGCTTCACGCGGAATCCGGCAAACGGCAAGAAAGAGTTCTACGGCGAATTTCTGATGAACGCGCAGGGCGAGGACGTAGTCGCCGGAATCCGCACGCCGGTCCCCATTGCGGAGCTCGAGAAAGTCATGCCGGACGTCTACCGGCAGCTGCATGAGATCACGACACGGCTGGAAACCCACTATCGCGACATGCAGGACTTCGAGTTCACCATCCAGGACGGCAAGCTCTACATGCTGCAGACGCGCAACGGCAAGCGCACCGGAATTGCGGCGGTGCGGGTGGCGCTGCAGATGGTGGACGAGAAGCTCATCACCCGGGACGAAGCCATCTTCCGCGTGGAACCGAACCAGCTCTACGATTTCCTGGTTCCCCGGCTGGATGAGAAGAACGCGAAGGTCGAGGTGCTGGCCACCGGCCTGCCGGCTTCGCCCGGCGCGGCCGTGGGGCAGATTGTTTTTACAGCCGACGACGCCGTCGAGAAAGCCGGACACGGCGACAAGAAGAATTCTGTCATCCTGGTGCGCGCCGAAACCACGCCGGAAGACATTCACGGCATGGAGGTCGCCTCCGGCATTCTCACCTCGCGGGGCGGCATGACCAGCCACGCGGCGGTAGTGACGCGCGGGATGGGCAAGTGCTGCGTGGCCGGCGCCGGCGACATCCGGGTGGACGAGAAGAAGCGCGAGATGCACGTAAAAGGACAGACCTTCCAGGAGGGCGATTGGATTTCGCTCGACGGCACCACCGGCCGCGTCATCAAAGGCAGGCTGAACGCGATTCCGCCGAAGGCCGACGACCCCGACCTGTTGGAGTTCATGAGCTGGGCCGAGCCCTTCCGCACCTTGAAGGTGCGCGCCAACGCCGACATTCCGCGCGATGCCATTCAAGCGCGGGCGTTTGGCGCGGAAGGAATCGGGCTGTGCCGCACCGAACACATGTTTTTCGCCGAGGACCGCATTCCCCACATGCGGGCGATGATTCTCGCAAACAACGAGAAAGACCGCCGGGCGGCGCTCAAGAAGCTTCTGCCCATGCAGCGCTCCGATTTTGCAGGGGTGTTCAAGGCCATGGATGGATTTCCGGTCACCATCCGCACGCTGGATCCGCCGCTGCATGAGTTCCTGCCGCGGCGCGAAGATCTGATGGTCGAGATCGCGGTCCTCGAGGCGACCAAGCCGAGAACGCCCAAGCTGAAAGAGCTGCGCCGGCTGCTGCGCCGCGTCGAGGAACTGCACGAGTTCAACCCCATGCTCGGGCATCGCGGCTGCCGGCTGGGAGTCACCTACCCCGAAATCACTGAAATGCAGGCGCGCGCGATCTTCGAAGCCGCGGTTGCCGTGGCCAAGCAGGGTCGAAAAGTCTATCCCGAGGTGATGATTCCGCTCACCGCCACCCTGAAGGAGATGGCGAACCAGGCGGCGGTTGTGCACCGCGTGGCTAAGGAAGTCTTCGAAGAGAAGGGGCAAAGAGTCGATTACCTGGTAGGCACCATGATCGAGCTCCCGCGGGCGGCGCTGGTCGCCGATGAGATCGCGAAAGAAGCCCAGTTCTTCTCCTTCGGGACCAACGACCTGACGCAGACCACCTTCGGTTTCTCGCGCGACGATGTCAACAAGATCCTGCCGGCGTATCTCGCCGAAGGGATTCTGAAGCAGGACCCGTTTGCCGTGCTCGACCAGGAAGGCGTCGGGCAGCTGGTGAGAATGGCGACCGAGCGCGGGCGAAAGACCCGGCCGGAGCTCAAGGTCGGCATCTGCGGCGAGCATGGCGGAGAGCCGTCGTCGGTTGAATTCTGTTATCGGGTCGGGCTCAATTATGTGTCCTGTTCACCCTTCCGCGTTCTGACGGCGCGCTTGGCGGCGGCTCAGGCTGCGGCGACCGAGAAGTTGAGGGCCGAGGGCGGCAGGACGAAGTAGGCGGGCGTCTCGGGCCGAGGGCGCCTGCGCTCGGCTCGCGCGTCCCTTCCTGAGGCGGGCCTTTGCCGGTTACGGCCATCCACATGCGTGTGCGCATTGCGCGCGCCGGAGCCAGGCTTGGCCCGGGCGCTGAGCGGCTGAAGGCGCGCGATTTCCTGGGGGCGAGGCTTCAAGGTCCCGCCAACCAAGCGATTCGTCCCGGCCCGGCGTGAAAAAGCCCCCGCCGCCCGGTGAGCAGCGGAGGCTCGCTGAGTCAAGCCGCCGGGTTATTTTCCGAAAAAGTGATCGGCGAAGGCCTTCGCATTCGGCGTTCCCACGCCGGTTACGTTGTCCCACCCCGCCTTCGTGCGCAAGGCGGACAAAGAGGTGCAGGGGGTGCCAAAGCCGGGCACGGCCGCGCAGTCGGTCCCGAAGGAAACGGCAAGCGATGTGAATTGAGAATAGGGATAATCCCACAACGCGCTCCGGAATTTTCCGGTCAGTCTGTCGTTTACACCACCCATCACCTGGGCCGGAGTGTAGCCGGAGGTTCGGTTCGATTCGCGAAGGACGGCGGTCACGTTGGTCTTAGAAGCAAGCGGAACGATGTCAAAGATCGTTCCGGCCGGCAGCGAATACAAGTAGGGGGCAGCCAGGCCCAGTTCCGTGCCGCCGCCGGCGAGCGCCTCCTGGTTGGCGATGGCCCACAGGGCGGAGAACATCGGGCAGGCAACACTGGTGCCGCCCCATATTTGCCAAGCCTGCGCGGGGACATTCCCGGGAAGACTGATCAGGATCGCCACCCCCGTAAAGGGGTCCGCCAGCCAGGAAATATCCGGCACCTGCCGGTATCTGCCCGGCAACGCTCTTTGATAAGAAGGCTTGGGAAATCCCGCGGTGCAGGTGATCGTTCCCGTCTGGGGGTTTACGGTTTTCGTCGCGCAGTTGCTCGGACCCCCGCCGGCGCCGCCGAGGAAGGACAGTGCGAGAGGTGGATCAAAGACAAATCCCGTCTCGGCAAGGAGAGTCTCGTTGTTTCCCCAGCCGGCCTGCCAGGCGATGGAGTTGTTTGAATTCAACGCCAGGGTGACGCCGCCTACGGAGGTCGCCCAAGGCGAGTCCGCAGGAGCGCTGACTGTCGCCGGGATTCCGGCCAGCGTGAAATCTCCGTTGTCCCCGGAAGAGAAATTGGTGGAAATCCCTACGACCGCCCCGATTTCGTTTACCAGGTTCTCATTGGCCAATACGGCGGAAGGGGTAAAGGTCTCGATCGAACCGTAGCTCCCCGAAACCACATTGGCCAGGCCTTGGGTAATCGCCATATATTCGGCCTCGTTTACGTCTGTAAAACTGGCCGTGGGCGGAACAATGAGGTTGATGCTGGCGCCAGGGGCAATGGCATGGGCCCACTCAACGTCGATGTTGATTTCGACCTGATCTTCAGCTTCGCAGAAGCTCGGTCCCGGCAGGTTCGTGATCTGAAAGTTGGAGGGAGCAAGCAGCGGCAGCCCGTACCGCCTTGAGAAGGCATTGGCATCGGCTTGAATGGTGAACGATCCGCACCAGTCGATGATGCCGATCGTCTCACCCGTGCCGTCAAAACCTTCCTTATAGAGACCCGTGAGATTGTACGCCTTCTGGACCATGGGCGGCGTATAACCACAACCCGAAGTGGTCAGAGTTTGCAGATTGAGGCGGTTCCCCGAGTAAGTTCCGATGGGCAGCGAGCCGTTGTTATTGGTGGAAAACGATTCGGTCTTGACCCCGGGGAAGCAGACATTCGAAAAGATGTCGTTCGCGCTGGTTCCTCTTGCAGGGGTGGCCGCAGCCGCGGTACCTCCTTTGGGAATGGACTGCTGGACCAGGGGATGCTCGTACTTGCCGGTATCCAGCCCCAACACACCCATGACCAAACTGCCTGCCGGCCCCTCGACGTAGGGGTCGCGGTCGTTCGCGCGGACCGTTCTGCCGAGCAACTCATAGTTGTTGAGTTGAACCCGAAACGCCTTTTCGACGTCGCCGGCCGTTCCCCGGGCCCGCACGTATAAGTTGTCCGGGCCCACTCGGAGGACCTGCAGATTGTGCGCGGTGAAGAACTGACGCACTGTATTCGCCTCCTGCGCGGTGGGCATGAACCGCGCCGCAAGCTCCTGGCGAGTGAGCCAGTGACGGTAACGGGGAGATGCGGGATCGTACAGTTGCTTGGCCAGCGCGTCCAGCTGAGTGCGATGGTGAGGCTGGAGCCACAGGGTGACCTCGATGACCTGGGCAGGGTCCGCCGTCCCGAGATGTTTCGCCGTGCGGACATAGGGCGGGGTATTGTTTCGGATTAACTGTCCCGCAGCCGCACTTGCGGGCGCCGCCAGACCGGTGGTTAGCAGCAGGGCGGCGGCGTAGATGGAAATCATACGGGCTTCGGCGCAACGGACGATGGTGGACAGCTTGCTTCGTGAATTCATATCGTCTCCTCCGGGACGGCCCATTAGATCCGACAGTCAAGACTGTTCTAGTTGCCTGGATTCAATTTTGATCGTCGGGGGCCGTGTGAGCGTGTGAGTTGTGGCCTTAGCGTGGCGTTACCCTGCGACGTTGCGAAGAAGCGGCAGCAAAACACCAGCCACATAAATCGGAGGAGTGCGATTGTAGCCGGTTGTCTGGTTCATAACAAGCGTGGTTCGTATGCGAGAACCAAGCACCCGAAACAGACTGTATTCAACAGGCATTTCAATTGCCGTGGGACGCACGGAGACTCGAAACGCTTGCGGACCGAAAATAAGACCAGCGAAGGTTGGCCGCTCAGCCTAGAGCCAGGAATTCCCGGGCGTGAGCCGTAGGGCGTGTCAACCAGCCACTTGCGCGCAGACAGCGGGATCGGGGGCTCGATCGAATTCAGCGTGGGCCCCGATTGAAACCACCTTCTCTGCACCCCCGACCTGAGCGGCCCGACCGATTTGCTCGAGCGCCCGGTTTCGGGCCGCGAGCACGTCCCGGCGTGTCGAGTCCAGCAGGATTGCACACTCGTGGCTCGAGTAGCCTTCAAGAACGGACAAGACGAAGACGAATCGGTCAAACGGCTCGATTCCGAGAACTGCGGCAATCTGCGGGCGTTCGTCGAAGGTTCTTTGGCTCCGAGACCGATGGGCCGCACTCTCGCTCGCGGGCCGGGGATTGATCGCGCGCAGGGCGTTTTGAACAATGGCGCGCCGGGCCCAGGAGCGCGCCCATTCCTTAAAGACTGTGCTCCGGTTCTTTGCATCCTCGAGGCCGCCGACAAACGACTGTCCGGCCTTTTCGTGGTCCCCGGTGAGCAGCAGCGCCAGCAGGTACAAACTGTTCATGTCCTGATCGAATATCCGGCAGAAGTCCTGCGCGTTTGCATATTCCCCTGCCTTGGTGTCTCCCTTTCGAGTGGCCTCGAACATGTCCGCCTCCATTAAGTTCGATTCGTACTGCCTTCGATAACCAGCATGTCGCGCAATCGGTTGCCGCTCTTGCGGGCGAGCTGTCTGAGTATGTGTTTGTTCAGAACGCCACGGCAGGTGAACTTTGCGCCGCTTCTTATCAGCTGCAAAAGCGTGTTCTCCCCCTCCGGGCTGATGACGGTCACGTTCCTCAGGTCGATTGCCAGGTCGCGCCCCTGAAGATCGTAACTCGCGTTCGTCCAGGCTTTCTCGAGTTCGCTTGTCCAGGGCTCGGCCAGCTTGCCTTCAACCTGCAAGGTGCGTTTCGACGCCGTATCGATAATCGAGATCCTGACCATTCAAAACCCTGCGCTAAACCGTATGCAAGCGTGCAGCCAGAAGAATATCGGTCCGAGTTTACTCGAAACCGTTGATTCTAAATGGACGGAGGAAAGCCGGGATGACGAAGTGTCGAAAAGTGTCGAAAGTCGTTGACAGCCCGCCGGCAAACGCTGTCAGCGGGCGATCAAGGAGAGCTGGGGAGTGGGAAAAGGAGGGCTTTGGGGCGGGCCAAGAATCAGTTCGGCCTTCGCGGGTCGATGCCCAGCTTTTTCATGCGTGAGATAAGCGTTGTGCGTTTCAGGCCCATGCGTGCGGCAGCTCCCTCGAGGCCGGCCACCCGGCCTTTGGTTTGCTGCAAGACCCTAAGAATCTCGTCGCGTTCGGCGGTTTCGCGCGTCCCCATGGGCGGCGCGGCGCCTCCGCTGTGGTTCAGCTCCCCCACCGGGACTTCGAGCGCCGTGCCGCGAGTGAGAATCACCGAGCGCTCGATCAGGTTTTCCAGCTCGCGGATGTTGCCCGGCCACGACCAGTTCGAAAGCTTCCTCAACGAGGCGGCGGGGATCGACTCGATCTGCTTCTCCATACGGCGGGCGTATTTCTGGGTAAAGTAGCGGACCAGCAGAGGAATGTCCTCCGGACGCTCGCGCAACGGGGGAATCCGGATGGGGAAGATATTGAGGCGATAGTAGAGATCGCTGCGGAACTCGCGCTGTTCGACCATCTTCTCAAGATCGCGATTGGTGGCGGCCACCAGCCGCACGTCGACTCTCTTGGTTACCGTGCTGCCCAGCCGCTCGAACTCGCGCTCCTGCAGCGCCCGCAGCAGCTTCGGCTGAATTTCGAGGGGAATGTCTCCCACCTCGTCGAGGAAGAGCGTGCCTCGATCGGACAGTTCGAGGCGCCCGATTTTTTGCGAGATTGCTCCCGTGAAGGCCCCGCGCTCATGCCCGAACAGTTCGCTTTCGAGCAAACCCGTGGGGATGGCGGCGCAGTTCAGCTTCACCAGAGTGCGGTCCTTGCGCCGGCTGCGGTCATGGATGGCGCGGGCGATGAGTTCTTTCCCGGTGCCGGTTTCGCCGAGCAGCAGAACCGTCGAGTCGCTCGGCGCCACGGTTTCGACCAGGTTCAGAACGTGGCGCAGGGCCGAGCTCTGGCCGACAATTCCTTCAAAGTCGAGCTCGCCGCGAAGTTCATCCTCCAAATAGAGCTTTTCCTGCGCCAGCCTGTCCCTCAGTTCGGCGATCTCCCCGTAGGCGAGGGCGTTCTCGAGCGCAATGGCCACCTGCTTGGCCAGCTGGGAAAAAAACGCTACTTCCCCGGCGTCAAAGGTGTTCGCCTCGTGCCGCGCCACCACCAGGACGCCGAGAATGCGATCCCGGCTCACCAGGGCGACGTCGCAGAAGGAGTTGACGCCCTCGGCGGCCGCCTTGGCGTACATTTCCGCGGGGATGTTGGCCGGGTCAAGCCGGTTGAGGACGATGGGCTGGCCGGTGCGGAAGGTCTGACCTGGCAGCGAACTCTGGATGGGAAGCGTGAGCTGTTCCCGGAAGAATCCGCGGCTGTTCGGGAAATCCAGCGCATGAACCCGCAGGTGCTCGCCGTCGGGTTCCGGCAGCATGATCGCCGCCGCATCACAGTGCATCACCTGGCGGACGCTTCCCGATATCGCCCGAAGCAGCTCGGGAAGCTTCAGGTTGGATACGACCTTATTGGTCAGGTCGAGAATGAGTCTCAGCCGGCCTTCTGCCTGCTCGGAAAGACGAAGATTGGCGGCGGCATCGATGGCGAGCGCAAGCTGATCGGCTGCCAGCGAAAGAAAGCGGACCTCATCTTCGGAGTAGGCGTTGCGACGCGCGCTGCCGACTTCGAGCACGCCCAGGCGGCGATTTCCGCGGGACAGCGGCAGCGTGGTTGTGGATGCGATACCAAGCTGGTTGAGAAAAGAAGCGTGCCGGGGAAACTGCCGTTCTTCATTGTGGTTGTGCCTGAGGAGCCAGTCAGGCGTGACCAGGGGCTGTTGATGTTCATAGACCCACCCGATCGCCGTGCCTGGCGAAGCAGCGTCCGGGAAGGCCATCGCCTGCCTTTGTCCGTTGGCATAGACCAGTTGCCATCCAACGGCGTTGGTGCCGTGCTCAAAGGCTGCGAACTGGAGATAATCGAACGGAATGATTCCCCGAAGTTCCTCGACCAGCACGTCGGCCGCGTGATCGCAGTCCCCGCAACTGGCCAAGGCATTCGCGGCCCGAACGAGTGCCTCATAACGTTCCCTGGGCGCTTCGAATAATTCTGCCGCCGGTACTGCGCTCATATCCTCCCGCCTCCAGGCACACGTCCGCCAGCCCGTGTGTCTCAGCTGTTTCTCGGAAGTAAAACCGACTTAAAAGCTTTACCTGATGTGATGTGGCAGCCGCGAAGAAGGTTCCACAAAACTGTCGCAATTTTTCGGCAATTGTCGAAGTCCGTGTCGAACGGCTCGACAGTTCACGTGCGAACCCGCGGACTCTCGGCCTCGCAAACTCCCGTCCTCGAGGACCTTTGCCGCGCCAGTGGGCGCCAGGAATGACTTTGGCGAGAGACATGCGATCAGTCCGCTCAGAAACGCGGACCGAGGCGCAAGCGTTCGGCCGCACGGACCTGAATGTACAAATCGAAATCGGAGGGAATCGAAATGCGTCACAAGCAATTCATCGCTGCCGGTGTTGTTTTCCTGCTGTCTCTAGGCGCCGCCGCTCAGGAAGTGCATCATGAAATCAGCCTGCAGGGGACAGGCTTTTTCACCAAGGACTCGACCGGGCAGGGCACGACCCAGCGCCCGACCGAGACCGGCGGCTTGCTGGTCGCCTACCGCTATCACGTCAACCGCTGGCTGGCGGCCGAAGCCGTGTACGGCTATGACCGCAACACGCAACACTACTTCGGTCCCGGGGGGCTGTCGAGGGTCGAAGCCAACGTGCACCAGGCCACGGGCGGGTTCGTGTTCAGCCTGCCGGCATCGGCCAGGTTCAGGCTGAGTCCGTACTTGCTGGCCGAAGGCGGGGCGCTGGTGTTTGATCCGACGGGCAACCGCTTCGGCGGCGTTCCGGGAGCCGGACGGCAAGCCGTCGGCGTATTCGCCTATGGCGGAGGAGTCGACTATCCGGTGGTGAGGTATCTTTCCTTGCGGGCCGAGTATCGGGGTCTGGTGTACAACGCGCCCGATTTCGGACTTGCCGGACTGAATACGGACCGGATCACGCACACCGCGCAGCCGTCGGCTGGAATCGTCTTCCGATTCTAACGCTCGGGCGGGCCGCTCGAGCGGCCCGCCATCTCCCATGTACCCGGGAGGTTTCCCGCTTCATCCGAGAGCCAGTTCCTTGGCCCGCTGCGCGGCCTTGACCACGGCTTTAATCAAAGTCACGCGCAGCTTGCCTTCTTCGAGTTCCATGATCCCGTCGATGGTGCAGCCGGCAGGGGTGGTCACCGCGTCTTTGAGCAGCGCCGGGTGGTCGCCGGTTTCAAGAACCACGGTGGCCGCGCCGAGCGCGGTCTGAGCCGCCAGAAGCGTGGCGATATCGCGGGGCAGTCCAACTTTGACTCCGGCTTCGGCGAGAGACTCGAGAATGATGTAGATGTAAGCGGGACCGCTCGCGGAGAGTCCGGTGACCGCATCCATGTGTTTTTCGTCAATGACGACGGTCCGGCCCACGGCGTTAAACAGCGCGGCGGCGGCTTCGATGTGCTCAGGCCTGGCGTATCGACCCTTTGCGAGCGCCGTCATGCCTTGGCCGAGAACGCAGGGGGTGTTGGGCATGGCGCGGACCACCGGGACCCCCTCTCCGAGAGCGTTTTCGATCTGCGACGTATGCACGGAAGCGGCAACCGAGACGATGAGTTGGCGGCTCGAGATTTTGTCGCTGATTTCCTGCATTAACTCGAGCACCACTTGGGGTTTCACGCAGACCAGAACCAGGTCCGCGCCGTCGACCGCAGCGGCGTTTCCGGTGGCGACCGGGACGCCGAGTTTTTGAGAAAGGTCGCGGGCGCGAGAGTCGTGAGCCACCGTCGCCCGCACGCGCTCGGGCGAGATCCGGTGCTTTTCGACCAGTGCCCGGATGAGAATGCCTCCCATCTTGCCCGCGCCGAGCACGGCGATGCGACTCTTAGAAAACTCGTTTTCCATTCCTGCCTCCGATTCAGCCCGTGCTTGCCGGGTAGGGTTCTCCCCCATACCGCTGCCGGCGCGCTCTCGATGTGGATTGAAGGTCGAAGATAACACACGCGCCGGGGGTGACCGGGGACGAGACCGCCGGGCGTGCCGCAGCGAGGCGTGGGAGAGAAGCTCCCTCCCGGCGCGAGAGGGGAGCGGTTAGACTGTTGTCGATGGATTGGCAGGCATTCTGGCTTACCCTTCGCCTGGCAGCAATAGTCACGGCTGTGCTCCTGTTGCTGGGACTGCCTCTCGCTTACTGGGTTGCATTTTCACGCTGGCGGTGGAAATTCCTGGTGGAGGCCATTGTGGCCCTGCCGATTGTTCTGCCGCCTACGGTGCTGGGATTTTATCTGCTGATAGCGCTCGGCGAGCGGAGTCCGATTGGAAGGTGGTCGAAGTCGATCACCGGCCACACACTGGCCTTCACCTTTGAAGGCCTGGTGATTGCGTCGGTTCTCTACAGCCTGCCATTTTCCGTGCAGCCGTTTGCGGCAGCCTTTTCAGCGGTGGATTCGCGGCTGCTCCATGCGTCGGCCGTGCTCGGCGCGACGAAATTCCGGACCTTCTGGCGCGTGATTGTGCCGTTGTCTTTCTCCGGGCTGGTTACGGGAATCGCGCTCACATTCGCTCACACGATCGGGGAGTTCGGAGTGGTGCTGATGGTGGGGGGCAACATTCCCGGGGTGACCCGGACGCTCTCCATCAACGTTTACGACCAGGTCCAGAATCTGGATTATGCGGGCGCGATGACGACCGCCCTGGTGTTGGTGCTGCTCGCCTTTGTGCTGTTGTCGGTGGTGTATTCCACCAATCGGAACCTTTTGAAGGTATGGTTACAACCGTAGATCGTTCGCGGGCAAACGCCATCCGGGACAGGGGCGGAGAAGCTGCTCTTGAAGTGCGGGTACGCCGGGGCATTTCGGGCGACGCAGGCGGCTTTCAACTCGATGTCGGGTTCGCGGCGCCCGAGGGGATCACGATTCTGTTTGGCCCCTCCGGGTCAGGGAAGACCACGCTGCTCGACTGCATCGCGGGGCTGAGGACTCCGGACCAGGGGCGGATCGTGGCCGGGAACCGGATCTTATTCGATGGCGACATCAATTTGCCGGCGCGCGCGCGGCAGATTGGATATGTCTTTCAGGATCTGGCTTTATTTCCCCATCTGACGGCTGCGGCCAACGTCGGCTACGGCTTAGGGAGATTCGACCGGGGCGAGCGCGGGAGGCGTGTCAGCAACTGGCTTGAGGCGCTGGGGATCATCCACTTGGCGGGCCGGCGTCCGGCCGAGCTTTCGGGCGGCGAGCGGCAGCGGGTGGCTCTAGCTCGAGCGCTCGTGACCGAGCCTTCGGTTCTGTTGCTCGATGAGCCCATGGCGGCGCTCGACTTGTCCACGAGGATCAAAATCGCCGATGATCTGCGGCGTTCGGTCGAGGCCCGGCCGGTCCCGGTGCTGTACGTCACGCACAGCCGCGACGAGGCGTTCATGCTGGGCGAGAGAATGCTGATGCTCGACAACGGACGCGTCATTGCCGAGGGAACGCCGCATCAGGTGATGTCGGCGCCGCGAACGGAAACCGCGGCGGAGCTTGCCGGGATTGAGAACATCTTCGATGTGCGCGTGATCTCGATCCATGAAGACCGGGGGACGATGACCTGTCGGGTCCTTCCGGCTTCGCTCGACATGGCGAAGACGCCCGGGGGCCTGCCCGTAGATGGAGATGCATTGAGCCGGATTGAAATCGAGACCCCCCTGGTGCGGGCCGAGGCTGGGGCCCATCTGCGGGTGGGAATCAGCGCGGGGGACATTCTGCTGGGGACCTCGGCGCCGGTCGGGCTAAGCGCACGGAACATTCTCGAGGGCAGGCTGATTTCGCTGGAGCAGCGGGACATGATTGTGATCGCGCGCGTGAATTGCGGAGGAGTCGAACTGGCGGCGCACCTTACCGTGGCTGCGCGCGACGCCCTCGAGCTTCGGCCGTGCCGACCGGTCTGGTTGATTGTGAAGACGCACTCGTGTCATTTGATGGGGTGAGCCGCCCGGCTGCATCTTCACGTTACCGCGCTTCTTGGTTGGTCTTTTCCGAAGCTTGCGGGCGGCCGTCCTTTCCTCTCATGCGCAGGCGCGCCAGGGGGGCGGCGCCTGGAGGGCGTACATCGGGCTGATCGAGGTGCGCGACGACTGGCTGCTCGCGGGCATGAATGATTTTTCCGGCATCCGCCCTGCCCCTGGTGAAGGCTTCCTCAACTCTTTCAAGCTCAATAATTCCGACCCATTGACCCCGGAGGCGATCGACATACACCAGGCTTCCCCCGAGAACGGAGGCGGCGGACTCGGGTGGGAGATCCACGTGGAAATCGAAATAGCGGGTCTTCCATTCCTGCCACAGTTTGAAGCGATCCAAGAATGAGCGCGGCTGGTATTTGGTGGAAAACACGAGCGCAATGTCAAAACGCGATCGCGCGTCGGCCGCCGAGAGCAGCTGTTCGGCGGAGAAGTCGTCGACGCGCACCACCTGAACGGGTTTTTCCACGTAGCCGAGATAGGGCCGTGTCAGTTCGTCGCTCGCGGGCCAGGCGGTGAGCACGCGGGCGCCCGGATAACGGCGGGTAAGGAAGTCTTCGGCGCGCTGATGCAGGCGAATGTAATCGCGGTAGGCGAGGTTGTCTTCGAGAGAAAATCCGTAGGGAGGATTGATAAAGAGCGCGGAGATGAATCCCAGGGCCACGACCGCGACGACGGCTTTCCACGCAGGCAGGCGGCGCCAGAGGGTGGAGACCGAGATGAGAATGACGAGCGGGGTAACGGGAAGCATGTAGCGGGCGAGAACGGCGCCTCCAATCATGGAGAGCGCGAGGAGGAAGACGAGGATGATGGCAAGAAACGTCAATTGCACAGGGACGGCGATGCGCGGCCGTTCGCCGTCTCGGTCCCGGACCGGGCGAAAACTCATGGCCACGGCCAGGGCGAGGGTGAGCACGTAGAGCTCGAGATAGCCGAAAGCCTCCCAGGCTCTCAGAAGCAGGGCCAGGACAATACGCGCCGGGTGCAGCGTGGACTGCACATTGTAGCGGAAGAATTCGGGGTTGCCGAAGACGCGTCCCGTGCGGACCCAGTGGTAGGCGTACCAGAGGGCGAGCGTAAGGATGGGGACGAAAAGCGCGGCAGACGCGCGCGGAGTTCGGGCGGCCTCGCGGGCGAACGGCTCGTTTCTCGCACCGCCCTTGCCTTTTGCCCGGGAGCGGCCGTCGAAATAGAAGCGGTCGACTAGCGCGGTGGCCGCCTGCAGCAAAAGAAGCGCAATCGGGACCAGGATCGCGGTTTCCTTGGCCAGGGCGGCGAGAGAAAAAAAGATGGCCGCCCCCATTGCAGCCGGCGCCTGCGCCCTCCCACCTGTCCATGCGGAGGCATTGGCGCGAGAGCCCAGGTGCGGTCCCACACCGCTTGAAGGCTCACGCGACGGGAGCGAGTCTTGCCCGATGCCCGTGACGGGCCGCTTCTGACTCCGGAAATACGCTTCCAGGCCCCAGAAGATGAGCCCGGCGGAGGGGAGATCGATCTGGGCGAGAGAGCTTTGAGTGAAAAAAACGGGATAGATCGCAACCAAGATCGTACTCGCGATCGCGACGGCATTGTTGGCCACGGCGCGGGCGAGTCGGAAAAATCCCAGGAGAGAAAACGCGGCGGCAAGGAGCAGCGCGCAACGGGTCACAAGCCGGGACTGGCCGAAGATTTTCCAGCAGAGCGCCAGCCATCCCATCACCAATGGAGGGTGGGCATTCGAGGGCGTGGAATGCGGAACCAGAGAGCCGGTGAAGAGGTCGCGGGCGGCGGGAATGTAATAGCCGGCTTCGTCCCAGTAGTAAGGAAGGCGGACGAGCGGCGCGTGTAGGGCGATGAGGACTGCCGCGAACAAAACCCATAGGGCGGCGGTCCGTCCCGGACCGAATTGTGAGTCGCCCGGCAGAGTTCAGTGCACCGGGCCGGAAGCGTTCACGCGGGGGTCGAGCTTGATCTCGCCGAACGTGCTTTCATAATTGGTGATGTTCTGCTGCAGGATGGCGGCGAGCGCTTTGGCCTGCTGCGGACTGAAATAAACTCCCTGAAAATTGTGGACTTCAACCTGGTTTTCGGCAGGCTGCTGCATGGTTCCGAAGACGAGAAAGAAATCCCAGACGCTGACGCGCACTTGCACGCTGTTGGCGTAGGATTCGCGGTAGTCGTGTGTATTCACGAGTTGAACGTTCGGCTGCGTGGGAGTGATCATAAGCATGACAGTTTAAAGGGAAGTCAGAGGAAAGAGAAATGACACGATGACCTTATTGCCGGCGCCTCAGGCGTGAGAGCAAACTCCTCCCGGTGGTTCTCGCGGCGCACGATGAGCGTTCCCGGCAGAGCCGGGGAACTCCTCTGGTCCGACTGGCTCGAGCGAGCCTTGCTGAACCTCGAACAGGGCCCAATTGAGGAGACGTTCAGTTATCCTCCGCAGACTGAGACCGTTGCAAGAAGCGCATTTTGCAGCCAGAAACGGCCAGCGGCAAACAGGCGAACTCCCGGGTTCGCCTAAAGGCCGGTTGACTGAGACGATTGCTTCGGGATCGCAAGGCTCACCGAATCCGGTGTCGTCCACACGGGCGTGTCGCGGGTCAAATCGACTCGATTCATGGTTACCTTCAATTGCTCGCGATCGACCTCCACCAGCAGGTAGTGATAGTTGATCTCCTTGCTCTGGAAAGGATCTCCGGGTGCGCGCTCAATTGGGTAGGCATGAGCCCCTCCGCCGCCCGATACGAAGTAGGTAATTCCGCCGTGTTCGTGTCGCTCATAGTTGTGCACATGCCCCGAGAAGAACACGATTCGGTAAGGGGCTCCCGCCTGGCGTTCTTCCAAGACCTTCGCCAAAGCCTGCTCCTTAGCCCGCGCCGAGTGCCCACCGCCAAGTTTCCCCTCGTCGGAGGAACTCGTGTAAGGCGGGTGGTGGTCCATGAGGACGACAAACCTGACCTCGAAAGGAACATGGTCGAGTTTTGCCTTTAGCCAATCCCCTTGCGGTCCCGCGACTTCATCGAGCGAACTGTCGAGAACCAAAATCAAAACCTGGGCGACACGCAGAGAATAATAACGGCTCTCCCGCAGGTCCGGGAATCGCCGGAAATAGTCGCCCAGGGCGACCTTTGGATCGCCATGAAGATCATGATTCCCCAAGGCCGGGTAGATGGGAATTTTCTTGTCCCGCCAGGCGCTGGTTTCATGGTCCCAGACCGCCCAATCATCCGCGTCGTAGCCGTTGTAAACGATGTCTCCGGTGAAGCAGATGAACGATGGATTCTGGTCGGCAATGGCTTTGACCAGCACTTTTCGTGCCGAAGGATTCGCGGCCTGAGTGTCGGCGGGGTTGTGAAAGCGAGTGTCCCCGTAGACCACGAAGCGAAAGGGGGCCTGCATGGCCAGCGTCAGATCCACCGGGGAGGTCTGGGCAATGGATTTCTCGGTACAGAAGCTCAGCCCGAGCGTTGCCGCGAGGCAGAGCAGCGCGAGGACGCTCCGCGTCGCGATTTGTCTTCGGCAATTCATGGAATGCTCCCGATGCAGTCGATCTTTCTTCCGACGACTCGCACCACAAACGGATCATTTTAGCCTCTTTGAGTCTCTTGGCGGACACTGGAGCA
>Ga0123356_10000261_pt1 | contig 60775 bp, 44 predicted proteins | sample TergutEmb28metaG_2_FD_92546 | JGI IMG/M metagenome (GOLD analysis project Ga0123356, IMG submission 92546) | Embiratermes neotenicus P3 segment gut microbial communities from Petit-Saut dam, French Guiana - Emb289 P3 | ecosystem: Host-associated > Arthropoda: Insects > Digestive system > Gut ...
ACACATGACGAGCGCAATATATTGATAATGTTTAGGCATTATGCAAATTGCCGAAAATGCAAAAATATGTTAGAATTAATTTGTATAAAATGAGGAAATACAGAAAATCTGAAACTTTTTTCGTCTTTATATTGTTTTATATATAAGACAAAATAGTAAAAATGGAGGAATACTTAATGAAAATCGGGAATTTTGCGAAACTAAAGAGAATCTCGGCGGTGTTTACCGCGCTGGCACTTGTACTTATCATGATTCCGACTGCGGCGGCGGAGGATTTTATACCCGTGACGGATATTATGGACGGTCCCACCAACGCAGTGACGGGCACTCCGCTCACGCTGAACGCTACAGTTTTTCCTTTTGAGGCGGCACAGGAGATAATCTGGACTGTCAATAATGCCGGAACGACAGGCGCAACGATTAACGGTGCGATTTTTAATGCGACTTCGGCGGGGACGGCGGAGGTAACAGCGACTGCGGGAGGGTTCAGCAAGGTTTTTCCGATTACGGTTGAAGCCGCGTTTGTTCCTGTGGCTAATATAGCTAATATTCCCGCGAATCAGACAGTGGGAAGCTTTCCGCTTGACGGCGTTGTCGAGCCTGAGAATGCGACAAACAAAGGCATTATATGGACAGTTGTCACTCCCGGAACAACGGGCGCGTCAATCGCGGGTACAACGCTCACCACGACTAACACGGGAGATGTTCTGATTCGTGCGTCAATCGCAAACGGATTAGCGAATGATGCGGCTTTTGTAAAAGAATTTTCAATTACAATCGGCACGCAAACTATAACAAGCGCGTCTGTTCAGGTTTCTGCACCCGAAACCTTCGGGAAGCGTCCTGAAGCTGCCACTACGCCGACAAATGCGAATTATACAGTAAGCTCGGTTACCTGGAGAGTGGGGTCGACGGCGTTCTCAGGGGCTTCCTTCGTGGGGAGTACCCGCTATACCGCCGATGTAAGAATAGCGGCGAAGCCCGGCTTCGTTTTTGCGGAAGGTGCAGCGTTTACAGGAAATATAAATTCTAACCGCGCGGCTTTAACCCGCAATAACGACGGTACGATTACGATGGCTTTTGAATTCTCCGCTACCAGAGCGGCAAGCGTTCTGCCTACCGCTCCGCAGAACTTTAAAGCCGAGGGCGGGAATAATCAAGTCCGCCTTACCTGGACTGCACCTACAAACAGCGGCGGCAGTTCTATAACGAGATACCAGGTTTCATACGGGCTGTCTGCGAATTACGTCAGAAACTGGGAAGATATACGCAATTCTAACGCTGCAACAACGTCGTACACTGTAACAGGTCTTGAAAACGACATGGAATATACCTTCGAGCTGAGAGCGGTGAACAGCCCTTACGGCGGCGGGATTGAAACGCCTGCAATTAAAGAAAAGCCGATTGGAACGGCGACAGTTCCGCAGAACTTCCGCGTTTCTCCCGGTAACGGAAATGTTTTGATTTCATGGACACCTCCGTCATTTACGGGCGGGACAATTACTGCTTATGAGTTTTCATACGCGCCGGCGGGTAGCTACGCCGAGGAGTGGCAGGAGGTTCCGCGCAGCGGCTCGGGCTCAAGCGTACCGCTCAGCTATCTTCTTACCGAGGTTACAAACGGCGTTGAATACACCTTCCAAATCAGAGCGGTCAACGCGAACGGCGAGGGCGTTGCTTCCGAAAAGGTTAACGGTATGCCTGCAGTAAACGTGCTGTCTGCGCCGAGAAGCTTCACTGCAACAGCAGGGAATGAGCAGGTTGTGCTTGCCTGGACTGCTCCGCAGAGCACAGGCGGCAATAATATAACAAGGTATCAGTATTCACAGCTGACAACCTCGGGAACTCCGGCATGGAAAGACATTCCCGATTCAGGTGCGACTACGACTTCGTACACAATTACGGGGCTGACCAACGGAACTACTTATTTCTTTGAAGTCCGCGCAATCAGCGGAACGACTGTTCAGGGCTCGACATCGGGCGTGAGACTGGCGACACCTGCCGCGCCGATTTCCAACTCAACTACATCTGTGGATAACAGAGCCTCGGATATTCAAACAGCGGCGAATAACAACACCGGTCAGAATATCACGGTTGCAATGACTGCGGGCTCGAACTCGATTTCTAAAGCTGTTCTTGATTCAATCAGAGGTAAGAACGTAAACATTATTCTTGATTTCGGCGCAGTGGGCAGGGTTTCGATTAACGGCGAAAGTGTTAATAATACTAACGGCGCGGCGACGCTGAACTTGAATCTTCAGCGCGCTTCCGGAACTACCACTATGCTGACCGATTATAATATCCCGAAAGCCAATATTGATGCGCGGAATCCTTTGCCTGTTCATCAGCTTAAAATCGGTACGGGTGCGGCTGTCGCGATAAGCGGCACAGCTACTGTCAATGTCGGTGACGCGAACTCAGGCAGAAATGCAATCCTCTGCAAATATAACGCAGATACAAAGGAGTTTGAGGTCGTAAGCTCCGCGGTAATCACTTCAAACGGAAGCGCGGCGATTAACTTTACATCAACAGGCGATTACGTGGTTATTGTTCAGCGTGACGGCGACGTGACGGGAACGGGAGCGGTTGAAACTGGCGACGCGCTCGAAATTCTCAGAGCTGTGGCAGGAATCGTAAAGCTTGATTCTGTTCAAATGCACGTGGCGAGCTCAAGGCGGGACGGCACGGTTACTTCAAACGACGCGTTGGTTATTTTGCGGCGCGTTGCAGGATTTATAGAAATTACATAAGAATATTTAAAAAACCGCCGCTGTTTTCATAACAGCGGCGGTTTTTATGATTATTACTTTCTATTCTTCCTTGTAATTCACCGCGTCATAAAACGCATCAGGTAAATCCCATCTGCGCCATGAATTTTCTGCCGCGCTGTAGGTCTCTCCCTTGTATTCCACGTTTTCGAGCGATGAGCAGTCCATGAAGGCGTTCATGTTTATACCCGAAACGCTGTCAGGAATTACAATGCTTTTTAGTTTTTCCGCGCTCATAAACGCGCTTCCGCCGATTTGCTGAACGCTGTCAGGAATGGTTACCTGCTCGAGTGACGAGCAACCGTTGAAAGTACCGTTGTTAATTATAGTCACGCCGCTCGGAATTATAAAAGAAGTAAGCGACGCGCAGTTTTGGAACGCGCGCTCTCCGATAGTGACGACGCTTTCGGGAATGTTAATATTTACAAGCTCTGTGCAATTTTCAAAAGCGCGTTCGCCGATTAAAGTAACGCCGTCGGGTAAAACAACAGTTTCTAATTTTTCACAGCCTAAGAACGCTTCGGGGCTTATAACCATAATCCCGCTTGGAATAGTGATTTTCGTGAGCGATGTACAAAGGCTGAGCACGCCGTATTCAATGCCGGAGAGCTTTTGCGGGATTGAAACGGCTTCTAAGCTTTTGCAGCCTAAAAATGCAGTTTTGCCGATAGTTACGACGCTTTCGGGGATTGTGATATGTTTAAGTTCCGCGCAAAGACTGAAGGCGCCGTCGCCGATAGTTATAACGCCGTCCGGAAGAATTATATCGGTGAGCTCTTCTAATCCGAAAAAAGCAGTGTTTGCGATACCCGTCACCGAGCTGCCGTCAATTTTATCCGGTATGCGGACTTGTGTAGCTTCTCCTGTGTATTTGCATATTTCTGCGCTTCCTGCGGCTGTGACATTGATTTCAAAGTCGCTTTCGGCGTTGAAAGGGATTTTTGTGATTGTCATGTTTTACTCTCCTTTATATTTAAGCATAAGCATTGTTATATCATCGGCTTGCGGGGCTTCCCCCGCGAACGTATCAATCTCGGATTTTATATGCGTTGTAAATTCTTCAAGGGTGTTATATTCGCATTTATTTGCTTCCTCCAACAGGCGCGGGTCGCTGAATAAGTTATCGTCAATGTCATGCGCCTCGGTGACGCCGTCGGTATAAAGGAAGATTTCGTCGCCGGGCTCAAAGGTAATTTCGCCTTCCGTGAAAACCATGCCTTCCATTCCCGCAAGCACGAAGCCAACTTTTGTTTCAAGCCAGTTGAATTTGCCGTTATGCTTTAAGACAGGTGGGTTATGCCCTGCGTTCACGAAGGTGAATTTCCCGCTTTTTATATTCAAGTAACCCATAAACGCCGTAACAAACATCTCCGCGTCGTTATTTTCGCAGAGCATATCGTTTGAAATCATGAAGACCTCTTTAGGGGATAATCCGCGTTGAGCGTTAGTTTTTATCAGAGTCTTTGCAATAACCATAAACAGCGCGGCAGGGACGCCCTTGCCGGAAACGTCAGCCATTACGATAGCAAGCGTGTTTTTATCCACAAAGAAAAAGTCATAGAAGTCGCCGCCGACTTCTTTTGCGGGCTGCATGGAAGCGAAGATTTCAAGCTCGTTAAGCTTAGGGAAGACGCGCGGAAGCATACTCGCCTGAATCTGCGTCGCAACAGTCAGTTCTGCGCCTATACGTTCACGCTCGGCGGTAACTGCCGTCAGATTGTCAATGTAGGTAATCATGTCCGATGTCATTTTTTCTATACTGTGAGAAAGCGTTTCGATTTCGTCTTTGGTTTTAATCGAGCTGATGATAGGCTTGAGCTCTTCGTCGGGGCTGTGATTTACGAAGTTTTCTGTATTAAACGAAAGATTTTGTATCGGGGCAGTGATTTTTCTTCTCAAATAAATAATCGTCAGCGATGTAAATATGAACATGATTACAGCCGCGCCGATAATAACGGTGATTACATATCTTTCGACAGTCGAAATGATTGTATCCATGTTTATTTCCGCCGCCAAAACCCCGATAATATCGCCGCTTGAGCTTCTGACCGCGCGATACGCGCCCATCATGTATCCATATTCGGACACAGTGGGAATATACCATATATCGTTATTTGATAAGCTGTTTATCCGCTCGTAAATCTCGGCAGGGAGCGGGTCTCTGTTGTTCAGAGAAACGATGAATTCTCTTTCCTGCAGAGCGTTTACCTCCGCTTGTGTAAAAGCATTTATGTAATAAATCATTTCGTTGCCGTCGGGCTTAAAGAGGTACAGAAATGTAATTCCTGTTCTTTCCTTGATGGCGTTGAAGCCCGGCTGCGATACATAATTATATGTATCGCTTTTTTGATTTGTTTTAAGGCAGTTCACCATATCGTCGGCGTCAACATAAGCGTCAGCAAGCATCAGAGCCGCCGCCGCGAATTCGCGGTAGCGGTCTAATACTGCGTTCATGTAGGTGTTATATCCGATGACGGCAGTGGAAAGGCTCAGCGCCACCGAAAATACACACATTATAATTATTAATTTTCTGCTCAGTCCTCGAAACATATTATTATTAACCTGCCTTTAAGCTTATAAGAGCTTGAATTTTCTTCTTTTCGCCGTAATAGCCGCGCCTGTGCCTATCGCCGCACCTACTCCCACAATGGAAGCTGTTACTATTAACGCAGTGCTGCTCGTGCCGGCGGCTTCGCTTTCAAAAATTCCCGCTCCTGCCGCAACAATATCATCAAATACGCTGCTCGCTTGATTATTATTCTGAACAGCCTGCTCCGTGTGAGGCGGAGCTATAACAGCGACAGGTGATTCATTGCTGAAAACATAGAAAGATGCGTTGTTGATTACAACTGTGACAGAGCCGTCTGCATTTATAACGAATTCGTCCTTTTCAATAATTTCTCTGTTGCCGCCGACATAGTAAAGCTTTGCGGAATCTATGCTTATCCCGCTTGCTTCCAATTGCTCAACTGTAAAGTTAAATTCAATGTCAAAGCCGAAATATCCGCGGTGGTTCGGTATAATTAACAATGAATCGGCAGAAATCGCTACATTATTGACAGTTTCGGAAGTCTCGGTGATAAACACGTTCACGTTCAAATCAAACATATCTGCTCCGAATTGAATTGAAGAGTTTATAATTGTATACGAGAAGCCGTTATCAAGAACAACTGTTAAGTTTTTACCGGATATATAAAGCGCCATAAGCATTTCCGCAGTTAATACAGTTCCTTCTGTTTCACTGAGTATAAGCGTCGGATTGCTTGAACTGAGGATTTCATTGAAGGCTTCATCTTCTATTATCTGATAATCCTCCGGATTACCGATAATTCCTATGCTTGTGGTTTCTTCGTCTATACGCTGAACCCGCGAGGGAGCGGAAGAGCCGGTATCCGAATTATTGTTTTCCGTTAAATCCGAAGTTGTATTATTTGTAATCGGGGGAGGTAATACATCGGTGTTAATCGGCGGAGGAAGAATATCGCTGCTGCTGTTATTATTTCCCTGCTCTGAATTATTCGGAGCAGCTTCCTGTGGGGTTATTGAATTATTATCCTCGGCAGGAGGCGAATCGGGGTCAGCGAATTGTGTGCGCGAGGGTGTTCTGCCGCCGCCGCCGGAGTTGTTGTTATTACCGGGGTTATTATTGCCTGGATTATCGCCGCCGTTGCCCGGGTTATCGCCGCCGTTGCCCGGGTTATCGCCGCCGTTGCCCGGGTTATCGCCGCCGTTGCCGGGGTTGTCGCCGCCGTTGCCCGGGTTATCGCCGCCGTTGCCGGGGTTGTCGCCGCCGTTACCGGGGTTATTGGGCGTAGAGCTTGATTCGAGAGCACTCTTAGGAATTAAAAAGTAGTTCGAGAACTTGGATAACAGCACGGTAATATTTCCGTCCTCGCCAACAATCGGGTCGGGGTCAATACGGACATACTCGTATTGCGGCGGGTTTGTGCCGGGTTTTTGATGGATTCCGAAAACCGCATACGGCTCGCCCGCGTGTTCCGTTCCGACGTAAATAGACACAGAAATCGCGTCTTCTTTGTCAAGCTCAGAAATGTTAACTATTTTATTGGGGTCAACAGTATATTGCAATTTAATGTCATAGCCGAGAACAGCTATGTTTTTTATTGCTTCCTCGTCACCCTCAATCCCGCTGATTAAGTCGTCGATAATATTTTCGGTTTCGTTGCCGAAATATTTGTTCAGGAAGCCCGATAAATCTTCCTTTTTCTCGGGCGCGTTATTTATTTCGTTTACGTTGAGCAGCAAATAATAAGGCTCGTTTAACGCTACATTTTGATTGTTGTTAGCTTTAACAACAGCTCCTGCGAGGATTTCAGTTAAAACGCTGAAATTCTCACTCAGTGCGCCGCTTGTATAAACTTCATTTACGTCAGTTTCGCCGTTAATATCACCGTAGTTGATTATTTGACCGTCTCCTACGGTGACGATATTTCCGATAATCGTGCTGTTGTTGATTAACTTGCCGGAAACACTCACTGTTGCGCCTTCTAATATAGTTAACACAGAGGGAAATTGTATCGTGGTGTCGCCGCCAAGTGTAATATTACCGTTGATTATAAGTTCAGGGACTCGTATGGCACTTGCATGAATAATACCGCCGTTAAATTCTACTATAATATCCTTGCCGTTAGTACCGATACCGGGATAAAAGTTTCCGGCTCCGTCAAAACGAGAATTATAAGCAAAAACTTCCCCGCCGTTTATTATAATACTACCACCTTCGCCGCCGCCGCCACCGCCGATTCCTACACCACCAGCTACTCCATGAGATGTAACCTTACCCCCGTTAATTGTAATAATACCGGCACCACCCCATTGACCGCCACCGATTCCCGCTGCATCCACAGCATTAAAATCCCTGTGGATATATACTTCGCCACCGTTTATAGTAATTATACCGCCACTGCCGCGAATACTGCCGCCAATGCCTGCTGCCATGCTACCGCCGACGGTCGAAACATTTACGATTGCGTTATTTTCTATGGTAATTATGCCGCCGTGTCCATCAATACCATGATTATTACCGCCAATATTAAAGTGGCTTCCTGCGCCTATTCCTGCGGCATTTCGAGCACCAAAGACCGTTACTTTAGCATCGCCGCCTATATTAATCGTTCCGCCTGTTCTGAAAAAGCCGCCGCCGATTCCTGCGCCAGTACGAGTCACCCATTGGTTATCGTAGCCGCCGCCGTATGCGTTGACAGTACCGCCGGTTATAGTAATTACACCGTGATTCGTGTTATCGGTTTCGCCTTGACCGCCGTTACTGCGGCTTCCCGAGCCCGCGCCAATCCCTGCACCACTGCCGTCAGCGTGATTGGCAGCTTCAACCCAACCGCCGTATGCGTTGACCGTGCCGCCGGTTATAGAAATATTGCCGCCGTGGTTGTTTCCGCCTTCGCCGCCGCCGCCGATTCCTGCCGCACCTCTGCCGCCTGTTGCAGTGACGTGTCCGCCGGTTATGGTGATATTCCCGCCTGTTCTGCTTCTTCCGCCGCCGATACCTGCACCGCCGCCCCAGCCGCTGTTTGTGCCGCCGTTAGCGATTATCGTACCGCCGCTTATAGTGATGTTACCGCCATTTTCGTTACTACCGATTCCTGCGGCACGGTTATTACCCGTAGCTGTCAGCTTGCCTGTACCGTTAATTGTAAGCGTTGTACCTTCGGTTGCGTGTATACCCGCACGGTCTTCGCCTGCTGTTAATGTATTTACACCTGCAAGTGTGAGGGTTAAGTTTGCCGCATTGTTCAGCATAATCGGTGCTTGAGCATAGCCGAGTCCTGTTATCGAAGCGTTGTTTAAGGTTATGTTTGCCGTTCCGTTTACAGTAATACGCCGCTGACTGTCTGCGTTGCTTCCCGTAACTGTTACGTCTGCGCCGCTACTGACAGTGTAAATATTGCCTGATAAAGACCAACCCGTTCCTGTAGTACGATTTGGGTCGTTGAGGTTGATGTAATTTGCAGGAAAGACGCAATTGCAGTTATGTTTGTCGCATAATATGCACGGAAGACAAAAATTACAACAATCCGCGCACCCGCCGCAACCGAGACATTCGTCCATGCAATCCTCGCAGACCTTGCACTTTACGCAACCGTAGCCGTCCGTTGAGGGGCAGGAACTGCATTTAATGACACAGCCGCAATCTCGTATACAGCAGTTATCACACATCGCCGAATCATCGCATAAGCCGCTTCCAAACTGCCAGTATAAGCAGTCTGAGCAATAGCCGCAGACGCCTGCACATATAGCAAAGCCGTAATTGTGACCGTTTTCGCACATTTTATCGACGCAGGTACAGTCATGACACCAGAACTGGTTACAGTCATAACAATGGTCTTTCCGACATTCATCACACCAGCCGGGACCGCCGTAGTCATCGTCGTCGCATTCACAGTAATTGCCATCGCAGTCACAGCCGTCACATTCTTCACAAAATGCATAGTCACATTCATCGCAGAAGCAGTCGGCGGCGTCACAACAATCTGCGCACTCGCCATGCCACCAGCACAAACGACCTACACAATATTCGCAGTGGTCACAGGTTTCGCACATCGCATCGCCGTATATATCCCAACAGCAATCTGCACAATCGCCGCAATTGGGACATACGATGTCGTGCGGATTAGGGCAACAGTCCCAATCAGCCGACGCTCCCACTATCGGCACTGCAGAAATAAGTAAAACTACCCAAGCGAGTATCGCCGATAATATACGTTTCTTAATTTTCATGTCGTTGCCGCCTTTCTCTGTCAGCCTGTTTCTTAATTACTAAAACATTGTTGGTTCCGTACCTTTTGTATTCAACCGAATCCATTAAATTCTTAACCATGAATATTCCGAGCCCGCCTATTTCCCGCTCTTCCGCGGAAAGCTCAATATCGGGGTCTTCGTTGGTGAGCGGATTATACGGGATTCCGCAGTCCTCAAACTCAATGGCAATCTCATCGTCAACCTTGATTCTCACGGTAACACCGCCGACCATCGGGTTATAAGCATAAGCGGAAATATTGGCGAAGATTTCGTCAACTACTATCCCGAATTGATTTTTAAGCTTAGGTGTGCAGTGCTCTATGTGCTTGTTTACAAATTCAAGAACAGTGTCTAAATTTTCGGTTTTTGCTTCTACAAAAAGTTCATGCATATTTTTGCGCTCCTTTGTTTATATCTTCCGTTATAACATATATACGGAGAATTTTCTGTTACAGCTCATTAATAATAACAAACCCGACGGGCAGCTTAAACCGGTCGGGTGATTCGCGCTTTAACGAGGCTTTTGCCCCCTTGCGGCTTTCATTTCTGTTTTATTTATGTACATACGCTCGTCCGCGAGCTTTAAGAGCTCGTCAGGGTCAAAGCCCTCCGCGCCGAACGCCGCGCCCGCCGAAACTGAGCAGTGTATCCCGTCGTCGGCTGAATTGAGCACGTCCAAGCCCTCGCGCCATCTCGCCATGAGCTCGTCGATGTCGCTTTCCTTGCAGTTGGTAATCACCGTGACGAATTCATCGCCGCCGAGCCGATACGAATGTACGTTCCCGCCCGAAACCATCATAAGGCTCTCCGCCGCCTTTTGCAAAAGCAGATTACCGGCGTGATGCCCTTTGTTGTCGTTGTAATATTTTAAGTCGTTAACGTCAAAGAAAATGATTCCCGCTGTTGCTGCGCGGTTTTTTATGTCCGCGATAAAATCGTGATACTTGTTACTGCCGGGAAGCCCCGTCAGCTTGTCAAGCTCAAACCGTTCAAGCAGCTTGCGGTAATAATTAATTGTGTCTGTTGCTTCTTTAAGCAGCAGCAAAACATCTGCGCTGTCCGAACCGAGTTCTGACAGGAATTCCTCTGCGACATTCATTGTTATGCTCCCTCTATCCGTAAAACATTAGCAAAGCCCGTCATATTAAAGACTTCCATAATCTCCTCAGATACATTGATGAGCGTCATGGTTATATCCTTAGATTTCGCAGTCTTTTCACCTATGAGCAGAACTCTCAGCCCTGCTGATGAAACGTAGTTGAGTTCTTCAAAATTGAGTTCAATATCCTGCCCGAGTTCAATTTTCGCCAAAAGCTCCTTTTGAAGCTGAGGCGCAGTTGTTGTATCAAGTCTTCCGGACAAGCCGAGAACAATCTTGTTGACGCTTTCTTCTGCTGTAATAATCATAATTATTTTCTCCTTACATTAAATAATATACATATATTGTATTATATCACTGAATCGAAGCAATTGTATATAGCCCGTGGGGGGTATGTAAAATTTATAGTACTGACTAACAATTACCAATTGAAATTTACAAGGAAAGTTAGTATAATGTATACAATGCCTTTGAAAAGAAAGGAACAGAAAAAATGCTGACAGATAAAAAGACCACCGAACCAAGGACAAAGCTGATGGAGCTCCTTGACGGAATATCCGAGAAGCGGTTCGTTTATATACACGCGCCGGCAGGCTTCGGAAAAACATTTTCTGTTCGCTTATGGTTAGAACGCAGAAGCGAAGCTTCTGCGTGGGTTGCTTTAAGTAAGGCGGCGACTTACAGCTCGTATTATTTCTATAAAAAATGCGCCGTAGCGTTATCCTCGCTTCAACCTGGCAACGAAGAGCTGAAGGATTTAATCACACATAAATCCTTTAACGCTGCGCCTTATGAATTTATGGAGCATATACTTTATTCGTTTAATTCATATGCCCGCGGAAAGGGAGAAAATTATATCTATGTTATAGACGACCTCCATTTTGTAGAAAACGCAAATTTATTAAATCATTTTTCTGAGCATATCCGTGACCTTTCCGAGCAAATGACGGTGTTTATTATCAGCCGCACGGAGCCGCCCGTAAGCTTTTCGGAATATATATTGAAGGAAAATCTTACGGTTGTTAATGTTGAGCACCTGAAATTCTCGGAAACCGAAATAAAATCCCTGTTTACTTCAAGAGGGCGGAAGCTGACGTTTTCGCAGATTCAGGACATAGAATTTGCAACAGGCGGCTGGGCAATCGGCTTGAATGCGTTACTGCTGTCTGAAAGCTCGCAGGTTGTTCCGAAGCAGCTTTCGCAGTATCTGAAAACGTTTATCAAAGAACAAATATGGGAAAAGTGGGATAAAAAGCGCAAGGACTTCATACTGCGTATTTCAGTTGTTGAGGACTTCACTCCCGAATTCTGCAAAGGAGTGACGGGAAGAAAAGACAGCGCGGAAATCTTAGATGAAATGGTGCGCGAAAACGCTTTTATCAGCGCGGATAATAATACATACAGATTTCATCATTTGTTTCAAGATTTTTTGCTCGATATGCTTGTGCAGGAGCAGCACTTCAAGGATTTTTATCAAACCGCGGGCGACTGGCTTTATAAGCACGGAGACTGCTACAAAGCGGTTGAATGTTACATCAAATGCAGTAATAACAAGGGCATAGCTAAAGGGCTCAGCCTGATGTATAACTATAATTCACCTTATGCGTCAATTGAAGATACCGTGTCAATTATCCGTCAGTCGGTTGACCAGTCTGTCACGAATGAGTATCCTTTCTTATTAGAAACGCTCGCGTGGTCAGCGTTTGTTGAGGGTCGCCACTCGGAAATGAAGAGCTACCTCAAAAAATACTTCAAGCAGCTCCCTAAGGTTATCTTACAAAATCCCGCTTCGGCATATACTTCTGTTTTGATGCGCGTTGTGGACAGCAGCGACATAGTAGAAGTGGCAAAAAGCCTGAAAAAACTACCTCTTAAATTTTTTTCCAAGGCAAATACGCCCTCAGTTACGCAGAATTTACCGTTTTTTCATCGCGCCAGTATTGATTTATCCGATATGCTGCTTGATGAAAAAAACAACTTCAGCTTATTCAACAAAACAATAGGTGTTCTGTTCGGCGAAGAGCTAAGCGTAATCGAAAACACAATACGCGCGGGCTTCGCTTATGAACGGGGAAACCTTGACGAAGCATACGATTTTGCTATAACGGCGAACACTACTTTTAAAAAGTCGCACTCGGCGGAGGTGAAATTCTGCGCGCTGATGATTTTAGCTTCAATCATGGACGCGCAGAGGCACAGCGAAGATGTCGTCAGAATCCTCAACAATGTGGAAAAGATGATTGAGAATGAAAGAGCGTATTATTTAGATGTGAATTACCGGGCTTTTCTCTGCCGGATTAAATTGAATAACGGTGAGAAGGAAGCGGCACGGAGCTGGTTGAAAAACCATTCAATATCAATTATAAACGACTTGCAATTTTATAAACTTTTTCAATATTTTACCACTACCCGCGCGTTTATCACGCTCGCCGATAATAATACGGCGATTTTGCTGCTTGAAAAAATGCTGATTATGTGTGAGGAGTATTGCAGACCGTTAGATATAATTGAAATTAAGGTTTTGCAGTCGATATCCTTATGGAAGAAGGGCGGTTCCTCGCGGGAAAAAGCACTCGATACAATGGAGCAGGCGATTGCGCTGTCTTTGAAATACAGATTCACGCAGGTTTTTGTTAATGAGGGTGCGGAAATCACGAACATACTTCACCGCTTCCAGAAACGTACACAGCAGAAGGATTATAAAGGAAATATCCCTCCCGCGTACGTCAAAACCTTGTATATTCACGCAATGACGCGGGCAAAAAGCTTCAAAGGACTGACAGGCGGACAAGCAGCAAAGGAGGTCAGCTTCACTGAGCGGCAGAAGGAGGTCATGAGGTATCTATGCGAAGGATTGACGCAAAAAGAAATCGGCATGAAAATGAACCTCAAGGCTTCCAGCATAAAATCGCACATGATACTCATTTATAACAAGCTTGACGTGGCTAACGGTGTCGACGCGGTTATTAAAATTAATGAAATGAAGCTATTAGAAAATTGAGGTTTGGGGTAGAAATTACGCCTTAAATATCCACTGATACCCCCCACGGATACTTTTAAATTTACTCGAAGCTGTGTTATAATTTGTAATTGAGAATAAATACGGCAGGAGGGGAGCACGGGAATGGATTTAGCGGCAGTATATGAAGAATATTTCCCCAAAATATATAATTTTTTCTTCTATAAGGTGATGCATAAGGAAATCACCGAGGACTTGACGAGCATTGTTTTCCTGAAGGTAGCTGAAAAGCTTCATACTTATAATCCCGAAAAAGGCGCGGTTTCAACATGGATTTACGCAATTGCGCAAAACGCGCTTATCGACTACTTCCGCACCCGCCATATCCCCGTCAGCCTTGATGAGGCGACGGGCGACCTCGCCGTCAGTGTCAGTTTTGAGGAGCAGTCGTCTCTGATTGAAAACGAAACACGCAGAGAGCTTTACGGCGCGCTCTCCCGCCTTGATGACCGCACGAGAGATATTATTTCGCGGAAGTATTTCTTTGAAAAATCAATACGCGAAATCGCGGCAGAAAAGAACATGAACGAGAGCACGGTTTCGACAATACATAACAGGGGACTCAAGCAATTGCGAAAAATAATGAATGGTTTTGAGCTATAACAGAAGACGCGCCGTATATATTTTTGAACGAAACAATACACATTCAAAGTGAGGGATTATTATGCTTGACGATAAAAGATTTGATTTTTCGCTCGAATCAAACTTAAAAGAGCGATTATGGGAGCAAATGCTGGAGAAAACAAAGCAGACCTCGGTTAAACGAGAAAAAGTCAGCTTTGACAGCTTAACAGCAAAACCAAAAACCGCAGAAAAACCAAGCGCGGGGAAGGATTCACCCCGCAAGGATTTAGGTAAAATGAAATAGGGAGGCAGTTATGGCATACTTTGATAAAGGCGATAAACGCGAAGCATGGAAAAAAGAGCTCGAAGAGCTGAACAAACAGCGCGGACAGAAGCCGGAAAAAGCAAATGAAAGCGACGAAGTTAAAAAGAGTGCAGAACCGATAAAAGAAAAAGAAGCTGAAAAAACGGCAGAAGAAAAGCTTGAAAAAAAGGCTCAAAAAGAAGCGGTAGCTGCGAAGCCGCTCTCTTCAAAAAGAGTTGCTATAACCTTTGAGCAGCTTGAAGCTGATGCGTTCGGGAAGTCCTCAAAACCGAAATTAGCAGAAAAAGCTCCGGCTCTAAGCAAAACCATGTCCAAAACAAAGTAAAAAAATAATTTTGGGGGATAAAAAGCGTGCTGAAAAAGATTTTAGGTTGGGGTTTTCTCGCGGTATTAACTGTAACGGTACTGGGTTATTTCGTTTCCGTTTTGATTGAAAACGGCTCTGAAATACTTGAAGCTAATGATTATTCACTATTATGGGAGCCGTCGCTTCTGTTTGAATTAAATACTTACATATACGGTGGGGTTATCGCCGGGCTGTTGATTGCGCTGTATTTCATTTACGGCAACGACAGTGCGCGCCGCGCCAAGCGCATGATGAAGGGCAAAGCAAAAGGAATAGAAAGTGCATTGGAGAATTCTCGCTTTATGACTGACAAAGAGCGGGATTTTAACTTTTCACTTTTCGATTACGGGAAGCTAAAGAATATTAACAAGGACGGCGTGCCTGTCCGCGCGGTTATGCAGGGAGGTCATTTAAAATGCAACCTTGCCTCGCCTATGCACGGGCTCATAATAGGTGCGACGGGAAGCGGTAAAACGACGACCTTTATAAATCCCATGATACAAATATTGGGTGAATCAAAAGCGGGCTCATCCATGATTATGACTGACCCTAAGGGCGAGCTTTTTCAAATGCACTCGCAAAAATTAAAGGAAAAAGGCTATAAGGTAATGGTTCTCGACCTGCGCGACCCTTATTCCTCTTATCGCTGGAATCCTCTTGAATCCATCTTTAAAATGTATCAGGAATACATGAAGCACGGGCAGGGGATATTCAAGCGCAACGACGAGGTTTCGGAATCGGGATTAGAGCTTTACAATCCTGCGGAAAGCTTCGAGGAATTCTGGTACGAATATAACGGAAAAGCCTATTCTTCAAGCAGAGAGCTATGCGGAATTATCAAAACGACACGCCAAAAAATTTACGATGAAATGTACGAGGACTTGAACGACTTAGTCGGCGTTCTCTGTCCGATTGAGTCGCCCGACGACCCTGTTTGGGAAAAGGGTGCGCGCTCTATAATCATGGCGACGCTTCTCGGTATGCTTGAGGACAGCGAGAATCCCGAGCTTGAAGTAACCTTAGATAAGTTCAACTTCTTCAACCTTAATAAGGCTATTGCTAATTCGGAGGATAACTTCGCGGCTTTGAAGAGATATTTCGAGGGACGTAATCAGCTTTCCAAGGCTTCAACGCTGTCAAGACAGGTTATGGCGGCGGCGGAGAATACGCTGTCGAGTTATATGTCGATTGCCTTTGACAAGATGGCGATGTTTAACGACGAGGGAATCTGCGCTCTGACTGCCGCAACGGATATAAATCCCGACGACTTTGCCGACGGACCCACTGCGCTGTTCATGAAAATACCTGATGAAAAGGACACCCGCCACGGATTAGCGGCGGTTTTTGTGCTTTGTATTTATAAAGCTTTGATTAAAAAAGCGTCGGCACGTGAGGATTTATCGCTTCCGCGTAATGTTTATTTTATCCTTGACGAGTTCGGGAATATGCCTAAAATAGACAAGTTCGACAAGATGATAACAGTAGGACGAAGCCGCAAAATCTGGTTCAACATGGTTGTGCAGTCATATGCACAGCTTAATAACGTCTATGACGATAAGGTCGCAGACATCATTAAGAGTAACTGCGGAATCAAGATGTTCATCGGTTCAAACGACATCGACACCTGTAAGGAATTCTCTGAGCTCTGCGGAAACATGACGGTTTCAACAAGCAGTGTTTCCAGCTCGACGGGCGACAAAGAGGGTAACTTATCAGTTTCTACGCAAATGCAGACGCGTCCGCTGATTTATCCGTCTGACCTGCAAAAGCTTAATAATAAAACCAGCACGGGTAACTCAATAATCGTTTCGTTCGGCAACTACCCGTTGCAAACTAAGTTCACGCCGAGCTATCTTTGCTCACATTATAAATTCGGCACAATGGACTTAACGGATATACGCAGCAACGTATTTTTCAGCGAGGAAATATATTACGACCTGGCTTGGCGCAATTACATTGTTCTTGACAGGGATAACGAAAACAACAGCGAAAATGAAAGCGAGAATGAAAATGAAAGCGAATAAAAACCGCATATTATTTGCGCTCATCTTATGCGTGGCTTTTTCAGCGGTTTGCAGCTTGAACGTTTTCGCTGAAGCTCCGCCTGCGTCCTCGGAATCACAGGAAGGAAGTCAGCAGCGGGAATTCCCGCGATGGTTTAAGGCAATCAACGATATGCCTGCTTGGGTTTTTGATGTTGATATATTTCCGGACTGGTTTTACGACTTGCCTGCCGAGCCCGCATGGTTCAGAGAAATCAACAGGATACCTGCATGGTTTTTCACGCTTGAATCTATACCGGGCTGGTTTTATCCCGTGCCGGAGGAGCTTCCCGAATCGGATATAATTCCTGCGCCACCCGAGCCCGAAGCCCCGCCCGTAACCACGACGCCTCCGCCCGTGAGCACGATGCCGCCCACGGACTTTCCGCTTCCGCCCGACGTTACAATCAGCACGCCCGGGTCTGATGAGCTTGATTTTTCTTTTATTGACCCGCCTGATTGGATATATGATTTTGACGACGAATATTTCTATCCGTGGCTTGAAGACGATTTACAATCAGCGTTTTTCCGCTTTGACATTGACGGCGGCAGGCTGTATATGAATATCCCTGACGGATTCATAACCTCGGGAGATGTTGTTTTTTCAGATTATGAAGAGCAATTTTATATTACGCACGACGGTGTGCCTTATGAGTGGTACGGAGGCGTTCTGCGCGAGCACGGCGAATATGCGGTGTATTCTGAAAACGATTCTGAAACCCCGCTGAGTACCTTCCGAATTGTAAAAAATCCTGTGAACTCACTTGAATATTTACTTCCGGACGGATTTATAATCAGAAGCGTGAGCTATAACGGTGAATACAACGTATTAAATAGTAACAGTCAATTTACTGCAGAAGCCGAAAATGAAGGCACGTATATAATAAATGTTTATTGGGCGCAAGACCCTGCAGTTTCATGGGAGAATGTTTTTGTTTTGAAAACGGCTGCGCCTGTAGTTTATTTTGACGGCTTGCGGGAGAATATGACCTCCGAGGAAAGCGTTTTATTTTGGAGTGAGGAGCCGAATGTGCGCTTAACTCTAACACATAACGGAAGCGTAATCAACACCAACGGCACAGCCTCCGAGCCCGGGCATTACGTTCTGACAGCGGCAGACGAGGCGGGAAACACATCGGTATATAACTTCAGAATCTTTTACACGATGAACGTTCCGACGGTTTGGGTTATAATTTTCATAGTATCGTTTATAGGCGCGGTTGCGGGCTATGTGTTTTATTGCAGACATAAAACCCGTGTTCGCTGATAATTCGTGATTTTAGGAATTATCCTTAATCTAATAAAAATTCACATTAATAAGAAAAGGAGGTGTCACGAATGTTAAATTATTTCCAATTTTTAGCTAATCCGCCGACCACTACAGCAGCAGCCGCAGACTTAGGTGCTGTAACAGCCCCGATAATCAGCCTGCTGAACAGCATTTTCGGCATAGCTATTCCGCTCGTGGGTGCAATTGGTGCAATCTTCTGCATATTCTTAGGGTTAAAGCTCGCAAAAGCAGACGAACAGCAGGAGCGCGAAAAAGCAAAGAGCGCGCTGAAAAACGCAATAATCGGCTTCGTACTTATTTTCGTGTTAGTAGTAGCATTGAGAATCGGTCTGCCGATTATGGAAACATGGGCAAACAGTCAATCAACTTAATCAGCTTCGTTCAAGGGTGGCGTAAATATTCCGGCTATCGGAGAATAAAATAACACCGAAAGCCGGAATATATAATGCCTCCTTTTTATGTTGCGCTTAATTAACAAGGTGATTAAAATGCGGAAATTATTTTCAAAGCTTCGTTCAGGGACGCGGAAATTTGCTTCCCCGAACTCAAATATAATATCAGTACCGATTATTTTTTTACCGTTGACTAAGCTCGGATTAGACGGGCTTGATGGAGATAAAACCGGTATTACGGATATGGTGGCAGATTTTGTCAACGGTGCATGGGATATTTTTTTAGATGTAATACGGACAATTCTTTATGCTTTGCTCGTCGTTCCGCTGATGATAACGAGCGCGCTCAGCGACGCAGTTGACGTTGTATCCGGAATCAAGCCTGTATATACCGAGGAAGAAGCTATTTATGTGCCCCACGCCGGAACATATCCGCTTTGCAGATACGATGATTTCATAGTGTTTGACACTTTTTATTTTGTAGAAAACGGCGGCGCGTTTAAAAATAACAGAGACGGAACCCGCAACGTAAAAAGATTCGGCTTCAGAGAAACCGTGCCCGGACCTCTTTTCGGAGACTGGGTAGCATACAGAGAGGTTCCCAATCATACGCAGTTAGACGAAATGTACTGGCTGTTTGGCTCCGAAATGAGAAACGGCACTTTCATAAATGATTTTTTAAGAAATGCGCGGCAAAGAGACAGAATGCTGAAAATCGATGGGACAGCAACAACCTTCCCTGCACCTTATGTCCATGAAGGTCAGACATATTACGGCAGAAGCTTAGATGGCCCGAACGTGGGCGTCTTGACAAGACCCGCCAAATGGAAAGGCGAGGACGAATACCGTTTTACGTCCAATCAAGACTTTGCAAGCTATTTCATAGCGCACACGCTTTACCGCAACGGCTACGAGCCCGAGAATTATGATTACAGAAACAACCATGACCTCTTGCCCTATTATATGACACAGGTTGACGCGTTTAACCTGAGGGATAACAAATTAAACAGGCATTTTAGAAGCAATACATCTCCGGGCAGAGGCAGATGGCAGTTTAGCGGCTATAACCCCGAATTTTTTGCACATATACAATGCCGTCAGCAGTATTATTACGTAGAGCAATACGGCGGATTTGTAAGAGGCGTAAAGAACTATTATTCAATTATGTACTTATACTCTGCGAAGCCTCTGTGGCGGGATTATATTGACCACATGGAGGGCGTTAAAGCAAATGGAACTTGGACGCCGGAATTTCTTGAATATCTTAAAGAACATGACTTAGCACCGGGAAGCGAGGAAATGTACCGCTTTGTTGCTAATCAAATTGCGGAGGGTATTCAGATTTATGCTCCTGTTGTTAATTCAGGTGGGGGGGAAACTCTCCTTTCGATTCTGCTGGGGCAAAGCATAATCAGCTATGCCTTCTGGGGAATCACCTTGATTTCCGCCGCGCTCTGTTTATTATTCACAATCATCGCAGTAACCCGCTCTATGGGCGATTTAGAATTGAAACGTCCTATCGGAAAGGTAATGGGTGATACGGCAAAAGCCATGCTCACCTTCCTTTTAATCCCGATAATGATGATAGTCGCGGTCAATCTTTCTATGACGGTTCTGCGGCAAATAAATATGGTCATGGACAATGCCATTGTGGGAGATGACGCCAACCAAAATATAAACATGGCGACAGCTATATTCTATACCTCGATGACAAAGGATTCCATGATGTTCACGCGGGAATTAGACGCGCTCATCGAAGTATCAGACACCGAAGAAGCCAGAAGATTACAGCGGGAGGGTTACAGCCCGACCGAAGCCGAAAAAGTAAACAAATTAGCAACTACAAGGCAGGCACTGCTCACGGGCAGATTAAACTGGATGTCGCTCAATACGGCAACACACGACGTTGACCCGTTCTTCATGAATTACCTGCCCACGATGATAACCGCGTGGTTCAGCGTAGTAATCATGACGATGATACTGCTGTTATTTATACAACGAATATACGATATGCTTCTGCTATATTTAGCCGCGCCGTTTTTCGTTTCAGCTATACCTCTTGACGAGGGGCAGAAGTTCAAGTCGTGGCGGGAGATGTTCATCGCTAAAACAATAGAAGGCTTCTCGTCGATTATCACGCTCAAGCTGTTCCTTATCTTCATGCCGCTTCTGTGGAACGGGACGCTTGCTTTCCATTATAACGATGTCTATGACCTGCTGATAAAATGCTTGTTCATGATTGGCGGACTGTACGCTACATATAAGTCGCACACACTAATTACAGGGCTGTTCAACAAACAGGCGGAAGCTATGGAAAAAGAGACCTCGGCAGTCGGTCAGCAAATCGTCAACGCGGCGAAGGATACAGTTATGGCGCCCCTCAACATGGTTAAAGAAAACATTCAAGACGATGTAAATAAGAAAATCGGTTCAGCGCGTCAGAGCGCGGCTCACGGGCTGAGAGATTTCCGTAACAGTGCGGTTGACAAGACCTTCGGTGCGGCAGGCAGAGGAATAAAGAGTGCCGTAGGCGGTTTAGTCGGCAAAAAGTAACACCCGCGAAGCGAAATGAGGTGAGCAGAGTATGAGCTTTTTAGACAGTGCATTTGATATTATATTAATTATAGTACGCGCTTTTCTGTATATATTAATTACTCTGCCGCTCATGCTTATTGAAATGATTGGCGACGCTAACGATATAATGGTGGGAATACAAGACACCTATCCCGGGCAGACAATCTACGGCGTTGTGCCGCCGGGCGTACCTCCGCCGATTGAATACGACGGCTATATCTGCTTCGATATTGAAAGAATGAACCCTGACGATAAAAGCAACTCCCGCGCACATTACACCAGAAGCTACGAAATAGAAATGAGTTGGGGTAGAGGACTCGAACCGTTCGCGTCTTGGAGAAGTTTAAATGTTGAAATTCAACGACCGGCTCATTTTGGTTTTTGGATGCTGCGCGAATGTACTCCCGCCGCGTTCTATAACAGAAGCCAGAGCGAACACAGGGTTCGTAACTATGTTGAAAATTATGTCAGAGCGGCTTATCCTGAGGACGGGCGGAGACCGGGCGTCCTCACTATCTATGACAGATTGGTTTATCCGGAAACATACGAGCTTGAGGGGGAAACCTTCTACTATATTCCCGGAGATGAATTCAGCAGAACCTTTCAGCATATGAGTGCGCAGGAAGCAATCGATGATTATACCCGCAGAAACTTTTACAGAAAAGCCGATTTTGTTGATATACTTCCTGCTGCCAGCATAGATATTTTGGGTTCAAACGGGTTTGAAAAATTTCTCGGGCCGCCGATAACTCTGCTGACTCAGGCGCAGGTTGCCCGCCGTGCTTCAGGCGCGCGTTATTATAAATCGGACTGGGGTAAGCCCATTCCCGAAAATCATAAAGACTTTCATGAAGGGACGAATATAGCGAACAGGATAATGGTTGAGCAGGGCTACGCTGATTTCAATTATTATCGCGGCACCCCTGTGTTCGTAAACTTGAAGTATTACGCATACTCACGTGCGGCAGGAAAAAGTGCTTATGGTGTTCATACGTTTTCGTTACAGTTTTATTATTCGGTGAAGCCCTTATGGCGGGCGTTTATAGATAACAGTTCGGATTACATAGCGGATTCAAGCAGGGCGAAGTCCGACTGGAACCGTTATACTCCAAATACGCAGCTATGGATGCGGCAGAACGGTGTAACCCCGGGCACAGAGCCGATGTATGCGGGAATCGCGGCAATCATTAACGACGGCAGAGACTTAGAGCCTATAAGGTATATTCCCGACAGCTATAACGTAATGGAGATTTTCCTTACAAACAATGTAATTAACTATGTTTTTTGGGGAGTTACGCTGATTGCACTTGCTTTGTGTTTGGCTTTTTCGATTTTTGCCGTTATACGCTCAATGGGTGACACAACGCTGAAGAAGCCTGTTGGAAAAGTCATGGCGCAGACAGGCAAGGCGATGCTGATTTTCCTTACAATCCCCACTATGTTAATCGTAGTATTAAATTTAAGTGCAGTTTCGCTGAAAGCTACAAGCGATGTACTTGACTCGGCTATTGCACAGGGGAGCGGCGGGAAAGTAACCTTTGCCACTGCGATTCTTTCATCGGCTTTGACAGAAGACAGCCAGTATGTAACTGCAGCTGATAACAAAGGTGCAGTTCTTGCTACCCGCCGCGCAATGCTTCTTTCGGGAGAAATAAACTGGCAGAACATGGACGAATTCCTCAAATACTTCGACCCGCTGAGAATGTATTTTATTCCTGCTGTTGCAGTTGCATGGTTCTGCGTAGTGATGATGGTGTTTATACTTTTGATGTTTGTACGCAGGCTGTTTGAAATTCTAATGCTGTACGTTGCCGCTCCGTTTTGTGTCGCAACTATACCGCTTGACGATGGCGAGAAGTTTAAATCATGGCGGAATATGTTTGTATCAAGGGTGATAATGGGATTTTTTTCGTTAATCTCATTGAAAATCTTTATGATTATCCTGCCGCTCATCTGGACCTCCGGCATAAGATTTGCGAGCAGTGCCTTCTTTGACTCAATATTTAAGCTTGTTTTCATGGCGGCGGGAATGTATACTGCTTATAAATCGCAGACATTACTGACTAATTTAATCAGCGCAGAGGCAGGCGAAGCGGATAAGGAAACCTCAACTTCTGTAGCGGGTAAAACGGTTAATAAAGCTACCGGCGCGGCTAAAAAGATGTTTAATTATGTAAAGCAGGAGCGGCGGAGATTCAGGTCAGCTTATCAGAATACCAGCGAAAAGAATCAGGAAAAAGACAAAAAGCTCACTGAATCCTTCGGCGGTGTAAAAGCCTCCTCCGCAAAGAAAACAACGCTCCCGTCGCGCAAGCAGTCACAAGACCTCGAAAGAAAAGAAAGAAGCCTTGCGCGCAGACAGGAATCCTTCGATAAATTTAAAAAGGATATAAGTAAGCTTAAAATGGAGGCGGGGCATAAAACCCAAAGTCTTGAAGACTTCCTTAAATAATGCTGAATAATGCGAAAGGAGGGGTGGCAAAGTGGAACGGATTTTTAACTTTTTGCTCGGTATATTAAATGTAGTTTTAGAGTTGTTGCTTGATGTGCTGAGATTTGCGCTGTACGGGATTATGACTCTGCCGCTTCTTCTTACCGATATAGTCGGCGACACGATAGATATTATGGCAGGAATAAGCGAAATACCTGCAGGAGAAGCTATCGCAGGCTACGATATTTACTGGGGCGCGCCGAATATTGATTACGACGGATACATCTGCATTGACTTGGAAAGATTATTTATAGACGAAGAGGTCGGAAATCATAAGCTGCATCAGGGCCGCTATTATAACACTCACGAAGCGACAATCTGGGCGATAGATATGTATGACTATTCCCGTCCTTTTAACGACTTCGGCGATGACCAGTTTAACCGCATGGAAAATCTATGGTATTCGGTTCCCGGTCACTTCCGCAACGGCAGAAATGTCCGAGGGGATTTTATACAGAGATACGCCGACGCCGCGTATACTGCTGACCCATACGCTTCAAAGGTTTATGACTTGAAAACCGGACGGCTGATAACTCCTGTAGCTTATTCTATTGAGGGGGAAACATACTATTACATACCGGGCAAAAACGAACAGGAAAGTAAGTTTTGGCGTTATCTTACCCCGCATGAAGCGGTCATGGCGCACTTAGAAAAGGAAATGTTTTTCTTACCGGAAACGCCTTTTATTTGGATGCCGACTGACGCGAATATTATTGACGGCGAGCGCGCTTCACATCGCAGTGTGAGAAACGACTATACAGAAATGAAAGGCAGACAGGACAGATATGACGACTTAGGTGCGTCTGTATGGCTGCTTTCGGCGGCGGACTGCCATACAATCAGACAGCGGGTAAGATACAGACCGACAGAAAATATGCAGCTTCAATACCGCTTTATTGAAAGAGGCGACAGAAGATTAGACAGCGCATGGCTTACAAGAATGAGAAACGCGCAGTTTGATTCTGCGAACCGAATGAATCAAATAATGAGAGACAGAGGGTATTCCGATTTTAACAATAACGCGGCGGGCGCGAATCAATACGCTAACTATAAATACTGGCTCAGCCAGTATAAATGGTTCGCGGCATCGAGAAATATCCTGCACCATTTTATGTCTATCCAGTTGTTTTATTCCGTAAAGCCGATGTGGAACGCTTATGTTGATAACAACAGCTTGTTTATAGAGGATTTCAACAGAGGCAAAACCGACATGAGCCGCTATACAGAAGATATGCAGTTGTGGCTGACGGAGAATAATATACAGCCGGGCTCGGAAAATATGTACAGAGAACTATCCAAGCTCATACTCGAAAACGAGGTGTTGGTTGAAAATAACGAGTCGCATTATTCTTCGGTGCTTGACATTTTTCTCGGACAAAGTGCAATTACGCGCGTGTTTTGGGGAATCACTCTGATTTCAGCCGCACTGTGCTTCGCTTTTACAATCTTTGCAGTTTTGCGTTCTATGGGGGATACAAGGCTGAAACGCCCTGTCGGTAAGGTTTTGCACTACTTTGGGAAGGCTATGCTGACCTTTTTGATTACTCCCGTATTTATATTAGCTGTAATAGCCTTGGTTTCTATGGGCTTCCGACAAATTAATCTTGTGCTTGACGCGGCTTTAGCCGGAACTGCCGCAGGACAGCCCGTTACTACAGGCACAGCGATTATAACCTCGGCGATAACGCCTGAAAGCTTAATAAATCACAGCGGAGCAACAGAATTAACACTTGATTCCTATCGCCAAAGACTAATGAACGGTTCAATTAACTGGCGGGATTACGCTCAGTTCAGAATGCATTTCGATTCCTTCAAGATGTATTTAGTTCCCGTGCTTGCGGCGGGCTGGTTCTCTTTAATTATGATGATTTCGATTCTTTTTATTTTCATGCGGCGGGTTTTCGATGTAATTTTAATGTATGTATCTGCACCGTTTTTCGTTTCGTCGATGCCGCTTGACGGCGGCGCAAAGTTCAGAGCATGGCGCGAAATGTTTATTTCAAAAGCACTGATGGGCTTTTCGTCGATTATTACTCTTAAAATTGCGTTGATTTTCAACCAAATGCTCTGGGCGGGCGGCTTGCGCTTCTCGAATTATGCGTTGTTAGATATTATATTCAAGCTTTTGTTCATGATGGGCGGCTTCTATGCCGCGTATAAATCTCACACCATGATAAGCGGAATACTCAACGTAGGTGCGGCGGCGGCTGAAAGAGAAACCGCTACGTTTGCACAGACCTACACTACATCAGTCGCCGGTAGAGCCTTAACTGCACCGGGCAGATTTATAAAGAACCAAGCTTCAGGCATAGCCGGTGAAATATTTGAAACCGACCACAGAAAACTAACATTAGGTATCCGCAACACAGCCGAGAAGATTGCGGATAAAACCGTCAATACAGCAAGCAGGGCCTTCGGAAAGGATTATCATGTCAGATTTTCGCAGGAAACCAGCGTCGCGCAAAGGCGTGAGCTGAAAAAATACAGCAGGCAAGCAGCGGCAGATGATTTCAAACGGCGTGAAGCTGAAAATATACTCGGAAACAGGAAACTGAAGAGAGATATTAAAGATGAAATCAACGAGCTGAAGGGCTTGAGGCAAAAACGCTTAAAAGAACTCGGCTTGGAAAAACCTCTGCCGCCTGTTCCGAAAAAGCCGTCGGATAAGCCTTTACCGCCTATTCCGAAGCCTCTTCCGCCTATTCCGAAAAAAACCTCGGATATACCTCTCCCTGCTATTCCGAGAAGACAGGAAACTAACCCTAACGCTAACAACGATGATTAAAAAGTATTATTAACAGGTATGACTTATGAAAAAGCTTATTGCGTCGGTTCTTATATTATTAATATTTCTGCCGTACGCGACTGCTTTTTCAAGCGCAGGTGCGCAGAGCGCGGGCGACGGAACAGCCGCAAATCCGTTCGTAGTTCACAACGAAGCAGATTTACGCGCTGTCGGGCGCGGCAGAGCGCACAACGGCAGTACATGGGGGCTCAACCACCACTACAGAATGATGGCGAATATCACCCTTACGGGTGATAACTGGACGCCAATCGGCGGAAGCTTTACGGGTGGGTTCGACGGCTTCGGATATGCAATCTCAAACATGATTGTAACCGGCGGTGACGGTCGGGGTATGTTCAATGAAATCGGCAGCGGCGGCATGGTCAGAAATGTCGGCATATACGGCTCAGTCAGCGGAAACAGCCGCGTCGGCGGCGTAGCGGGCGGGAACAGCGGGCTTATCCTTGACTGCTACTTCAACGGCGACATTGTCGGCACAGGACAGCACATCGGCGGCATTGCAGGACAAAACAGAGCAGGCGGAATCGTCGAGAACTGCTACGCTAAAGGCACAGTTACCGCGACGAATCATGATGCGGGTGGGATTGTAGGCTTCACGAACAGCGGCGGCTCAACAAGAATCGAGAACTGCGCGGCTTTGCAAACAAGTATAAACGGAAACTCCGTCAACCGAATCACAGGCGGTACTGCGCGTAATAATAACTTTGCGTCTGCGGAAATGCTTGTAAACGGCAGCAGAATCACTACAGGCACACGGGATAATCAGCACGGCGAGAATATCACAAACGATAATATCGAAGAGGTAGAAAGAATTTTAGCCGGAGCTTCAAGGATTTTCGATATAAACGGCTTTGTAACTATGCACGGTCAGGGAACGCAGGCGAACCCTTTCCGAGTTACGCAGGAGAATATAAGACATTTTAATACCTATGCAAATACGACAAACGGATTGTCAGCGCATTATGTGCTGATGGAGAATGTTACGCTCGGAAGCGGAAACTGGACATCAATCGGCACAGCCGCTGCACCCTTCAGAGGCTCGTTCGACGGTAAGCGGCATACAATCAGCAACATAAATATCAACTTAGGGGGAACAAGCGGTGTCGGTTTTTTCGGGCATACCGTGAACGCACTGATTGCAAACCTCGGGCTTGTTAATATAAATATCCGCGCTTCAGATGATATCGGCGGGCTTGTAGGAATCAGCGGAACAGGCACTGTGATTCGTAACTGCTTTGTTACGGGAACTATTACGAGATGGCAAACATGGAACGCTAACGCCGGCGGGATTGTCGGACTCAACAACGGTATAATCGAAAATTGTTTTGCTGAGGTTACTGTAAGCGGCGGAAACCGTACAGGCGGCATAGCGGGAACTCACGCAGGCGGCGCGATTTTCAACACTGTTGCATTAACCGAAAGCTTGTTAGTGGCGAACAACGGGATTGGGCGGATATACGGCGAGCTTCGCAATAATGCGGAGGTGCTGAACAACTACGCCTTTGCAGGAATGTTACTGAACAGCAGCAAAGTAACCGACGGCGCATTAAACAACAGGCACGGCGCGGATATTTCAGATGCGAATGTTTTACTTGTTCAAGCGATTTTAAACACAGCATCGGCGAGTCCGCCGAACGTAAATGATTATATATTCGCTGACGGCTCGAAGAATAATCCGTTTTTGATACGCAATGAAGCCGATTTGCGTGCTGTCGGGCGCGGAGGAATGCGTGACGGCGGCGTTTGGGGGCTTGACGGCAATTATGTATTAATGGCGGACATTACGCTCAGAGACGGGAACTGGACGGCAATAGGTACGTCTGCCGCGCCCTTCACCGGCGAATTCAACGGTAACAGGCACACAATCAGCAATATGAATATCAACATAGGCGGCAGTGAACAGGGCTTCTTCGGAGTTATCCGAAACGCCGTAGTTGAAAATCTCGGACTTATAAATGTAAATATTTCCGCAATCAGCAATACCGGCGGTATAGCCGGAGTAAGCGAAGCTGACAGCATAATACGAAACTGCTTTGTTACAGGTACAGTCGAAGGCAGGGTGGACTGGAGCGTAAATATCGGCGGTATAACAGGCTTTAACAATGGTATAATCGAAAATTGCTATACGACAGCTACTGTTATCAGCGGAAGCGCACGCGGAGGCGGCATAGCGGGAACTCACGCAGACGGTTCAATACGTAACACGGTTGTTTTAAGCCTGAGCATAGATGTGGCTAACAGCGATATCGGGCGTATATTCGGTGACCATCGCAATAACGCGGAGGCTTTTAATAACTACGCGCTTGATGACGTGCTTTTAAACGGAGAATTCGTAACCGACGGCACATCGACTAACAGACACGGCGAAGATATTTTCACCGGGAACGCATGGGCGGCGCAGATGATTTTAACCTCCGCTTCTGATAATCCGCCTGATTTAAGAGATTACGGCATTGAATTCCCTTTGACCTTAGAAGAGTTAATAGAGCTTATCGAAGACGCATATTGGCTCGTGGTTGACCTTGAATGGAAAATAAACCGCGGGGTTCAGCCGGAGGTGTTAGAAAGAGCAGAAGACGAAAACATTCCATTTGAAAGCATCAGAAATTTTTATTTTGACGGCTTCGAGATTTTCGGTGCTGACTGGGATAAAATGTTTTCCGATAAAGTTTTCAGAGATGCGAGCATCGGGAGTTCGCGAAGCGGTAACGCGGAGCTGATAGACGAGTATTATTTTAATTTTTATGAAAATATAATCGGAACATGGGGCGTAAATAGAGCAGTTCCTGATTATTCAAGGCAGATGTCAGAGCTTGAATCGTATAACCGCGAGCTGCTGCTCGAGCTTCGCAGAGAATTAACAGAATTGAGGACGCAAATTTCACAATGGGAGATTGAATTATATATTCTTGAAGAGCGCGAGTTTCTTGAAATATTTGAAAAAGAAGTTGAGAGAGACGGCTGGCTCGTAAACCATTTTAAATGGGAAGCGGAGTCATTAAAAGAGCTTTTTTCCTTGTCCTCAAGATATGAATACAAGCCCTTTGAAATGCTGGAAACGATGTACGCTCAGAATTTACGAGCATTCGGAGAGGATTGGGAGTTTATTCTGAATAATGAAAGCTTTAGGGACGATGTCAGCTTGCGTGCTTTAATATGGGGAAGCGAATACAACAAAAATTTATGGAATGCGTACTCGGATTATAATGCGTTGTTTGTAATTATCGGCGAATATGCAGAAATGGTTAATGCCGCTGTGTTGCCACTTGAATATGAATATAATTTAGCCAAGCTTCCGTATTTGCATCTTTTAATGCGGCTTAACGATTTTTATGAGCAGAGGGGAGATGAAATCAACCCTGCTGAAAATATTTTCCTCTTGCTTGACAGCTACAGAGCCGAATTATTTATTTTAAGATACGAAATAAGAGATACAGAAAAGCTGTTGGAAGAAGTAGAAAAAAAAGCTCTTGCCGGATATGAATGGCTTGAATCAAACTTAACCTTCAGAGAATTGGATTCACTTTTCAACTATCGTGATGGTTTTGATTCGCATTACTCTAACGGCGGTTTTGAAAAAAACCGTACTCTTCGTTATGACGAGGTGATAAGACAATATGACGAATATATAATAACTATAGCCCGTATTGATGAATTAAAAGAACCGATAACCGGAAAGTTAGACAGAATCGACGAGCTCGAGGAGCTAATCCGCAGATTAACTCGCGGTATCGAATACAGAAAAGCTATTTACGAACAAATTCTTGAGCTTGTTGCTATTCTTGATGAAGCGGCGGAAGCGGCGGGGCCGTATTTTAACAAAATCTACAGCTTCCATGCGGGAATGATTTCTTCGCTCGAAAACGCTCTTGAAACGTATGAATCCTATTTACCTAATGCAATTGATGAAGAAGATAAAAAGGAGTTTGAAGAAGCCGTTCGGATACTGCGCGGGGCATTAAACATTTATCGTGATTATCCGGAGCAGTTAGTTAGTCTGCTATGGGAGCTTCTTGACGATTATATTGAAGAATGTGCATTTGCAGGCTTAGAGGGACAAATATATCTCGACGCACTTGAAAAATATCTTCCGTTCCTGTCGTTTGAAGAAATGCTGGGCTTGTACTACGCCGTTTACATCAAAGGATACACGGATACATACGGGTATTTAATTTTCAGAGGCGGAGGCGATTCATTTAGAATGACAATGCTGAGTAATGATTTTTTAGAAATATCCTTCGCGATTAGAGGATATTTATTCAGCTATGTTGTTGATAAACATGATAGAGGAAATGTATTAATCGGGGATGAGCTCGCTTGGTATGGGTTTTATTTATCCCAGTTTCCGGTGACGCCGACTCTCCCTGATGCGGAATATTTAAACAATCTTCCTTATCATGTGAATGTTGCTTTGCTGACCTTCGCCGAATCATTAATCGGTTTTTTTGAAATCGCGGCAGGGACAGCGGTAATGTCCTACAACGGGACGCCTATGAAGCTTTTTGATGCGTTTTTCCGCGCGCCCGCAATCGCGGCGGCTTTCTGGGGTATATTTATTATCGCGCTTGCTCTTGCCGTATTCTTCTCGATAATTGCGGTTACAAGGCACGCGGGTGATTTAAAAGCGGAAAAATCAATGGGTGCGATACTTACGCAAATTGGAAAGACGATGCTCATGCTCCTTATTATCCCCGCTGTAATCATAGGCTCTGTTCAGCTTGTTTCAACAGTTATGGAGCAGACAGACCGCCTCTTTCAAATGGCAAACGGTACGGATTCCGTGACGAAAGCTGTGTTCGCTATGTCAACGCTTAACGCGGGAATCGGTGAAAAGGAAGGCTCAAGCGGAAGCATAAACGCACCAATACGTCAGAAGTTCCTCACGGGGGAGTTAGATTATAAAAACCAACAGCAGGTCGGGCGTTATTTCCGCCTTAACGACATAGATATAGGCATGAGCGTGATGGTTTCCGTTATATTAATTATTATGTACATTGCGCTGATTTGCATATTTATACTTCGTATATTTTATTTGATATTACTCTATATAATAAGTCCGCTTTTCGTTTCGTCAATGGTTTTAGACGACGGTATGCTCTTCAGAAAGTGGCGGGATTTATTCATTTCAAAGCTGCTGACGGGCTTCGCGCTTGTGATTTCGGTTAAGATGTTAGTTTATATTGTCCCCCCCGTGCTCACGGGAGGAATTCGCTTCGGACCTGACGGCTTCGCCAGCGTAATTATAAAATTCCTGTTCATAGTCGGCAGTGTCTATGCGGTTTTAGCATCGGGAGGAATGATTACTAAAATCATATACCCCGAGGGTGAGGCTGACGAAGATATGGTCATAGGCGAAATGAAAGAAAAAGCTCTGTGGGCAGCCAACAAAGCCAAGGAAGCGGCAAAAGCCGCAGTCGAGCTCGCCGTAAATACAGGCAAGCTGTTAATCAGCGGCGACGCGTCAGGGTTAGTTAAGCAGGCGGCGCAAACAGCGAAGAAAGCCGCGGAAGCCGCCGCCGGTGCAGCCAAGCAGGTCGTTGAGGGTGGAGATAAAAATCAAAAATAAATATTATTATTTAGGAGGAAAAAATGCGAATTATCCCAAAAAACACTCGTGTACGCATAGAATTTTTCAAGGGACTTGATTTATCGGACGCGATAATCGGGTTGGTCGGCGTTGTATTTTTAGTAATTCTGTTTACATCGAATATTCCGTTCAGATACTGGATGATGCTTGGTGTAGTGACGGTGTTCGCTTTCTTGATGCTGAGAATGGATAATCAAAAGGTCTACGTCATGGCAATCCATTTAATCAAGCACTTAGCTTTGCCGCGGCTGTATGAGAAAAACGCCGCAAAGAAGAGCAACGACATGAAGAATATTATTCCGTTCACGAAAATAGAAGACGGCTTTATTGAATACGGCGGCGATTATTTCGCGCAGGTGGTAGAGGTTCCGTCAGTAGAATTTCGCTTTTTCAGTCAAGCTCGGCAGAATAACGTCATAGACCGCGTTCTCGGTGCGGTACTGCGGCAATCCGGCGACTTAATGGTTAACATCGTTAAGATTGACCGTCCGCTTAATTATGACGCGAGCATAGCCTCCGAATACAGTAAAATCGAAAACCTGAAGAAGTCTTACATAAACGGTTTGTTCGATGAAGATGAGCTTACCCGCCGCGTTGAAATCCTGTATGAGCGCATAGAGGACTTAGAATGGCTCAACAAGGAGGAAAAAGTAATTTCCCCGCACTATTACTTAGTGTTTTACGACAGGGATAAAAAAACTCTTTCTGAATTAGCCAAGTCAGCGAGCGATATGCTTTCGTCCTATGATATGAACACGCATATTTTAAACGACGCGGAGCTTGCAGCTTTTTGCAAGTATAACTATACTTATGATTTTGACGAACGCGAAGCGGAAAATCTTCAGACTGATGAAATAATCGACTGGATAATTCCGCAGAGAGCCGAGCTGCTCACCTTGCGTCAGATAATAGACGGCGTGAACATAAGCACGCTCCATGTTAACAATTATCCTACTGCTGTCACTAACGCCTGGGGATACAGAATATTTAATATCCCGAATACAAAAGTGATTATGAAAATAAAGCCTATGGATAAATTCAAATCGGTGCGCCGTATCGACCGTGCCATCGACGAGCTGCGCGGTCAGCGGGATACAACAGGGAAAACCAGCCGTTTAATAGAGCTTGACGAGCATATAGAAACGCTTACCGAGCTGCTGTCTTTACTGCAAAATGATACAGAAACGCTGTTTGAAGTAAATATGTTTGTAACTGTTTACGACCGGACTCCGGGCGAACGGATTTCCGCCAAGAAGAAGGTAAGACGCTTACTGAGCGAGGAAGGCTTCCGCTGTAACGATTTAATGCTCAGGCAGTTCGACGCTTTCGTGGGAAGCGGGATTTCCGCTTATGACCCTATTCATAAAGAATCACGCGGAATTCACTCAACAAGTGTCGCCGCGGTTTTCCCGTTTGTTCACAGTCAATTGCACGACCCCAAGGGCGTTTTGATTGGCGACAACGGAGAAACGCCTGTCTTAATCGACTTTTTCAAGCGTGACCACAATCACGTAAACAGCAACATGGTCATTATCGGGAAATCGGGAAGCGGTAAGAGCTTCGCGACGAAGACGATTCTCGCGAACTTAGCCGCTGAGGACAGCAAGGTGTTTATACTTGACCCCGAAAATGAATATTCGGGAATCGCTAAAAAAATGGGTGGCAAGGTCATTGACGCGGGTAGTGCGAAAACAGGGCGATTGAACCCGTTCCATATTGTGCCGAGCGTAGATGAGGAAGACGACGAAAGCGGCGAGTTTTCAAGCTTTTCAGCTCACCTGCAGTTCTTAGAGGAATTCTTCAAGCAAATTATTCCCGATATAAATGCAGACGCTATGGAAACGCTCAATACAAGCATAGCGCGAACTTATGAAAACAGGGGAATCGACAGCGAAACCGACTTAGCCGCGCTGTCGCCGAGCGACTTCCCGACGTTTGATGACTTGTACGATATACTCATGATTTCGTTCCAGTCGAACAGCAGTGAATACGGCAAGCAGAACCTGCGCGTGCTTTTAACTCACGTTTCAAAATTCGCGGGAGAAGGGCGCAACGCCCGTTTATGGAACGGTGAAGCTACTATTTCTACTAAAGAAAACTTTGTTGTGTTTAACTTCCAGTCGCTTTTAGCGAACCGCAACAATACCGTGGCTAACGCGCAAATGCTTCTTATTTTGAAATGGTTAGACAATGAGATTATCAAAAACCGCGATTATAACCTGAAGTATAACGCCGCCCGGAAAATAATCATCGTAGTTGACGAGGCTCACGTATTTATAGATACGAAGTTCCCGATTGCGTTAGACTTTATGTTCCAGATGGCTAAGCGTATCAGAAAATATAACGGTATGCAGATTATAATTACGCAGAACATAAAAGACTTTGTAGGAAGCGAAGAAATCGCAAGAAAATCGACAGCAATCATAAACGCAAGCCAGTATTCATTTATTTTCGCGCTTGCTCCGAACGATATGCATGACTTATGCAAGCTTTATGAAAAAGCGGGAGCAATCAACGAAAGTGAGCAGGAAGAAATCATAAATAATCCGCGCGGTAACGCATTTGTTGTAACCAGTCCCATGAACAGGACACGAATCAGCATAACCGCCTCGGAAGATTTACAAAAACTATTTTAAAAGGAGAATCATCATGGGAAATAAGTTAGTTATCGAAAAAACAGAGGAAAAAACAAGAATCGTTCTGACGCTTGAGGGCAGGCTCGACAGCGAAACCGCACCCAAGCTGCAGGAGGAGATTTTAAAAGCCATCGAAGAATGTGAAGACGGCGTTGTTGTTGACATATTTAACTTAGGCTACGTGAGCAGTGCGGGGCTTCGTGTATTTTTAATGAGTGAAAAAAGGTGCAAAGCAGCGCAGAAAGCTCAAACAATACGCGGGGCGAACGAAGCCGTAAAGGAAATTTTCGATATTACGGGTTTTGCAAGTTTTTTAAATATTATTTGAGCTGTAACTAAAATTAAAACGTATAACTATACAACACAACAAAAACAAAATTTGAAAAGGCGGTAAACAGAAATGGCTATTTCAACAGAACGCAAGCAATATCTTGATGCTTTTCTAAGTCAGCTTAAAGAAAACAGCTTTAATGAGGTTGTCAAGCAAACAGGCGAAACCTATAAAGACGTCAATAAGTTTAACGACGCAACCTATAATCGTTATAAGGGCTACATGACCGCGAACCCTTATCTCAACAACGATTCAAAAGCTATAGTAAACAGTATCTGCGATAAGCTGTGCGGGGATAAATCCGAGGAACGGTTCGCTACAGAGATTGAAAGCACGGCACTTTCTTTTATCTCGGGTCAAATTGAGTCGCATCTTAACGCGAAGCAGGGCGAGCCTTTTTACATTGAGCTAAGCGATGAAGAACGCGAGTATATCAAAAGCGAGCAGGAAAAAACTAAAGCTCAGATTGAAGCGTCGCGCGAAAAATCAAAGAAGCTTGAAAAAGAAATCGAGTCAATGGAAAACGCCGTAAAGATTCTTAACGGAAGCATTGATATTGAAAACAATCCCGGACTTGATAAGGTTTTCAAAGACCACGGAACGTCGTACAGATTTGCACGTTCTATGGGAACTTATATGACGGCTGCACCGGATAATGTTCCGTTCGTGTGCGAGAGCTTTGAGTCGGTTAAATTAGAAGGCGAAAACAGCTTCTCCGAAAAAGTATCAAAAGGAACCGCACTTACATCGGACGAAAAGCATTACGGTGTAGCAACGTTTGACCGCGCTATGAACGGCTTATACGGCGGTGAAGGCAACTCCTCAGAGCCCAAAGAAATAGACGCTAATCACCCAATGTACTTAGGTAAATTTGATTATATTTTCGTTGACGGAAAAAGCGTAAGAGACCTTTGCGCCGAAAAAATCAAGGGCATGGAGCTCGAGGAAATGAGCGACTACATGAAGTGCTTCACCTCTGCTTGCGCCGTCTCCCGCGATAAGCGCATTGAGTGCATAGTTCCTAATGTTGAGTTCAAGAAAAACGAACAAACAGGGCTCGATGAAAAAGTTTATAAATTACCCATCGAAGCGCATAACGCGAAAATCGTTCCGATTATGGCGAGCGTTGCAAACGAAAAATCGCCGTCTCTCTGGCATACTATACAGGCGTCGGTCAACAGAGTTTCAAAACAGCTGTTCGGGAAAGATGTCTTCACGCTTGACAAAACCACAAACTATGACTATACAGCGAAGTTCCAGGAAAACGATATGGAAAGAGTTGAGCGTCATCAGTCAATGAAGGGCACTCTCGCCGAAGCCAACGAAAGACAGGAGAGAGACAGTATCCGCAAAATTTATAAAGAAGCTAATGAAGCCTTATTGAAAAACACGCACCCTGAAAAATATCATGACCCGAGAGTAGGAGATAAGTCCTTAACGATAAACGATGTTCAGCTTGACGGTAAATCGGCGAATACAGGCGGCTTCAGTTACTTTGCTTCCGGAGCAGGCAGAAGAGTAGGTATAATCAATGCTTATATGTATTCGCAGGGTATTCCTTTAGATAAAATCGCCCTTGACAGCAGCCCCGAAATGGATAAATTAAGGAACGAAAAAGCTAAGGAATTCATGAATCTCATCAACAATGGCTCGCCGGAAGAAATAGCGCAAACCTTCGCGGATATGAGCAAAAAAGTAATCGAGTATGAAATCCCCAAGGACATAGATTTTACCAACCAAAAGGATTTAGCGAAGTATTACGCCGAGATGAGAGCCATAGAATCAATAGCGACAAACCTGAACTCTATTGTAGAAATGCGCATGGGAGATGACGGGAAGCAGAATGTCGGTCTGAGCACTGAAAATAAAGAAGTAAGCGCAAAATTCAAAGAAATCATCGGCGACGAAAAGAACATAAAAAAATTATCAAACGGCTTTAACAATGCTATGAATATGCTGGGCTACTTCGGCGGCACAAAGGCTGATTATATGGTAAACGACCACAGCTTTTCACCTATCGGCGGCGGACACGGCAGCATGGCTAAGACGGTTTCTACCATGACTACGGCTCATCATTCTCATGAAATACTTAACGCTATGCGCGGGAATAAGCTGTTCCAGATGGATACCTCCCAGGCGAAAGATGCGCTGATGAAAATAGACGGCACAAGCGTGGGTTCGGGAGTCCTCATGGGCGAATTTGCAAACCTTAATCCTAATGAAAAAACCGAGTTCGATAAACAAGCAAACGCTTACATGATGGGCAAAACCAAGAACGGGCCGCTCGACGATAAGGTTGTGGAAATTTTAGACAAAGAGCCCGGAGGCTTTGTGAAAAGCGAGCTTAAAATCGACCCGAAGGTTGCCGTAACAAAAGAATTCGACGATACCGAAATAAAACTCAAGGCTCCGAAAATCATAAAAAGCATGAGCTTTGACAGCTTGAGCGTAGACGCAAATATCAAGAAAAACGTAATCCCGCCGTCCAAAAAGGATACGAATGTAAAAGAACCCATCGTGCGTGAGAAGAATCACTGATTTTGACATAAGGAGCTTTTATGACGGTACTGCTTGATATAATCGCAGTTGTAATCATCGCTTGTTCTGTGCTGTACGGATTGCGGAAAGGGCTGATACTGACAGTGGCAGGGATAGTTATAACAATTGTTTCAATAGGAGCTGCATGGGGAATTGCATCAGCTTTTTCCCCGCCGCTCTCCGAAGCGTTGGAAAAAAATCTTGCTCCCGCTGTTGATGAAGTGATAAGAGCCGCCGCTTTACCTGATATAACCGCCGCAGAAGAAGCATTTGAAAGCCTTGGTTTTACAGGCAGCGGAAACAACGTACTGACAAGCGCGGTGACGCGCAAGATAAACGAAACAGGACAGACCTTCAGGCAAGCGGCGTTGTCTGCTGTCTGCGGAGCAATCGCTTTTTCGGGGCTGTTTATATTCGGATTTCTGTTCATCAGAGCAGGGCTCGAATTCGCCGCGCATTTCGTTTCCAAGCTGTTTAAGCTGCCCGGCTTGAACCTTATAAACAAAATCGGCGGTGCGGGAGCAGGCTTAATTCACGGAGTTATTCTTCTTTTCATCATCGGCTGGGGCTTGCAGTTCGCGGGAACTTGGATTTCCGGTGAAGAAATTGAGCAGACAGTCTTGATGAAAAGCTTTACGGGAGCGAGCCTGCTTGATTGGTTAAATGAATCGCTCGCTAAGAAATTATAGTTAATTGTGACAAACAGAAAGGAAGGCTGCAATCATGGCTAATGCGTTAACAAGAGCACTGGGAACATTTATTCCCTATTTTAGAGAGAAGCCGCCGCAGGACATAAGTATCCAAACTAAAGCAATCTTTGAAGCAAAAGAGGGTGAATTCTTTCACAAGAACTCGAAGGTTTTGAATAAACAAGTTAAAGACTTCGACGATAATAAATTGACAATGAGAGAGGTTTATAAAAACGCCTGCGAAAAGCCCGGTTCTTACGGTGCTTTTGAAAACCTTGATAAAAAACTGCGTAATCTTGCTGCTAATAAAAAAATGCTTCTCGTGATGGATGAGCTTGAGAAAAACCCGAGCTCTAAGGAATTCACTGATTACCTGATTAAAAACGATTATCTGCATGACCCTGCAATGCGCCTCGGAATAGCCAACGCGTCAAAAGGCAAGCACTGGAAGGTGGGCGGTCAGAACTCGGACTTCTTCAAGGAGGTTGACAAAGCGTTAAGCGAAAAGGTTTTCGCTGACACTTTTGTTCCGACAATACGCGAAGATAATCCGAGCGCAGATAAAAAAGATATAGACAGAAATTTAAGCGCGCAGAGAACCATGATGAAAATGATGCTCATGGGGCAGCTCGGCGAGTCTAATATTTACAAAGACAAGGAAAAAGGCGACTGGAACCACAGCATGACCGATATGTTTTTAAGCGGTCAGCGCGTCGGAATTATTTTGCCGGGCGTTGAGGGTAATTCAAAAGAAAACGACCGCGAAAGAGAACAGCTTATTACTGCAATTTACGGTGAAAAGCGCGGTAAAAACGACGGAAACGTAGGCAGATTCTCGGCGACACATAACGTTGACTTAAAATCAATTAGCGGCAAGGGCGACAAGCAGTTCAAGGAAGTAAAATGCGCTCCGAAAAACTTTAATATGCACAGAGTTTTTGACAGCCAGTATGGCATGAATATTGCCGCAGGCGGCTTCGGAAAAACCGTCAACGGCAAAACAATCACCAACGACGGAACCTGCGGGCATTTATATTCGCACATTAAAAAAGGCGACGCGAATCATCACGGCGCGTTACTCGTCGGCTTCGAGTCGGAAGCAGGCGGCATGAAAAACCACCTCGGTCACTCGCATAAGTTCGCCATAAAACCGAAAGCCGAGTTAGCGTCCTGCTTCGGAACACAGAAAAACAGCACCGTAGGCGACAATTACGGCGGAAGAGAAATGGACTTATCGGGGGTTAATCCGAAGGCCTTCACCGAAACGATGAAAAAGTTCGACGACTATATAAAAGAAAATCAGGAAAAAGCGAAGTCGATGAATCTTGAAGAGCGCGAAAAAGCGGTGAAAAACCTCGAAAACGTAACGACGAAGCTCATGGGTCCTAAGATGACCCCGACTGAATTCACGCAGTTCATGCAAGAAACCTGTAAGTTCGATGCAAACAAAACCAAAGATATGTTCCCGACGAGAAACAAGAGCTTTGAGAAGAACATCGAGGTTGAAAAAACACAATCAAAAGAAATAAATGAAACAAAAGAAAAGAGCAACGTAATTAATAAACAGGTTAATCTTACGAGCATTTCGCCGAAACAAAAAGCTCCCCCGCCGCCGGTACCCAAGAAGGCACCGCCGCCGCCGCCTAAGCTTGAAAAATAAGCAAAATAAAGCCCAAAGGAGATAATATAATGGCTAACGGAAAAAAAGAACTGACTCCCGAAGAAGTGCAGAGAATCAAAAGCATAAGAGATGCATGGAAGGCACCGACCGCAATTGATTATAATGTAAATGTGCCCTCGTCTATAAACATAGATGAATACAAGGCGCAAGCAAAAAAAATAGTTGATAGGAATCTTGATAAAAAACTCGCCGCCTTCAGCACCTTAGAGCAGGTTGCATTTGCACGCAATACTTACGATAAAAACTTCGGACCGAATAGCAGCTTTGGCGGTATTAATATTGACAATATAACCATCAACGGCGCGAGAATGAAGGACGTGGGTGAACATCTTACCGAGGATTTAAAAAAGTGCCTTGTCAGTGCCGCGCTCATGGACGAAAACAACAAGGTATACGTGCCGATTAACGACGGGAGCAAAACCTTCGGCAGTCTCACGGCGCCTATAAGAATTAATCCGATAATTGCGCCTGCTTTGGAAAATGAAGCACCGCAAAAGAGTAAGCCGCTTCCCGAGCCTCCGAAGAGGCAAGCCCCGTCGCCTCCGCCGAAGCCGCAGGCAGAACAGGAAGAAAAGCAAACAGGCTTCACGGAATTCGCCCAAACGCAACGCTTCGTTTTCGGGCGGTTGAATTACGACACCCCTAAGTATTCAGATAAAAGCGTTGACGGCTTCGGCGCGCGGTTTATGAACGCGCTCATGCGTAAAGGCTTCGATTCTCTTTCAGCCGAAGATAAAATATACGGAGAAGCGGCGTTCAAATCGAATTTCCTTAAAAGCGACAGGTCGTTCGGCGCGGACTTCGATAAAATCTTTATCGACGGCGTCAGCGTGAATAAAATGTGCCGGAAAGATAAAATAAATCTTTCCTCCGACCCGATAGAAGCGCAGAAGCAAAAAATGATTTTAGTAGCAGGTTATGCGGCTTCGCGGCAATATCCGATTGCAGTTGCGGCTTTCGATTATAAAGAAAATAAAGAAAAGCTGATTCCGCTCGCGGCACAGAAAGAACCCGGCGAATTCACGAAAAGAAGCACCGTTGGACATTTCTTTAACGTAGTTGTTTCAGCGTTCAAGGGGCGCGAAGCATTAAACCGGGCTTACGGCAACTGGCAAAACAAAAGCTCAAGCGAACTTAATGAACACCTTGAACAGCGTTTGCTGGAGAATTCTCGTTCCGATTCTTACATTACTGCGATTAATAAAGACATAAAGGAAACAAAGGAACATAAAAACGAAAACAAAAAACCGCTTCCGCCGCTGCCTATTTCCGATAAGGAATTATGGAAGGACACCGAGCTGAAAAAGACAATGGAGCAAACGGGAAGAGTTCCCAACGACGGAAGCTGCTTCTATCATTCAGTGATTAGGAATAGCGGACTCGAAAATCATTTCCCGACTGTGCTGGATTTACGCTCTCACACGGCGAACTGGTTGATGGATAACAAGGAAAACGACATGTTAAAGCAGTTTTTGTTTGAAAACGCTATTACCTTTGAAGACACGCTTGCTACAGTTACAGACGGTTGGTCAAGCGACGCAGGCGATATTGTTGCAACGATTGTTTCATCTGCTCTTGAGTTGCCGATTACTGTCCACAGAATGCCTGAATCGCAGACACTGCAAGCTTTAACCAAGGTACAGGGCGAACCTATCGAGGTGTACCAGTGCGGGAATCATTACGAAGCTGATAAACAATATTACGACGCTTATAACGAGCTTCACGGACTAAAAAGTGAGAAGCAGTTAGAGCAGGAATCCTTAGACTTCATCAAGAGCATGGGCATGACTAAGGAAGAGCGCGAGCACAACATGAAATCATTCGCCGTAAAAGAAAATAAAGAATCTAAAAAAGAAAAAGAACCTAAAAAGGAAAAAGAATCCAAGGAACTAAAAGCATCATCTCTCGGCGGTCCCGGGAAATAATAAAAACAAAAAAGCTGTATTTTTTAAAGTACAGCTTTTATTTTCAAAAAATTTAATTTACCCCTTGACATTTCTTTCCATATGTGTTAGAATGAGCAGGTATCATATTAAAGAAAGGCGGTGAAAAGTCAATGACAATCGGAAGAAGAACGCGCAAAAATACCTCTGAACTAAATATTGTTTTATCCGCTTTTCACCGTATTGCATAAATAATACGATGATGTACCCTGCGCGGATAAACACCGCGCGGGGTATTTTTATGCGCTAAAATAAAGAATATGACAAGCAGTTGTCATATTAGCTGTGATATATTTTATACAGAAAGAAAAAGGGAGACTATCATGCACATAATTAAAGTTGAAAACTTAAAAAAACACTACGACTATTATCAAAAAGAACAGGGCTTAAAGAACTCGCTGAAAAATGTAATTAAACGCAAAAAGCTGAAAAAGGAAGCGGTCAACGGCATTTCGTTTAACATCGAGCCGGGGGAAATCGTCGGCTTCATCGGTCCGAACGGCGCGGGGAAAACCACGACTTTGAAGATGCTGTCGGGGATTTTATTTCCCACGAGCGGCACGGCGACTGTCGGCGGCTTTACGCCGTGGGAGCGGAAAAAAGCCTTTAAAATGGGCTTCTCCATTGTTATGGGGCAGAAAACCCAGCTCAACTGGGACTTGCCGGCTGTCGAAACCTTTAATTTAAACAAATGCATTTACGAGGTGGACGACGCATCGTACAAAAAAACAATTGACGAGCTTGTCGGATTGCTCGGCGTTGAATCACTGATGAAGACGCAGGTCCGCCGTCTGAGCCTCGGCGAACGCATGAAAATGGAATTAATCGCCGCGCTCATTCACCGTCCGAAAATTATCTTTTTAGACGAGCCGACCATAGGCTTAGACTTTGCGTCGCAGAAAATAATCCGTGAATTCGTGAGGAAATACAACGAAGAAACCGGCGCGACGATTTTACTTACAAGCCACTACATGGCGGATATCGAAAGCCTTTGCAAGCGTGCAATTATTATTAATGAGGGCGTGCTTGCCTATGACGGAAATCTTGCCGATATTGAAGTGGATTCCTCAATGGAAGAAGCGATTCAAAAGCTGTATGAAAGCGGCGAAAACGGGGGTGCAAACGGGTGAAAATTGCGAAGGTTTTAAAAAAATACGCCGCCGTTTTCAAGCTTGAAATGCAAAGCAAAATGGAATACAGAATGGATTTTCTGATGAGCTTGGTCAGCGGCGGCTTTACAGTAATCATTCAGCTTTTCCTGTGGACTGCGATTTACGGCGGGCAGGCTGACGAAGAAGCCGTGCTGTTCGGCTATGAATACAGCCAGATGGTTGTCTACGTAGTCATGGCGGCAATCATGGCGAGAATCGTTGCGACAGGCTTTGAATACGACATTATGAGCGATATAATGGAAGGGAATATGAACCGCTTTTTCGTTCAGCCGATTGGACATCTGCCGTACAGAATCGTCGGCTTCCTCGGCGCAAAGGTTGTGGAAAACGTAATGGCGATAATCATAGGCGCAGGACTCTTAATTACGCTTACCTTTACGGTCGGCGCAGAGTTTAATTTTCTGAATATTCTCATTGCATTAGCTGTTGCGCCGCTGTCGCTTTTAATAAACGCTATGATGTTTTATTTTCTCTCCGCGACAAGCTTTTGGCTGACCTGGGGCTGGGGCGTTTTCAATGGCTGGGGCGTAGTTACAACGATTCTGAGCGGCGGTATATTTCCGATTAGTGTATTCGGGGAAACGGCGGTGTCGATACTGCGCTTTCTGCCGTTCCAGTATATTATTTATTTTCCGCTTAATATCGTTGTCGGCAACGCAAGTCGTGCGATGGTCTTCGAGGGAATAGCAATGCAGTTGATTTGGATTTTGATTTTCATGGGCTTGTCAAAGCTTTATTGGCGGGTCGGCATGAAAAAATACATAGCGGCACGGGGGTAATTATAACTATATGAAAGAAATAAAAAAACACTTGAGAGTTTATAAACAGTTCGCGAAAATCTGCATAATGCAGCAGCTTGAATACCGCGCAAATTTTGTCATTGGTATCGGCGCGGAATGTATGTGGCTTGCGACTAAATTAATTTACTCTTTTATCGTACACCAAACAAACACCACAGTAGGCGGGCTTTCGCCCGATGAAATCACATTATTCATAGGCACGTTTATTTTACTTACCGCGCTATATACGGGAATGTTCATGATGAATTTCTTTTTCATTCCGCACAGAGTCCGCGGCGGCGAGCTTGATTTAATGCTCGTAAAGCCTATTTCCACGCAGTTTCATTTGACAATGCGTGAGGTTGACTTTGCTATTCCGATTCCGAATTTAATCGGCGGAGTGATTACCGTTGCGGTTTCGTGGAGCAGGCTCGGCTTAGAAGCGGGGTTTGTGCAAATCGTGACATACTGCTGTTTAATCATCAGCGGCACGGTGCTTACATATTCCATTTTTCTCTTTCCGTATTTGTTCTCGTTCTGGACTGTAAAGGTTCAGGCGATTACCGATGTTGCGGACAGAATGTGGGACTTCAATAATATGCCTATGCAGATTTACGGCAGGTGGATGCAACGGCTCGGAATCTTTTTAATTCCTGTGTTTGTAATCGCGAATTTCCCTGTTATGGCGTTGTTTGAGAAGCTTCCGCTGCCTTATCTGCTTTGGGGGTTAATTATACCGATTGTGCTGTTTATCGCAGTTAAAAAGTTTTTTGGCTTCGCGATTAAACGCTACAGCAGTGCAGGGGGTTGACGGACAATTAACAATTGACAATTGACAATGTACAATTACGAAAGGATTTCAATGTAGATATGGATTTAACGGGAAAGAAAATTTTAATAACAGGCGTGAGCCGACCTATGGGAATCGGCGCGACGCTTGCTAAAAGACTGTCGGAAGCAGGCGCAGAGGTTGCCATTCACGGCTTCTCTGATTATGATTTAGTGATGAAGCATTTGACCGCAATGCCGAGCGGCACAGAAACGCTTGCAAAGGAATTGAACGTGACTTTAATCACGCCGTCAGACTTGGAAATAGCGGGTAACGCAGAAAAAGTCGTCGCGGAAGCCGTAGCAAAACTCGGCACCCTTGACGGCATGATTCTCAATCATACGAACGGCGACAGCGTCGAAATCGGCAACTGGACTCCCGAGCACATTGACCCTATTCTGAACGTTAATATTCGCGCTTCTATGATGATGCTTCAGGCGTTCGCGGCGCAGGTTGACACAACAAAAAACAGCGCGGTTACGCTGTTTACAAGTGGTCAGTATTTGGGTCCGATGGTAGATGAAATCGCGTATTGCGTTTCAAAGGAAGCATTAATTTGTTTATGCCGTCAAGCTTCTTACTTACTCGCGGACAAAAATATCCGAGTGAACTGCATAAACCCGGGCCCCGTTGACACCGGCTATTGCTTCGGAGAAGTGCACAAGGCTGTCGCTGAGATGTTCCCGTCGGGACGTTGGGGAATGCCCGATGATACTGCGGATTTGGTGCAGTTTTTGCACAGTGATTATGCAAAATGGATTACGGGGCAGGTGATTGCGAGCGAGGGCGGATTTAACCGCTACAAGTAAAATAAAAAACCGATTCGTTTATCGAATCGGTTTTTGTGTTTATAATTTAGAAGCTGTTTTCATAAATTCTCTGAACTGCGTCCTTGTCGCTTGCGACAGGTGCACAGCCGAGCAGTCCTGCAAGCCCGGGAGTGTCGAACGCGAGCTGAACAAGCTTCGGCACGTCTGCCTTTGTGAAGCCTACGTCTGCTAATGTTTCGGTTACGCCGACGGATTTCAGCCAGTCGCGCATACCCTGCGCGGCTTTTTCAGCTTCGCCTGCGTCGCCTGTGAGCCCGGGGATTATATCAGAGAGAACGTCCGCTAAAATCACGCCCGAAGCGGGATAGATTTCCTTTATAACAGCGGGGAGGAGAATCGCGAGTCCGAGACCGTGCGTTAAATCTGTCTTGATTCCGCTGAGCGGGTGCTCAAGCGCGTGCGTGAAATGCAGTAAGCCGTTGTCGAAGCTTGTTCCTGCAATCATCGCCGCATATGTAAGGAAGTAGCGCGCGGTTAAGTTCTTGGAGTCAGCAAGCGCAATCGGCAGATACTTCGCGACAAGGCGCATAGTTTCCTTCGCGAGAGTAATTGAAAAAGGATTATTGAGGACAGTTGTCGCCGCTTCAACCACGTGATTCACAGCGTCAATGCTGACGTAGCGCGTTTGATTCGCAGGGAGACCTGTCATTAAAGCAGGGTCGTCAATCGAGAAGAGCGGATAAATGCAGTCGTATGCAATCGCGGGCTTGTATTCTTTTTCGGGGATTGTAACCACCGCAAAACGATTGGCTTCCGTGCCTGTGCCGTGCGTTAAATTTATCGCGATAATCGGAACAGCTTTTTCCGCCGCGAATTTTGCTTCGTATAAATCCTGACAGTTTTTGTCGGGGTATTCAAGCAGAATCGCCGCGCTTTTTCCTGCGTCAATCGGGCTACCGCCGCCGATTGCGATTACGGCTTTTGCGCCTGCGTCGCGGGCGATTTTCACCGCTTCGTCAACCTGCTGAGTTTCGGGGTTCGGCTGAACCTTGTTGTAAAGAACATAGCGGATTCCGTGCTTGCCGAGGGCTTTCGTGACGTAGCCCCACGCGCCTGTCGTTTCGTAAGCGGCTTTTCCCGTCATGGCGATTACGCTGTCGATTCCGCGGGCTTTCAGCTGCTCGGCGATAAAGTCGATTTTCTCAATCGCTCCCACTCCTAAAAATACGCGGCTTCCGCAGATGATTGTGCTGATGCTGTTGATGTTGATTTTGTTTTCCCAAGCCATTTGTGCGCCTCCTCATATTGTTTATTTTGGACTTATATTATACCACATTGTTTAATTTTTGTCAACCAAAAGCCGGATTTCTTTTGCGACATCTTTCGGCATTAATACTTTACCGCTTGGACAGGCGGCGAGAAGCTCGTCTTCGGTAAATCCGCTGTTCATCGGGCTTTCGACCGCGCCGGGTGCAATGTAGTGCACGCGAATCCCCGACGGCTTGACCTCCTTCGCAAGTGCCTTCGAGAAGCCAATCAATCCCGCCTTCGCCGCGCTGTAATGCACCTCGCAGGACGCGCCGACTTCCCCCCAAATCGAAGAAACGTTGACTATAACGCCGCTTTTGCGGCTTATCATAGCGGGCAGAACTGCCTGCGTAACATTAAACGCGCCTGTAAGATTCACGGCGAGCATATGATTCCAGTCCGCGCTCGTTATGTCCGTGAATAATTTTATATCGGAAATACCCGCATTATTAACGAGTAAATCGAAATGCGGGTATTCGTTTATTAGTTTAAAAACAGCTTCGCGGTCGGTGATGTCGAGCTTTACGCCTGTTGCACCGATTTGCGTTGTTTTATTATTCAAGTAGGTGAAAATTACTTCGTAGTCCGAACTAAATTCACGCACCAAAGCCGCGCCGATTGCGCCCGAGCCGCCTGTGATTAACGCTCGTTTTTTCATACGGTTTTCGGTGCTTGCGCAGGAATAACCACCTGCACCTGCGACACATAAAACCGCTCGCCATCGGAGGAAATATGGATTTCTCCAAGCCCAGCTTCGCCGCTTTCGATTATAAGCATTGCGATTTCGTCCTCAAGCTCCTTGCGGATTACGCGGCGAATATCGCGCCCGCCGTACTTGCCGTCGAAGGATTTTTTCGCAATCAAATCATAAGTTGAGACGTCGATGTTAAGCTCAATATTCTTTTCGCGGAGCGGCTCGCGCATTTCCTCAAGCATGAGCTCGGCGATACGCTTGTAGTTTTCTTCATCAAGCGGTCTGAACACCACGACCTCGTCCACGCGGCTGAGAAACTCGGGACGCAGGAAGTCTTTGAGAGCCTTCATTGCTTTTTCCTTTGAAACCTCGCCGCTTGTTTTCGCAAAGCCGACGCCTGTTGACTTATCGGTTGAGCCTGCGTTCGAGGTCATGCAAATCACGGTATTCTCGAAGTTTATCGAGCGTCCGTGCGCGTCGTTGACCTTGCCCTCGTCAAGAATTTGAAGCAGAATATTCATTACGTCGGGGTGCGCTTTTTCGATTTCATCGAATAGAATCACCGAATAAGGCTTTCTGCGGACTTTCTCGGTAAGCTGCCCCGCTTCGTCGTAGCCGATGTATCCGGGCGGCGAACCAATCATGCGGGAAACGCTGTGTTTCTCCATGTATTCCGACATATCAAGTCGGATTAAAGGCTCGACAGAATTGAACATCTCGCCCGCCAAAACCTTAACGAGCTCAGTTTTTCCCACGCCTGTAGGGCCCACAAAGATAAACGAAGCAGGTCTGCGGCGGATATTTAACTGCACGCGCGAGCGGCGGATTGCGGAAGCTACGAGCCCTGCGGCTTCGTCCTGTCCGATAACTTTTTCTTTTAAGGCGGCTTCTAATTTGCCGATTTTGCCGTACTCGGTTTCCATGATTTTCGCAGCGGGAATCCCCGTCCACAGCTCAATCACGCGCGAAATATCCTCGTCAGTTACGTGAATATCCGACACAAGCGGCGCGAGTTCCTCAATTCGCTCGCTGTTTCTGGCGTGAGCAGTTTTTATCTCGGCAATGCGTTCGTAATTGATTGAGTCGCCCGAGCTTAAAATATCGTTTTCTTCTTTTTCGAGTGCGGTGTTTTCAGAGGTAAGCCGCTCGTGTTCAGCTAAGTCCGTGCTTTTTATGCTTGCGCACGCCGCCGCCTCGTCTAATAAATCTATCGCCTTGTCGGGCAAAAATCTGTCGTTAATATACCGCTCGGATAAAACTGCACAGGAGTTAATAATTTCGTCTGAAACATGGATTTTATGATGCTCTTCGTAATATTTTTTGATGCCTTTTAAGAGCTCAATTGTCTCCTCAATCGTCGGTTCAACGATTGTCACAGGCTGGAAGCGGCGTTCAAGCGCGCTGTCCTTTTCGATATGCTTGCGGTATTCGTTGAAGGTTGTCGCGCCGATGACCTGCATATCCCCGCGTGAGAGCGCGGGCTTGAACATATTCGCAGCGTTCATGGTTCCCTCGCTGTCGCCCGTGCCGACAAGATTATGCACCTCGTCTATGAAAAGCAGTATGTTCCCTGCATTTTTAATTTCCTCAATCAGCGACTTCACGCGGCTTTCGAACTGCCCGCGGAACTGCGTCCCTGCGACTAAGGAGGTCAAGTCAAGCAGATATAATTCCTTGCCTCTGAGTCTGAAAGGCACATCGCCTTTTACTAATTTTTGTGCGATTGCCTCGGCGATTGCGGTTTTGCCGACGCCGGGTTCGCCGATTAAGCAAGGGTTGTTCTTCGTTCTGCGCGACAGAATTTGAAGCACGCGGTCGATTTCCTTACTGCGCCCGATAACCTTGTCTAATTCGCCTTTTTTTGCGCGAGTGGTTAAGTTAGTGCAAAAAGTATCAAGGAATTTATGTTTCTTTTCGGGCTTATCTTTTTTAGCTTTGAGACGTTCGCGCTTGCCGCCCGAAGACGAAGAAGAATCGCTCGCACTGCTGTTAAGCTTGGGCGGAGGAGCGGGCTTGCTGTTCTTGAAGTCGCTGTTAAAAAGATTCTGCAGGAACTGCGGCATTGTCCCCGCGCCGCCGACCTTAAAGCCGCCGACATCGTCCTCATCATCGTCGAAGTCGTCGATTTCATCAAGCTCATCATCGCCGAAAATAGCCTTATAGCTTTCCTCGAAGTCCTCCTCGGAAAGCCCCATCTGTTTTATATATTCGCTGACCTGCGGAACGCCCAGCTCCTTCGCGCAGACAAGACAGAGCCCCTCGTTACGCTTGTCATTACCCTGCATGGTTGTAATAAAAACCACCGCCATGCGCTTTCTGCATTTTGTACAAACCATCATAATTAATGTATCCTTTCTAATTTAAGAAGCAAAACTTAAAAACTCAAAGTTATATATATGTCTGAAAATAAAGCTTTCCTCAATCGTCATGGTGTTAATAAAAATAATATTATTTCCTGTAATCGTAATCAATATGTTTAAGCCGATACAAACTAAAAGTATAATCACAGCCGACTTCAAGAGCCCCGTCAAGCCACCGAGAAACGAGTTAACCCCTCCGACAAGCGGAATACGGTTGATAATTTCTAATTTTTTCGCGATAAATGACGTAACCAAACATATTATAACAAATAATATGAAGAAAATCAAGGTGCGCATCGGAATTAAAATCACAGGCTTGATAATATTGTCCACAAGTGCAGCCGAAATGCCGTCTCTTCCCGATTCGATAATAGTCACCATGACCTGTGTGATTGCGTCGTTCGCCGCGCCGCTGAAGCTGCCGGAAATCTGCGGAACGAAGTCCCCGACGGCATTTACAGCGCCGACAAGCGCGTCAAACTCTGCACCGTTTTGCAATGTGTTTGTGAGCAGCTTCGCAAGCACTAAGGTTTCAAAGTCGTTATTCACGAGCTCAGCCGCTGTAATCGTCGCTCTGCCTGCGTTTATGGAAGACAGGTCTTCTATGTCTATTCCTAAAAATTCTAAGTCAAGCTTGTCGATTCCTGTTCCGCTTAAATCCACGCTGTTTAGATTCACGTCGATTTTACCTACTGTGTCAAGCGTTTTGTCTATATCGGACAGCGGCGTACTGCGGATTAATTCGCCCGACTGGCTGACCTCGTTAAGCATAATCTGCGATAAATCAAGCTCGGGAAGCATTGAAAGCGGCGCAGTGTCGGTTATTCCGCCGAGGCTTTGGTCTATGTAATCAATCGCGCGGTTTCTGATTAAGCCGTTGTAAATTGCACCCGCTGTCAGTCCGCTGAGGAACAGCGCGAGCAAAAACGAAACAATAACCGCAACCATGCCGACAACTGTAGATACGAAGCCTCTTTTAAAGCATCGGAAGGTAACTCCGACGACGACAATTATTATAAGTAAATCGTAAAACCATGAAAATTGTGTTCCCATAAAAACTCCTTTAATTTTCCGTCAATTCTATCCTTTCGATTGTCTCGTAGCCGAGAATCATCGCGTACTGACCGACTGTGACGAAGTCGCGGAATTCGTCCTCGAGCTCGATTAAACCTAACTGATTTAAGTGCATATCGTGCATCATCAAGCCTTCTCCTGTTAAAGTATACACTATTTCGCCGAAGATTTCAACCTGTTTTTGCTCAAAGGGCATAATTTCCGTATTTATTACGTTGCTTTGCAGGTCGAGCGTGATAAAAAGCAGCTTCCCTGTGACATAATCGCGCAGAATCACTAAGTTAAATTCATCGCCGTAGATGTCTTTTACGAGCTGTCCCGAATCAAAATTATAGCTTCCTGCGGGCTGACCTGTGTTCGCGTCGAACGACATGAGCATATTATCGGCGAGAACCGTGACGTAGCCGCCGTTTTCACGTACCTGCAACGCCCACGCACCTCGCGGTAACGCTCGCTCCCAAATCAAATCGTCCTCGGTATCGGTGCGGAAGCGGTAAAGCATACATTCGACGTCGCCGTCTCTGACTGTTGAGGTTGCGACGAAAATCTCGTTGTTCCTTGAAGCGAAGGTCAGCGCGTTTACTTCCTCGTCGATGAATCGCTGCCTGTAAACCCAGCTTCCGCTGTTGTTATAAATATGCAGAATATTCGAGAAGGCAGTCGAGGTCGTTACAACCGCCGCCATATCGTTCTCCCCGAGCTCGGCGAGAACAATCCTGTCGTCAAGCTTTACCTCATAAACTCTGCCGCTTCTGTTAAAAAGAGAAAACTCGTTTCCGTTGAAGTTGTAAACAAGGATTCTGCGGTTGGTTGCTCTTTGGACAGGGCGGGAATAATTGTGCCTGTGCGCGAGCAAATGCCCGCCGCGGCTCGTAAAGGTATACAAATATGTATCGGAAAGGAGCAGAAAATTATTGTCTGTGCGGCTCATTGAAAAGCTCGCGCTCCCTGAAAGCACAATCGGGAAGCCCTCGTTGATTCCTGTAGTGTTCATGCGGTTTGCAACGCCTTGAAGAGGCGCGAAAATATTCTCGCGGAACATCCAAACGGCGAGAATTGCTAAAAACAAAACAGCCGTCACGAGAACCTTATTCATGTTGCTTTTCCGCTTTTTTTCCTTGCGGTAAGCGGTTATATCGTTAGGATTACGCATAAAACACCTCGTTTAAATATAGCCCGTGCGGCGGTAAGGTTTTGCCCGCTTTTTCGCGCTCGCCTGTCTTAAAAGCTTCCAAAATATCATCAGCGTTTCGCTTGCCCTCGTTGACATAAATCAGCGTCCCCGCTAAAATCCGCACCATGTTGTATAAGAAGCCGTTCCCGCGGATTGCAAACTCAACGAAGCCGTCTTTTTCTTTCACGTTGAACGAATATATTTCACGAATTGTACATTGTTCATTGTTCATTGTACAGTGCTTATGAAACGCCGCAAAATCATGCTCGCCTATGAATAATTGTGCAGCTTCCTGCAATAATTCTATGTTTAATTCGTGCGGATAGTGATAAGAGGAACAAAAAACATCGCGCTGTTTTTTGTTGTTGAGCAGATAAATATATTCCTTGCTTTTTGCAGAGAAGCGCGCGTTGAAGCCTGTGTCCGCTTCCTCGCAGGAGAGAATAACTATGGCGCGCGGGAGCCTATCGTTTAAGGCTCTGACTAAATTTTCGCAGGGGATTGCATTATTTATATGCGCGTTAAAGCAGAAACGCCGCGCATGAACGCCCGCGTCAGTGCGCGAACAGCCGCTAATTTTAATAGCTGCTGTTTCAACTCCGAGGACTTTATGAAGCGCGGCTTCGATTTCACCTTGGATTGTCGGCACGTTCGGCTGACGCTGAAAGCCGTGAAAATCCGCGCCGTTAAATGAGCAAAAGAATTTTAAGTTTTTCATATAAAATCTTCTTCAGTGAATTCAACATGACCCTGTATTTCAACAGAAGTGACAACGTCATTTTCAAAAGTAACACCTATTCCCGGTCCGTATTCAACTGTTGGGAAATCGGCATAATGATACTGTATAAAAATATTTTTCTCGGTGTAAAACATCAAGCGGGGAGATGAAACAGGAAATTCTTCAATCGGGAGCTTTAGGTAATCAGCAATTTGTGTTTCATTTATGCCGAATTCAGCAGGCTTTTTTGATAATTCATCTTTTATACTTTCAATAGCTTTGTTAAAATAATCGTCAATACTGTTTGCAACTTGCAAAATATATTTAAAATTAAACTGATTAATATCATTTTTGTCTTTTTTACTATCAGCGTATAAATGAACCGGAACCTCACCATAAACAGAAGAGTAAATTTCATCTGAATAATGCCACACAAATAAACCAATATTTTTTTCTGTGCTTTGAATCCAGTTATTCTTGTCTAATATTTTATTGTTCATTATGGGTATCCTCTCATACTAAGTAATATTATTAACCGATAAATTCCCCGAATAACTGCCGGGCAACAACTTTGTCATATTTATCCTCGCCACGCCAATGTGTTGCGTAAGTCCAATCGTGCTTACCTTTTTCGGGGCGATTATAAGAAGCGGGTTTTAACACGCCGATACAAGCTAATAATTCTATCAAAGTTGAGAGTTCATCTTTATTAGATTTTAAACCTGCAATATCTTTTAATCGGTCACGCAATTTACTTGGGTAATCGCCCTCGTTGCTGTCATCAATCGTTTTCAAAATAGCTTGGAAGATAGCAATGCCTTCATCGGTAGGATTAGAAATTTCTTCTTTTTGAAATTGCTCTAAATCGAACAGGGTATATAACAATTCTCCATGCCGAACGCCGCCCCATTTAATCCGTTCAAAATTTAGAACACTTAAATCTTCGTCCTTGTAATAATCCCACCCAATAACCCCATACATTATATCCTTGCAAACTCCGCAAGTGTAGCTTGTATGTGTTACTTCTCCATTTCCATTATAAGATTGCCCTGATTTAACCGGCGTGTATTTATGAGCAGTGAATTGCTTTGCAACATACCACGAAGCAATCCCCGAACGTAATTCCAACCGCCTTGCAGAAAGACTGCTGAGAAAAGCACGGACGATTTCATCTTGCGAAATTTCTTTTGCAAGCTCAATAATACGTATTACGCAATCATCATGAGAAATTGAAAAAGGCTCAAACATCACCCCTTTTTCTTTGGCATAAAGAAAATTTTCATGCGTGATTTTTCTGTCTTTTTTATCTATCCAACCATTCTTCCAATATGTTTGAAATAGAATTTTCTTTGCTCTTTTATCCATTATGTCAACCTCCGTTAATCAAAACACAAAATTGTTAACAATAATCAACCCGAACACGCAAAGAATTAACCCCAAAGCTAAGAAGTCAATCGCTGAGCAGGTAAGCTTTTTGAGCCTTGTGCGACCCTCGCCGCCCCTGTAACAGCGACACTCCATCGCCATTGCGAGCTCGTTTGCCCGCTTGAACGCGGAGATGAAAAGTGGGATTAAAATCGGAATCAAAGCCTTTGCTTTTTTGATTAAGCCTTTAGCGTCAAGGTTCGCGCCGCGCGCTTTCTGCGCCATCATGATTTTGTCGGTTTCTTCAATCAGCAGCGGAATAAATCGCAGCGCAATCATCATCATCATCGCCAGCTCGTGCACTGGAAAGCGCAGTTTTTTGAGCGGCGCGAGCAGTGCTTCAATCGCGTCGGTGAGCATTATCGGCGACGAGGTATAAGTCAGCAGAGACATTCCCGTAATCAGCGTGATAATGCGAATAATCATGAACGCCGCGATTCTCGCGCCGTCGGCGTAGATTTTGAAAATCCACCACTCGGCTAAAACCTCTTCGCCTTTGATGAAAAATAAGTTCAGAATCCCTGTGAAAATGAGCAGTGGAATGATGGGCTTGAGGCTTTTTAAAATCATGCGGAAGCGGATTCCGCTGACCGCGTAGCACATGACTATGAAAACCGCCGCGATACCAAGTCCGATGAAATTTTGTGCAGTGAAAAGCATTGCCGCCGCCAAAATACTGAAGATGATTTTGAAGCGGGCATCAAGCCTGTGAATTATGGAATCGCCGGGAAAATACTGACCGATTGTGATGTCTTTAAGCATTAATCAGAACTATCCTTTTTCTTGTTTTTGATTGAATAAGCTATAGAGGAAATGATTACATAAGGTAATGTATAAAATCCACAATAAATTAACACAATAAGCGGCGCCCACTCAATTTCTATAAAAGCATTTTCGATTCCATATTTCATTATATTACCTATTATACCGTATGGAATTATTGTGAAAGGCATTAGTATAGCACCGCCTAATAAAAAACCAAAATTACAAGGTTCACACGCAAAGAAAAGAATGATACCTAAAATCATAATACAATATATTAAAATTAATCCCATAGGATGTGGCAAATCTGCTCCCATTAAAAATATTGAAATAGCAGGATAAAACAAATATAAAAGCGAAAATAAAATCCTACTTTTTTTCATTTTTAAGCACCTCCAAAACCCGCTCCTTCGCCCTTTCAACCGTATAAACATCATCGCCAATATCTATTCCCTGCGCCTTTAAAAGTCGCGCTAAGCGCGTGATTTGCGGAACATCAAGTCCGATTTCAACGATTTCATCAGCGTGCGAAAAAACCTTGTCGGTTTTTTCATAAAGAAATACGCCGCCTTTGTTCATGACGATGACTTTATCGGCGTATTTCACAATGTCCTCCATCGAGTGCGAAACAAGCAGAATCGTGGTTTTATACTCGTCGTGGTACTTTTTAATCTGGCTTAAAACCTTGTCGCGTCCGTAAGGGTCGAGCCCTGCCGCAGGTTCGTCAAGTACAAGAATCTGCGGCTCCATAGCGATTACTCCCGCGAGAGCGACGCGGCGTTTTTGCCCGCCCGAAAGGTCAAACGGAGAACGCTCAAGCCAGCTGTCATGCACGCCCATCGCCTGTGCGGCGCGGGTTACACGCACAGTAATTTCTTCTTCTGACAAGCCGATATTCTTCGGACCGAACGCGATGTCTTTGAACACAGTTTCCTCAAAAAGCTGATGCTCGGAATATTGAAAAACAAGCCCGACTTCAAAGCGGATACTGCGAATATCCACGTCCTTCGACCAAATGCTTCGCTCGTTAATTATAATCTCGCCGTCAGTGGGTTTCAGCAGTCCGTTGAGGTGTTGCATGAGTGTGGATTTCCCGCTGCCTGTATGCCCGATTATGCCGATGAAATCGCCCTTTTCGATAGTTAAGTTAACGTCGTCAACCGCCTTGATTTCAAAAGGCGTTCCGATGCCATAGCGATAAGATAAATTTTTAGTTTCAATTGCTGTCATTGTAATAATTTCACCAATTCTTTCACACATTCTTCCTCGTTGAGTATGTCTGCGGGCAGGTCAACGCCCGCTTTTCGCAGTTCATAAGCGAGCTCTGTCACCTGCGGTACGTCTAATCCTACCGCTTTTAATTTTTCAACTTCCGCGAAAATTTCGCGCGGCGTACCGTCCATAATGATTTCGCCTTTGTCCATTACAACCACGCGCCGCGCCTGCGCTGCTTCTTCCATGTAGTGCGTGATTAACACCACTGTTACGCCCATTCCGTTCAGCATTTTTATGGTTTTCATTACTTCTTTTCTGCCCTTCGGGTCGAGCATTGCGGTGGGCTCGTCGAGCACTATGCACTGCGGGCGCATGGCGATTACGCCTGCGATTGCGACGCGCTGCTTCTGTCCGCCGGAAAGCCGATGCGGAGCGTGTTTGTGGTACTTGTAAATGTCAACTAATTTCATCGCTTCGTCGATTCTTTCGCGGATTTCAAGTGGCGGAACGCCCAAGTTTTCAAGCGCGAAAGCCACGTCCTCTTCGACAATTGCGGCGACAATTTGGTTGTCGGGATTCTGAAAAACCATGCCGACAGTTTGACGGATTTCGTAAATTTTACTATCGTCGGAAACGTCGATGTTGTTCACAAAAACCTTGCCGCGAGTAGGCAGAAGTATGCCGTTTAAGTGCTTGGCGAGTGTGGATTTCCCGCTGCCGTTGTGACCGAGAACAGCAAGGAATTCACCTTTTTGCACAGTGAGATTAACTCCGCGCAGTGCAGGATTGCACTCGCTGACTTGTCCCTTGTCATCAAGTATTTCGTAGTCGAAATCAAGGTTTTCTGTTTTAATTATATCCAATTTTCTTGCCTTTCATGGAGTTTATTTTTCGCAGTTTTCTGCTTATAAATGATAATATAACAGGAAGTGAAGGTTCATGATAATCGCCGTCACAGAGAGCGCAAAACAAAGCTTCGGGTGTTTAATTTTTTCGTTCTCTTTAATCATTAAGTACTTCACGAAAATCGCAGTGACAGTCAGTAAAAACAAATGAACGTATACATAAAAATGCGTGTATCTGTGCGTGAAGTCATTTACGGCTTCGGTAAACATTCCGACTCGTGGTTCTTCCGTGGTGATTAAAAAAGGGAACAGTGCTGAAAAAATCAAACCTGAATAGAAAAATATCAGCATAAAACAGATTATTAAACCGGGATAAAAAAGCACGAATTTATTAAAGTAACGCAATCTTTTTTTATTCATTGAAACCTCGCGATAGCCGTATTCCCGCAGGGAATCGCAAGCCCCGTTACTGTCACCGGCAAGCATATTTCTTCTGCAGAAATTTCCGCCTTGAATTTCCGCCCGATTGTCATTTTTAGCAGATACGCCATCACTGACGGCGACAAGCCTGTTGTGTAGCTGTTAAGCAAGACGAACAGAGGCTCGTCCGACAGAATTTCGGCGCAGTCGAGCATTAAATCATGAATCGAATCTTCGAGCCGCCACATCTCGCCGTTCGTGCCTCTGCCGTAGCTCGGCGGGTCAAGAATAATCGCGTCATAGCGGCTTCCGCGCCGCTTTTCACGCGCGATAAACTTCATCGCGTCGTCGGTAATCCAGCGGATTTTTTTGTTCGACAAGCCCGACAAAGCCGCGTTTTCGCTTGCCCATTCCACCATGTTTTTCACGGCGTCAAGGTGGCAGACGTCTGCGCCCGCTTCTGCGCAGGCAAGCGTCGCGCCGCCGGTATATGAAAAAAGATTCAGAACTTTTATGGGTCTTTTTGCACCCTTGATTAAGTCCGCGCATAAATCCCAATTAACCGCTTGCTCAGGGAATAAACCTGTGTGCTTGAAGCCTGTGGGCTTGACCTTGAAGCGCAGATTTTTATAATTAATTTCCCAACTTTCGGGGAGTTTTTTGTAAAACTGCCACTCGCCGCCGCCTGCCAAGCTTCGCAAATACCGCGCATCTGCGCTGTTCCACAGCGGTGAAGGCTCGGGATTCTGCCAAATTATTTGCGGGTCGGGGCGGATTAAAACAGCTTTGCCCCAGCGTTCGAGCCGCTCGCCGCCCGACGCGTCAATCAACTCATAATCGTTCCAATTGCTTGCTATTCGCCTTATTTGCATAATTCATTCTCAACTACTTCTTTAATTTTTTCAACCCAATTATCAACGTCGTTTTTAATTTTTCCCTCAATCATAATCCGCAGAAGAGGCTCGGTTCCGCTCGCCCGAACAAGCACTCTGCCGTCACTTCCGAAGAAGGTTTCCGCGTTTTTAATGACTTGCATAACTTTCTCATTTTTGTCCCAATTTGCACGCGCGGCAGGAGTTGTTTTCACGCCGATAAGCACCTGCGGGTAATCGTTTATAGCAGAAGCTAATTCAGAAAGCGGCTTGCCCGATTCCTTCAGCAAACGCAGAAAACGCGCGGCTGTGAGCAGTCCGTCGCCTGTCGTTGCGCAATCCGAAAGTATAATATGCCCCGAATTTTCGCCGCCTAAATTATAGCCTTCTTTTTTCATTTCTTCATAAACATAGCGGTCGCCGACCTTCGTGCAAATCGTTTTTATGCCGTGATTATGCAGGTATTCGTGGAAGCCGAGGTTAGACATAACAGTTGCAACGACTGTGTTTTTTTTCAGCAATCCGGCGTTTTTCATCACGACGGCAGTCAGCGCGATTATTTTATCGCCTGTGATTTCGCCGCCTTTTTCGTCAACCATGAGGCACCTGTCCGCGTCACCGTCGAAAGCGATTCCCGCGTGATAATTTCCCGCGCGAACCTGCTCTGAAAGGCTGTGCAAATAAGTCGAGCCGCAGTTATTATTTATGTTTTGCCCGCTCGGATTATTACCGATAAAGTCGCACGCTGCGCCCATTTCGAGGAACACGCCTGCGCAGGAGCAGGCGCTTCCGTTCGCGCAGTCAAGGAGCAGCTTCATGCCGCTTAAATCGCCGCCGCCGCAGTTAATTATATGATTCATATAAGCGTCTTTCCCGCTGTAAAGCGAGCGGATTTCACCAACGTCTGCGCCGCTTTTAAGAAGCATTTTTTCGGGCTCGTCAAGTATATATTTCTCGATTTTTTCTTCAGTTTCATCAGGCAATTTTTCGCCGTTTGCCGAGAATATTTTTATGCCGTTATCTTCAAAGGAATTATGCGACGCGGAAATCATAATTCCCGCGTCCGCTTCAAATTCGCGGATTAAAAAAGCCAACGCAGGAGTCGGCACAACGCCGAGCAGTTCAGCGTTTGCGCCCACTGAGGTAATCCCCGCAATCAGCGCGGCTTCAAGCGTGTCGGACGAAACGCGGGTGTCCTTCCCGACGAGTATATTAGATTTTTTTCCGTCCTTAGCCAACACTAATGCCGCCGCGCGCCCGATGTTCATGGCGAGCTCGCAAGTGAGCTCGGTTATAGCGACACCGCGCACGCCGTCAGTTCCGAAAAGTCGTCCCATAAAGTTCTCCTTTTTATATTATATCTATAAATCTTCTAAACACGGAATATCACTGATAAATTCCGATTCAATACCTAACTTTTGAAAGTAGTTACACATTGCAATACACGCGTATTTTTCTGACGAATAATGAGTGCCTCCGAGCAGATTAATGCCGTTTTCTTTTTCAAAATTATGCGCTTCTTCCGAGTATATGCTATGCCTTGAAATGCCGACTATATGCGTGTTTACGCCGAACGCGACAAGCTTACTTACTATTTCCATATCATTGCCGCCGCCCGCGCAAATACTGACTCGATTATCTTTTATTTCGTCGCTTCCGTATTGATAAAGCTTCGTTTCATGACCTACAACCTGCGAAAATCTTTCGTTTAATTCCTGCACGGTTTTGCAATCTGTTGTGCCGATTATTCCGCACTCCGCGCCGAAATAATTGCCGAACGCTTTTTCGATTTTCACGCCGAGCGCGTCCGCTAATGTCTTGCTTGTCGAGTATTCGCTGAAGTTATCAAGCGGTAAATGATAATTGAAAAGCGAAATGCGCCGCTTTTTCAATTCTTTGAGCAATTCAGCGTTAATTTCATAAAACACACTATCGGGATTTTTACGATTTATACTTAAATCCCAAACTAATGGGTGATGCAAAAATAACATAGCGTCTGTTGTTTTATCGTCTAAAATTTTCTGTAAAACATTGTCTGACGGAAAAACAGCAGTGTAAACTTTATTAATTTCCACCGCAAAATCACACAGCAAACCGAGACTGCGTTGCTTGAAATTATCGCAGATGAAATCTTTCGTTTCCCAGTTGTCGTTGTACCAGTCTTCGGTGAAATCCGAGGTTATAAAATCTTTTTCTAACGTGTTATATAATTCTGTTGCTTTCATGTTTTTCACTCCATTTTTTTAGTGGCAGATAATACTTATTATCCGCTAAGTGCCATTGTATTTGTTATATTATCAGGAATATCTATTCCTGTTGCATAACAAAAAGCGATAATTTGACCTATGTGCATTTGCTCATGTCCTATCATTGCCGATATGTGTTGATGTATGTTCCATTCATCTCCGAACCACACGTTTTTTTCACAGCCTGTAAATTGTTCAAGCTGTGCCTCTAAT
>Ga0123356_10000262_pt1 | contig 60769 bp, 33 predicted proteins | sample TergutEmb28metaG_2_FD_92546 | JGI IMG/M metagenome (GOLD analysis project Ga0123356, IMG submission 92546) | Embiratermes neotenicus P3 segment gut microbial communities from Petit-Saut dam, French Guiana - Emb289 P3 | ecosystem: Host-associated > Arthropoda: Insects > Digestive system > Gut ...
CCTGGGCCGGTACATGGTGATAGAGACCAAGGCCCCCGAAGGCTACATCGGCAGCGACATACGACGCAGCCTGGACATCAACGGGGAACGGGCCGTGCGCACCATTGTGGTGCCTAATCGCAGAAATGCGGGGACATCCTCCGACACCGACTTTGACGATGAGGAGATGCGCCGCAACTGGGGCATGCTCCTGGAGATGATCATGGATGTGGGTGTGCCCAATGCCGGCGCTGCCAGCCGCAATGTCGGCGATGCCCCGCAGTAACAAACAAACATAAAACACAACATACCGCGAGGGGAGGAGCCAAAGCTCCTCCCCTCGGCGCATCTTCCTACTTGACCTTGACGCAACGTAATCGTTTATACTTGTTTTTGAGAGGAGGTGAGGACATGGAATACACGGTCAACAAGCTGGCGAAATTAGCTGGGGTCAGCACACGAACGCTGCGGTATTACGACGAATGTGGCTTGCTATCGCCTACCCGCGCTAGCTCCAACGGGTACCGTATATACGGTGAAAGCGAAATCGACCATCTGCAGCAAATACTTTTTTACCGCGAACTTGGCATGCCGCTTAACGAAATAAAGAAAATCATGTCCGCAAAGGATTTTGACGGTACGGCGGCGCTTCAAAGCCATCTTGCCGCACTGCTTGCCAAGCAAAAACAGCTGGATGTACTGATCACCAATGTCAAAAAAACCATAAGGGCAGCGAAAGGGGAAACCAATATGAATAACGAAGAAAAATTCAAAGGATTTATCCAAAAATTGGTTGATGATAATGAGCGGCAATACGGAGAAGAAATCCGAGGAAAATACGGAGATGCTGTAGTCGAAGGTTCCAACACAAAAGTAAAAGGCATGACAAAAGAGCAATACGCCCGGGCGGAAAGGTTATCGAATGAAGCAAATGAAACATTAAGAGCAGCCTTTGAACAGGGCGATCCCGCAGGTGAGCTTGCCCAAAAAGCCTGCGAATTTCATAAACAATGGCTCTGCTGTTTTTGGGATCAATACAACAAAGAAGCCCATCTCGGCGTTACGCAGATGTATGTGGACGATCCTCGCTTTACCGCATACTACGATAAGATCGTCGTTGGCTGTGCAGCGTTTTTGCGGGAAGCGGTAGCGATTTATTGCAAATAAAATGCTCCTGGGTTACCTTGGGTTTTCCAGCGCCAACAATGCTTTTTTCCGCTCCAGCCCACCTGCAAAGCCGGTGAGTGCGCCCTTTGATCCTACCACACGGTGGCAGGGGATCATCAGGCTGATGGGGTTGCGGCCTACCGCGTTGCCCACGGCTCGGGGCGCACTGCCCAAACGGGCGGCCAACTCACCATAGGTTACGGTGTGGCCGCGGGGTATCTGCTGCAGCGCATCCCATACTTTTTGTTGAAAGGCAGTGCCCCGTGGAGCCAAAGCAGGCGGAGCGCCCGGATCATCACCGTTGAAGGTGGCATCCAGCCAAGTGCGTGCCGCTTCCAGTGCAGATGCATCGGCCTCATCGCCAGGCTCGGCAAGCCAAGCTTTTGCTTCCAAGGGAAAGTAACGTTGGTTCATAAACCACAGCCCCCAAAGCGCGCCATCCTCGGCGGCGGCCAGCATATCGCCCAAAGGCGTGGGCAAGATCCGCGCGGTCATGGGCAGCCCTCCTATGCATATATCGATTGTAGAATGGTGAGCGTACCGGCGTACCCATCCACGCGGCAGCGCACGCCCATGGGCAGCGTGAGGGTGGGGCAGCGATGGCCGCAGGCTAGGCCGGTGATGGCAGGTTTGCCGCAGGGGATCATGATTTCGGCCAGCACCTGCGCCAGCGTAAGGCCAAAGTCGGGATATTCGGGTTCGCACCGGGTGAACCCGCCAAATACCACGGCGGAGCAGGCATCAAACACGCCGGCCAGCCGCAGATGGGTGAGCATACGATCCACGGCATAGGTGTACTCGCGTATTTCTTCGATAAACAGCACCTTGCCGGTCAGGTTGGGCAAGAAAGGGGTTCCGCACAGCGCGGTGATCAGCGAAAGGTTGCCGCCGATCAACGCACCCTCGGCCACGCCGGGGCATAAACAGGCGGGTGGCGGCTCATCTGGAGGGTGGGGGAGCGCCCCCAGCGGCTCCGGGCACAGCAGCGCACGCAGCAATTCCGTGCGGGAGAAGGGGTCCAGCAGCGCGTCGGAGGTGGCCATGGGCCCGTGGAGCGTGGGGAATCCGCAGTGGGCGTTGATGGCCAGGTGCAGGCCGGTGATGTCACTGAAGCCGATAAGGGGCTTGGGATGGGCCCGCAGCAAGGCATAGTCGATTTGATCCAGCAGCCGGGGCGTGCCGTACCCGCCGCGCACACAAAATAAGGCCCGGATGGAGTCGTCGGCAAACATACGATGCAGGTCATCCAGACGCAATGTGTCGTTTCCGGATAGATAGCCGTGTACTGCCCCTACGCTTTGGCCCAGCACCGGCTCAAAACCCAGCGCCTCCACACGGGCGGCTAGGGTCGCACAATCCATGGCGGGATCGCGGATGACCCCCGACGGGCCAATTAGCCCGACCCTATCGCCCAGGCGCAGAGGAATGTTTTGACTCATAGGCAAAAATGCATAAACCGCAACGCCTCGGCATAATCGGCGGTCTCAAACAACACCGAGCGAGGGCCAGTTTTGCGTGCGCCGGGATAATGGCCGCAACGCGCTGCGTCCGCATGTTTGCGGTAGGTGATCTCCACATCAAACCGGTTAGGCAGTGGATACAGAAACGCCGATGGATTGGCAAAAGCGGCGGAAACGGCGGCTTGGGCGGCTTCGCGAATGCGATCCACCGCCTCATCCGGGTGAAAGAGGCTCAGTGTGGCATCCCCCATGCCCCGGTTTACGGGCACGGTGCGGATGTGGGGATTGACGGCCTGAATGCTTTGGCACAGGCCTTCATCACCGGTAACCAGCAGCACCGGCACACCCATCGTGGCGGCGGTGAGGCAGTTGATAAATAGCTCGGAGACCGCTTCCCCGTTGATGGTGACCAAAAAGGCCGCGTTTGTCATGGTGTGGGCCAGGGGATTGGCATCGGAACCGGCGCAACTATGATAACCGGTAAAAAACACGCCGTCAAAAGAAGAATCCAGCCCGGACACCATCATGTGGGGATCCCTAGCCCAGCCCCGCAACACCCGGGCGCCTCGGGGCAATCCCGACGGATCGATGTTCCGCGCATCGTGATGGGCATCCCGAACCAGCAGCTCTTGGACGCCCCCGTCGATGGCTCCTTGGCAGGCTGCCGCTACCTCCCTGGTCATTTGCCGCGCGAAGTACGCGTTGTCTGGTTTTGTGGGATCGGTCTCATCCCAATGGGAGATGCCGCAGGTGCCTTCGATATCGGCCGAGAGAAAGATTTTTTGCGGTTGTTTCATGCGTGATCCTCCTTTTCTTTTTTCGATAGCTCTGATAGCAGCTCCCATGCCAGCGTGGCTTGCATACGCGCCCCTATGGGAAGGCAAGCTTCATCTATAGAAAACTCCCTTGCGTGGATCGGTGGGCCCAGTCCGCACCCTATGTTCCAAAATACGCCCCGCACCCGCTGCGCAAAAAAGCCAAAACTCTCTACGCCCAGGCTGGGGCGCTCTGAATGATGTACCCGCTCTGGCCCAAGGATTGCACGGCCTACTTCAAACAAACGGGCCGTGAGAGCTGCATCGTTGATCACCGGGCCATACCCTTCGGAGAGTATCGCCTCCCCCGTGCCGCCCAATACTTGGGCAATACCTTCGGTGATTTGAATCACGCGCCCCTTGAGCCGCTGGCGGGTCTCGGGCAGCAGGGTGCGCAGCGTGCCCCGTATAATCACCTGATTGCATAGAATGTTGGGGGCGGTTCCGCCTTCGATCATACACAGGGACAGCACAGCGCTGTCTAACGGAGAAGTTTCCCGGCTCACCAGGGTCTGCAACGCTGTGATTACGTGAGAGGCGATCATGATGGCGTCTACCCCCTGCTCGGGATAGGCGGCGTGCCCAGCCTTGCCCTGCAATGTGAGCGTAATGGCATCACTGGAGCCGTGGGCTACGCCTGGCCGGGCGCTCATGTGTCCGGTGGGCAGCGCCGGGGACACATGCAGGCCCACGACCGCGTCCACCCTGGGATTTTCAAGGCAGCCCGCGGCGATCATATCCCGCGCGCCGCCGGTGGTTTCCTCCGCTGGCTCAAACAGCAGCTTTACGTTGCCAACCAAACGCTCCCTGTGGGCCATGAGCAACCGCGCCGCACCCAATTGGATGGCCATGTGGGCATCGTGCCCGCAGGCGTGCATCACGCCGGGCCGCTCCGAACAAAAGGGTGCGTCTTCCGGTTCTGTTATGGGCAGGGCGTCCATGTCGGCACGCAGGGCCACCGTGGGGCCGGGTTGCCCGCCCCGGATTAGCCCCACCACGGCGTTGCCCGCATCGCAGGGCAAACGCTCAATGCCCAATGCCTCCAATTCCGCCAGCAGAAAAGCCTGGGTTTCGTGCTCCTGCCCGGAGAGTTCGGGGCGGCGGTGCAGCGCTCGGCGGCGTTCGATGATCCAGATGTCCAGCGCGGGATCGTCTTTTATCAGCATGGCGGGGGCACCTCCTTGCCGTTTGCCTGTATTCTACGTGGGCGGTTTGCGGTTGTCAATCCGGGCGTTGTTTTCTTTGCCATTACTTGCGGTTGCGCATCCCCTTCTGCTTATGGTATCATGCTATGGGACACGCAACACCCCGCATGCTTTTGGTTTCCCTGCGCATACTGTAAGAAAAGCGATGCGGAGGGATGCGCATGAAGGTTGCGTTTCAACAGGGACTGGAAGGAATGGCCGATAGCCTGGGCCAGATGGGTTTTGAGATGATCCCCTTGGGCCAGGAGCAAGAGACCGACGCCGTGCTCTATCAGCAGGGCATTGAGGTGGCGTTGCGTGCGCGGCCATCCAAGCGCGGCGCGTTGCTGCTCAACGTACACGGCCTGTCTACGGCAGAAACCGCCCAGGCGCTGCGCAGGCGCAGCAATACGCAGATTTTTTAGGGCGCCCTAGCGCCAGCAGGGCGTAAGGGAGGAAACCATGCTCATAAAGCCCCCCCCCGCCAAATCGCCGTGGCGTGCACGGCTCATTCTTGTGGGCGTGGTGGCGGCGATTGTGGGCGTGTTTTTTTTGATCCGCGCCTTTAGCGCCACCGGCCAGGCCACGGTGCGCATGCAAAACGTGCTGCCCTACCAGCACATCGAACCCATTGGCAACGACATACTGGTGTACGATGGCATATCGATCTTTCGTTTGGGAGCCAACGGATCCCGGCGCTGGCCCCAGGCGTTCCAAACCGGCCCAAATGCCGGGTATCACACCAGCAACAGGCATGTTGTGGCATGGTCGGGCAATCAACTGCACATATTGGACGCCAATTCCGGCCGGGCATTGTTTAACGACCGCATGGAATCCACGGTGCAGTTTGCCCGCGCCGGCAACAACTACGTGGCCGTGTTTGTGGGCGAAAGGGACGTGGGTTCGGTATACGTGCTGGACTACCAGGGCAGGCGCGTGGACACCGTGGAGATACGGCACACCGTGCTCATGGACATCGGATTTTTTTCTCAACCCCGGGAGATGATGTGGATACTGGGCCTGGAGGTAGACGGAACCGTGCCCACCGCCACGCTGCAAACCTTTGATCCGGGCTCGCTGGTGACCGGCAGCGCCACCCTGGGCGAACAGCTGGTGTATCGTGTGTACTATCACAATGGGGATCTGCGCACGGTGGATACCCGGCGGATCAGCACGTACAACTATCGCATCAGGGAGACCGCCACGCCGGTGCTCATATACGGCTGGTACATGCAGGATGTGCGTGTGATCAACCGGGAGCTGTATCAGCTGCTGGTGCCCATGCCCAACGAAGACGGCTCCATGAACTTCACCGACCTGCGCCTGATCCGCGGCAATGCCACCGACCGCGTGCTGCACCTGCCCGCATCCTGCGTGGGTGTGGTGCTGGGCAGCAGGGCGGTGTACGCCTTTGCCGGATCCAGGGTATACACCTGCCGCTACGGCGAAATCAGCTTTGTCCCCACCGATCTAAGCGTGCATGTAACCAGGGTGATTGGCATCACCCAGGACGACCGCGCCATCGTAGCGGATAACAATGATGTGTATTTGATTCAATTACCGCATTAACTACAACGGAGGAACGCTGATGAACATAGTTGACCTACTCATTCTGGGCGTAATCGGCGTCGGCGTGCTCTTTGGGCTGTACAAGGGTTTTGTGAATTCGGTGTTTGGGCTGTTTGGTGTGTTTTTTGCCTTGATCATCGCCTACACGGCCTATCCGCAGCTGGTAAAATCTTTGCAGGACAATGAGAGCCTGATACGCAACCTGATCCACTATTCCGACGCGTCCTCCCGCATACAGGATTTGGAGCTGTCGCAAACGCCGGTGGCCGGTATCTCCGGGCAGGCGCTGGGCGAGATCATGAACCGGGCCAACCTGCCCCAGCCTTTTGACGATTTTGTGCGCGCCAACATCCTCGATCAGGTATTTGCGCCGTTGGGCAGCTTGTATGTATCCGATTATTTAAATCAAACCCTGGTAGCGGTAACGCTCAACATATTGTGTTTTTTGGTTTGTTTTGGGTTGGCCTATGCAGCCGTGATGCTGCTGGTGCACCTGCTGGGCTATGTGTTCCGTATGCCGGTGCTTAAGCATTTTGATTTGTTGCTGGGCGGGTTGTTTGGCGGGGTGCGGGGCGTATTATTGGTATTTGTATTTTTTGCGATTGTGCCGGTGTTGCTTACGGTGTCGCCCATTGAGCAGGTGTCGGTTGCGATTGATGAATCGCGGTTGGCGTCTACGTTTTATCAAACGAATTTGATTCAGTCGATTATGCAGGGGACGTTGTTTTAGCGGGGGTGATAGACATACAAACGGCGGGAGGGCAACCCATGAAAAAAATCGGTGCGATATCACTTTGTTTGCTTTTGTGCATGGTTTATTTGCCACAGCCCCGCGCTAGGGCATGCATTTTTCCTGAGCCGGTGATGCGTGTTTCCGCATCAAGTGGCGGCAACGAAAAGGCGGTGAAGATTCGATCCGGGAAACCGGCTAGGGACTGGACTGAATATGCCATTACGCAAACTGCCATGCCCTTTGTAAAAGTTTTGCCCGATGGCAAGGCCAGCGTTCCGTTAACCGTTGGCATTAAATTCTATAGCGAGCACAAGCATGACGGGAAAGTAACGAGAGACCGAGAGCGCATTAATGGATTCAAAGAAGCTGCTGTTGCCGATCCTGCCGTTTCCACCCAAAACGAGGTTCTTTATATTGCCTTGGATCTTAGCCGAACGCGGAATTTGGAATATTCCGTGCATAAACTCGTGTACGTGGGGGGAGTGGTCGAATACGGAAACATTCGCTTTAACCACAATTGGAACGGCTACAGCATCCAAAATGATTTGACCCTTACATTGCCCGAAACACCCGGTATTACCATCGATCCCGCATCTACGCCGGAGCATCTGATCCTCCGTTTGGCTACCGGTACGCCGCTGCCCGCTGTGACGGCTTTTAAAGCCGAACTCGCCGGCAAAAACGTACGTGTCCAAAATAGGTTAGGATTTTTTGCCCAAGGAAGGTCAAAAACATTTTTGCCGGTCAGCGACGAGGAAATCCTCGTTCAGTATCCGGAGTTGGCGGATACTTGCCTTCTTACCTTTATGGTTTTTAACAAGCGGGAGAAGACCACCCATTACGCAATAGTGGAAGGACGATGGGATTAGGTTTGGGACTATCCGAATAGAGAAGGCGGGACTCGAACCCGCGCATGCCTTGTTAGGGCCTACGGCTTATAAGGCCGTGGCTCTCACCAACTGAGCTACTTCTCCAAACAACAAAAAACAGCGACCAGAAAAGCCGCTGCAAAAGTTCCGTGTCTATTGCTTATCTACATGCAAGGACACAGGCGAACACTTTGGCAACGACTTGCTTTTTAGTACGTATTATACACGCCATCATGTCCACCTCCCCATGCGTTCATCGTCTGCTTTTGCGACGTATGCTATATTAGCATGGATCATTTTTGTTGTCAATCAAAATCCCTCAAAAAACCGAAATCCCAACCCCCCGCCCCACAATCCTATCCGCCTTCGCCACCACAACCTCTGCAGCCGTAACCTCCACATCAATCGCACAGTCCGGCAGAATCTCCGCCAGCGCCGCACGCTGATCCGGGGTCACATCAAACCCAGTAAGCCGCAGCTCCGTCAGCCCGCTCAACGAACGCAACGGGGTGCAATCGGGCAGCGCGCCCTCGCCCACAATCTCCAGCTTGGCCAGGTTGGAAAGCCTGGACAGCGGCCCCAGGTCGGAGCCAGACACAAGATCACCAGTGGGCAGGTTAAAACGCAACTCGGTAAGGTTCGAAAGGGGGGCCACCTGGTAGGGCAATACCCCCGTGGAGGTAAAGAAGTCCAGCTTTTGCAGCCGCCCCAGCATGGTTAGCGGGCGCGGGCTTTGTTCGTTTTCGGTGTCCACCCGCAGCACGCGCAGATTGGGCAGCGCCATCAGCACCTGCAAATCCCGTGGCGCGCCGGACAGGCTTAGCGAGGCCAACTGGGGTAGCGACGCCAGTGGATCAAGATCGGCTAGGGGGTTGCCGGTGATGTCCAGCTTGGTGAGGGTAGACAGGGTGGACAGCGGGGCCAAGTTGGACACCTGGTTGTTGGATAGATCCAAGTGCATCACGCCGGTCAAGGCGCGCAGGGGCGATAAATCGTCGATTTCCCGGCCGGGCAGCATCACCACCAGGTCGTGGGGTTTTAGCTTCTCCTGGGCGATTAGGATGTCGGAAGGCGGTGCGGGCTCCTCTTCTATTTCCTCTTCGGCGTCTTCTTCGGCGCCTAGCACTGTCCGCTGGGACAGCAGCGCGCGTTGGCTGGCGGGCAGCAACGCGCAGTCATAGGCGGTGAGCAGGTTCAGCACGGGCAGGTCCAGCACCGGCGTAAGATCGGTGATGGGATTGCGGTCCACATGCAGACTTTCCAGTGCTGTGAGCGCGGCCAGAGGCTCTAAATTTTCCACCTGATTGCCCGCGATGGACAGGTGGGTGAGCCGCCTGTTTTTGGCCAGCGCCGATACGTCGGTGATGTCATTGTCTTGCAGGTACGCTCGTACTAGGCGGGGGTGATTGTCAAGAGCCCGCAGGCTGCTGATCTCGTTGTTTTCCAAATGTACGGTGCGCAGGTACATCAGCGGGCGCAGGGGGCCGATGTCGGTGATGCCGCAGCCCTGGGCGTCTAGCCTTTCCAGCCGCTTGATATCGCTAAGGGGTTTGAGGCCGCGCACCGGATTGCCGGAAATCGAAAGCTCGCTTAACTTGGTGAGCTTTCCGATGGGGCCCAGATCGCGTATCTCGTTGCCGGATACGTCCAGCCGGGTTAGCTTGGTGAGGCGGCGAAGGGCGGCGACATCGGTGAGCCCGGCATTGGCCAGCGTCAGCGCCCGCAATGAGCCCAGAAAGGACAGGGACGATAGATCATCCAGCTCCACATCCGCGATCATCAACGTTTCCAGCCGCTTTAGATTGGCCAAGGGTTTGATGCTTTGGATGGGGTTGCCGCCCAGCGCCAGCTGCGTTAGCCTGGTGAGGCCTCCCAGCGTGCTGATATCGTTTACCTGGTTGCCCCGTAGGTTGAGTATTTTCAGTTGAGAAAGACCGGCCAGGGGTTTGATATCCGTGATTTGATTGTTACTAAGATTCAGGCTTTGCAGGTTGTACATCGAGGCCAGCGGCGAGAGGTCTTTGATCTTATTGCCGCTTAAATTTAGGTGCAGCACCACGGGCAATTTTTTCAGCTCGGAGATATCCGTTAAGCCCTGGTTCGATAGATCCAGGGTGGTGATGCCTGTGGTTACTGTTTGGCCGTATATCTCTACTTCCGTGACTTTTGGGGTGGTATTGGATGAGGCCTGGGCGCTTGATATCGGTAAAACGATAAACAAAACACACAAGCACAACACGGCAAAACCACGCCATCTGCGCGGGGATCGTTTGGTAAACGGCATCAAAACCAGCCCTTCCCACTTGCAAAAGATGGGCCTATTATAGCACAAGGGGAAAGCAAATATGTAACTATAAAGTGTTTTTTAAGGAAAGGCCAGTAAAAGCATCAATAAAAGAACACCGCGCCCTCCCGTGGCGGCAGGCGCAAAAGCACTGCGCCCCCTTGGGTGGCATGGGCAACGCCGCTTAGGGCATCTGTGGCGTAGGCCTGGTTTGCCAGCCCAACCGGTAAAGGCAGCATCGCCTCTACCGCCACATCGGCGGTGTTGAGGATTACCAGGGCGTTTTGCCCGGTATCCTCCCGCAGGTAGGCGTACACGCCGTTTGATCCCACATGCCAGGTGCGATAGGTTCCGTAGCGTAACGCCGGGCTGCCGTTGCGTAGAGCGATCAGTTTTTTAAACCAGGCGCGTACGGGGTTTCCTTCTATTTGTTCCCAGCACATGCTGCCTCGGCAGAAGGGGTCGTTTTCCCCCTCCATGCCCAGTTCATCGCCGTAGTACACGATGGGCGCGCCGGGCGCCGTCATTTGAAATAGAGCCGCTTGCCGCAACCGGCGTAACTCACCCCCGGCCCTGGTTAAGAAACGTTTGGTATCGTGGGTGCCCAAAAAATTCCACAACACCTCCTGGGTAGCATGGGGGTACAGCGCCATGGTGCGGTTGACACGGGCATCAAACGTACGTAAATCCAGCGTGTCCTCGGCAAAAAAGCCCCATATGGCGCGGGAGAGCACGTAGTGCATAGTGCTGTCAAACATATCGCCCACGGAGAGCCATTCACGGGAGTCGTCCCAACACTCGGCCACCAAGATAGCTTCCGGGTTCTCGGCCAGTACCGCCTTGCGGAACTGCCGCCAAAAGTCGGGCCACACCTCGGGCGATACGTCCAGCCGCCAGCCGTCTACGCCGCAGGTGCGCAGCCAATACCGGCCCACCTCCAGAAAGTATTCGGCAGCCTGTGGATCGGCCAGGTTCAGCTTGGGCATGTAGGCTTCATTACCGAAAGTGGCGTAGCCGCAATCATAACGAGGATCAAAAAAGAACCAATTGGCGTAGGTTGAGGCCGCTCCCTTGGCTTTTGCGTCCGCAAAGGGAGCAAACTTGGTGCCGCAATGGTTAAACACCCCGTCTAACACAATACGAATGCCCGCCTGGTGCAGGGCATCGGTGAGCCGCTTCAAATCCTGGGTGGTGCCCATCAGCGGGTCAATCGTAAAATAATCGAAGGTATTATAACGGTGAGAGGTATCCGATACAAACAGGGGCGTCATGTACACCAGGCCCACACCTAAGTCTTTAAGATAAGGCACTGCTTCGAACATACCCGCCAGATTGCCGCCAAAGCGATACTTGTTTTCTACCCTCTTCGAGCCCCAGGGCTCTACATCGGCCTGGGCCGGGCCACTGCGCCGAAAGCGATCCGGAAAGATTTGATACCCGGCCACGCCACGGGCCCAATCAGGTTTTTGATCGGGTGTCCAGGCGTGGGCATAGGGGAACCATACCGGGAACCTGTCCGCCATCTGGGCAGGGGTGTGCCAGCCGTCTTGATCCAAATACAGCTCGCACCCGTCGCTGCAAAACAAAAACAGATAATGCAAACGCCGGTCTTCGGGCATAAAGGCCACTTCGTACCACTGGTGGAGTTCGTCTTGCCACATGGGGCGCATCGTTATACCACCCTCACACGACGTGATTCCGTGGGTGGGGGAGTACATGCGCTTGTGACACAGTTGCACCTGATCCCATTCGCCCACTGCCGTGCGGATGCGGATGCAAACCCGTCCATCGGGTTGGGTGTGCCGGTATTCGAGCCAGGGCTGGTGTTGTACGGCGGACAGTGTGATATTGCGCATGGAAGGCCCCCTTTTGAATTAAGCAATCGCTGTGCAATCGTTTGTACACAGTATGTGGGATTGTGTGATGGATGTCAAGGAGGGGTGAGGGGGTGCAGGGCAAAAAACATGCAGTTACAGCAAAGCGATGCTTGATCAGGCATTCTTAACAAGCAATATGTAGGGGCGAAATCCATTTTCGCCCGCCCCGAATGCGCCTGCGCTGAATACCACGTTTCGGGCGGATATGGAATCCGCCCCTACAGGAACGGTGGGTTTGCCGAATGTAGGGCGTCGCGCCCTACATTCATTCCCCCATCGTCGCCGCCCCCAGCAGCGCCGCCGCCGAAATAAGCTGCCCCTCCGCCTCGGGCAACGAGGCCGCAAGCAAGCGGTCATAATCGTCCCTGTACTGGGCATCTCCGGTAAGCCTGTGCAAAGCCAGCAGGTTTTCGGCGGTCATGGCCGCACCCGAGGGTGTGGCCCCGTCTTCTACGGCGGACTGATCCGCGGGCAGCTCGCCACGCAAGTCGTTGCCGCTCAGGGCAAGGCCACCATCGGGCCTGGTGAACAGTGTGCGCTGAGCCGCCTGCCACCGCTCGGCCATGTGCAGCCACTCGTTTTGTTTGGGTGAGGCCGCGTGCAAGCAAAGCAGGCCCCCGATCCAGGCTGCGTATCCGTCCACCGTGGCGGGGGCAACTGCTTGTCCGCCGCTCCAACTGCCCATGAGGCGGCCATCCCGCACCATTTGCTCGCTCACGAACCGCGCCGCGCCCTCAGCGGCCTGTAAATAAGCGGGTTCGCCCAGTTCCCGTGCCGCAGTAGCCAGCGCGGAGATTGCCAATCCGTTGCCTAGAATAGGGCAGAGAAAAATCACCCTGGGCGCGGGCCGCTGATCCCGGGCCCGGGCCAACAGGGGCCGACAAGCATCCAAAAAGGCGCGGTCGGGTTCGGTGAGGGGTGTGGCCCGGAAGGGGAGCCAGCCTTCAACATCTTCATGATCATCATGTATGCATCCCATCTTTGGATCGCAGCGGGCTGTCCGGTTGGGTTTGGTCTCCAGCGTGCCCCCGTCCACACCGATGCCCAGCAGCGTACACAGGCGCACCCCGTCGTCCGCGCCCAGCACGTTCTGAATCTCCTCGGGCATCCAGCGGTAGTACGCGCCCTCGCCCCCCGGATCATCGGCGTCTTGTGAAGAGTAGAACCCCCTATGCTCCCCGGCCAGTTTGCCGGTGATGTAGGCCAGCGTATCCCCCGCCACCCCCATAAAGTCAGCATCGGCATAATGGATGGCATCGGGGTGCCGGGCGGCTTCCAGATAGGTGAGGGCCAGCAGCGCGTTGTCTTGCAGCATCTTTTCGTAATGGGGGGTGCGCCACGCCCTGTCTACCGCATAACGGAAAAAGCCGTGGCCGATGTGATCCCGGATGCCGCCTCGGGCCATGGCCTCCAACGTCCGCGCTGCCATACGATACGTATCTCTTTTGCCCCGTTGCAACAAAAACCGCAATGCAGGCACGTTGGGGAATTTGGGCGCGCCGCCGATGCCGCCGTGGCGTTCGTCTTGGGCGCGGAGCAGCCCGTCTTCCAACTGATGGGCCAGGGCGTGGGCGTCCGGGGGCGTTGCCTGTGCTGACTGGGGCTTTAAAGCCAGGGATTCGGTAAGGTGATCGGCCCACTCTTCCAGCTTTACACGGTCAAACTCCCATAGATTGGTGATCCGGGAGAGCAGCCCGCACAGCCCCATCTGACCATGCCGATTGCCCGCGGGCAGATAACTCACCGCGTAGAAGGGGCGGCGGTCGGGCATTAAAAAGGCGTTGAGGGGCCATCCGCCGTGGCCTTGGAGTCCCACACAGGCTTGCATGTAAAAAGAGTCCACATCCGGCCATTGCTCCCGGTCCACCTTGATGGGCACAAAGTGGGCGTTGATCAGCTCGGCGATCAGCGGATCCTCAAAACTCTCCTCGGCCATCACATGGCACCAATGGCAGCTGGCGTAGCCGATGGACAAAAACACCGGCTTGTCTTCAGCCCTGGCTTCGGCAAAGGCCTCGTTGCCCCAAGGCCGCCAGTCTACGGGATTGTAGGCGTGTTCAAGCAGGTAGGGCGACTTGTCGTGGATCAACCGGTTGGGCGTGTGGAGCGAATCCGTCACAGGCAACACCGCTTTCGTTTTTTGGTATTTTGCTTAGCATTTCCAGCGCCCGCAAACATTATGAGGCCCATTCTTATAACTTCATTTGACTTTGATGTTCCGGCGTGATATTTTGAGTGTGACCCTAAAAAATAATTGAAAGGGCGAAGCACATATGTTCAAGTTTTTATCCGATGCCGCAAACAACAGCTTCAAATGGGAATCCCTAGGAGATGTGGGCCAAGGCCGAAGGAATCTGGGCGGTGAAATGCCTGTGCTGGTGTACCGGCTGTTTCAATTTACCATGCGCGATGTGCTCAACAAAAGATATGGAAGCGACGAGGCCGTTGAAATCTTTCGCAGGGCAGGGGAGTTGGCCGGTGAGGAGTTTGCCGCCAACATGCTGGACGTGTCGTTGCCCTTTGATCAGTTTGTGGCCCAGCTTCAGCAGAGGCTTAAGGATGTAAAGGTAGGCATCCTGCGGCTGGAAGAGGTAAGCGCCGATGCTAGCAAAATGGTGCTGTCGGTGGCGGAAGACCTGGATTGCTCCGGATTGCCCATCACCAGCGAGGTGGTATGCAATTACGACGAGGGTTTTATTGCCGGGATACTTAAAACATACACCGGCAAGTCCTACGAGGTGCGGGAAGTGGACTGCTGGTCCAAAGGGGACAGGGTTTGCCGGTTTACCGCTAAGGCGGAGAAGTAGGGATTAGGGGGTAGGGGTTAAGGGAGGAACCGTATGATCCATCACACAGAGCTGGAAAAAATCTTTGAAAGCCTAAAGGCAATCGCGCTGAACCAAAAGAGCGTGGAATTGGACGCTAAGGAGTTCGGGCCCGAGTTTCATCCGATCATCGAGGCGATCAACCATATCATTCTATCGCTCCGGGAAATCAGCGCTCTTGCTCAGGATTTGTCCGAGGGCCAGCTGGATACGACGGTTTTTTCCCGAACCAACTATCTTTCTTCCGTATTCAAAGAGTTGCGCGCCAAACTCAAGCATCTTTCCTGGCAGGCAAAACAAGTGCAACATGGGGACTACAGCCAGCGGCTCGAGTATTTTGGCGAACTCTCGGACTCAGTCAACAGCATGATCGAAGAGCTGGACGCACGGGAACAAAAGCTGATCCAACAAAAAGAAAACTACCGCCAGCTTTCCGAAACCATGCAACTGGCCCTCAACAACATTACCGAACGCGTATTCATCACCGATGCGCAACTGAGCGAGATCCTGTATATGAACGAGGCGTCCCTGGCCTATATCCAAGGCACTTCGCACTTGGATGTGGCCGTTGAGTTGCGCCGCCGTTTACAGAACGTAAAACAAGGCGCAGACGCCGCCGAATATTATTGCAAAAAAAGCCGGGCTTGGTACCAAGTAACGGCCAGCCCCTTTTTGTGGATCGACGAGCAACCCGCTTTGCTCCTGATCGAAAGGGATATCACCTCCGACAAAGAAAAAGAAAGCCTGCAATTGTACAACAGGCTGCTTTTGGAGCACTGCCCGGACATTATCCTGCTGCTGGACAATCAGCTGAATCTGCTGCTTGCCACCGATTCCATCTATAAACTGATCGGACATGATGCACTGGTTGGGCAGGGAGATCACGCTTCGCCTCCCTTCCTCTCCCTGGCGGAAAAGCACTTCCCCCCCCAAGTATGCCAGCGCTTGGCCAATTCCCTAAGCGAGATCGTTTCTCCCGGCGCGGACGCTCGCGAAAAGGAGTTGTCCCTCTCCATTGGTGGCCGCGAATACCAAGTGTACATTTTGCGCTTTGTAAACGAGGCATCGGACTTTTCCGGCGTCCTGATCCTGATGAACGATGCCACCGACCTGATCGACGCCAAAAACATAGCCGAAAGCGCCAACCGCGCCAAGTCCGACTTCCTGGCCAACATGTCCCACGAGATCCGCACGCCCATGAACGCCATCATCAACCTGCTCAACCTTGTATCCGGCGATTCACTGAGCCAGCGGCAAAGCGATTACATTGCCACCATCAAACAATCGTCACAGATGCTGCTGTCCATCATCAACGATATATTGGACTTTTCCAAGATCGAGACGGGCGCCCTGTCTCTAACGCCATCAACCTTTGAGCTGGCGCCCATGCTACAAAACATCGCGGGTTTGGGCCTGATCACCGCCGAAACCAAGAACCTGGCGTTCCGATATGAGTTTGGCGATACGTTGCCCCAGCGGGTGTATATGGACGAGAACCGCCTGCGCCAGGCCATCATGAACCTGGTGGTAAACGCGGTAAAATACACAGACGCCGGCCAAGTGCTGTTCTGCGCTCATGCGGAAGAGGACAACCTGGTGTTTGCTGTAACCGATACCGGCATCGGCATCCGGGAAGAGGTGTTACCCAACTTGTTTTTGCCCTTTGAGCAGTTGGATTCCGGGCGGAACCGAAAAACGAACGGCGCGGGCCTGGGCCTGGCCATCACAAAGCATCTGTGCACTGCCATGGGCGGCGACGTATCCGCACAAAGCGAATTGGGCAGCGGTTCCACGTTTACCATCCGCTTGCCGCTGCCACAGAATATACCGGCGAACGAACCCCAAAGCGGCTTCTCCGCCCCCAATGCCAAGGTGCTGGTGGTGGACGATATTGAAATCAACCTGATGGTAGCCGAAGCTGTGTTGGAGAGTTTTTCGATCCAGCCCGATTTGGCCGGCTCGGGCGAGGAGGCGCTGGAGCGCATCCGCCAAACCGATTACGACCTGATCTTTATGGATCTGATGATGCCAGGCATGGATGGCATGCAGACCACCGCCTGCATCCGGGCCCACAACGATTACTATCGCAATGTTCCGGTGATCGCCCTTACCGCCAATGTTTTTGCCGGTGATGAGGCCAAGGATAACTTTAACGGCCACCTCACCAAACCCCTTGAACCTGACTTAATGGAGCAGTGCTTGCGGGAGTGGCTGACTCATGACCCGGTAGACCGGTAGCGGCGGATGCCCAGCCGCCATAAAGACGCCGCGGGCAACCAAAAGAGCTGGGCGGCCAGGGGTGTCAGCGCCCAGGCCGGGTTTGGCGTACGATCCAGTATGTAACACAATGGATAATACTGCACGCAGGCCAGGGGCACGATAAAAGTAAAAAAGCGCAGCGCCCACTTGCCGTAAATGCTAAACGGATAACGCCCAAACTCCCGGCCCCCGAACGTAAATATGTTAAAAAACTCAATGCCCTCGGTGGTAAAAAAGCAGATAGCCCCGTAGGTAAGAAACAGCGCGGCAAATATCGAAGCGCCGCCCAGCACCATGCCGCCCAGCACGGCGCAGCGTTCGGGCGTCCAGTGCACGCCGCTGGCCGGAAGCGCGTAGGCCAGCATGATGATACCCTGCAGCAAACTGGCCAGGCGGTAGATCTCCACGGTGGAGCACAGCACCTGATACAGCGCGCCCCTAGGGCGGCACAGCACACGGTCGAACTCGGCGCGGCGCAGCAGGGCGGGGAAGGAATCCAGCCCGTAAAAGAAGCACTCGGCTATGGAAAAGCCCATCAGGATCACGGCAAAGCAGAGTATGACCTCCGGGAAGGCAAAACCTTCGATCTCGCCAAATTGCAGGTACAAAAAGTACACCCCGGCAGCGGCACCCATGGTCATCACAAACTGGGATACCAGCAGCATCACAAAGGAGCTTTTGTACTGCATCTGCGCCCGCAGGTGCATGGATAGAAAACGGAGGTATAGCATAGCAATCACCCAAAAACTCGAGTTGACATCTTTCAGGAATGTGCGGTATACTAAAGAAGGTTCGACGGAGGGGCTTTAGTGCTTTAGGCTTTCTCCTAGGTGCGGTTACGGTGGTAGGATACCGTGACCGCTTTTGTTTATCCTCCCTGTAACTGCACGCGCCGCAACACCCGGCCCAATAATAAATGCCCCAGCAACACCAGCGCCACCAACCAAAACACCTGTAAAGCGATGCCCGTAAGCGCTTCTGTTCCGGCGATATTGCCGCTGTATACACGCAGCGGCATATTTGCGCCTGCCCCAAAGGGCAGGTAGATCAGCACATTACGCATCACCGGCGGAAAAAACGGGATCGGTATCATCTCGCCGGAAAAAAAGCTGACGACCGAGGTGGCGATCCGCCGCACGCCGCGAGGGGACAGGGTGTGGCAGCAGATCACGTATACCAGCATGCAGTTGGCCACCCCCACCAGCCAGCTCAGCGCCAACGAAAGCACAAAGGCGGCAAAAGCGGCAAGGCTGGGCGGCAGCATCAGGCCGTAAGGTGCGGGCAGCAACGCCGCCACGATCAGTATGGGCCCACAGCGCAGCACGGCATTGCTGAGCCGCCCCGCCGCCGTACGGGAGAACCACAGGGCGTACAGATCGGCGGGCCTGCACAGCTCGTAGGCCAGCCCGCCTTGCTCAATAGACGCAAAGATGTCGGCATCAAAGAAAAGCGAAAAAAGTAACGCCAAAAACGCCTGCCGCAACCAGGTATAGCTGGTAAGCTGGGCAAAGGTTATGGATTGAGGCGCGCCGTTTTGGTAGAGGGCGGCGTACAGCAAAATTTCGAACCCGCCCCAAAAGAACTGGGTTACCAACCCACCCAGCGCCGCCGCCCGGTACTGCATGCCGGCTGCAAATCGTATACGCAGCATGCCCGTGTAGGTTTTCATATTTCGTACTCCCTGTACATGGCCGCTACCATCTGTTCGACTGGCGGATCGGCCACGGCCAAGTCGGTGACCTCGGCCCGTTCGCACAGCCAGGCAATGGCCGCGGGCAGAGTGAGCGCCACCGTATCCACCGCAATCACCGCCCGGCCGGTTAGGCTGTCGGGCAGCAGCGCCATGCCCTGGGAAAGTTCCGGCGTGGGCCCGGCGTAAGTGACGGTAAGGGTTTTTTGCGCCCCGTACCGGCGCTTAAGGCCAGCCAGATCGCTATCGAGCAAGATGCGCCCGTTGCCGATCAGCAATATACGCTGGGAAAGGGCCTCGATGTCCTGCATGTCGTGGGTGGTGAGCAGTACAGTCGTGCCCTGCTCTCGATTTAGGGTATGGACAAAGGAGCGCACCGCAATTTTGCTCACCGCATCCAGGCCGATGGTGGGTTCGTCTAAAAACAAAATGCGTGGGCTGTGGAGCAGGGAGGCCGCGATTTCGCAACGCATGCGCTGGCCTAGGCTCAGCTGGCGTGCCGGTGTGCGCAGCAGCGCGCCCAAGTCCAGCAGTTCGGTAAGGGTGGCCAGTACGCGTTTGTAATCGGCATCGGCCACACGGTACATATCCCGCAATAGGGCAAAGGAATCCCCCACGGGCACATCCCACCAAAGCTGGCTGCGCTGGCCAAACACCACGCCGATGTCCTGCACGTGCTGTTTGCGCTCCTTCCAGGGCGTGCGGCCCAGTATCACGCACTCGCCGCTGTCCGGCGTCAGCACGCCGCTCATTACCTTGATGGTGCTGCTTTTGCCCGCGCCGTTGGGCCCAATATACCCCACCATCTCCCCGGCGGCCACGGAAAAGCTTAGGCCGTCCAAGGCGCGTATGGTATCGTATTGGCGCGAAAACAGCGCCCGAGCCGCCGCCCCCAGGCCAGCCTCCCGCCTAGCGACCCTATATTTTTTATGGATATGCGATAATTCAATCATAGCAATGTAATGTAACATGGGGGGCAGGCCGGGCGCAACTTAAATTTTACATAATAGTCTAATCTTTACACCCTTGCGAGTATCGTATAGATCAGGTATGCTATATGTGGCAGTTTATATCGAGGAGGAACAACATGAACCGGATCAAAACTTGGTGCTCGATTTTGTTGTGTGTGCTGCTCATTTGTTGCGCCGCACCTACAGTAGCCTTATCTGCAGCAGCCGAATCAGGAAATGCCGATCTGTTCACCCGGGAGGTGGACGGTTCCAGCAGCGAATACGTAAACTCCGTTGTGGCGGTACAAGATACGCTGTATATGCTGGGCAACGCCCTGTTCAGCTATCGCCCGGGGAATGCCGAACCCCAACAGCTGCTCACTAGCGAGCAGATTTGGGATTCCGAAACCATCTACCAACCCCAGCTATTGATTGGCGGCGAGGACACTCTTTTTGCCCTGGATACCACCCATGGCATGCTGGGCATGTGGGATGGACGGCGCTTCGATTGGATTCAGCAACTGGATTGGGCCAACATGACCCGGGAAGTGGATGAGTGGACCGAAAGCCGCAGCGTACAATCCCCCATCATGGCAGACGGCTGGCTCTATATGCTGGTGATGAGGAATTTTGATGCCTGGGACGATTTTGCCCTGCATCGCTACGATATCGCAACCGGCGAATTCACCATCTTGTCCACCCAAGACGTATTGTCCATCGCATCCTGCGCGCCGGGCAAACTGGTGGCCTTGCGCAGGGACCGGGTGGAGTGGAAACCCTCCATCGTGGTGGTGGACGGCGTAACGGGCGCGGTGGAGCGCACACTGTTTGAGGCTGATGGCTACTATGGTATGTTGGGCGGCCTGGCCTGCGACATCGAAACGGGCGCCGTGTACGTTGCCAAGGGTAACATGGTGGTAACGGCAGAAAATGGCGCCCTGGGTGAGCCCGTGGCCTACATCAACGCCGACGCCAGCGAACGTTATCCGGGCGTCCTGCTGTCTACCGGGCATTACGCTGTGTATACCTACAATGGTTTGTTTGTTCGCAGCCTGGATCCCCAGCACAGGCCCTCCACGGTGTTGCGGCTGGCCGGCGGATATATGGACGACGCCACCAGCGCCTTCGCCCGGGCCAACCCCGATGTTGCCTTGCAAACCACCGACGACTTTATGTTTACCAGCCAGCAGGTGATCGAAGCCCTGCTCTCTCAAGAAGACAATGTGGATGTGTTCCGGGTCTTTTCCATTGCAGGGTTTAAGGGCCTGCGGGACAAGGGATACCTGGCCGATCTTTCGGCTTCACCCGCCCTGGTGGCCGCCGTGGAGGCCATGTATCCCGCCGTGGGCGACGCGGTGCTGGTAGATGGAAAACTATACGGCCTCCCGTCTGATCTTTCGCTGGATCTGTGGCAGGTGGAGGTTGACGCTCTGGAACAGCTCGGGTTGGGCGGCATGCCCGCCACCATGTTGGACTTCCTGGATGTGATTGAGCGGTGGTTCGACGAGGACATGGCCGACGATCATCCGGAGTGGACGCTGTTTGACCAGTGGGTCAACAAGGAGCAGATATTGTACCAATTGGTGATGTCCTACATCGGTCGATACGAGCAACCGCACGAGCCGCTGCAATTTGACACCCCCCAGCTGCGCGCGGTATTGGAGCGCTGGGAGCAATTGCCGGACTTCGGGCAAAGCTTCGACGGTGGGGGTACGGTGGTTCGTTCCTTCTCCTCCTCCGATGATGCAATCCCCTTGTTTAATCTAAGCGCTTACCCGTTTAACCGGTTTTATAGAGGAAACGCGGATTCGAAACCCCAAATGGCGCCGCCCCCTGCCTTTATCCAAGGGGAGGCGCCCATGGTGCTTTGCCACCTAACCGTGTACGCCCTTAACCCCAACTCCACCCAAGAGGAGGTGGCGTTGCATTACCTGGAGTACCAGGCCGAGCACGGCGACCCGCGCTCCCGCTACATGCTGCGGCCTGACCTAAGCGAACCTGTGCCCGAATCCTACGCCATTGAAAGCAAACGGACCGCGGAACAGTATTTGGCCGAGGCCCTGGAGAAATTGGACAAAGCCGACGAAGCCGATATAAAGGACATCGAGGCGGAGATCGAGAGCTACCAGGCCTGGTTGGATGACATCGAACGTTATTACTGGATGATCCCGGCCGAGGCCCTGGCCGAATACCGGGCGCTGGCGCCCTATTTTGTGCTGAGCATCGACTCGGTGATGCTGAATTACGACGCGGGCTCGGTGGAGGAGTTGTTTAGCGATCTGCAGCGTTATGCCCAAGGGCAAATGCGGTTGGACGAGATGCTGCGCGAGCTGGACAAGAAATCCAGGATGATCTTTTTGGAGGGGCAATAGGGGACAGGGGTTAGGGTGTAGGGGCGGCCCTATGTGGCCGCCCTCACTCACGTGTTATGGGTGATTGCGCAATCTGCGGGCGACCACACAGGGTCGCCCCTACAGGATGCCTCCGTTGCTTCTGCTCCTAATTCGCGTTATACTGTATACGCAAGAAAAATCTCGCCGAAGGGAGGGGATGGCATGTTTACACGCAAGCGTATGCTCGCGCTCTTTCTGCTTCCCGGCCTGGCGGGCCTGCTGGTGTTTTACCTCATCCCCTTTGTGTACGGCTTTTACTTTAGCGTTACAGACGGCACCCGGCTCAACGAATACGTAGGTTTTAGCAACTACCTCAAAGTCTGGCAAAACCCCATGTTTCAGCAGGGTTTACTCACCACCATGGAACTGTCGCTGCTGTGTGCGCCCATCATTTTTGTGCTGGCCTTTGCCATCGCCGGTATGTTGCGTTCCCTGGGCCAGGGCAGCACCTTTTACCGCAATGCCCTGCTACTCCCTTATCTGATGCCCTCCTCGGCCATGATCCTGATCTGGCTGCTGATATTCGACTATAGCGGTGTGTTTAACCAAATCCTGGTGGAAGCATTGGGCTTGGGGGGCGAGCGCCTGATATGGACCAGCGGGCCCCTGCTGCGGGTGCCGGTGATCTTGCTGTATGTGTGGAAAAATCTTGGCTTCTCAGTCGTTATATTTACATCGGCTTTGCAGGCCGTGCCCCAGGCGTACTACGAGTACGCGTCGCTGGAGGGGGCTTCCCGGGTCAAACAAGAGCTGCGCATCACCCTGCCGCTGATTTCGCCCACCGCCTTCCTGGTGTTTGTGCTGGCCTGGATCAACGCGTTTAAAATCTTTAAGGAGATCTACTTTATCGGCGGGGCGTACTCGGATCTATACACCCTTCAGCACTTTATGAATAATCACTTTGCCCGGATCAACTACCAATACGTTACCACGGCGGCCTACTCCTTTGCCGTGATCGTTTTAATCTTGTTTGGCGCGTTATATTGGTTTGAAATGCGGCACAGAGTCGAGTAAGGAGTGAACATGATGGCAAAAAAGCCTCGCCTCTTTATCCACGCATTGATGTGGGTTATTGTTGCGTTGCTGTTGCTGCCCATTGTGTTTACGTTTTTTTACTCGTTTTTCCCCAAATCAGAAATGGACGCCTATCTGTCGCTGAGGGGTCGTTTTTCGGAAGCGTGGCTGCCGCTGTTGGTATCGCCCAAGGTGTTTTCGCTGCGCCAGTATTACACCATCTTTATTGAGGAGCCCATGTACCTTCGGTTGTTTCTAAATTCCGTAACCTACGGGGTGGGCATTTTGCTGGGGCAGATGGTGTTTGTGCCCAGCATGGCGTATGCCCTGAGCCGCTTTCGGTTCCGGGGGCGAGAGGCCCTGTTTTTTGTGGTGATGGCGCTGATGCTCATGCCCTTTCAGGTGATCCAAGCCCCTACGGTGATCACCCTGCGCACCCTGAACCTAATGAACACGACGTGGGCGGTGCTGCTGCCCATGTGGTTTACGCCGTTTTATATCTTTTTGCTGCGCCAGTTTATGGTGGGCATCCCCGCGGAGATGTTTGAGGCTGGCATGATGGACGGCGCGGGGCCGGTGCGGGCTTATTTTCATGTGATGATGCCGGTGTGCCGCCCGGTGCTGGGTGCGGCCCTGGCCCTGTCTTTTGCCGACAGTTGGAACATGGTGGAACAACCCCTGGTGTACCTGCAAAACGAGATGGCCCGCCCCCTTTCGGTGATGTTTAATGTGCTGTCCGAAAGCAAAAAGGACATCGCCTTTGCCGGGGCGGCGCTGTACATTGTGCCCATGCTGGTGATGTATTTTTATTTCCAAGAGGATATTCTGCTGGGCGTTCAGTTGTCCGAGCTGAAATAGGGAGTGAATCAACGATGAAAAAGATAGCGATCCGCGTGGGTGTGATTTTGGCGATTGTGGTGGCGTGCAGCATGTTTTTTGCCAACACCATCCTATCCATCACAACCCCCAAAGTAAAATTTGCCGATGTGGGCTTTAGGCGGTTTGAGGAGCAGATTAGCCGTAGCGCCGTCCTCTATTTTGCCAAAACTGAAAAGATCACCGTGGACGGCGCGCGCAAAACGCCCATCACCATCGACCGCATGTACGTGCGTGAGGGCGACCGGGTGGCCGAGGGCGAAATCATCTGCACCACCAAACTCTCCGACTCCTTTGCCGACGAAGTGGACGCCGCCAGCGACGCCCTGGTTGCCGCCCAACTGGCGTACATGAAAAACGAAACCGATAACATCGGGCTGGTCAACACCATCGACAGCGACAAAAACGAGGCCAAACGAACCATGGACGATACCAGCCGGGCCCTGGCCGACACCCAAGCCAGGCTGCTGGGCGAGGCCGCCAAGGTGGGTTTGCTGCTGGGTGAGGATACCAAGATATGGGCCGGTTTGGTGCAAGAAAGCGGCAACGCCGATCTTGCCGCCCTAATGGAAGCGGTTCTGGATGCCCAAAGCGAAGCAGATCGCGCCAACACGGCCTTTTTAGATACCTTTGCCAACAGCAAAACCAAAACCGAAGTATACGAATTTCTGCTCCGCCGGGCCGAGCTGCAGCTTGAGCTGGACAGGGCGCAAAACAAGCTGGTGGAGCTGGTGTCCGTAGGTGAGGCCATGACCACCATCCGTGCCGAACACGAGGGGTACATTGTGGCCCTGCATATCGACGAGGGGCTGGTGTACGACGGCAGCGGTTCCGCCTACGAGATCACCGCCGTGGGCGAGGAGCCGGTGCTGCGCTGCGACATATCCGGCGTCAAACGGGAGTTTGCCGAGGGCATGCGGGCCGATATCAGAGCCGAATATGGCGACATCCGCGCCGAGGTATCCGCCGTGATCAGGGAGGGCGTGGATCGCAGGCATCTGCACATACCCCTCACCGCCGATATGATCGCGCAATTGGGCGGCGCCCGCACCCTGCTCCAAAACGGGGCTATGGTAAGGCTCACCTACCGCGCCAAGGAAGCCACCACCATATTGCCCCCGGCCGCAGTGCGCAGCCAGGGCGACGGCAGGGGCGATTTTATCTATGTATCCGACTTTAAGTACGATATTTGGGGCACTTACATGGTGGCGCGCAAGCTGCCGGTCACCGTGCTGGAGCGCGGCGACAAAGAGGTATCGGTTCAAGAGGATCTGCGCTACGGTTCACGTCCGGTGTTTCAAGAAAGCAAAGCATTAAAAGAAGGTGGCCGCATCGAAGAATACATCGATTAGCAAACTTGCGTTGTTTGTGATCCTATCGGGCTTATTGCTTATGGCCTATTCCCTGTGGGAGATCGAGCGCACGCCGGGGTTGCTTCAATACGTGGTGTTGGCCGACCCGGAGATCGGCTTCGCTTCCAATGGTTCTGGTGATTCTGGGCCTGACGTGGAGCCAACCAGCTTTCTCCAACAGCGCATCGAACTGCTGGAGGAGACCGTGCCTGCCCTGGAGCAGATGGTGAGCGCCTACACCCTTGCGGGTTCCACAACACAAGTGGCGCTGAGCACCGAGTTTACCGGCGCTCTTGCGGGGCTAAGGGCTGTGGGGCGGGATTTTTTTGTGGTGTATCCGGCATTGTTATTGCTGGGCCGCTTTCCCCACCCCGAAGAGATTACCCAGGGCGAGCGGGTGATACTGCTGGACGAGCAATTGGCGCTGGAGCTCTTTCGTATGATTGAAGCCATCGACCGGGAGGTGGAGCTGCAAGGCGAAACTTATCGGGTGATCGGTGTATTGCGCAATCAAAGGCGGGTGGGCGACGATGCCGACCACTACGCAATCATACCCCTCACTGCCGCGGCTAAGGCGGGCATTCAGTTAGAGACCCTGGGCCTGTCCGCTGTGCCGGAGCCCCGGGGGGGCGCCAGGCTCACCTTTGCCGAAACGGCGCAGCAATGGATGTCCGGCGGCAATACCTACGATCTGCGTCGGGAGCGGGTGGGGGCCAGCATCTGGGCCCGCTTCTTTGGCTGCGGCGTGGGATTTGCCGCCCTGGGCTGGCTGATTATCAAGTACGCCCGCTCCATCGGCGCGCTCAAAGCGCATATGCGGGAAAAGCTGATAAACCAGTACATCACGCGGCTGCTTCCCTACTTGATTTTTCACATTCTGTTAAGAGCAATCGCCCTGGCCGTTTTGGCCGGGCTGGCGGCAGCGCTGGCCAACTTGCTGCTGGAGCCCATACAGGCTTTTCCTGAGTTTGTACCGGATATTTTGGTGGAACCAACGGAAATCGTCAAAACCTTCTGGAACCTGCGCCGCGCTGAATCCGACGCCGTGGTCATCCGCACACCCCAAATGATCCGCCTGCTGTACTTTGGCCAGTTGTGCAACGCCGCTGTGATACTTACGCTGGCGGGCGGATGCCTGATATTCCGGCGGCGGAAGGTGTATTAATTAATTATTTATATTTTTGTTCTTGTTCTTAAATTGCAATTAAGTCATCCGAAATCCCTTGTATTTTGGCTCCGTTCACTGCTAAAATGGTTGCCATACAATAATACAATTCGGAGGCGCTATAGCAATGGAAAAACAGAAAAAAGTGAAATTTTATCAGACAAAGGGATTTCGGGCGCTGATCGCCATTGCGCTGGCAGTGATATTGCTGTCCGACGGAGCGGTGCAAAATATGGCGTCTCTGTTCGCTACCGAGCAGGAAGAGCCGGTACACCAAGGGGTTGCGGTGCTGGAGCCCGCGCCGGAAACGAAGGCTCAGCCTGAACCGCAGGGCGAGCCTGAAGCCCAGGATGAACCTGAAGCCCAGGGTGAGCCTGAAACCCAAGGCGAGCTTGAAACCGAAGGCGAGCCTGAAGCCGAAAGCGAGCCTGAAGGGGAAAGCGCCTCTGAAACCGAAGGCGAACCCATCGGCGATGCCGCTGCAAAAGCCGCGGCGGGGAGTTTCCTTGCCGAGATTCTTGCCATCGACGACATGACGTATGTGCGCGTAAGCGGCGATGTCTTTTCATCCTACAGGTTGCGGGAGCAGGATCTGCTGGGCCGGGTTTCGGGCATTGCCGTCGCCAGCGCCTACAACGAGGCTGACGACGAAGCCCAAGTCCCTGCTTCGGTGCTTGTGGCTTTTGTTACCGAAGGCGGGCTGTTAGAAAGCTACATCGCCCCCGCCAATGCCCAACTGCTGGCGTATGAACTGACCGTTGAAGAGATTGGCGAGGATGTGGCCCTTGAGTACGGCTCAGCCGCTTGGCCGCTGCCCTTGGCCAATTTTGAGCCCGCCCAAGAAATGGCGCCCATGATGGGTTTATTTGCGGAACTTGAGCTGAGCGCCGAAGCCCAGGCCGTGATCGACATGATCGAGCTGCTGCCCGATGCCGACGCGCTGCCCGATGGCCCGGTTCCCCAAGAGCTGATCGATCAAATCTTGGCCGCCTGGGAAGCGTACCAAGCGCTGACCGAGGAGCAGCAGGCCGAGGTATATAACATCGACAAGCTGGAAGCGCTGTTGCCCTTGCTGTTCCCGCAGCCCATGATCATGGCGGCCGGTATCGACGGGCTTTTGGAGTTGACGGTAAGCGCCGTGTGGAACGACAACGATGATGAGGCCCGTGCCCGCCCCGCAAGCGTGACGGTTCGGCTGTTGGCCGACGGGGAAGAGATCGCCTTTGCCGTGCTGCAAGACGCAAACGACTGGCAGCATACCTGGGCCGAGCTGCCCCAGTATAAGGAAGACGAAGTGACCGCGATCAACTATTCCGTTACCCAGGATGCCGTGGCCGGTTACTATACCTACATAGATTCCGACGGGGAGCCTAACATGCCGGTGGCGGTGAACATCTACATCGACGGTGAGCTGAGCATGAACCTGGCCAACGGCCACGTGTTCCGCATCCGCTTCGACGGTGCGTCCATCACGGCCATCATCACCTACCGGCCCTACCTGACCGGATTGCAGGAGAGGCTGCGCATCGTGCTGCCGCCGTTTTTCTACTTTACGGCCACGCCCAGCAGCGGCGACGGCTTCCGGGTGCAACACAGCAACGTACCTTTGCCCAAGGAATACTACACCTCGCCCATGGCCGACATTCTAAAAAACTATACCCCCAGCAGAACCAATTGCAACCAGTTGGTGATCATCTTTGATGAGGATGTGGCTTCGGAGTTTACGCTCACCCTGGGCATGGCGTCCAACAACCTGAACTGGCTGAGCGAGCTGATGGTGCTGTACGGAACCGATCCCGACAAGATTCCCCTTAAGATACTGGCCATTGCCGAGGACATGAACGGCAAACGCTTGGACTACGCGGAGTATGAGGGTACGTCGGCCATCACCGATGCCAGCGGCCTCAGCCCGTTTGAATCCGTAATCAACTTCCCTAACCGCTTCAATAGCAACAACATCATCCCTTGCCCGTGGAACGGTAACGGCTACGAAGCGCAGCAAGTACAGCTCTATGCCAATGCCTCCAATTGGTACCTGGCCAGTGTGAGCACCTGGCATTATCCCTATACCGACATGGTGTTTTATGTGCCTTGCCCCGAGCCGCTGAAGGTTACCGGCTTTTTAAACGTAGCGTACACCCCCAAGCCCGAAGATTACTTTGAGCTGAGCGGCAAGCGCTATTTGAAGATTGAGAGCGCTTCGTTTAGAAACATGATGAACATCAACAGCGCGTTCAATTGGCCCGCCAGCGCAAACAATGCATCCAACAGGAACATGGTGACCTACCAGTTCCCCGATAACGACACGCTCCTGCCGGGAGATGCTTATTCCTTTGGCCCGGTATACATGGGGTATACCCACAAAGGCATACGGTACGACTTGGACGCAAGCGCCCAGGTTGCCGCGCCCACTGTGTGGACCATCAATGATTTTGCCGTTACCAGCTCGCGCACTTCCCCGCATACCAATGTCTCATTCTTTGACCCAAATGGCAGCTGGGGAAACTCAGAGAACTTGCGCAAGCGCCTGCAGGGCAAGGAAGGCGACAGGTATCAAGTGCATTGGACCTACGGCGGCGCCAACCGCAACAGCCTGGCCTACACCTACGAAGACGCCCGCATGAACCTCACCTTCCCTTACGAGGTATCGCCCACTCGCATTGAATACACGGCGGGCGGTGTGATTTCTTACAACCATCAATCGTCTTTGCCCTATGTAGGCAACCAGTTTAATCCCACGGCGGTGGATTATCGCGTGCATGGGGATCCCACCGTACACACCATACCGTTGAGCCCGACGCAACACTTCGTTAACTTCCCCGAGGAAGCGGAAAATATCGTGTGGGTGTCCTTCCATTACGATGAAATTATGCCGTCGATGCAGAACATGACGTATGTCATCACGGCAAACAACAAAACCCAAGACGCCAACGGACAGGACTTGGGCGCTTCGTACAATGTACAAATCGGCATGTCCCTCACCACGGAGAGCGGCATGCGGGCGACCGCGGCAAAGGATCCGGCCAGGCGGATAGAGGATGCGTTTTTCCTTTCCTTCGGCCAGCCTTTCCAGCTGACCCAACCCATGGATGCGCTGCGCTTCGGCACCATCCACGCTTCCGGCGGTACCGCCGGGAACAGAACCACCACGGTACTTTCCCGCGGAAAGCTAAGCAACTCCAACGCGCCGCAGCCGGGCAGCACCTCTTCGACGTCTCCCATCACCACACCCAACACCAATCCGTACCCCTGGTCGTTTGTGATCATGAAAACCGACGGCCAGATGCAAGACTATGAGGATGTGCGGATCACTGTCACAAACACCAATGCCGCCAGCGCCAATGTGATGGAAAAACTAAAGGGCTTTCACTTTGGCGGGCAAATCATCAGCAGCTCCAGCGGGGTTACCATCAAGTACACCACCAACCTTGGCCAGCGGGAGCAGGTTGTTACCACCAACGGCATCAATGTCGATCTGCGGCTCCTGCCGGGTGAGCATGTGCTTAGCGGCAGCCAAGTTGTGATCGAACTGGGCACCATCAACGGCGAAAAGCTTACGCCCACCAGCCAGGCGCCCACCAGCGTAAGCAACAACAAGTGGAACTATACCTCCACCATCGGCCAGGGCAATACCATCACCCCTTACTTTAACGGCATCCGCCAGTATTCCGACGGTTCGCCCGTGGTGCATAATTCCACCAATGAGCTCAAGGGTACGCTCACCACCAGCACCCAGGCCCGGTTTATCGACGGGGCCAACGGCCTCAGCACGCAGTTTAACGATACCTCCATCGGCTCCATCGTGCACCAAACCGGCTGGAGCTCCACGCTTACACAGAACGATGCCAGCGCCGCCGCAGTGGGTTGGAACAACAACAGGTCTTACTACCCCAACTCTGTGGTGAACTTTACCCTGGGCCTGGGTGCGGTGTGGCCCAACGCCTTAACCGGCGACGTTATCGATGACATGAACCAGTACAAACAGTTCGACATGGGCGGCGCCCTGCTGTACCTGGAGGTGGCCGAGGGTTTTGAGCTAACCAGCATCACCGGGTTTGCGCTCAAGGAAATTCGCGCCATTCCCTCCAGCAGGAACAAGCTGTTTGTGTTTGAGGCGGATTCCTACATCACGTCGATCCGCTTGAACAACAATATGATGCCGTCCAGGCAGGTGCAGGGTTATGTAACGCCCACCGCCCAGCTGTCGGTAAACCAAACGCCCATGATCCTAAACGGCGCTTGGAGCTGGGACGCCTTTGCCGACCGATACATGACGCCGGCCTCCGGCCCCGATGCGTACTTTAATCAAGCCCCCTATTACACCATCACTACGCCGGACAGGGCTTTCCCAAGCCATTGGGGCATTGTGGCGGCGCCCCGGCCCGAGGGCACGGACGACCCGTACGGCTACGTAGAGCGGCAGATGGGCATCCTGAACATGGCCAGTGTCACCGGTGTTATCGTGCAGATGGCCAGCTTGGACCGCGTTACCCTGAAGCCCGGCATGAACGGCGCGATCTATGGCAGCGGCACCGTGGCGTTCTTTGACTGGCAGAGCACGGATTTGATGGCCAAGGCCTGGATGCAAAACGCAAGCGCCGAAGCCCACATCGAATCCTACGAAGCGGTGTTCCAGCTTGCGCGCACCGAGTTGCCCACCGTGGGTTCGGGCGCGTCCGCCAGGCAGATGTACACCAACGAATTCGATCTTTTCTTAACCGGGCCGGTGCAGTACGATCCGGCGATTGTGGATAGCATCGTGTATTACGACGGTTATGAGGGCACCGGCAACGTGGTTCCCATCACCAGCGCCTCCACCGCCGCACAGCTGCGCAGTGTGCAGAGCTTTGTGGTATTCGTGGCCAAGCTGGAGCCCGGCGGGGCCGCCGTGATCGAGATGCCGCTGGAGACCACCTACACCAAGCTTGGCACCCTCACCAGGGACATCAAGGCCTACGTGGGCGTCAAGCGCCGGTATCAAACCAGCACGCAGCTTATGCCCACCGTGTTTGCCTATTCCACGCCCGCGGAATTCTCCTACGTAAGCCGCGTGCTGCAAATGAACATCGGTTATGACGGCTTTTTTAACGGCAGCCGCACCGGCACAGGGTCTTCACTTGCCTACCCCGTGGTGTACTACACCGACGAGGGCGGTGTGGAAAAAGAACTGTTCAACGGGCAAAACAACTGGAACAGCCAGTATAACGTGCGGGTAAACCAAGACGTATCCCGGGTGGAAATGTTCATCCGGCAGCCGGATCAATATGCCTTTACGGTGCAAAAGATGCCGGGCGTGATGGAGGCGCTGAATTCAGACTTCCCCCGGGTTGCGCCCGATCAGCCCTCCGTGCTGAACGTTAATTATAACGACCTGCGCGGCGTTACCAACGCCGGGCTGAAGTATGACGTGCTGGTGTACGGCCTGCTAAGGCCCAACCCCCAGGATTTGATCCTACGCACAGGGCAGACCAGGCAACTCAACTGGGGGTGGAGCGGCAGTTACATCCATGACACCAGCGGAATTTCCGTAACCTGGGATCCGGCCTACGAAGGCCCCGACCCCAGCATCGCCACCCTGGCGCGGACAGGCGGAAACAACGCGTACCCCACCGTGATGGCCACCGCCGTGGGCCTGGGCGAAACCACATACAAGATGGTGATCGAAAACGCCTTTGTGGGCACAGAACACGAGAAACCTTGGGATACCGCCGAGAAGACCGCCAATATCTACGTGATTGAAGACTTCCGTATGGCCATGCGTATGTTTGTGGACAAAGACCACAACAACACCTTTGGCCAAGGCGACGAGATGCTGCACTTTGCAGACTTGGCGGAGTATCACCAGATGTTCTGGCTTTCGTTTGATTGGGAAACGCCGGTGATTCCCATCGACCCGGCATACGACCCGGTGACGGGCTACTACAGCTTTAGCATAGACCTGAGTCAAAGCTGGGGTTATCTGTTTGCAAAAAACCCGTACTCCAGCGACATTTCGGCCCAGAACACCGGGCGGTTCCCTTGGGCATTGCCGCCCAATCTCCCGCAAGACAGTGGTTCCTTCTGGTACGAGCCGAACTACCCACATGACGCCGGTGAGGTCGCCCTCCTATACGCTGACTTTAGCGATTTACCCGTTACGGTGGTGAACGACGTGGCGTACGCGTATGTCGATTTTGTGATCGAGCGCCCCCATACCGTTACCTTTACCGCCAAAAACGGCGACATCCTCCAGGGGCAGAATACGGACAGGATGGTGTCCGTTAACGGCAGCGTGGTACAGACCGACAACCAGGGCAAAACCTTCAGCCAAATGAAGGTGTGGAATGGCGATTCCATCTACACCATTGGCGACTATGTGGGCGTACAGCCCAACGAAGGGTACGTATGGCCACCCGATACCCAATATCAGCTCCGCGAATGGAAGCGCATGGACGACGGCTCCAACATGCTCAGGCGGGAGGAATGGTGGTCTTGGTACATCCCGATAAGGGAAGACATGACCCTGGAAGCCCAAACATTCCGCCCGGTGTATTTGAACCTGCTGTTTTTTGACGACCTGAACGGCAACGGCGTGCGCGACCCCGGCGAACCCATCTTGAATATAGGGGAGGCGCATTGGTACTTTGATTTCATCTATGAGGCGTTCGAGCGGGTGGGCAACACCAACGTATGGAGAGGCATGGCCCCCCAGGGACCAACCACCCTCGAGTACAATGGGTACGGCCCCTTCAGCTATGACGATACGGCCAACAACCCGCCGGTGACGCGCTGGCCGGGGGACACGTACACCGTTCGTTACGGCAACACCACCCAGACCCACAACCTTACCCGGTACTGGCGGCCTTACGATTTCAATATGCCCATGCCCATGACCACCTTTGAGTTGGACTTCTCCGATGTGCCCGTGGGCGAGGACGTCTACTTAGAGATACCCATGCGCAGGCCCTACATCGTAACCTTCAGAACCGAAAGCGGCACGGTGGTAAGGCCCACAAATACGTATTACAGCCCCAGCTCCCGTTATGTGGATCCGTGGAACCCGTCCAAGGTAGACGCCCAGGGCAAGAGCTTCTTGCAGACCCAATACTTCCCCGGAACCCGGCTCACCATGGGCTTTACCGATACCGGATGGCATCCCGATCCCTTTGGGCACTACGGCGTTGAGTGGGCACTGGAATATTATTACGAGCAGTACCAGCAATACGACGAGTTCAACCAGTTGGTCACCGTTCAACCCTCCATGGGCTTCTGGTGGCCCAACTCCCCCGACGAGCGCATGTGGAAGTGCCTGGAAACCAACGAGACAAAATCCGAAACCGAATGGCGGGATACCCCGGTAAACAGCAACCTAACCTTTGTGGCGCAGCCGCGGCGTATCTTCTTTGCGGTGAACTACATGCCCAACGCCCCAGGGGTAACGGGGGAGACCGACGACGGCATGATGTACCGCCCCGGCGACACGGCCACCATCGTACCCAGCGACTTTGTTGTGCCCATGTACCCCGGCACGTCCATGCCGGCCTATGAATTTTTGACCTGGAACACCGAACCCGACGGCAGCGGCGATACCCACGCGGTGTATAGCACCACCGTGATGGGTGAGGACGACCTTACCCTGTACGCCCAATGGAAAACGCTGTACCGGGTGGAGCACTACCTGCAAAGGCCGGGTACCTCCCAGTACGATATCGTATCCGCGGACACCCAGACAATCCCTGCCGCGGTGGGTACGCCGATTAGCGCGCAGCCCAATACGTACAGCGGTTACCGGTTTGCGGAGGCAGTTTCCAACCCCACCGGTATCGTGGCCATGCCGGAGATGGTAAACAACGTGCTGACGGCCACAACGCTTAAGTTCTACTATGAGTTGGAGCCCGACCTCAGCATCACCAAAACTGCCAACAGGGAGCTATTCCGCCCCAATACAAATGTGACATTCACACTGGTGGTAACCAACGCCGTTGGAGGCATCGCCCGTGACGTGGTTGTTACCGATGTGCTGCCTGCGGGGCTCACCTTTGTGAGCGCTACGCCTCGGGTGAACGACAGCGGCACCGCCACCGAAGAGAACGGCACAATCACATGGGAAATCCCCAGGATTGCGTCGGGCGCTACCGCCAGGCTCACCATCGTTGCCCGTGTGGGGGCCAACATGGCCGGGAATACCATTACCAACACCGCCTACCTTGCCGAGGAATTTGGCGAGGAGTACAACCCGATGCCCAGCGACTCCGTGTCCATAGAGGCAAAGGATCCGGCCCTCACCATCACCAAACAAGTCGACTTGGATGTGGCGCGCAAAGGCGACACCCTTACCTACACCATCACCGTAACCAACACCGACGGGGAGCTGGTGGCCAATAACATCGTGGTGAGCGACGTGCTGCCCACCGGGCTAAGCTACGAGAGCCACACCGCGTCCCAAACCGATGTGGTGACCCAGGATGGGAACAGCATCACCTGGCGGGTGGCGGCGCTGAACGCCGGGGCTTCGGCCCAACTCACCTTAAAGGCCAAGGTGGACGCCTTCCCGGCCGCGGGTTCGGTTACGAATACCGCAACCATCGCCCAGGAGAACGGCGCGGGCTTGCAGGATCCGCCCAGCGATTCCGTTACCACGGACGAAGACGACAACTATACCGTGACATACGACGGCAACGGCAATACGGATGGCACAGCGCCGCAAGACAGCAATAGCCCGTACTATGTCAACACCACCGCCACGGTGTTCGACAAGGGCGATTTGGCCAAAACAGGCCATACGTTTAAGGGCTGGGCCACCAGCGCGCAAGCTGCCACAGCCGGCACGGTGGCCCATGAGCCGGGTGCGCAAATCAACATCGTGGCGAACGTTGCGCTGTTTGCGGTGTGGGAACTGAACAAATTCAGCATCACGTACCAATATACGACCCCTGAGGGCAGCGTAACGCCCATCCAGGCGATGACCGCCCAACTGCCAGCCGGGGTGGCCAACCCGCCCGGCGCGGCCTTTGGCACAACCCACGCGATCGAAGCCCAGCCCAGCCTCACCGGCTATACGTTCCGCGGCTGGAATGCCACCGACGCAAGTGGTATCACCGTGGACGAAGGCAGCTTTACCATGCCCAACAACGCCGTGGTGTTTGAAGGCTATTGGACGGCGGATGACGGCACGGAATACAAGGTGGAGCACTACAAGGTGGACGCCGACGGTACCCCCGCCTTGGCCGATACCGACGAACTTTCCGGCATCACGGGCGCCTCTGTAAACGCATCGCAAAAGACGTACATGGGCTACACCTATAGCGAAACGCTTTCCGAAGCTACAAAGAGCGGCACCATCCTGGCGGACGGCTCCCTGGTGCTCAAGCTGTACTACACGGTGAACACCTACGCCATTACCTACGCGTTTACGACGCCCGAAGGCAGCATGACGCCCATTGAGGCCATGGCCGCCCAGTTGCCCGCAGGGGTAGCCAACCCGCCCGGCGTGGCCTTCGGTACAACCCAAGCGGTCGAAACCAAGCCAAGCTTGCAGGGCTACACCTTCCACGGCTGGACGACAAGCGACGTGACCGTGAGCGAAAACAGTTTTGCCATGCCGGACAACAGCGTGGCCTTTACCGGCTACTGGACGGTGAACACGGACACGGCGTATACGGTGGAGCACTACAAGATAGGCGCCGACGGCACCCCTGTCTTGGCCGATACCGAAGACCTGGCCGGCACCACGGGCGAGGCCGTAAACGCGTCGCAAAAGACGTACGAGGGCTACACCTACAGCGACACACTCTCCGCGACCACAAAGAGCGGCACCATCCTGGCGGATGGCTCCCTGGTGCTCAAGCTGTACTATACGGTGAACAAGTACGCCATCACCTACGCGTACACCACACCCCAGGGCAGCATCACACCCATCGCGGCCATGACCGCCCAGTTGCCTGCCGGGGTGGCCAATCCGCCCGGCGTGGCCTTTGGCACAACCCAGGCGGTGGAGGCCAAGCCAAGTTTGGAGGGCTACACCTTCCACGGCTGGACAACAAGCGACGTGACGGTGAGCGGGAACAGCTTTGCCATGCCGGACAGCACCGTAGCCTTTACCGGCTATTGGACGGCCAATGCGGACACGGCGTACACGGTGGAGCACTACAAGGTGGGCGCCGACGGCGCCCCCGTCTTGGCCGATACCGAAGATCTGGCAGGTACCACGGGCGCGGCTGTAAACGCGACGCAAAAGACGTACCCAGGGCATACCTATAACGAAACGCTCTCCGAAGATACAAAGAGCGGCACGATCCTGGCGGACGGCTCCCTGGTGCTTAAGCTGTACTACACGGTAAACAAATATGCCGTCACCTACGCGTACACGACGCCAGAGGGCAGCATAACGCCCATCGAGGCAATGACCGTGCAGTTGCCCGCCGGGGTGGCGAACCCGCCCGGCGTGGCCTTCGGCACAACCCAGGCAGTCGAGGCCAAGCCAATCTTTGCGGGCTACACCTTCCACGGCTGGACAACAAACGACGTGACGGTGAGCGAGAATAGCTTTGCCATGCCGGACAACACCGTGGCCTTTACCGGCTACTGGACCGCAAACACGGACACGGCGTACACGGTGGAGCACTACAAGGTGGATGCGGACGGTATCCCCGCCTTGGCCGATACCGAAAACCTAACCGGTACCACGGGCGCGGCCGTAAGCGCAACGCAAAAGACGTACGCGGGTTATACCTACAGCGAAACGCTCTCCGAAGATACAAAGAGCGGAACGATCCTGCCCAGCGGCTCCCTGGTGCTTAAGCTGTACTACACTGTCAATCAGTACGACATCACCTACAGCTACACCAACACCCCCACGGGCGTGCCCGGCGTGCCTACCGTACAAAGCGCGGCATATGACTCGCCGCAAACGGTATGGCAGCCCGCTCCGGATGTCATCACGGGATACACCTTCAGCGGCTGGACGGCGGAGGGCATCGGAGTTTCCAGCGGTGACTTCAACATGCCCGACAATGCCGTGACCTTCACCGGCACATGGGTAGGCAAGCCCGTGGTTATCTCCTTCTTTAACAACCACGACGATACCGATACCTCACGCTATGCGCCCGCCGAGGACGCCAATGCCGACAAACGGTATGGCGAAACCCTGGGCGACTTCACCCCCTCCACACGCCACGGCTACAACCTGGACGGCTGGTTTACCGCGCGGACCGGTGGCGCCCAGTACATCCCCGGCACCAGCGTGATTGACACCGAGGGGCCCTTGGAGCTGTACGCACAGTGGTCGCTCAAGCAGATCGAGGTGCGGTTCCATAACAACTACAATGCTACGGACAACACGCGGTACGCCATTGGCGACGCGGCCAACACAGGCAAGTTCTATGGCGACACCCTTACGGCCTTTGCCGATCCGGTGCGCCCGCGGTACGACTTTGACGGTTGGTTTACCGCGCGCACGGAGGGCACGGAGTACGTGCCCGGCACAAGCGTGATCGACACGGACGGTACCCTGAACCTGTACGCCCAGTGGACGTACACCCACGTAACAATCTCGTACGTACCCAACAACAATGCTTGGGGCCAGACCGTGCCAATGTCCGAGACAATCCACAAAACGCAGGGCGAGGCGCAGGGCTCCATAGCCACCCCCAATCCCGGTTGCCTGTTTGTGAACTGGACAGACAGCCAAGGCCGTGTGGTGAGCACGGACAGAACCTTTGTACCGGAGAAGGTTGGGGATGAAAACGTGGCGGCCAGGTATACCGCCAACTTTAGAGAGATGGATCATGTAGCGATCTACTATGTAGCGCGGGAGGGCGGCTCAACCTACCCAACGGTGTCCCGCGTCAATCCTGTGTTTGGTGAGCCGGCCAGGTCCATGGCTACGGCAGCTCCCGGATACGTGTTTGTAAACTGGACCGACGCCCAGGGCAATGTGGTGGGTACCGGCGTTACGTTCAGGCCCCGCAAAGCAGAGGACGAGTTGTGGCGGGACGGCACCACCTTCTATGCCAACTTTGAGCCCATCGGCGCCAACCCACAGGGAACGATGAGCATATCGGTCACCAAAGAATGGATCGTACCCAATGGCGTGACCAGGCTGCCCAGCATTACGGTGACTTTGCTGCGGGATGGCAGGCCGTATGACACCCTGCAGCTGCGCAACGGCAACCGGAACGGCTCCTTTACCGGTTTGCCCCGAAATGCGCCGGACGGACGCGCTTACACTTACACCGTTACCGAGAGCACGGTGCCGGGCTTCACGCTGGTTGGCATCTCCGGCTCGGCTGATACTGGCTTTACCATCACCAACTCCGCACGCACGTTGGTCGTGTCCTTTGTTGACTGGACCGGCACGGTGATCAAACGCGAGGAAGTCCCCTATGGCGGCAGCGCTACCCCGCCCGCAGATCCCACAAGGGATGGATTTACGTTTGCGGGCTGGCGTGGCAGGTACGAAAACGTTACCAGCAACCAGTACGTGTATGCGCGCTACGAGCGGATTGCGCGCACCGGGCCCGGCACCAGCTGGATATTCGACTTTGCGGTTCCGCTGGCAGGCGGCGCAGTTTCCAACTTCGGCGATAGTGTCGAATAAACATGGGCGACGGGCGGCCTGGCGCCGCCCGTCCCATGTCTGTAAAAACGCAACATGGAGGAAAGGCATCATGAAACGGATTTCGGCAATCGTTGCCGCGTCGATCCTGGTATTTTCTTGTATTGTTCCGGCATGGGCGGACGAAGCCCCGGAAACCATGTCCCTCACGGTGGGCACGCCCACCAGGATAAGCGGTTGCTTTTTTTCGGGCAAGTGGGGCGTTAACTCCGCTGATGTGGACTTGCGCGAACTGATCCACGGCTACAACACGATCTCATGGGAAGCCAACGGTGATTTTGTGATAGATGAAACCGTGGTGAGGCAACTGGAAGCCTTTGAGGAAAGCGGCAACAGGCGGTATCGGATCACATTCAACGAGGGCCTAACCTACAATGACGGTTCCCCACTGGCCGCGCCGGATTACGCGTTCTCGGCCCTGCTGCTTTCCTCATCCCAGTTTGCTGCGCTGGGGGGCGCACCTACCGAGATGAGCTGGCTGTTGGGCTATGAGGCATTTTTTGAGGGCGCGCCTTTCGCGGGCGTGCGGGTGATCGACGAGCATACGTTGGATTTGACGATTGACGGGCGCTATTTGCCCTTTTTCTATGAAATTGTACTGCTGAACATCACGCCGTATCCCATTACCGTGCTTGCGCCGGGCTGTGAGATAAAGGACGATGGGCAGGGCGCATACATCGAGGGGCCCCTCACCGAGGAGCTGCTTCGCGCAACGGTACTGGACGAGGCCACCGGCTATCTGCGCAACCCGGCCGTTACTGCAGGCCCGTACGTACTGCAATCCTTCGATGAGGAAGAGCAGATTGCCCAGTTGACAAAAAATCTGTATTACGCGGGCAATTTTGAGGGGATTGTGCCCCAGATCGACGAGCTTACCGTTGTACATACAAACCCACAAACCGCGCTGGATGATGTCGAGAGCGGACGGATTGACCTGATCAACAAGATATCCGATGGCGCTGTGATTGAAGACGGCATGGACCGGGTGTGGGAAGACCTGGTGCGCGCACAAAGCTATCTGCGTTCCGGCAAGACCTTCCTTTCCTTTGCGTGTGAGCTTGGGCCTACACAATCCGTGGGCGTACGCAATGCCGTGACCCGTTGTGTCAACCAGAATGAAGTGATTGCGGAGTTTACGTTGGGGCACGGCATTCCGGTATACGCATATTACGGCCCCGGTCAGTGGATGGCCCAGGAAGCCCACGAAGAACTCATCAAGTACGAAACCGTACTTGACCTAACCGAGGCGGCGTGGTTGCTCGTGGAAGACGGTTGGGTGCTCAATGAAAACGGCGACGCCTACGACAAGGATGCCGGAGGCCCGCGCTACCGCGAGGCTGAGGATGGCGCCCTGGAAAAGCTGGCCCTCAAGTGGGCGCAGCCCCAGGAAACAGCGCTGTCCGGCGTACTGGAGCAGGCGATGCTGGCACACATGGAGTCTATCGGCATCGAAGTGGAGATCACAACGCTTCCCTTTGACGAACTGCTCTTGCATTATTATCGGCAGGTTGACCGCACATACAATATGTTCACCATGTCCACCAACTTCAACCTGGCCTTTGACCCATATCCTGCGTTTCACACCGGCGATGCGTTTCAGGGCGAATCCAACCGCACCGGCCTGCTGGATGAGGAGTTAATGAAACTGGCGTTGGCCATGCGCCAAACAGAGGTGCAAAACAACGAAGCGTACATGGAGCACTGGTTTAATTTCCAGGATAGATTCCATGAGTTGATGCCGGTGGCGCCGCTATTTTCCAGCGCTTATTACGATTTCCACCGCAATGACTTGCAGGCGTATCACTCCAATGCCTATTTTAGCTGGGCCACGGCCATCGTATATGCTTACATCGGCGATCCGCCGGCAGAGGAGTGGGGTGAAATTGAGGATGTGCCCCTGCAGATGGATGAGACGTTCGGTGATGATGACTGGTAGGCGGATGAAAGAGTATCAAAGAAAATAAGAAAAACGGCTCTGCTGACACCCAAATCAGCAGAGCTGTTTTTTGCGAAGGATTTTGTGTTTTCGCTAAGCCGAGTGGGGTTCATGCGCTACGCTATAGCTTAAGTTTAAAAAGCAGTATTTTCATAAGTTTTTGGGCGAACTGTATGTTTTGAAACCATAAATATGGTTGTTATTGCCTAACGAGAGAAGTTCTATAGGAAATCTAAACAAAAAGATAATTTGACAGAAAGTTGCTTTTCATTTTACAGTAGACAAGCAATGAAACGAAGTAAATAAACCAACATATACATGGAGGTATCACAGCAATGGAAAAACAAGAGAATACGAAGAAAAAGCTGCGGTTCTACCACACTAAAAAATTTCGGAGCTTGATGGGTGTCGCGCTGGCGCTTATACTGGTGGGCAACGAGATGATCGTTAGGATTCCAGCGTTGTTTGCCGGTGATGGGTCACAGGATGCCCCTGACCCCGGTATGGAAATCGCCATGCTGGAGCAGACATCCAAGCCGGAAGCTCAGCTCGAAACACAGCTTGGGTTGGAGGGTATGGCTGCTGAAGCAACCGAGGAGGAAGCGGAGCTTCTTACTGAAGGCGGATCTGCCGAAGAAGGGGCTGCTGAAGACGGATCTGCCGAAGAAGGGGCTGCCGCAGAAAAACCTGCCGTTGAAAGCCCCGCCGGGGATCTCCTTGCCAAAGCCATCGCCGCCGACGGCATGGCGTATGTTCGCGTAAACGGCGAGGTGTACTCCTCTGCCAATCTGCGGGAGAAGGATCTTCTAGGCCGTGTATCGGGCATCGCCATTGCGATCACCTACAACGAAGCCAACGAAGATACCCGCGCCACGGTTGAGGTGGTATTTGCCACAGACAAAGCGTTGGGAAAAGGCTTTATGGATGCCGGTGACGCCATGTTGCAAGGATACGACGAAACCGTCGAGGAGATTGGCGAGGATGGCGTGCGTGAATACCAATCGGCAGCGTGGCCGCTGAGCCTTGCCAGCTTTGAAGCTGCGAAGGTTGGCCAGGCAGTTTCGCCCATGTCCGGAAGCGGCAGCTTCGAAGTGCTTGGAGCGGATGTGATGCCCATCGCCTCCTTCTACAACTGGGACGATGAGACGCTGCTATACGAAACCCCCGTAGAAGTGGGCGATTATGCCGTTTATGAGGGCGAAACGCCGCAGCGGGACGGGTTCGAGTTCGCGGGCTGGGATCCGGATCCGGCGGATACGCCGATCCTTTCCGACACATGGTTTACTGCGCAGTTTTTTATGCCGGTGGCCACACTTGGCGGAGAACTTCTTAGCGGAGATCTTGGCGGGGGCGATACCTATCACAGCGTGAAATTTGTGGGCCACGACGGCGAGCAAATCGCGGCGCAATCCGTGCTTCATGGCGCGGCTGCCGTGGTGCCGCAGAATCCCACCCGGCCAGACAGTGGAGGCGTGGGCTACCGCTTCACCGGCTGGCAGAGCGCCCCTGTGGGCATAACGACCGGCAACATCACCGCCGACGTTGTGTTCACGGCGGCGTACGAGACGCTGCAGCGGGTTACGTTCACCATCAACTACCAGTTTGCCGGCGGTGTGAGCGATCCCGACATCACGCTACCCCCGGCGCTGATATTCCAGCACCTGATGAACGATGTGATCGACATATCGGAAGACTCCCCGGCGCTGGCCGGTTATAGGGCGGATATCGCCACCGTGACCTATGAGGGCACGATTACTATGAACATCTCCCGCACGGTTACCTATACCAAGGTGACCGATTTGGTGCCCTATACCATTCGGTATTACCTAGAAAGGGCGGGCATTACCGGCGAGCCGGACATAGCAAACGCCGCGCACTTTGACCTGCAGGCAGCGCCGATCCACACCGGCAGCGTACCCTACGGCGAGGTGTTCATACCCGCGGACCATTCATTCCCGGGTTATGTACGCATGGACCGCCCCTATTCTCCGCTCACCGAGGCGACGACGATCAGCGAATATTACAAGCGCGACGAGTTTACCGTTATGTTCGATACCGGCGGCGACGGGGCTTCCTTCCATGAGCCTGTTACCGCCAAATTCGGAGCCCCCGTGGCTTTGCCCACGCCTGCGCGCACGGGCTACACGTTCACAGGCTGGACTTCCGCCGAAACTGGCTCTATTCCTGCGGGCACGGCGCAAATCAACATGCCACCGGCAAACATAACGCTGAAGGCGGTTTGGGATGCGAACCTGGTCAACGTGCAGGTGGTCTATTGGTTTGAGACGGCCAACGTGCTGCCCTTTAACCAGACGCCCGTGATCACCAACCAGAATCATTTCTCAGTGGTCGACATCGGCTCAAGCGCGGGCAGCAGCGTCCAAATTCCTGGCGCCACGGCAACCATCCAGCGCCTTGCTGGCAGCGACCCGGTGACTGGATATACAGCGCCGCAAGATGTTGTGACGACCCAGGCGCCGGGGGAAGCCGATTATCAGGTTAAAGTTGGCGAACATATGGGCCAGTGGGCGACCACCGCAACAGTCGCGGGCGATGGATCCACGATTTTGAACGTGTACTACAAACGGATCGTGTTTACCTACATTTTTGATAGGGTTAACGTTTTTAGCGGCATGAGCTACATGCCCGACTTCCATTATCCATGGATTGAGCCCGGCAATGCCGCCACCGGCATGGTGCCAGGCGACACGGGCACCTACAATCCGCGTTATAGTTTCCAATTCAAATTCGAGGAGTTCATTGGTGGCAAGTGGCCGTCCTGGGGCAGCACCTATTGGCCCGAGACACCGCATACGACGCGGACAATCATCGAATGGTACCCGTACATGACAGCCAACACCGTGCACCCGACCAGAGCCAACCTTGGGTATTTTAGATCCAACGCTATCACCGTAGCATCCCCGGCCTTGCTGCCCGTTGCGGGGCAAAACAATCTGAACTTAGCCGATAACGAAGCGATCTGGGGTTTCTACGCCACGTCGGGACAGCAAAATTACGGAAGCTTTGTGTCGTATTTCTTCGAGCAGCTTCCGGGTCAGAATACGGTACCCGGCCAATACACGTATATGTCCTCCGGGCCTGAGACTATGCCTGAAACCCCACGTACGCGCGACATTACCCTTACGCACAACGGTGTTAATTACATCTTTAACGCGGGCAACCTGGGGCAAACGAGCGGGCACCCCCACGGCGGGGACATGCCCTACTCCCATCCGTATTCAGCCGACGGACCAAGCTTTGCGGCGGACCTTGTCCCTCTGGAAGGCATGGATATGGACCCTACAAAAACGCTGGTATATACTGCTGGCTCGATACCTGACAATAACTCCCAATTCCGGCGAGAAGTATTCCTCTACCACCGCATGCGCTACCAGCTGACCTTCGACACCCGCGTGGGAGCCGGGCAAACCGTTCTGCCCGCGCCGGCAAAGACCGTCATGTTCGGCGAGAGCTTGATCAACAGCGTCAACGACCATCGACCGGCGGGATGGGTGAAGGACGTTTACTCCTACACCCACAGCGTATCGGGCATCTCCTACACGTTTAAGGGCTGGTTCTGGGATCCCCAATACTTGCGCGAATTTGATTTCCAGACCGAAACAATGCCTGCCAACAGCGTTACGCTGTTCGCCAAATGGGAGGCGCAAAAATTCTCGGTGCGCTTTGAGTTGCCGGGCGGCACGGTCTACCACAATATCCCGCAGTGGGAAGCCGGCACCACGCTGGGCGCCGATTTCCCCGCCGCCCCGGATGTCACCGGCATGCAGTTCTTTGGCTGGCGCGTCGGTACGTCGGCGTTCACCAGCGATACGCCGATCATCGCAAACACCGTGGCCGTCGCGCAGCTCCGGCCGCTTCAAACGCCTTACAAGGTACGCTACGTACTAAACGACGGGTCGGACAAAGATCTCTGGCCCAGCAAGACGGTTCACGGCAAACGCTTTGGCGATGTGATCACCGTGCCCGCCGATGAAAACTACGTGAACATTCCCGGCTTTGCGTATGTCAGTGTGTCCGCGTCGTCGCTGACGCTGAGCCAGATCAGCGCGCAAAACGAGTTGATTTTCTACTACGAAAAGCTGGCCGAGTACCAATATCAGGTGCGCTGGTACCTGGAAGGCACAACTACCCCGGTGCCGGGTTTCCCCGCGCCCACAACCCAGGGAACGCCCGTGTTCCAACCGTTGGTCTGGGCCCGGCACGATACAAATAACCGATATTTCCCGACGCAGACATACCAAATGCAGACGCTTGACGCGAACGAGATAACGTATATCGACTTCTACTACAAAGCGTTTGACTTCCACACGTTTACCGAGAACATATACCTGGTAGGCAGTGCCGGCAACGGCACGATCATACACACCCGCTCCGGCGAAGCGCGGGTCGGCGATACCGTCACGGTCGAATACCCAAATACCGTGCACACCTCCGGCAGCAACAAATACATCTACAACCCTGACGATTCGGGCACCATCAACTCCCAGGTGGTCACCTCCGGAAGCGGCGCCATAGAAGTCCGGCGGTATTTCTACCAAGTCTACGACGTGACTTTTGTGCCGAACAATCCGGCATACGGTTCGCTGAGTGGGGAAACGGTTTTGAGCGACGTATTCCACGGCACGGAGGTGGCTAGCCTCACGCGGCCCACGCCGGTACCCGCGTCGAATTACTACTTTAACCAATGGACCGGCCCCACGGCAACAACCGTTGCCGCGCCGATGACGTTCACCGCCGAGTTCCTTGAAAAAAAAGACTTGGTGATCAAGGCGGTTAGCAATACCTTAACCTACAACGGCGCGTCGCAGTCGCTGGCTGCCGAGTTTACCTTCACCGTAGACGGCTTGGCGGCCCCGGGTCTGACCCTTTCCGGATTCACCGTTTCCGGCGCTGCGGGCACAAACGCCGGAACATACCCAAACACCTTTGCAAACAAAGAGGCCCTGAAGGTTACAAACGCTGCGCTCGAGGATGTTACGCATATGTATCGTGCGCAATTTGACGACGGCAGCTTAGTGATCGGCAAGAAGGCATTGGAAGTAAAGCCCAAGAACGCATCGGTTCTTTACACCGGGCTGCCGCAAACATCCACGGCGCTGGATGCGCCCGGCCTGATCACGGGGCATGTTGCGCAGGCCTCGGTTCAGGGCGGCGGAACGATTCCCGGCGGCTATACGCTGACCATTAACAGCGAGATCAAGGTATTTGCAGGCGAAACCGATGTAACGGCTAACTACGAGATTACCCAGGGCACGGGCACGCTAACCATCAAACCCTTAACGGGCGGCCCGGAAGACCCGAAGATCGCGCTGGTGATCACGCCCGACGACTACGAGGCGGAGTACACGGGTTCGGAGATCAGTATCCCCGCAGCCCACACGGGCAAGGTGACCCACGGCGGACAGCCCCTCGCCAACTTCCCCGGGGTGACGGTAACCTACACGATGGCGGGCAAAGGCTTGGTGCCGGGCAACTACGATATCACGGTGAACGCTTCGAGCGTGCAGGTGACAGTTGGCGGCGTGGACGTAAAGGCCAACTACGAGATCACCCTCAATACCGGCGATTTCACCATCAAACAGCCGGGCGGAACGGGCGACAAGATCGCGCTGGTGATCACACCCCACGACTATGAAGCGCTGTACACGGGCGGGGAGATCAATATCCCCGCAACCCACGGGGCGACGATAACCCACGGCGGCCAGCCCCTGGCGGACTTCCCCGGAGTGACAGTAACCTACACGATGTCGGGCAAGGGCGTGGTGCCCGGTACCTACGATATCACGGTGGACGCTGCCAGCGTGCAGGTGACGGCGGGCGGCGTGGACGTGAAGTCCATCTACGATATCACCCTCAACACCGGCGATCTGACCATCAAACCCTTGACGGGAGGCCCGGAAGACCCGAAGATTGCGCTGGTGATCACGCCCGGCGACTATGAGGCGCTATACACAGGTGCGGAGATCAGTATCCCCGCAACCCACACGGCGACGGTGACCCACGGCGGCCATCCCCTGGCGAACTTCCCCGCGGTGACGGTAACCTACACGATGGCGGGCAAAGGCGTGGCGCCGGGCGCCTACGATATCACGGTGGACGCCTCGAGCGTGCAGGTGACAGTTGGCGGCGTGGACATGAAGGCCAACTACACGATCACCCTCAACACCGGTGATCTGACCATTAAACCCTTAACGGGCGGCCCGGAAGACCCGAAGATCGCGCTGGTGATCACGCCCGACGACTACGAGGCGCTGTACACAGGTGCGGAGATCAGTATCCCCGCAGCCCACACGGGCAAGGTGACCCACGGTGGCCAACCCATTGCGAATTTCCCCGCAGTAACGGTAATCTACACGATGGCGGGCAAGGGCATGGTGCCAGGCACCTACGATATCACGGTGAACGCCTCGAGCGTGCAGGTGACGGTTGGCGGCGTGGACGTAAAGGCCAACTACGAGATCACCCTGAACACCGGCGATTTGGTGATCAAACAGCCAGACGGAACGGGCGACAAGATCCCGCTGGTGATCACGGCCAACGATTATGAGGCGCTGTACACAGGTGCGGAGATCAATATCCCCGCAACTCACACGGCGACAGTGACCCACGGCGGCCAGCCCCTGGCGGACTTCCCCGGAGTGACGGTAACCTACACGATGTCGGGCAAGGGCGTCGTACCGGGTACCTACGATATCACGGTGGATGCCGCGAGCGTGCAGGTGACGGCGGGCGGCGTGGACGTGAAGTCCATCTACGATATCACCCTCAACACCGGCGATCTGACCATCAAACCCTTGACGGGCGGCCCGGAAGATCCGAAGATCGCACTGGTGATCACACCCGGCGACTACGAGGCGCTGTACACGGGTGCGGAGATCAGTATCCCCGCAACCCACACAGCGATGGTGACCCACGGCGGTCAGCCCATCACCAACTTCCCCGCAGTGACGGTAACCTACACGATGGCGGGCAAGGGTACTGCGCCGGGCACCTACGCGATTACGGTGAACGCCACGAGCGTGCAGGTGACGGTTGGCGGCGTGGACATGAAGGCCAACTACACGATCACCCTCAACACCGGCACGCTGCTGATCGACGGCGCGGACTACAACGTAGAACACTATCACGTGGATCCCTCAGGTACGGCAGCGGCGGCCCCATTCGCTACCGACACCCTGACAGGCGCAACCGGCGCGACAGTCAGCGGGACGCCCAAAACCAACATCGTGGGCTACACCTACGACGCGGCGCATCCGGGCACGGTAACGAGCGGCACAGTCGCGAAGGACGGTTCGCTGACGCTCAAGCTGTATTATCCGGTCAATCGGCACAACCTTACCTACCTCTACGCCAATACCCCGGCAGGCGCGCCCTCGTTGCCCACCGTACAAAGCACGGCCTACAATACATCGCAAACGGTGTGGCAACCCTCGCCCGACGTTATCACGGGATATACCTTCGGCGGCTGGACGGCGGAAGGCATCGGAGTCACCAGCGGTAACTTCAACATGCCGGACAACCCGGTGACCTTCACCGGCACATGGACGGGCAAACCCGTGGTCATTTCCTTCTTTAACAACCACGACGATACCGATACCTCACGCTACGCCCCCGCCGACAGCGCCAACACCAGCAAGCGGTATGGCGAAACCCTGGGCAGCTTCATCGCTCCCACACGCCACGGCTACAATCTGGACGGCTGGTACACTGCCAGAAGCGGCGGCACGCAGTACATCCCCGGCACCAGCGTGATTGATACCGAAGGGCCCCTGGAGCTGTACGCGCGGTGGTCGCTCAAGCAAATCGAGGTGCGGTTCTTCCTCAATTTCAGCGCCACGGATACCGCGCGGTACGCGGTGGGCGAAACGGCCAACACAGGCAAGTTCTATAGCGACACGCTGTCCACGTTCGCTGATCCGGTGCGCGAAAAGTACACCTTCGCCGGTTGGTTTTCGGCCCGCACGGGCGGCACAGAGTATGTGCCCGGAACCAGCGTGATCGATACGGACGGTCCCCTGAACCTGTACGCACAGTGGATATACGACTATGCGATCATCAGGTACGCCACTAATAATTGGGATTGGGGTACGGCTTCTCCCGGAAGCGAAGAGGTTCACAAAATCTTGGGCGACGCCCAGGGCTCCACGGCAAGCGCAAATCCCGGCTACATCTTCGTGAACTGGACGGACAGCCAGGGCCAAATCGTGAGCACCAACAGGACGTTTGTGCCGGGCAGGGTGGGCGGAGTGAACGTAGACGCCACCTTCACCGCCAACTTTAGAGAAATGGATCATGTAACGGTCCGCTATGTGGCGCGGGCAGGCGGCGTGGTGTATCCGACGCTGTGGCAGGGTAACCCGCAACTAGGCGATCCGGTACGGTCGACGGCAACACCCAACGCGGGGTTCGAGTTTGTCAACTGGACGGATGCCAGCGGCAATGTGGTAGGCACCGGTATCAGCTACCGGCCCAGAAAAGAAGCCAACCAGCTGTGGGCGAACGGCACCACGTTCTACGCGAACTTTGCGCCCACCGGGGTTCTGGGCGTGGGAGACTTGATTGACATTCCCGTGAACAAGGTGTGGAGCGGAATAACCGGCACGCCAAGCCTACCCAGCATAACGGTGACGCTGCGCCGGAACGGGGCCGTGTACCGCACGTTGCGTTTAGGCAATGGAAACTGGTCCGGCGTGTTTGCCAATGTGCCTGCGAACGGGCCGAACGGCCAGCCGTACACGTATTCGGTAACCGAAGGTGCGGTGCCGGGATTCACACTGGTAGGGATCAGTGGAGCGGCGCAAGAGGGCTTTACGATCACCAACGCGCCGTCGGGGATGCTGAATGTATACTTCTTAGACTGGAATGGGAAGCTGCTGAAACATCAACAGGTGGCGTACGGCGCAAGCGCGACTCCACCGGAAGACCCAGTTCGGGCGAACTATCAGTTCACAGGCTGGGGCGGCGATTACACGAGCATTACGCGCACCACCTACATCCGCGCGCAGTACGGACTGTCCGACGGCTTGGATTTCATGGAGATTGCCGATCTAGCGATCCCGCTCGCCGGGGGCTCGATCTCGAACTTCGGAGATATGATTGAGTAAAGCGGCTTCAAAAAGTAGAGAGATGGGAGCGTAATGTTATGAAAATGATGCTGGCAATCGTCTTGGCGCTGGCTTTGGCAACGCCGGCCTGGGCGTCGGCCGAAAGCGGTGAGGGTCCGATGACCCTCACCGTGGGCCTGACGGCGCCGATGACCGGAAACTTCTTTACCAACAAGTGGGACACGAACATGGCGGATGTGGACTTGCGCGAACTGATCCACGGAAACAATACGATTGCGTGGGAGCAAAATGGCCGCTTCGCCTTGAACCAAACGGTGGTCCACTCGCTGGAAACGCAGATGGACGGCGGGGACAAAACCTACAGTTTTATGCTCAACGAGAATCTGGCGTATTGCGACGGCACGCTGATCGCGGCGCGGGATTATGTGTTTTCCATACTGTTGCTCTCCTCGCCGGAGTTTGCCGCGCTGGGCGGCGTGCCCACGGAGTTGAGCTATCTGAAGGGATACGACGATTTTGTGGCAGGTTCGCCGTTTTCGGGCGTGCGGATAACAGGCGAGCACTCGTTTAACGTAACGATAGACGGAAGGTTTTTGCCCCATTTTTACGAGCTCATGCTGCTTAACGTCACACCGTACCCCATCGGCGTGATCGCGCCTGAATGCGCGGTAGCGGACGACGGTTCCGGCGCGTACATCGACGGTCCATTCACACAGGAGTTGCTACGCGCCACGATTCTGAACGAAGAGAGCGGGTATCTATATGCCCCGGCGGTGACGGCGGGCCCCTATCGGCTGATCAACTTCGACGAGGTGGACCAGATCGTGCGCCTGGCAAAGAACCCGTACTACACCGGCAATTTCGAGGGAGTGATCCCGCAGGTTGACGAGCTCACCGTTGTGTACGTAAGCTCGGCCGATGGGCTCAAGCAATTGGAACAAGGCACATTGGACTTGCTATGCCGAGTGGCTGACGGAACGATGATTGAGGCAGGCATAGAACAAGCAATGATGAACCGGATGGATCGCGCGATTTACCTGCGTACCGGGCTGGCGTTCATCTCCTTTGCATGCGAGCTGGAGTTTACGGATTCGGCTAACTTGCGCAAGGCGATCACATACCTTGTGGATCAGTACGACTTAAGCACTAACTTTACGCTGGGGTTCGGAATGCCGGTGTATGGCTACTACGGCATGGGCCAGTGGATGGCGGAAGAAAATCCCGATCTCCTCGAAAAATACGAGAAGATGCTGGATCACGAGCTGGCGGTTTCATATTTGGAAGCCGACGGATGGATTTTGAACGAGGATGGCGACCGGTATAGAATGGAAATTGACACCGTGCGCCACCGTGCGGCGGAAGATGGGTCGTTGGAGCGTTTGGCGCTCAGGTGGGCGCAGCCGGAAGAGACGGCGCTTTCCAAGATGCTGGAAGACGCGATGCGCCCCCACATGGAAGCGGTGGGAATTGAGCTGGAGGTAGAGCGGATGCCTTTTGACATGTTGCTGTCCCTCTATTACCGTCAGGAAAACCGGAATTATCATATGTTCAACCTTTCCACGGATTTCAGCCTGGTATTTGATCCGTTCTTCGCCTTCCATACGGGCGACGAGTACCAAGGCTTGGCTAACCGCACGGGGATCATGGACGAGGAACTGATGCTTCGTGCGCTGGCGATGCGGCAAACCGAGGCGCAGAACATAGAGGGTTATGTGGAGAAGTGGGCGCTGTTCCAAGACCGCTTTGACGAGCTACAGCCCATGGTGCCGCTGTTCTCCAGCGTGTACGCGGATTTTTACCGCACCGACCTGCAGATGTATTATCCCAGTGCGTACTACAGTTGGGCGACGGCCATCGTGTATTCATATATTGGCGAACCGCCTGCGGAGGACGAAGTGGGAGAGGACGAAGCGTGGCTGGCGCTGGATGACGAGGGCTGGTAACAACAAAGAGCTAACTGACACGAAAATCAGTTAGCTCTTTTTTTGTTCCACTACTCCCACTCGCTCCCCTGAAGCGCGTGCTAAGCAAATTTGTTTAGGAGATATGGCTTGTAGTATTCTGATTGTTTTGATTATCCATAACGTAGGGGCTACCCGATTTTTCGTTGCCACTTTGTTGCCGGGGCCTGTAGCATTTCAAGCCCTTAAGCGCTCGTACACATAGTCACCAACAACTCCTTCACTTCCTTTTTCATTTTACCAGCAAATTTTGTGTTTGGCAACGGATCATTTGCTCAAGATTTGGTGTAGTCTTCAAAATATCTTTTGTACACTGCAGCACTGCAGCACAACCCATGCTTCGCATCACCCACCACCGAGACAAGTGGGCTGCACACTCGCTGCTGGTCCCCCCCCCCGGCCATATAACCAGGAACAGACATAAGCTACTCCGTCCCTATCTCCAGTATTTTCATATAATCCGCGAAGATATATTTCTTTTTACGTTGGCGATCTGGCGTGTAGTCATGGAGGATTCCGAGATCAACAAAGTGATCCACAGTTGAGCCGGCCGTTGGCAATGACGTACCAAGTAGTTCTTTTGTTTGCAACTTAGTTGTAACAGGATTATCGAACAAAGAATCAAGCAGCTTAACGCTGTTTTTGTGTCCAGCAGCATTGTTTTCCAATAGCTTTTCCATGAATTTCTCTCTCAATGTAAGTATCTCTTTTGCTGACGAAATAGCGCCATCCGAGACCTCGCTAATCCCGGTAAGAAAAAACTTCGTCCAGCCTTCCCAATCTCCTTTTAGCCTTACCTGCATTAACCGATCATAATACTCAGAGCGGTTTATTTTGAAGAAGTAGCTTAGATAGAGCAAAGGCTCACCAAGTATTCCCTGTTGGCAAAGCCAGAACGTAATAAGCAGCCTTCCCATCCTCCCATTTCCATCCAGAAACGGGTGTATTGTCTCGAACTGTGCATGTATCAATCCGATTTTGACTAGAACCGGTATCTCATCTTCCTCATGGAGAAAAAGTTCTAGATCTCTTAGCGCTTGATGCATATCTGGAACCGCTGGAGGGACAAAAGAAGCATTTCTAAGCGTACACCCAGCATGCCCTATCCAGTTTTGAGATTGACGGAATTCACCTGGATTTCGGTGACTTCCTCTGCCGCGTGCAAGCAACACACCATGGATTTCCCTAAGCAATCTAAGGCTTAACGGGAATTCGTTTAGCCTTTCCAGACCATAATACATTGCACGCACATAATCCGTTACTTCTACAACATGTTCGTTAGAAATATCTTCTTTCTCCGTATCTAATACGTCAATCAACGAAGCTTGCGTTCCTTCAATTTGAGAGCTTAATAGCGCCTCTTTACGCACGTACATTGCAACGAATAAGGCGGGGTTTGGAAGGATTTGAGTAACTCCATCCAAGCGACCCAATTTTCTGTCTGCGTCGGATAGCAATTTCATCATTTCCCCATCATATTTTAGAGATGGTTCAGGTGGGAGTTTTTTGGGAATAAAGGTTTGGTGCCCCTCACTTTGCCTAACAAAAATACCTGCTCTGTTTTCCACAGCGCACACCTCACAATTTAAGCCGAGTTTCGCTAAACCCATTCTAAAGCTGATTAAGTAAAAAAACAAGCCGTTTTTTTTAATTAATCGCACTCCAAGCCTCATTAATGAAAAAATTCTTTCGAAAAAACTCAACAAGCTGGACCTGCCTGTGGTAGACAAAACTACTTTCCGCCCTTTCCACACTCTATCTACGGACGGCTACATCGCCATTGACAGGCCTACTTGTTGAAAAAAGCAAACCTGTGGACAGAATGGACTAAATGGACAGAATTACATACCTGACCTTGTCACACTTCACCGTTCGACTATGGCCTACACAACTCATTTGTAGAGAGGGATAGCTGTGGTGATAAGATACCAAGCGATGTCGAAAGAAAACCATATCAAAGAGTAGGAAAATTCTTGGAATTGGGGGTTTGAAAAGAATCTATTTTCTCTGTACTTTTTTGCTCAACACATTTTCGTAAGCCTGGTATCTTTTCCCCTAAACCGCCGAAAATGGCTCAACTTTTTCTACATCGCGCCCCTCAGCCAGGTGGGTTTTCTTTTCTCCACGAGCAGCTTAATATACACGGGACAAAAGTCGGGAAACCGATAAAAACAAGCAGCGCGCCGGAAACCAGTATATAGGATTTTTCGATGAGATAACAAAAAGAACTCCCGCGCGTGGGAATTCTTGAACTCTAACTTTTAACGGTGGGCGTATGTGGAGTTATCCTTTCTCCCGTTGGTATGCATATCCGTTGTTTTTGTCTGTATATTCTAATTCTCGTCTTTGCTATCTTTTCCAGAGCCTTTCAGATAATCGACCATCGCAACATCGAAGTTCGAAATATAGTCCCTATCCTGCTGAATGCGGAATTGCTCATAGACCTCCTTCGCCTTTTTCAGTGCGTCCTCGTGCGATATCCGGCCTTTGTCGTCAAGCACACAGCGGCGGTTGTTGGTGAGAAAATTGTCTGTCTCGTTCAGCCAGTCCTGCATACTCATGGCCACGCCGTCGTCAGCCATCAGCTCGGCGTAGTCAATGAACATACCAACAAGGCGGTTGAGACGCGACATCTCCTTTTCGTCGAGGTAGTTCTTGGCAATGCCGATGTCCCGTTTGAGAATCTTACCCTGCGGCGCGTCTTTCCAAGTGGTCAAGCCCATCGTGGGGTGGTCAATACTGACGCGCTCCGCGATAAGCTCCGCCGCCGTCTTGCCCGTCACGGCGAAGTGGAGCTTGTTCTGCACGAAAGCGTAGAAAGCCCTCGTCGTCTCGCTGTTCTTGTCGTAGTCGTAGCTGCATTGCTCGAATACGTCGGCAATCTTCTGGTAGGCTCTGCGTTCGCTGGCACGGATTTCACGTATCTTTTCGAGCAGTTCGTCGAAGTAGCCGCGCCCGAACTGCCGCCCGTTTTTCAGTAAGTCCATATTGAGAAGATAGCCTTTTTGGATGTACTCTTTCAATGTCGCCGTCGCCCATTGCCGGAACCGCGTCGCCTTCTTTGAATTTACGCGGTAACCGACCGCGATAATCATATCAAGGCTGTAAAACTCCGGCGAGCGGCTGACCTCGCGGTTTCCCTCTTTTTGAACTATAAAGAAATTCTTTATAGTTGCATCGGCGGCCAATTCTTCATCGTCCCAAACCCGCTTGATATGTTGGCCGATATTCTGAACGCTCACATCGAAAAGCTCGGCAATGGCCTTTTGCGTCATCCAGAACGTTTCGTCCTTAAACACGACATCGACATATACGTTTGTGTCGCTGATGGCATACAGGGCGATTTTTCCCTCGCTCACGCTGATGATGTTTCTCATAAGCTGTTCCTCCATCTCCAACTCATTAGTCGTAATTCCAAACGCTTTTTGTACGTTTGGGGTGTTGCTTGGAAGGGTGCCCCTTCGGGTGAGGATTACCTGCATAATCCCAGATTCTCTTTGTGCGTGCGGGATGCCGCAGTTTCTTGATACCCTTCGCTTCAATCTGCCGAATGCGTTCGCGTGTCACGGAAAGTATTCCGCCGATTTCTTCAAGCGTTCTTTCTATTCCGTCGGTCAAACCGTAGCGCAAATCGAGAATTTGTGACTCCCGTGGCTTTATCTCTTTTAGCAGCGCATCGATAATTCTTCGCAAATCGCTATGTTCTGTTCTTCTGGCAAGTTCGTCTGCAAACGCGCCTTCGTCGCTGAAAAACTCATCCTCTTCATTTTTAAGCAGTTCGTCAAGGCTGGGTATTGCCACAAAGAACCCAAGAAGCCTCTGCGCTTCTTCTGCCGAGCATTCCAGCTCGTTAACCACGCTCTTTGTCAGGGCTTGCGACGACAAGTCCCACTCTGCCGCTTCTACGTTGTCAAATATCTTGTAGAGCTTTGTCCTGACGTGTACGGGAAAATAAAGCTGCGGATTCGGCGAGAATGCCATGTTCCGGGTGATGCTCTGCATTACCCACATAGGATAATAGCTGGGGAACACCCCATGCTTGGATAAATCGTATCTGCGAAGTGATTTGAACAGTCCCTCCATGCCGTCCTCAAATGTGTCCAGCAGAGGGGCGTTGTACTTTTGGGAAAACTGATAGGCGATTTTCAGGACGGAGCGAAGGTACATCTCAAACAGCCGATTCGCGGCGTACTTATTTCCCGCTTGGTACTGCGGAATCAACGTCATCCATTCGCGGTGCTGCGGAGGCTGGATTTCCCTGATGTCGTTGACCATCTGCTCCAATATCGGCTCGGCTGCGATTGCGTCTTCATAGAGCTTGTTGAAGTCAGTCTGGCTCCTGTCGTACTCGTCATCGTCGTCAGCATAGGAGGATTCGCCGAACAGAACCCCCTTGCCGAGGAGCGTTCCCGTGATTCGCTCAATTTCCTGCAATGAAAGATTGTAGGCACCCATCAAAGTCAGGGCTTCATCCTCTAGGATGAGGCCCTTTGACTGGTATACGGCATACAGTTCGTCTACTATCGCCTGATGGTTGCCCGAACCTCCCATTCATCAATTCCTCGCAAGCTGAACAAGATTCAGAATTTCTTCCGAGTTCTGCCCGTATCTTTCTTCAAACTCCTCCATGAATTCATAGAGGTTTTTCAAGTAGTCTTCTGGTGCGCTCGCAGCAGCGACGAGCTTTTCGTGAAGCAGGTCTACGCCGCCACGCACATACGATTCGTACACTTCTTCGTCAGGCTTCGCCTGTTCCTGTCCGTATTGCCTGAAAGCCTTTTCGACGCGCTGCTCGAAATCCGGCTGATTGCCGCTGTCGAGCAGCATGATGAGACGGTAGTTGAACCAAAGAGTTGTCGTCTCTTTGGACATTGCGTCGTACAAGATATTCGTTGTTTTCCCCGTTGCATCGAGGTCGGCTTTCTTCCCATACAGGAAGCCGACGATGGGCGCAAGCAGATATACGTCAAGGTTGCGGATGAATAGCTTGCTTCCCCTGTCATCGAAAGAGGCTGTCAGCTCTATGACTTTATCGGCGTGTGTTCCGCGAAAAGAGTAATCTCCTTTGAACAGCATATCTATCAGCCCCTTTCCCGAATATAGGTTTCAAACTCATTATGCTTGTCGAATTCAGCACGGCTTCCGATTCGGTCGCTCAGATATTTTTCCGCAAGCTCGCCGTCGGTATCCTTGATGAAGATGATGACCTGTTCCGCGACATTGGGAAGGACATTGCACACGGTCTGGATGCGGGTTTTGTCAAATGCGGACAGCGGTGCGTCCATCACAAGCGGGTACGGCTCCGAGACGAGCATGGCGTTTTCCGGCTGCTGGCTTTCCCGTGCCATTTTGATAACGCCAGCGATGAAGGCGAATATGATGGAAATGCTCTGCGCCGTCGATGTTTCAATGTCCTCCGTGTAGCCTCCGAAGTCGCTTACCATCACCTGGACGTTATATTTCTCGTCAAGGCTTAGCGAGAGGCCGCCATTGTAAATTTCGCGGAATATCTCGCCGACCGCCATGCTCAACTCGTCACGGACGCGCCGTTCCTCTTTGTTGTACTCGATGGCGATGGTATCCCTTAGATATTGGGCGTATGCCTTAAAAATCTCAATGCACTGGTTGTTCTTGTCTTTCAGGGTCAGTTCGTGCCGCTCGGTTTCCATGCGGTCGCGGTTTGTCTCCTTACCGCCTTTTGAAACGTCGAGCTGCGAACGCTCGTCTCGGAGGTTTCGCTGTTGCCGCTCGTACTTTGTCAGTTCGGCTTGCAGCTGTCCGACATCCTTCATCCCCGTCAGGCGTTTCGTGATGTCGTCTATCTCGCTTTCGTTCGCGGCATAGTCAAAGTCGAAGGAGAGGATGTCGCGGTATTTGTCGCAGAAATCGTCGAAGAAAGACTCCGTGCCTTTCACGCTACTTTCGCAGGTCAGCCGGAACGTCTCAATGAGCTGCCCAAGGGATTTCGGCGGGATATAGTCCCTTAGCTTGTTGAGCGCGTTGAATGCGTCATTGCCGATACATACTTCCGCGCCGCAAATGCACTTCCCGTTCTTGATGATATGATCGATTGTCCGGGCGTGGATATCAGGGAAGCCTTTGTCGAGGTTCTGCGTCTGGGTAAGCAAGCCTAAGCTGTCACCCATCATCTTTTTCGCAAAATAGGCGGGCGCGTTCTTGTTGAAGGCTTTTAACAGGTCGACAGTCTGGGTTTTTCGGCGGTTGTTCAGCGTTTGCCTCCGCTCAACCAGCTTGACTTTGCGGCTTGCCAAGTCACGGCTTGTCTCGTTCTCCTTTATACTGTCGTTAAGCGCCTGAGTTTTTTCGGCGACCAATTCTTCCTCGCGCTCAATTTCGAGCAGCCGTTCGTCGATTTTTTCGATTTCCTCATTGAACTGCGCTATCCGTTGCGTGTAGTCGGCGATGCGCTTGTCGCTTGTGGAATCGTATTTCTCGTCGTAGCTGCGGATAACCGACCTCGAAGTACCACTACCTTTCAGATGATAAAGTGCCGCCGTGAACGCCGATAGCCCGAGAAGGCTTCTCACAGCGTCGGCAAACTCACTGCTTTTTCCTCGCCGTAGCTCTTTGCTCATATTCCCGATGCGTTCGCCGTCGAAGAAAAAATACTTCGAAAGCTCACTTGGCAGGATTTCCTTCATGCGTAAATCTGTCTGCAAGTCCGGCACGAATTCCTGCTGCCCGTCCTTGCCTTTGAAGGCGATGGCGAACTTCCTCTGTCCGACTGACTGAACGACTCCCGCGCTGTTCTTTTTATACCTCTGTTTGCTCGTGATTGTGTAGTCAGTGCCGCTGTGAGTGAGTTTTAGCTCTGCTTCAACCGTTTCTTCGTCACCCGGAAGCATGGCCTGCGCCGTGGCTTTGCAAAGGAGGAGAGTGTCTTCAAAGTCGGTCTTGCCATACAGACACCATGTGAAGGCTTGGGCGAGCGAAGTCTTGCCGGAGCCGTTTTCGCCTAAAATGATGGTGACGTTCTTGTCGCTGCCCGTCGCAAATTCAATCGGCTGAACGCCTTTGAACTGCCGGAAGTCTTTAAGTTTGAGGGAAGTCAATAGCATTGCACAACCTCCTCAATCTTCTTTTGAATGGCAGCCACCATCTGCTGGTCGTTTTTTGCTTTTGTCTTAACATTGTTTTTCTCGGTGAATATGAGCCACTGGAGCAGCTCTTTCGCCTTCGCTTCGTCAATCTCAATACCATTGACAGTAGTGATACTTGAATCAGCCATATATATCCTCCTCCTCCTCCTTGTTGATTGCGAAATCGTCTATTGAATACGCGCTTTTCACAGATTCGATTACCCGCTCGGCTTCTGCCATGTTCATGGCGATTCGTGCGAACTCCTCGGCTCTTTTCAACTCGTTTCGGACAAGGGTTAGCTCTCTTTTCACTTGCTCCTCGGTCAAGTGGTGTACCTCGCCAAGTGGCCTTGGCAGAGCAAGGAAGTCATATATCACGGCAAAGTCTTTCCCCCGAGACAGGCGAAGGACGCGCCCCCGCCGTTGGATATACTCCTTCGGGTTAGTGGTACTCGCCAAGATGAAGGCGGTCTTGATGGCGGGGATGTTCACACCCTCGTCCAAGCACTTGATGGCTATCAACGCTTGGAGATTATCCCCGGCGGAAAACTCTTTCTTCAGCCGTTCGCGCTCTGTGATGTCCTCCCTTGACGTGAACTGTGAGACGCTCATGCTAAGCTGGTTCCCAAGCAAATCCGTAACAGCGTCAATCTGCCTGATGTCATCCTCAGACGTGTCGGAATAGTCTTGGTCATCGCGCAGGATGGTCGTCGAACCGCAATACACCAGAATGTGCTTGTCATCAGTGTACGGGGCGATGGCCTCTGACAGTTTGTTCAGCTTGTCCGTGATGCCTGCGACGAGCCTTGCCCGCTTCAAGGCAAGCAGCTTGCCCTTTTCGCTCAGTCGGAATTTCCCGTCCTTTCCCTTTATCAGGCATTTGCTCATCTCGTATGTCAGCTCTGAATATATTACCATCTCATCATCGGAGAGTGTGGTGATGATAGGATAGTATTTATAACGGGTCAGCTTGCCTTCGTCAATAGCTCTGTCCAACGTGTACTCGATGCACTTCTCGCCAAAATAGCCATAGAGCTTCGACGTGCCTTCCTCGTCGTTATGGCGGTCGATTGTGGCTGACAGGGCGAGCCTGTAATTGAATTTTTCGTCGAGGAGGCTGCTCAGCCGCACCGCGCCGAAATTATGCGCCTCGTCCACGACAAGCAAGGCGTTTCCCCGGAGTTTCTTCAATTGAGTTTGCGTCTTGGCCGTGGCGAAAGTCGCGTTTGTGCATACGAAGCAGAAAAACTCCTGCCCTTTGACTTTCAGTTTCTGGTTCAGTATGGCCGTTTCAAGGCGTTTGAGCCAGTCCCTTTGGGATGACGCGCTGTATCCGACGATAGGCATGATTCCGAAAAACTCAATATCCTCAACCCATTGCTCCACAAGGTGCTGGTATGGGCAGACGATGATGACGGCGAGCTTGCCGTTTACCGCTTTGTAAAGGCGCGCGACAGCCCCTAAACCCGTGAAGGTCTTTCCCGTCCCAGTTGCCATGTCGAATATGCCGCACCAGCCTTTTTCCTTCCAAGCGTCGATTGCCTCTGTCTGGTAGCCGTGTAACATCACTTTTGGCGGGATTGTGGGAACGCTGCCCTGTGCTGGGGCAAACAAGTCTACATCTTCCTCG